>ERZ838225.663-NODE-663-length-42998-cov-30.964441_pt1 | contig 42998 bp, 39 predicted proteins | sample MGYA00519684_ERZ838225 | MGnify/ENA primary metagenome ERZ838225 (study PRJEB31850, sample SAMEA3708829) | human gut metagenome | biome: human gut; feature: human-associated habitat; material: faeces | place: China | collected 2014 ... | reverse complement strand
ACATATTAAACCAGCAGGGACACTTTAAAAGCCAACGTTCCTGTCACCATGGCTTCTCGTTTTCGATGTTGGCAAGATAGCGCCAGTCAATATTTACTTTCTCTGCCATAGCTTTGCGCGAAATGCGCTTTGCTTGCCGGGCCGCTTTCACATCCGAGCCGAAAGTTTCAAAGCCGGGACAATCTTCAATATTCGCCATATAGCACCTCCCACTTACATTGTATATTTCATATTTTGCCTGTGGAATGTTGCTATATGCACTTTAGTTACAGTTTATATTTCATATCCGTTTGTTTTGTAGTAGAATGTGGCAAAGGGAGGCTGATGCTTTTGAACGTAACATTTTGTGGACACAGCGACGTATCGCAGCGGGGCAACGTCCGGCAAGATCAGGGTGGGCCTCGATATTCGCCAGAATATACTCTTCACGCGTGTAAGGTTGACTTGACACGAACCAAATAAATGGTATAATAGATGTAAGGTTAGCTTGACATGGCATTGGAGGTGGTTTGGGGTTGAAAAATCGAGTGCGACAGCTCCGCGAGGAACAGGGGCTAACGCAAAAGCAACTGGGCGAAAAGGTTAATGTTTCCCGGCAAGCAATCAATGCAGTAGAAACGGGAAAATTTGATCCGTCACTTTGGTTAGCTTATGACATTGCCCAGCTATTTAATAAGAGTATTGAGGAAGTGTTTGATTTTAAGGAGAGTGAGCGGAAATGAGATGGTTGAAAAACCCTATGGCAAATGCGGTATATGTTGCCTTAATCACAGCTATTTATGCTGCAATATTTATTGTTTCTTCTGAATTTGTAATGAGCTACGAAAATCTTCTTTCTGACAGCGGGTGGGCTTCGTTTATCATATCCCAAAATATGAAATTTGTGGGAATCGGCATGATTGGTGTTGCCATTATTGTTGATACCTTATCGGCACTCAGAAGAAAACGATATGACGAATATCAAATTGTTTTATTGGAGAAAGTTTTTCTGTTTAATGGCCTTTTTACGGCGGTATTGTTTCCGCTTTCGTTGGTTGTACTTATACTCGCACCGATATATTTTGTCGAAACCATTTTTGCGCTAATCCTCTTTCAATGGGGAGTTATGGCGATCACAGAACTATTGTATCTAATCACCAATTACAAAGTTTAATCAAGGCTGAAAGGAGTTTTGACTATGTGGTTTATTTGGATTATGTGGGTGATTGTGGCACTCGCTATTATTGCAACGATTATCTTGTTGACTGGTAAAGGGAGTATGTTGGTTTCTGGATTTAACACTAAAAGCCCCGAAGAACGTGCGAAATACGATAAGAAAAAGGTAAGCAAGCAGGCTGGTTCGATCATGGTTTTTGTCGATATTGGATTGCTGGCCTTAACTTCATACATTCACTTTCGGGCGATCCCGGCGATACAGAATAACACTATTTCGGACTATGGCACAGAAATAACTATTGTCGCGCTGGGTATCTGTGTATATATCATTGTTATCGGCATTTGGGCTGCTATGCGTGGCTTCAAGAACTGCAAGAATGACGGTACAAAACAATGATCGAAACATGGATATAGTGTCCAGTATGCGATTCCAAAACGCGAGTACGAATACGGGAAGATACAGTTCTTGAAAACTTCCCGTTGTATTGTCCCAAATGCAAGCATGAAACATTGATCTCCGCACGACAACTGAATATATCTGTTATCAAAGAGCCAGACGCACAGACGCAGAGCCGATAACACACAAGGTCTGATCCCTTGTGGTTATCGGCTTTTTTTATCCAATACACAACAAACCATCAGAGGGACAGGAACACCGGCTCTTTTATTGGGTACACTGGCTCAATTAGTGTCCCCGTGGTATTTCGGTATGATAACAGCTTTTATTCCAAAATGATACAGTAAAAGCTTGCTGCCAATCACTCTTACAACGGTCACTCGATGGCTGAAAATTGTAAGAGTACCTGGCACTGTGTCTTATTTTTTCTACTTATCTATAATCAAAAAATCCTCTCGAAAAATCCTCTTCCTTGTATTATAAAACCGCTTTCATAAAGTTTTTCTTCTTTTTCAGAATACCTGCGTATCACTACGAATATTCCGACTGTCAAAATCACTCCAAATACGATTCCTGCCAGAATTCCATTCGTCCCCATTCCATAACTCTCATTCAGATAATAAGATGGCAGGAAAGAAAGGATTGTTCCCACAACCAATGGCGGTATAAATCTTAGAAAATTCTTATAGCATAGGCACTTTACCATTTCCTTGTCTATCATTCCCAACATTCGCAAACTACAAACGACCCTGCTATTTTCTTCCTTCTCTGCCTGGATACGTGAATGAATTAACAGAAACTCAGCCATTATCATAAGCCCTATCACAAATGCCATCAAAAATAATAAAAATTGTCCTGATTTCTTTGCATCCTGGTATTTCTCCACCTTCGAAGACAATTCATAATATGTCTGCTCATCTTCATTCAACTGATTGCTTTCCTGCAGATATTCTTTTACTTCACATACTCCCGCATAAGAATCTTCCCAATTCTGAAACTGAAACAAGTTTGCGATACCAGCACTACCTGTTATATCTGCACTTAATTTTTCGAAATCAGAATCGTTGATGATCAGTGTTTTATCTGCAAAGGTCGGATTTTGATTAAACAGTATCTTTACATCTGTTCCAACAGACTGCAGCTTTCTGTCCCCGGAAATCGTTACAGTAGATACTGGCTGTATGTTATGTTCATACCCATCTTCCAGATTGTACTGAAACAAATTCAAAAACTCGCCTTCCTGAATCTGATAATCACATCCAAAATCCCGGTTTATTTCTGTCACAGGAAGGTAATTAAAAACATCATCTCTGATATAGGGAAGCTGAATGACCTGTTCTACAGTAACACCATTTTTCTCCAATATATGAAGGACATCCTGTACTGAAACCTGATTCATCCCATAGATTTCTGAGTACACCATGTCATAGGGAGAATAACTTTTTGCATCCTGTAGAAAAGCCGGATATAAAGTCACACATACCCCCGTAAGTATAACAGATACCGCTATTATGAGAGAGGCTAAAACATACCTACATCCCCATTCTTTCTTGTGTCTGCGGACAAATGACCATTCCACCAGATGAAACCTCATGTAGTTGGGTGCAAGTCTGCATAAGAACGTACCGATCTTTCCTATTTTTTCTGCCCGATATTGTGCTTTTAGCAGGGTTCCGATTTTATCCAGCATAAGTCTCCCGGCATTCAGGATAAAGGCAACTGCCACCACTACTGTATATAGAACTGCTGTAAGCTTATATGCTTCCGGGCAAAACTGCCATTGCACTCCTTGAACATCTATTGCATAAATGATAACGGAAAAAAATAAAAATGACAGCACAGTTCCTGCCGCAAGTGCTATTGCTAATGCCAGCACGGATATGATCACATTTTCAAAAAGTAAGTTTCTAAACGCTTCCTTCCGGCTCATGCCAAGAGAAAACATCACGCCGTATTCCTGTTTTCTTGATGCCAGAAATGCCTGACACGAAACAGGAAGAAAAAAAAACAGAAACACTGCAGACAGAAAAAATGGAAGATAAATGTTATTGGATATGGATGAATTTACAATCGACGCATTCATAAACGTCCTGTTTGTGGAAATAACTGCAAAACAACAGAATAATGCCGTTGCAGATAAATTGCATAGAAAGTACAATCGATATTTGTAAAAACCAGCTTTCAGCATCTTTCGGGAAATATCAAAAAAGGTCATCTTTTCCACCTCCCAAACCGCACAGCGTTTTCCATATATCTTCTCTGAAATTATCGGCAGTGTTCTCTTTCTTTACTTCTTTTGCCAGATTCCCATCCTGTAGAAAAAGTACCCGGTCACAAAAGGATGCCGTATAAGCATCATGTGTCACAAGCAGAAAGCTGATGCCAGACCGTTGATTCATCTGTTTCATACATCGCATCACATCCCCGGTGGTCTTTCGGTCAAGGCTTCCTGTTGGCTCATCTCCAAAAATAATATCCGGTTCATTGATCAGCGCCCTGCCAATCGCAACTCTCTGTTTCTGACCTCCCGATATTTCCGTAATTCCTTTGTCAGCTAATTTTTCAATGCCGAGCACATCCGCTATTCTTGAAAAACGCTTTTGCTGGATGTCTGCTTCTTTTCGTTCAAGAATGAGTGGTAACAATATATTTTCTTTTACCGTCAAACTCTCCAAAAGCTGGAAATCCTGAAAAATCATTCCCATATGCTTTCTGCGAAAAAATGCCTTCTCTTCTTCCGTAAGCTGTGAAAACGTTTCTCCTTCTATTACGATTTCTCCATCGTCCGGTGTGTCAACCCCGGTCAGCACATGGAGCAGAGTAGTCTTTCCACTGCCGGATGGTCCCATAATAGCAACCATTTCTCCTTTCATAACTTGCAGATTCACATTCTGCAAAATCCGCATCGTTTCTCCTGCAGTTTTATAACTTTTTGAAATATGATTTGCATTTAATACATACATCGAAGTTCCTCCTGATAATAAATTTTAAATTTGATTATCAAAAGTATTTAATCATCCATCCGAACCGATAGACTGCAAAGGGTAACTCCCGGTCTGAAAGAAAACTCACCTTGTCCGAGGTCTTTAAAGCCATCATATACCCAGAGCACCATTATTTCTATTCCACCGAAACATATACACTCATAGAAATGCAAACATATACTTTCGCTTATATCGTTTTCACTATTTGACTTTTCCAAGCATTCCATCTGCTGTATGACTATACTTTCCAAATCCCCTTCTGCATAATATCCACTCCAGATTCGGAAATTTAGCGACAAAAGTAAAATCAGCATGATGGAACTTAAAACCATAATAGCAGCAATTCTCTGTTTTTTTACTGAAATCATATGAATCAAACCCTATACTTCTGCTTTATCATCTGGAAGTTATCGCTTAATCTTTCAAATTAGTTAAATTCTCTAAATACATTTCTATATTACCACACTCTGGACAGACCGCAACTTTTACATCATCTATAATTTTTGCCATTCCCTCATAGGCATCCATCTCATAACCGTGAGTTCCATAACGTAAATTGGCAGATTCTGTAGTGCAATTCATAGCGTTGATTGGGCATGTATAAGCGTCCTCCCACAAGTCATTCACAGCGTAAATAAAAGAAAAACGGTGCAGACGAAATGCCCGGCGAACAGGAACATCATATTTCGTCTGTACCGTTTTTCTTTTCATAAACCTATAAAATCACGACTTGTGAGAGGACGCTTATATCTGCCCTTCAAGCCCTAAGAAAGCACTACAGAATTGCGGCACTACGCCCGTGAACCTCCGGTTTAATCGTCCACTTCTTTGTAGTCTACGTCAAGCGCATCCGCCTCCTGCTTCATAGCCTTTGCAGCTTTTGCGGTTCTTGAAACGATCCACAGATCAGAGATTCCATCATAGATCAATGCGACTCCGATAAATTTCATTGCAAGGCTCACAACCCCAAATGCATTTACGATACAGATAATGCCGAGTGCAAGGCTGATAATTCCAAGGATCATTGGACTCCACCACTTCTCATAACCGTTTGCCTTTGTCTCAAAAGCCATTTTGATATCGCTGATCCCATGGACTGCCAGCATAACACCGATAACAATCGGAATGATCATAGCGATGTACTCCGGTCTTGCAAACAGCCAGATACCTACTAAAACCAGAATCAGACCAAGCATTCCGTTAAAAGATGTCAGTCTGTGATTTGTAAAATATCCCACAAGATTTACAACACCCATAACAATTAAGCCAAATGCAAGCAGCATACAGATTGCACTAATTGTCTCATCTGACCAGATGATCAAAACTACTCCAAGTGCTACACACAATAACGCTGATAAAATGACGTCCGCTTTTATTCTTTTTAATGTCTCTTTCATTTTTCTATCCTCTCTCTTTAACAAAAATTTTTGTCATTGCTGTTTCTTTTATAACGAATATCATACCATTCTTTTGGGTTCCGGTAAATATACAGCTTATGAAAGAAGTATAAAAAGATAAAAAAATCGTTAATTTCTTGACATACAAACATGTCTTGATTAGACTACAGTGGAAAGAATTTTCATAATTTGCAAAACAATCTGAAAGGAAATAAATTACCATGGGAAAAGAAGTAAAGACGAATGCCATGCGCATTCTTGACAAAAATAAAATACCTTATGAAATTATCAATTATGAATGTGACGAATTCATTGATGGGCTTCACACAGCCGAAGCCACCGGGGCTCCGGTGGAGCAGTCTTTTAAAACACTTGTCATGCAGGGAAAAAGTAAACAATATTATGTTTTTGTACTGCCGATCGCAGAGGAAGTTGATCTGAAAGTTGCCGCAAAAACAGTCGGTGAAAAATCCGTAGAAATGATCCACGTAAAAGATATCACAGCCATTACCGGTTATGTACGTGGTGGATGCACTCCCCTTGGCATGAAAAAACAGTTTCCTACCGTTCTTCATGACAGCGCCAGAAATTTTGACAAAATCTATATCAGCGGTGGACGTATTGGAACCTCCATTACCGTCAATCCGGATGCACTGCTCTCCGTAGTACGCGGACAATATGCGGATATCATCATGCATTAACCAGCGTTTCACTTAAAAACTGCCGCTTGCAGGCTGTAAAAATCCGTAACATAACCTGCAAGTGGCAGTTTAAATCCAAACTTCAAATTAACTTGTCAGTTCCCCAGGATTTTTTGCGAGATTCATGATCTCCTGAAGCTCTGCGCCCTCCACCGGTGCATTTCCATAGCTGACGTGTTTTGCATCCTCTGTCACGCCGCCGAGAAGTCTTACATCCTTCTCTTTTGTCATCTCGATCGTATAATAATGCGCTTCATCCTTTAATGGATTATATGTAATATAGATTCTGTAGCAAAGTGGCGGCACTAATCCTTTATCCGGAAGATCCACGCGGATAAGTGTCAGATCCTCTGAAATATCCAATGCCATAACAGAATAATCATCCTCTGTATACGGATAAAGTTTTGGCTCTTTGAATGCTGCCGCAAAAAGCTCATTGACGAATGCCTCTTTCTCATCGCAGAGTTTTTGCACGAATTCCGCTTTTTCTGTATACAAGCGCTTTGGGATCACAGAAAATTCTGTCTGATTTTTCACAAATGCCTGGAACTGCTGTGGTGTCATTTTGATCTGCTTTGGCTGTTTTGCCATTTTCTCATCTGCCTCATGCAGTTTCTGGATCAGTTCAATCTTCAATACCAGATTATCGGTAAATGGATTGATGACCATTCCGCTTAAATTCAATTCCGGTTTTACGGCAACGCTGTTGCACGCCGGGAATGGCATGCTTAAGAGTGCCTGGCTTTTTGGTGCATTTGCCATCTGCTCTTTGGAGGTGTACACTACAAAATACTGTTCGCCGGCACCGCTCTTTAAAAAGCAGGGAGTTGGCTGATCCGGTGCTTTTAACATTGCCGGAACTAACAGTTTCGTCGGACGAAGCAGATTTAAGACTGCTGTAAGCTTTTCTTTTGTCCGGTCTGCTGCGTAATCTTTGATTGCCTCCTCCAATCTATCATTTGTGATTTCCATTGTTGTCTTTTCTTCCATAATAAAACTATCCTTTCCTGATGCCCTATGCCAGAAATATGTTTCCTGACGATTTTCTATCTTGTGATCGCTGACATTCCATATTTCAAATTTGAACCATGATTTCTCTTATTTTAGCACATTACTGCGATTTATTCCATTTATTTCTGTTGCTGCATTTTGTATTTATGACAATCTACACATTCAGTATACATACCTTATAACTCTTTGCAATTCATGCAGCTTTATGTGCTATTTTAATTTTTTTAATAAATCCGGCAATTCGCTCAATTCAAAAATGCGGTAATCCGGATGGATTGCTCCATGATCTGTTATATTTCTGTCTCTCTGATACCAGATTGTAGTCAAACCTGCATTTTTTCCACCAAGAATATCTGAGGATAAACTGTCTCCCACAATGACACTCTCTTCCAGCTTAAAATCAGGAATATGTGCAAAACAATAGTCGAAAAATTTTTTGTCCGGTTTATGATACCCGATTTTTTTTGAAATAAAAAAGTCCTCAAAATATGGTTTAATCCCAGATTCCTCAATACGCCTTCTCTGCACTTCATAAGTTCCATTGGATGCAGCATACAATCTGTACTTGCCGTGCAATTTCTGTAAAAGTTCGAGCGCGCCATCCACTTTTTCGTGTTCATATGCAAGATTCTGCTCATAACATTTCGCAGTTTCTTCCGGCGAAGCTGTTATCCCATATTCTTCAAAAAAGATCCGGTAACGGCTTATTTTCACTTCCTCCTGCGTCAACTCACCGAGTTCTAACTTTTTCCATTGTGCCTGATTGATCTCACTGTACCTCGCCAGCAATTTTTCTGTTGGCTCCACTCCAACTTTTTGCAGTGCTTTTTTCAGTGCTTCCTTTTCTGCCTTGTGGAAATCAAGAATGGTATCATCTAAATCTAATAAAACTGTTGTTATCATGTCATTTCCTCTTATGCTTACATATAAAAACACATTATTTTCTTAATCATAACAGACCTTTTTCTAAAAATCATCTTTTTTGTGATTTTAAACGGAATGTGATATACTAACCACGTTATTATTTGATATTTTTATCACAATCACCATTGTCTGCAATATTCTTGTCACTTTTTTACAGACTTTTGACCAGTTGGCATCTTTTTCAGGACTGTTCTCTGTTGTGGAAGCTGTGACCGTTTTTATCTTCTGTATTGAATATGCCCTCCGTATCTGGACTGCAAATTATCTGTATCCGGGAATGAGCAAGTCCAGAGCCACGATCCGTTTCCTCGTTTCTTTTGACGGTATTGTGGATCTACTCACAATCATTCCTGCTTTTTTCCTGTCCGGGTTCGTCATTTTCCGCATGCTGCGTGTGGCAAGAATTTTCCACCTGTTCCGTCTGAATGCCAAATATGACTCTTTCAACGTAATTACAACTGTTTTATATGAAAAAAGAAATCAGATCATCTCCTCTGTTTTTATTGTGCTGATTCTCATGCTCGCCAGCAGTCTGTGCATGTACAGCGTAGAACACGATGCACAGCCGGAGGTATTCCGCAACGCTTTCAGTGGTATCTGGTGGAGCATGTCAACGCTTCTCACCGTCGGCTACGGCGATATTTACCCGATCACAACCCTTGGGCGTGTTATGGCAATCTGTATCGCTTACTTAGGCGTTGGTGCGGTTGCACTCCCAACCGGTATCATCAGTGCAGGTTTCGTGGAACAGTATCAGCGGAAAAGCAGCATCTCCAATCTCAAAGACGCCGATATCAAGGAAATTGCGGAAATTTTTGTGGATAGACGTTTTGCTGGAAAAACGGTAGAAGAAATCGAAGAAGCACAGCATGTCACCATTTTTCTTGTGCTTCGTGATGACCTGTCTGTGCTTCCGCAAAAAGACACGATTTTGAAATTGAATGATATTATTATTATCCGTGGGGAGAATGGGTGATATTCTACTTTTTCGTCAAAAGACAAATTGTCTCTACATGCGATGAGTGTGCAATAAAGATGCACATCCCTTGGCTTTTTCGTTAAGCCTTGGATATAAAATGATGCAACAGTCGCCTATGGGACCTGCAAAAAGTAAGCATGGTGCAGCACTTTGCACCTGCCATAGAAAAAGATTAGATTTGTTTTTGAGATATAAGCCGGATTGCTTATGTGTGATTTGTACTCTGCTCTTTTCCTATGGTACAACTATCTCTTGATTACTCTGAGGATATTGTACCACAGATTATTTGTTTCGGAAATTGCTTTCCTGAAAAATGGGCAGAAGAAAACCTCCAAATCTTTGGGGACTTGGAGGCTTGATTCTACTCACTTTTGAGCGATAATCCTAAAATACTCTGAAGGTTCATATTCACCTTCAACAATATTTATTGCCGCTATTAAATCTTTCAAGTATTTTATGTGTTTCATTAATAACATCACTCTTAATTCCAAGGAATAAGCGTTTATCACCAATAATATAAAATTCTTCTTTTGCCCTTGTTGCAGCAACATTCATAATATTAGGATTCTCTGAACCCATAGCCCAATTCGCTGCCCCTTGACTTTTTTCATCACATCCTAATACTAGGAATACAATTGGTGCCTCTTTTCCTTGGAATGTATGAACAGTACCAATATTAGTTGGCTTTCCGTCCTCTCCATATCTTGTAAATCCTATTTTCTTCAGTTCTTGTGATAACTGATACGCAACATTCTTAAAAGGAGAAATGACATAAATAATATCCTTTTTTGATTTATCATTGATATCTGGATTTTGAGTCATCAATTCTGATATTTTATTTCTTAGGAATTCTCCTTGTTCTTTAACATATTTATCTGATGCATTTCCCGAAACATCATACCAGCATGCTTTACCAGGTATATTTGTGCTTTGCACCATATTACCACCATAAGAAATTGCATTAGAAACATCAAACATCGGATTTTTGCATCTTCTATGTACCCAAAGCGGAATACCAATCCATTTATCCTGTTCCTTATAAAAACCATATCTGCTAATATCATCAACCAAGGTCTGAGTCGAAGCTGCGTCTGATAAATACTTACCTGATACTTCATAATGCTTTCCCAGCAAGCTCAAAATTGATGAATCAAGTGTAAGAACAGGCTTTATTTGTGCTGGATCACCTACAACCATCACCTGCTTGCTTCTGAATATTGCACCAACACTTGCCTGTGGCAACGCTTGTCCTGCTTCATCTACAAATAAATATCCAATTGTATCTTTTTCTAAATTTCTGCACATTGCATTAATACTAGCAAAGGTCGAACTAATAACAGGTATCACCATATTAATCCAATTCCATGCTTGTGCAATCACCTGCTTATTATCAAGATATTCTTTTTGTTTATTCCAGATAATATATGCGGCTTTTATACTCTTAATATTTTCATATAAAAACTGTTTTCTAAGTTTCAATGCAGCGATAAACAACTTCGATTGAAGAATTCTGTATTCCTCATCAAACCATGGATTACTCAATTGGAGCGTACTGTAATCTTCATTCATATCTAAAACATTTTCAGATACAGCATTTAACTTTGTTGACAATGATTGTATCCTCATTTCGATTTCATTAATATTTTTTGATGAATCATCAATGATCTTTTCATTATCATTCTTTTTCTTATCAATTTTATTCTCATGTTCTTTTGATTTACTCAAAATAGAACTTAATTCTTTTTCAAGATTATTTTTACAAACATTCAAGTTTTTAGTATTTTCTATTAATGAAAGAAGTTGTTCCGAAAAAAAGTGCATTCTTTCCTTATACTCTTGTTTTACTTTCTTTTTTGAAAAAAAACCTGGCTTTTGCAGTTTTAGTGCTTCAATAGCTTGATTCGTTTGTTTCTGTTCTGACAAATTATATTCTATCTTTTCATCATTATTCCTTATCTCGACCTCAAGCTGAGACTTTCTAATCAATGCTTGTTTTCTATAATTTACATATTCTTCTACAAGAAGGTTATACTCTTTTTCAATTTTTTCTTTATTACTTTGATGACTTGCAACAGCCTGATTAAGCTGCTCTCTTAAATTTCCCAATAACAAATATTTTTCAGAAACAGCCTGTCTTTCATGTTTATATTCAAGTATATATTCATATTGCGTTATAAAATCGTCATATACATCGGCGTTGGGTTCATACTCATTTTCTAAATAATACACAACATGTTTCAAGGAGGTAAGAATACCATCCATGTTGTCTTTCTTTCCACCTTCTAAAGAAAACAATCCCCAGAACTTTTCATCTTCATTTAACTTAGATACTAAAGTTTCAACATTTTTCCCGTTCTCGTCTTTTTCCCATTTTGTTGAAATATTTGAATTTGAAATGTTCCAGAAATAATCTGCGTCTCTTAATTCTTCAACAAAAGCTTCATCAATTCCACTTATCAATGGTAATTCATTAACAATATTCTGAACTGCACCATTATTTGAGCTTGCAACGACAATTCCCTTATCTGCTATAGATTTTGGTAATTTACCTATACCTGCATTATCAAAATAAGGTAATTTGTCTTCTATTTCTTTTGATTTTAGTTCTGTTATTTCAATCGCCTGTTCAACAATCAACTCCGAAAAAACATCCTTTAGAAGCGTAGTTTTTCCTGTTCCCGGCGGTCCGTTTACACTACGAATTTGCTCATTGTCATATCCAATTGCCAAGTTTACAGCTACTTGTTGCATAAAGGAAAGTGCATACTTTGGATTACTAGGAAAACGCGACATAGGATAATATTTAGGTTGCAAAATATCCTGAAATACCGATGGATTAAAACTCTGTTTACTCTTTCTACTATCCAGATTTACTCTATCTTTCTTTATTCCTAATAGGTATTTATCAAGATTTACCGATGTAATAGACTTTGCTTTCTCTAAATCTGCGACAAAAAAAGAATGCAAATTTGTTGCATCTGATTCTAAGTTGGTAAGCACTTTCATTCTGCTGTTATTAAGATGTAGTGAGTATTTGCTTATCAACTTAACAAAAGATTTATTAAAGAAAGCACCATAGTCTTCATCTTCAGGGCACTTAAAAAGTACTTCTATATACCTCTTATTTTCTTCTTCAAATTCTAAAAACACTTTTTCATTTGGTACACTATTATTTTTCAGAATATAATAGCTCTCTGTAAAAAAAGTCATATTTTCTGCTAATTTAAGTTCCTTATCAAGATAAATGGCGAACGAGAATTTGTTTCCAATTTTTATATCGTCTTCAGTTGCTGGAAGACGATATTTTTCTCTCAACAATGCAACGACATTTTCAAATCTAAAGATATTAAAATATAATACTATTCCACCTTTTTGATATTTCTTTAACTTCTTTTTTACTATTTCATTTAAGAAAAATGTGTAATAATCATCTTCCGCAGGGGATTCAATAGTTTTTAAATCTTTATCGCTTAGCTTTATATCTCCTTCAGACAAATGTTCTACCATTATCCATGATTCCAAAATATTCTCTTTACTATTCACAAAACTCCTCCATCATTAACACTGTTTTAAATGCAATTTTCAGCTAACTTGTTAATAGTTTCATTACAACTCTTTATATGTTCACCTTGCATAATTTCATTGTAAGGATGGTCGAACATCAGCACCCTTGTTACTTTCTGTAGCTTTTCAGTAATATTCTTAAAACCTACACCTCTCTAATAGCTTCTGTCGCAATTTCATATGCATCAGCTCTGACAAGTCCGTTAACTCCAAGGATATTGTACCACAGATTGGTTGTTTCGGAAAATTCTTTTCTGAAAAAAATGGCAGAAGAAAACCTCCAAATATTTAGGGACTTGGAGGCCTAATCCCGACCACTTTCTTCTTACTTACATGCAATTTGGATAACAATATAATACTTATTTACTCCATTTCCTTCTACTTCTTATTATCCAAATAAAAGTATATCCATCCATATTTTTTATCGAAATCTATTTCTTTCATTATATCGTATCCTGTACACACCACTGACACTGGATTAATAGGAATTGGTAATGGAATATTACTCACAACCCCTTTTACAATATTCTTAGTCACTTGAGGTCTAAAATGCTGCACCATTTCAATTAAATCCTTTTTAATAACTTCTTCCAAAATATCTTGTCCTAGCTTTTTATCCCCAATGCTTTCGCTCAACTCTGTAAGTTTTTTTCTAAACTGTGTCCAATAGCTGTGGTGCCTTATCTCTATAATTTCATCCCATGAATATTCAGAAATATCAGGTATTATCGCTATGATAATATCACTAAAACTATCATATTTCATATCCATTGTACTTCCAAAAACTTTTCCTAACATCTGCTGTTCCAAATCCATCGGCAAGAAAGTACAATTCTCTTTTGCATTAAGTAGCGTCCAATATTTAACAGAATTCGCTACTCCAAAACCTCCCCAGCTTATTTCATGCATAGCTCCACCATATGTTACAGGATTTGATAATTCCTTTGCATACTTATTCTCCAAAATATCAGTAGCAACCTTAAAATAATCTTCTTCGATTATTGACTCATCCATAAAACTAACCGAAGGAAGCAGGCATTCTGAAGATATCTGTATCTTCTTCATTTCCTTGAAAGTAGCAACACTCCAATGTTCTTTTTCCGCCACATCTTCCATAACTTTCTCAACAAGCTCTTTCCCTATCCCTAACAGTAAATTATCAAACCATAATGTTGCCAGCTTTCCTTCCAGACTGAAATTCGCATTATTAATAACCAAATTATTATAAGACATAAATGCTTTCACTTTTCCACCTCAATTTCCAATATATACAACCAAAACTTTGCAATTCTTGTTTGCCACCCTACAAACTTAATTCTTGTTTCTCCCAGTCATAATATTGGCAAAGATAATCATATACCCTCTTAATTGCAATAGTCACATCTTGTATATCTCTTTGTAAATTTTCAGTACGATAACTATCATCTATTTCCAATCGATGTATTAAACCATGTCTTCGCTCTAAAATATCATTAATCTGTTCATACAAATTCTTTTTTCTATTATGATAAGGCTTCTTCAATGCTTGTCCTATATCCAGTTTATTATCTAACGCATGAAAATTAGAACAAATTTTATGTATGTTCTGAAATGACAATGTACTTGCAAAAACCTCTTCTACAGTCTTATCACCATTGCTTATATCCACCATATCATATGGCGAAAATTTAACATTTAATATTTTTTCTTTCCTGTCAGAATATTTCAATAATGCAATATATGTTGTTCTGAAATATTCTTCAATCAAAGAACATAAATATGTTGAATAAACATTTGCATTAAACATGCTAGGAGTGGGAATTCCATTGACTTGATACATGGCTTTCTCCGATTCCATATCACTAGGATACTTACTCAAAGTATACCTTAAACTACTGAAATTATTAAATAATCTCTCCGCTGCAAAATAACATCCGCTTTCTGCACCTTTGATAAGGGTACCCTCTGGAAAATATCTATTTTTTCCATAATCACTTTCAAACGAAGCATCGCAATATTGTTTTAGACTCCTAAGTGTTTCGTTCATCTTTTGCAAATCATATCCTGCTGCAAATATTTGACTTCTAACTCTGTATACCCATTCATCTTCATCTTCATCGCACAACCAAACATGAACACCTGTAAAAAACTTATACTCCTCATCATTGCCACAATAAAAAGTATTCGCTCTTTTTTCATAACCTATTAGCATCAATAATTTTTCAATAGATAACTTTGTATATTTCTTTTTAATATACACATATGCATCATATCCCATATTGGCACCCTCTTTGTTTTTTCACAATAATTGTATCATAGATTATTTGCTTCGGAAATTACTTTTCTCTAAAAAATGGGCAGAAGAAAACCTCCAAATCTTTTGAACTTGGAGGCTTGATTCCGGCCACTTCTATACCAATTTTTTTGAGTCTACATTCCGCTCTGCTTTACACTTCGAATTTTTTCATCTCTTCTTGAGACAAAGGTCTTCCCAATTGCTTCGACAATAATATTGCTTCCCTCAACCGATATACCTTTCCATCAGAAGGTGCTGTCAATCTTCCATCAGACATAGCTTCACCAAACTTTTCGAATTTATCCATTATTGTTTTTTGCTTTCTTTCAGCTACAATCATGTTATTCACCCTCCCTTAAAATATTTGTTGATCAATGCCATTGCACCATGAGTATCTATACTCTCATATAAAAAAGTCCTTACTTTTCCGTCTTGGGTTTCTGTGCTGCTAAAACGCACAAGAATACGGCAGAAGTATGACTCGTTATTATGGTCTGTATGCAAGAAATCGTGAGCTTGATAAATCTCTTAATAAATTAATACCAAAAGCAAAGCTTAAAATCTTTCTTGATTTTAATACCTGGCGTAATCGAATAGATTTATCTTTTGGATATGATCCTATCCAATGCCCTGACTGTAAAAAGAATATGGAACTACTCGATTTATACTACAAACATACCAAAGTTTCTCTAGATGAACTCTATGAAAGAACCATAGCAAAAATGAAATGCCATGCCAGTGGAAAAGCTGCTTAAATTTTCCACCCATCTGCTACATACTTAAGCTATCCAACAGATGGGAGGCAAATACACATGGATCAAAAAGCAATAGAGGAACTAAGAGAAAAATACATTAAAAATCCACCTGAAGGAATGACTGCACAGCTTGTAAAAAACATGAGTGATTCAGATTTACTTGACATGCATTATTTCCTTACTGAAGATGAATATTTTGACGGCGAAGAAGAAGGTTTTTATATCGACCTTTTCTAAATATTTACCGTCTTTTTGTTGAGCCCTCTCTTATACGGGCTTTTATATTAGTGTTTTCTCCGAAGGGAGAAATTTCCTAATATTAAAAATAGCCGCTAAGGAAGTTATCCCTAACGGCTGTAAATACTATCTGATTATAATTCTCTTTTTCCATTTACTCTTCTTTCCAGAGTAAATATCATATCCTTACCCATAAGCCTTAATCCTCAATCTGCGGAATATTGACCAACTGCTGCAGCTTCTTCTCAAGAATAGTCTTATCCGGTAACTGTAACTGATACTGAGATACCAGCATCGGTGACATCGTTCTGCTCATAGCATATTCTACCACCTCATCATTCTTAGATGCACAAAGAAGCAAGCCAACACTCGGGTTTTCATTCTCTTTCTTTACCTGTCTATCCAATGCCTCAAGATAAAAATCCAACTTAGAAATATACTCGGGTTTAAACTTACCTATTTTGAGTTCTATTGCAACAAGGCACTGTAATCCCCGATGATAAAACAACAAATCAATACGAAAATCGTCTCCTCCAACCTGAACTTTGTACTCTTCATCAATAAATGTGAAATCTTTTCCTAATTCCAGAATAAAATCCTTCATGTTTCTAATTAACGCTTTTCGTAAGTCATTCTCATGAAACTCATTTGGCAAATCCAGAAATTCCATAACATATGAATCCAAAAATGGATTTTCTCCTAGCTTCTTAACCGACTCTGGTAATAAAGTTTCCTTTGATAACATATACCTTTCATAATATCCGCTATCTAACTGTCTCTCCAACTGACGTTTTGAATAGTTTTCTTTGATACATAGGCGTATATAAAATTCTCTTTCCTCATCAGTCTTACAGCCTGACATTATCAACAAGTGATTCGTCCAACTAATTTGTGTCACCAGTGGTGTCACAATCTCATTATCCTTATAGGTTTCATAAAATTTTTTCATTCTATAAAGACCTCTTCGATTGAATCCCTTTATTCCAGGAAATGCCTCCTGTATTTCCCTTGAAATTTCATCGATATATGCATCACCATACGAAGCCCGTTCCGTTTCCTTACTTAAAAACTCACCAACTTTCCAATACATTTTGATAAGCTCTTCATTCACTTTCTTCAATGCACTTTGTCGTGATTCTTCAATTATATGAATTAATCCAGCTGCTGATATCAAATCATTACCCATACAAATATTCCACCTTCCGAATTGTGACACCAGTGGTGTCACAATTCCATTTTTGCCATTTTAACAAGACTTTATAAATCTTTTTCAAAATTAATACATTTTAATTATATCAAGACATAGCAATCCTCTCAATGACTTTTTACTGATGTTTTTCCTTTTTCATCATCTCGATCTTCTCATGCAGGTTGGTGTTATACAGCTTGTAAAGGTCTGTATTTGCCTGCTTGCGGAATTTTACTCCATACGACATTTCTGGTATGATAATGATTTCTCATTGAATCTGTAATTGATATATTTTGATTTTTACCTCAAATTGATAAAAAATAGGACTTAAATCATTCAAAACCCTTTATTTATAAGGTTTCTCTTGATTTAGTCCTATTTTAACGCATGCCCCCTTCAAGATTAAAGGCTTGCGGTAGGGAGAATTCTTCCAATCCAGCAACTTTTTTACGCAAAAAGCTGTAAAACTCAATGTGAATTTTACAGCTTCTATATAAATGAGTGCTGATTACAGAGATAAAAGTGTGCAGGATTTTTGAATTACATTATGTAAAGATATGCGAAGCAGCCGTTCTTCCATTACTCCGCATATCTGAAAAAAACTAGTTGATGTAGTTAGCTGCTGCTCCCATATAATCGATTGCTTCATCAGCTGTCAGATACTGACCTTCCATAACAAGGGAAAAATCTGAATTTGCAATTGCAACGGAACCGTCGTCTGCTTCTACAAATACTGCTGAGAAATCATCACCTGTATAAACATCTGTTGTGCTGATCTCAGTCCAGTCAATGTTATCTTCATCTGTAACATTTGTTACATTAGAATCATCATATGCTCCACAAAGGACATCTCCCTGTCCATCCTGTGGAACGATCATTAATGAAACATAGCTATATCCATCCGGATCTCTAAAGAGTGTGATCACATACTCTGTATTATCATCATCCACTGCATATAATGCTGCATCAACAAGATCTGCTGTTACATCAAGAAGGGAAAATCCTTCTTCCTCTGTTGTGTCTGCTGCTTCTGCTGCATCTTCCACATCCACTGCATCCTCTTCTGTATCTGCTGCATCATCAGCTGCTGTGTCTGTTGTAGTTGTCTGCTGATCATTGTCAGCTGGTGCTGCTGCATCTGATGAACCACCACATGCTGTAATATTAAGAGCCATTGCTCCAACAAGTAATGCTGTTAATAACTTTTTCTTCATTTGAATCTCCTCTTTCTACTATTCATATTTTTGATAAAAATAGAATTTTTTTTGTAAATTTCCTGCCCACTTTTATCTCTGTAATCAGCTTATTTTTCATTTGAAAAATTATTTGTGCAATGCCTTATCTGGCATGGTTTCTTTTTCTTTTCGCAAAAATTCCTGCAAGTCCTGCGCATGAAACCATCAGAAGTACTGTACAAAGTGCCATGCTGAAATCTTCACCTGTCTTTGGAGATTTTGCACTCTGGTCAGTGTTTTCGGCTACCGTAAAGTTTGTTGCCGCTGTTCCATCTGTCCAAATAAGTTCAAAGGAATGATTTCCTGCTGACAGACTCTTAAGGTATTCCGGTTTGAAGGTAATGATGGTAGATCCTTCTGTGACCGTATAATTGATTGGATCAACCGTTACTCCATCCACCTTGACCTCACGGAATTTTGAAATCTCACCGCTTCCTCTGATTGCAAGGCTTCCATCTGTATTCTGTGTCCATGAACTGCCTGCTCCATCCAAAATATCATACGTTACCTGTGCCGGTGCCGAAGCTGCCGGTGCTGTTGTGGTTGATGTAGCCGGTGTTGATGTAGCCGGTGCCGGATCCGGTGTCGGGGTTGTTGCTTCCGGTGTCGGATTTGGAGCCGGCGTTGGGGTTGGGGTTGGAGTCGGCGCTGGATTTGAGCCCGCATTGATTTCGCCGTATGGTGCGTTACAAATGCTGCAAATGGCTCTGTCTTTATCGGTAGCTGTACCGCCGGAACATTTTTCCGTCTGCTTGTGACTGCTGTTCGATGCGCAGATACGGGTATGCGTTCCGTCGCCGTTGGAAGTCCATGCTCCCCAGTTATGTTCATGATTCAATGCCGGTACAATCTCATAACCACACTCTGTGCAAATCTGTGCAGCATCCTCTGTGGCAGCCGGTCCCGGTATATGAGCTATAACGGTATCCGTTGCAGTACAACCCGCGGTCTTGCATACATGTGCATGACCGTCTGCACCCTTATATCCCCATGAAGAAACATCGAAATCATGTGATGCGAAATCACCATATTCTCCACCACAGGTCGTGCAGACTGCCTTGCTCTGACAGGTAGCTGTACCGCCGGAGCAGTCCGCTCTTTCCGTGTGGCTGGCATCTGACGAGCAGATACGGGTATGCGTTCCGTCGCCGTTGGAAGTCCATGCTCCCCAATCGTGGGTGTGTGTCGTCCATTTTATTGTATTATTTGCTGCGTCAAAGTCAGCTACAAAATTTGCGTTATCGCAGTAGAAAATGTTTTTTGCATCAAATGAAGATACGCTTGGATCAACAGTTGCCAAAGTCTGATCTTGCGTAGAAGTATCTTTCATATAAACATAAATTTTTGCGTCACTGTTTAATGTATCAGTGATTTTAGTCTTATTCATATAACTAACAAGATTGTTACTTTCACCAGTTGTCAACTTATTTCCTTCGATTACCGGTGAGCCGGAAAGTTCCAGACTGCCCCTGCAATATACACCGCCACCATTAGCTTTATTATAATCATAATTATAGGGATAGGCGGTGTTGCCTGTGATGCTTCCTCCTTTCATGCAAAATGTACCGGTTGTGTGCACCCATACTCCGCCGCCACCGTGCGACTGCATCGTTGCACTTGTCACCTTATTGCCGCTAATCGTACCATCGAACATATTAAATGTCCCCTTATACACAGATACACCGCCACCGAAATATTGTGCAGTATTGCCGGTAATACTGCCACCATACATATTAAAAGTGTCCAGACTAGAAACTGCTCCACCCATGCTTGAAACTTCGTTTCCACTAATCTCGCCACCATGCATATTAAAAGTGCCTTTATCAACCTCCACGCCTGCGCCGTTTGCTTGATACTTGCTTGCACATTTATTATTACAAATCTTACTACCATACATATTAAAAGTGCCGTTAGAAACCAACACGCCTCTTCCCCATTCCACATCCGAATGAGAAATAGAACTGCTGCCTTTACAATCCGTCAGAGTCAGTGTACCGCCTTTATCAACTTCAAAAACATTTCCTGCACTCTTCATATTAATATTGTGACCATTTAGGCAAATTTTAACATCACCTTTTACAATGATACTATAGCTTGGTTCAAAGCTATCTGATAAATAATAGCAGCCCGCCGGTAACTCTAAATTATTATCAGTGCTTTGTATAGTTGTTTCACCTATTTTCAGTGTGTCCTCTGAACCTGTCAGTTTCGCAAATTCCAAGTTAGTGTGGGAGCTGTCGTCAGTACAGCTACTACCACAGACCGGATGGCTATGTTCATTTGCCGCCTGCACCTGCAATGTACCGTGCGGTACTGCCGGAACAACACCTGCTACCATTCCGAATACCAGTAAACCGGAAAGTATTTTTGCAATTCCTTTGCTCATTCTCTTTTTTCTTATCATGTGTATTCTCCTCCTGCATTTGTTTGTTTTTTCACAATATGTCACTTTACCATTTTTTTCATTTTATCACAGCGTTCATCCAAAACCCGGATTTCGGCGTGAGTTGTAACTATATGGCGTGAATTGTAAGATGCAGGCTTGCTTTGCATTTCCGAATTTTTTATAATGGATGTATCATAACTGTGAAACAAGGAGGACTGCCACATGCTGCTTCAGATTTTAACTTATACACACCACTTAACGACAATGCTGTTTGGCATTTTTCTGTCCGCCTTTTTTCTCGGAGTAAAACAGAATAAGAAAAATGTCTGCATTCTTCTTGGCGGTGGAGCAGTATCCGGACTTTTCTTTCTGATCTGCAATACGGTATTCGGTTCATTGTTCACGGAAGCCGTCTACCCGATTTTCGTGCATCTGCCGCTTTTTCTGCTGCTGGTGTTTTATTACCGTTTCCGCTGGCTGCCTTCCATAATCTCTATTATGACCGCCTATCTGTGCTGCCAGTTCAGCAACTGGGCAGGTATTTTTGCCTTATCCCTGAGCGGATTGGAATGGGTTTATTACCTGGTAAGGATTATCGTGACTGTTGCCGTTTTCGCTTTCTTAAGCCGGTATCTGTGCCAGACTACCGCACTGCTTTTGGCAAAATCTGACCGGGAACTGTATATCCTCGGGGCAATGCCATTTGTCTATTATGTGTTTGATTACTCTACCACAAAGTTCTCCATGCTTCTCTACTCCGGAAATAAGGTGGTCGTGGAATTTCTCGCATTTGCCATGTGTATTTCCTATGTCATTTTCCTGTTCGTCTATTTTCAGGAATATGAGTTGAAAAACCGTGCTGAACAATACGGTCAGCTTACCAATATGCAGTTGAACTCCCTGCACTCGGAGATTGAGCAGATCCGCAGCAGCGAACACCGCATGAAGATCCTGCGGCACGACATGCGCCATCATCTTGCCGCCATCCAGACTTTTATCTCCCAGCAGGAACCGGAGCGTGCGCTTGATTATATTCAGGAGATCAATAAGCAATATGACGACACTGTCATCCACTCTTTCTGCAGAAATGAGCTGCTGAATTCGGTTCTTTCCATTTACCAGACACGGTTTGCGGAAAATCAGATCGTTTTTGACGTACAGATCCAGACTTCACAGACACTCTGCTGCTCTGAGATGACTTTCTGTGCGATCCTTTCCAATCTTCTGGAAAATGCCATGCATGCGGTCACGAAGCTCCCTGTGGAAAAACGTATCGTGCATCTGAGCATTTTTGAAAAGGGAAACCACCTTCTGATCCTGCAGAAGAATCCGGCTTCAGAGACACCTGTTTTTTCAAACGGCATCCCGGTTACAACGGCAAAGAATCACGGTATCGGTGTTCAAAGCGTCATTTATTATGTCGAGAAGGAACATGGACAGTACCAGTTTTACATGGAAGGTGAGGACTTTGTAGTCCGCATTATTCTTTAAGCGAGGAAATTTATTATGGTAAAGATTGCGATTTGTGATGATGAAACTGAATTTTTGGATCTGCTTTCAGACAGTCTTGATTCCTGGTGCCGGGCGCATCAGTTGACACTGCAGCTCTACCGGTTCACAAACGGTGACGAACTGATCTCCGCACACAGGGCTTATGGCATGGATCTGATCCTGCTTGATATGATCATGCCCCTTTTGAGCGGCATGGATACCGCACGCGAACTGCGCCAGCATGACCCGCACGTTCCGATCATTTTTCTGACTTCCTCACCGGAATTTGCGCTGGAATCTTATGAAGTCCGCACTTTCTGGTATCTGTTGAAACCTCTTGACGAAGTGCGTTTCCATGCGGTCCTCGACAGCTGGTACGAAGTCCACCAGGCTTCCATGGCTCATTTCGCAGCAAGAACAGATTCCGGCTACCAGGCGATTTATTTTCAGGATGTCGAATATCTGGAAGCGCAAAATAAGAATGTCTTAGTCACATTGAAAGACGGCTCGGTGATCTCCATAAAAGAACCCTTTCACCAGTGTGAAACAATTTTCACAGTGGAAAAAGGGTTTTATAAATGCCACCGCAGCTATATTGCAGCGTTAAGCTGCGTTGAAAAGTTCGGTAAAACCTCTCTCTTCACAAAATCCGGCGCACAGATTCCGATTTCAAGAGATAATTACGCTAATTTTAAGGATGTTTATTTTTCCTATATGTTTCCGCAGGAATGATCCGGCTATTGGATCCCGAAGGACGCAAGCTTCATGTCCTCGTTGAACGCCAGTGTGTAATGCACCTCGATGTTTTCATATTCTGCGGTCACGTAAACGGCTGCGATATGCGCACCTCTCTGTATGATCTCCGCATCTTGCATTGTTTCAATGGAAACAAAATCTCCCCAGTCTTCCGAGATCCGCGCCTTGCCCTCGTCCATGCGCTCTTTGTTCATGATCTCCTGCATGTCCGGGACAACAAGGCTTTGCAGGCTGTCAAAATCCTCTGCATTTAAAAGCCCTATGATTTTTTCCGCCTGTGCCTTCACTTCCTCTTCGCTGAACACTTCACTCTCTGCCAGCGCTTTGTTCTGCGGCTGCATCCAGTAAGTTGCAATGGAAGCTGCCACAAGGATCACTGCGACAATGATGATGTTGCGGATGCGCTTTTTCTTCTGCTCCGGTGTCAGCACTTTTTTTGTTTTTATCTTACTCATTTTTCTCTCTGCACTTTCTTTTTTCTGCATATTAGTCCCTGATCGCATCCAACGCATTCGAAATATCTGCGATCAGATCTTCCTTATCCTCTAAACCGAGACTTATCCGGATCAGCTCTGCCGGAACACCTGCCTCTTTCAGCTGTTCATCTGTCATCTGTCTGTGCGTGGAGGTCGCCGGATTCAGACAGCAGGTTCTTGCATCTGCCACATGTGTCTCGATCGCTCCAAGCTTTAAGTTCTGCATAAAAGCAGACGCAGCCTCCCTGCCGCCCTTTAATCCGAATGAAACGACACCGCATCCGCCATGTGGCAGGTATTTTCTGGCACGTTCATAGTATTTGCTGGAAGGCAGACCCGGATAGTTCACATAGGCTACCTTTGGATGTTTTTCCAGAAATTCTGCAACTGCCTGTCCGTTTTCCACATGCTTAGGCATACGCACGTGCAGCGACTCCAGTCCAAGGTTTAACAGGAATGCGTTCTGTGGCGACTGGATGCATCCGAGATCACGCATAAGCTGTGTTGTACATTTTGTGATGAATGCGCCCTCATTGCCAAATTTTTCTGCATAGGTCACGCCATGGTAGCTCTCATCCGGTGTACAAAGTCCCGGATATTTGTCTGCGTGTGCCATCCAGTCGAATTTTCCGCTGTCAACGATCGCACCGCCCACTGCCGCACCATGTCCATCCATGTATTTGGTGGTGGAGTGTGTCACAATATCCGCGCCCCACTCAAATGGTCTGCAGTTGACCGGAGTTGGAAATGTGTTGTCTATGATAAGAGGTACGCCGTGCGCATGTGCTGTTTTTGCAAAGAGCTCAATATCTAATACGGTCAATGCCGGATTGGCGATTGTCTCGCCAAACATCAGCTTTGTGTTCGGACGGAACGCAGCGTTTAACTCCTCCTCCGATGCGTCAGGAGACACGAAGGTTGCCGTGATCCCCATTTTGGCAAGCGTAACTGCAATGAGGTTGAAGGTTCCGCCGTAGATTGAGGATGATGCCACGATATGGTCTCCACTCTCACATATGTTGAATATGGCAAAAAAGTTCGCTGCCTGTCCGCTTGAGGTCAGCATTGCGGCTGTGCCGCCTTCCATTGCTGCGATCTTGGCTGCGACATGATCATTCGTCGGATTCTGCAGCCGTGTATAGAAATATCCGGATGCCTCAAGATCAAACAGTTTTCCCATGTCCTCACTGGTGCTGTATTTGAAAGTGGTAGACTGGATGATCGGAATCTGCCGCGGCTGTCCATTCTCCGGGGTATATCCTGCCTGTACACATTTTGTGCCTATTTTATAATCGTTCATTTCATTTTCCATGCCTTTCCGCAATCTGCCCTTCGTATCCGGCAGTCACATTATTATCAAACTGACCTGCGCCATGACCTCTGCTGCAGATCATCAGTATTATTACTGTAGCATTATAAGCGCCGTTTTTCAAGAATTGTTTTTCCTGTCTGCCCGGAAGTAAAACACTTGCAGAAGTATGTTATTTTCGATAGTATATAAGTATCAGATGTACGGATACAGGTTGAGTCAGAACAGGTAGTTGTCTGATCGATCCTGAAGATAAAAGGAGGCATCCTCATGACCGAACAGGAGATCAAGGATATTTTACAACAACAGAACCACTTTTTTTCCAGTGGCAAAACGATTCAGGCGGAATTCCGTCTGAAACAGTTAGAAAGTTTGAAAGAGGCTATGATCCGCCATGAAGCCGACCTCGCTGCGGCATTGAAGGCGGATCTTGGAAAGAGCCGGATGGAGAGCTATATGTGTGAGATCGGGCTGACGCTGTCAGAGCTTACCTGGATGCAGAAGCATCTCCGCAGCCTTATGCGCAGCAAACGTGTTTCCACCCCGGTCGCCCAGTTTGCAGCAAAGAGCTTCCGCTCCCCTTCCCCTTACGGAACCGTGCTGATCATGAGCCCATGGAATTACCCGGTGTTACTGACACTCGATCCGCTGATCGATGCCATAGCAGCCGGGAATACTGCGGTCGTAAAACCAAGCGCCTACGCCCCTTGCACGTTCGATGTCATGAAAACCATGATCGAAGAATGTTTTCCGGCACATTATGTTGCAGTGGTCGATGGCGGCCGCGCAGAAAATCAGGCATTGTTACAGCAGCGTTTTGACATGATCTTTTTCACCGGCGGAAAGACTGTCGGACGGGAGGTACTCCGCCATGCGGCTGAATATTTAACTCCTGTCACATTAGAGCTTGGCGGAAAGAGCCCATGTATCGTTGACTCCACCGCTAAGATCCGGCTTGCCGCAAAGCGTATTGTCTTCGGCAAGTATTTAAACTGCGGACAGACCTGTGTTGCGCCGGATTATATTCTCTGTGACAAGCGCATCCGCGATGAGCTTATCACTGCGATTTTAGCTGAGATTGAAAAGCAGTTTGGGAAAGAACCTCTGAAAAATCCGAATTATGGAAAGATCATCAACGAAAAGCATTTTGAACGCATTCTCGGGCTGATCAATGGGGAAAAGCTTGTATACGGAGGACAGTCAGAGCCTGAATCGCTCCGCATTGCGCCTACCGTTCTGAATAATATTACGTGGGACGACGCTGTGATGGGCGAAGAGATCTTCGGTCCTCTGCTTCCGATCCTCACCTTCGACACATTAAACGAGGCGCTTGATACCGTGGAATCCCACCCTCATCCGCTTGCGCTTTATTTTTTCAGTGAGGACAAAGCCGCACAGAAGAAGGTCTTAGATACCTGCCGTTTTGGCGGCGGCTGTATCAATGACACGATCATTCATCTTGCAACGAGCGATATGCCATTCGGCGGTGTCGGTGAGAGCGGCATGGGCAGCTACCACGGCAGGGTTGGATTTGAAACCTTCAGCCATTACCGCAGTATTGTCGATAAGAAAACGTGGATGGATCTGCCGATCCGGTATCAGAAATATACCGGATTGAAAGAAAAGATGATGCGGATGTTTTTGAAATAAAGGGGATTATACTCCCCTTTTATTTCCCTGTCTGCTGTGCTTTAGTTATTATATCTTTAATGTCCTCGACTCCTTCTATTCTGTTTATGCCAAAACATTTCTTACCGGCATCCTTTAGAGAAGCTCCAATATGATATCCTTCTTTACCATCTATAATCAGAAACCTATCATGAAAAGATGCTGTTTTTTTTACGGTAAGTGTTGGATACTGTGCATTAAAATTTGCTATATCCTGAGCCGATAACTTTGTATTAGGCAACGTGTATGTATAAACATTCACCCCTATATTCTTCTTAGCCAAAATGTTCAACGTAATAATATCAATATATCCGTCAATAAGAATTATCTCCTTTTGGGCATGAGTAATAATATTTGTGAGTATACTGAAAGCATCAAATATCTGTCCGTCAAAAAAAATCTTCTGACATTCCTCTTCATGATTGGATATATATTCAAATATTTTTGTAAAATTTTCCTCCGCATCTTTTTGTAATTCCAGTTGTTTCAGTTCAACAGCATTAATCCTTTCAAACAAAAGAGCATTGCTTGAAATAAAATGCCGCATTTCGCGAAATGCACGCATTATAAAAATACTTTGTTTTTCTGCAATTTCACCACTTAACACTGTCGCCAACATATAAATTCCCTGTTCGGTAAAAACATGGGGTAAATATCTGCTTTTTGGATTTATATTTGCGGTCGGAAATTTCGACCGCAAATCGTATATATTAATTTTGATAGTTCAATATCCTGCTTCAGTAATGTTGTTTTCTCAACTATATTGGTAATTTCGTTCATCAAATTTCCTCTCTGGTTATTTTGAAGTTCCAAAACAAAACCTCAAATCCGAATCACAATATACAAATTTATTTTATATTTCTTCAAGACTTTGTATCTTCTTTAAAGCCTCCATATAAGCCATCAGACGCTTCTGCTGTTCTTCCTTAAGTCCATGGTAATCTTGAACCAATTGAATATCATAAGGCATAAAACAACTCTCACGACTTGTAACAGTAATGTTTTCTTCATCCTCGATACCTTTTCCAGTAAGAAGTTGTTCTGGTGTTATCTGCAATACATTACAAATATCCATGATTTTATCCGCAGTAGGATTTGTCTTTCTTTTTTTCCATTCGCTGATGGTACTGGTCGCAATCCCAACCTGTTTTGCAAATTCAGCCTGTGTCATATTTCTGTCTTTCAATACTTTTAATATTCTCTCGCTGATCGTCATTTTATTTTCCTCTCGTTTTTATTCATATATATAAATTTCATATCTATGGATATATCTTATCACATTATATTCTTGTACTCAATATGAAAACAATTTTATATTTTCTCTTTTAGATAGAAAAAAGAACCGATTTCTCGATTCTTCTTTTCCAAACTCTATATTCACATTATACACTCCAATTTTTATACATAAAACTGTAATGCAAGTTCATTATAATGCAATATGTCTTCCACTTCTGCAAGCCGTGTCCTGATTTTTTCTGACGCCGGCTGTTTTGCAAGATTCTCTTTGATGCCTGTGTATATGAGCTTTTCTTTTTCAAGAAAAGTTTTCAACACAGGATGGCGGTTTTGCAGGAGTAATCCACCATAAAGGTCTGAAAGTTTCAACTCTTCCGAAGCTTTCTGTGCCTTTTCATCCTGATACTGCACTTTCATCATCGGATAGAATTTTCCATCTTCATACACCATGTCCTCTGCGAGGATGGTATATCCCTCTTCTCTTAAGAACTCACGGACACGCTCAATCTCGGACTGCGGCTGCAGGATGAGTTCTTTTGCAGACTGACAGACTTTTTCCCCGTCTTTTAAAATATGCATGACAAGTCCGCCTCCCATACCGGCGATGAGGACAGCTTCCACCTCGCCGGGTTTTAAAGCTGCCACGCCGTCTGAGAGACGTGTCTGTATGTATGCCTGCAATCCATATAAAGCAATATGTTCTTTTGCCCGCTCTAACGGTCCTTCATTGATATCCATGGCAATTGCAGCTGGAATTTTCTTCTGCTGTAACAGATAGATTGGAATATATCCGTGATCTGTTCCAACATCTGCCAGTGTATATCCCTGTGTGACAAGAGCTGCGGCTGTCATTAAACGATTTGAAATCTTTACCATTTTACTCTAAGTAATCCTTTAATTTGCGGCTTCTGCTTGGATGACGAAGTTTGCGGAGCGCTTTTGCTTCGATCTGACGGATACGCTCACGTGTTACATTGAACTCTTTTCCAACTTCTTCCAGTGTTCTTGCACGGCCGTCCTCCAGACCAAAACGGAGTGTCAGAACTTTCTGCTCTCTCTCGGTCAATGTTCCAAGTACTTCCTCCAACTGCTCTTTTAAAAGTGTGAATGCAGCGGCGTCAGCCGGAACAGGTACGTTATCATCCTGAATAAAATCTCCAAGATGGCTGTCCTCCTCCTCACCGATCGGTGTCTCTAAGGAAACCGGCTCCTGGGAAATCTTTAAGATCTCACGCACACGCTCTACCGGCATGTTCATTTCTGCTGCGATCTCTTCCGGACTTGGCTCACGTCCTAACTCCTGAAGCAGCTGTCTGGAAACACGGATGAGCTTGTTGATCGTCTCAACCATATGGACAGGGATACGGATGGTTCTCGCCTGATCTGCGATTGCTCTTGTGATCGCCTGACGGATCCACCATGTTGCATAAGTAGAGAATTTATATCCCTTGCGGTAGTCGAATTTTTCCACGGCTTTGATCAGACCAAGGTTACCTTCCTGGATCAGATCAAGGAACAGCATTCCACGTCCCACATATCTTTTTGCAATGGAAACAACCAGACGTAAGTTTGCTTCTGCAAGACGTTTCTTTGCCTCATCCCCTGCATCAAGATCTTTCTGCAAATTCTTGATCTCTTCTTTGATCTCTGCAAGTTCTTCCTCTGTTGCATTCTCTTCTCTGCTCTTTAAGATTGCGATCTTTTCCTTCGCCACAGCACCGGCTTCCATATTTTTTGCCAGCTCGATCTCTTCCTCTGCACTTAAAAGAGGTACTTTACCGATCTCCTTCAAATACATACGGACCGGATCTTCAATGGACACGCCATCCGGCACGGAAAGGTCGATTTTTTCCACTTCGATCTCGTCTTCATCATCTACATCGAGTAAAATTTCATCATCAGAATCATCATCTGTGATCCGAAGTACATCGATATTGTTTGCTTCCAGAAAATCAAGAATTTTATCAAACTGCTCTGCTTCTAACTGCATGTCCGCAAAGAAGTCGCTGATCTCCTGGTATTCCAACATGTTCTTTTTCTTTTTGGCCAAGGCTAACAGATCTTTTAACTTCTGCTGAAACTTTTCTTTTGCAGCTTCATCCATCACTGCTGCTTCTTTTTTGGTTTCCTTTACCTCGTTTTCTGTCTTTTTTGCCATTTTGGTTCATCCTCTCAAGTTTTCTACTATTTTGTCCCTAATCAATGGAAATATGCAATTTCTCCAATTCTTCCAGGTCACGTTTATCTGTTACAAGCTGCATCAGACCAGCCATATCTGTCGGTGCCAAATGCTCGGACCGATACTTGATACTGTTTTGTTTGATGCGGATAATGGTCTCTTTCAATGCCTTCTCCCGGTCTTCTTTTGACTCGACCGCATGGATTCTTGCATTGAAAAGCGCCGCAATCTCTTTCTGTGCCTCCTCATCAGGAAACATGCTGACGATCTTCGCCGGGTTTGCTTCTCCGCTCTCCTCAAACTGCTGGAATAATACTTCAGCTACCTTATGATATATCTCCTCCGTAAAATCCTTCGGTGCGATATATTTTTTTATCTTATGATATAATCCGGTATTCTCTATGAGCCATGTCAAAAGAAGTTTCTGGGATTGCTTCATCCCATCTTCTTTTTTGATTCCTCTGGCGGAGGCGTTTTTCTCATTGATACCGGTTTTTAACTGGGTTGGTTGTTTTCGGATGCCTTCCATCTGCATTCCGTATTTACCGACAAGCCGCTGTAAATCCTGCGTTGGCAGCATATATTTTTCCGCGACTGCCTGAATGTAAATATCACGCTCGATTTTTTCTGTGAAGGAGCATAGTTTCTTTGCCACTTCATGATAAAAGGCTGACTTGCTCTCCGGATCTTTCATGTCGTACTGCTGCTCTAAAATGCGTATCTCAAACATAAAGCTGTTCTCTGCATGATCGATACGATCCTGATACGCCTCTGCTCCCAAAGCCTTGATAAATTCATCCGGATCTTTGTGCGGACGCATATTAATTACCTTTGTCGTAATCCCTACTTCCTTTAAAATTGGAATCGCCCGGAGTGCAGCTTTCACCCCTGCGCCGTCACTGTCATAGGTTAAATACACTTCTTTGGTGTACCTTTTTAACAGATTCGCATGTCCTGCCGTCAGCGCAGTTCCAAGTGATGCCACCGCATTGTCAAATCCTGCCTGATGCAGCGCGATCACATCCATATATCCTTCACACAATAAAAACTGTGGTTTCTTTGTGGTCCTTGCAAAATTAAGTCCATACAGATTCCGGCTCTTATCAAAAATCGGTGTTTCCGGTGAGTTTAAATACTTCGGCTCTCCATCGCCCATCACCCTGCCACCGAAACCGATGACTTTGTTGTGGACATCCATAATCGGAAACATGGCACGGTTCCAGAATTTGTCATAGCCGCCGCGTCTCTCATCGATTGTCACAAGCCCCGACTCTTTTAAGATCTCATCCTCATACCCTTTGGAACGGAGATACCGGTATAAGTCATCACTGTACTGATCCGAATATCCCAGACCAAACTTTTTCATGGTCTCCTCAGACAATTCTCTTTTCTGGAAATAAGCGAGTGCATGTTTTCCACGGTCATTCCGCAATAATGTATAAAAATATCTGGCTGCCTCTTTGTTGATCTCCAACAGCCGCTGTTTTTTATCTGCCTCTCTCTTCTGTGCGGCAGAATATTCCTGCTTTGGCAGGGCAACACCTGCCCGGTCCGCCAAGGCTTCCATTGCCTCCCCGAAAGTAAAGTTTTCATACTGCATCATAAACGTGAAAACATTCCCTCCGGCTCCACAGCCGAAGCAGTAGTACATTTGTTTATTCGGAGAAACAGAAAACGATCCTGTTTTCTCATTATGAAAAGGACACAGTCCAAAATAGGTGCTTCCCTTTTTCGTCAGATGCACATACTGTCCGATTACATCCACGATATCATTTCTGGAACGCACTTCTTCAATTATATCATCCGAAAAATATGGCATACTGCGTGTCCTCCTTTCGTTTTAATATCTATTAGCCAATTGCGAAACTCCTCATAGTCTTCTTTAAATTGTTCAAAATTAACAAAAACATTCAAGACACGCTTTCGCTATGTGTCGCTCGCAACGGTACTAAGAAGCCAGACACAACTTACCGTTGTATCTGCCTTCTAAGTGCCGGCGGCTCCCCAATGTCTTTCATGTCTTTTGTCAATTTCTCACAATTCAATTTAGGTCGTTATGAGTTTCGCAATTGTCTATAATACCCATCAACCTTCCCACGCCGCAGGCTATATTGGCTTAGTATCCATCCACCTGCCAGGCCTGCGGCAGGAAGTATTCGCTGAATTTGGTGATGGCGTACTGGTCGGTCATACCCGCAATGTAATCGCAGATCACGCGCTCCGTCTTTTCCCCTTCATCAAGCATGGCGAGGTATTTTTCCGGCAGAAACTCAATGTGGTCTTTGTAGAATCCAAAGAGCTGCCGGATCATTGCCTTAGCCTTCACTTCCTCACCCTTGGCAATTGGATTTGTGTATACATGATCGAACATAAAATGGCGCAGCTCAAACATGGCTTCCTGAATATCTGCTGACATCCGGATGTCATCCTGATCCATGCTGTTCATGATCACGTTATGTATGAGTGTATTTAAGCGCTGTTTTGTGGTAAAACCTAATGTTTTCCGGATCTCTAACGGAATATCATCCTCCGTCAGAATCTCTGCACGGATCGCATCATCCACGTCATGGTAAACATAGGCGATTTTATCTGATAAGCGGACAACTTTTCCCTCTAAAGTATGGGGCATTGACTTAGACTGATGATTTAAAATGCCATCCCGCACTTCCCATGTCAGGTTTAAGCCCATGCCGTTTTTCTCAAGTTTTTCCACGATACGGACACTCTGCTCGTTGTGCCGGAATCCGTCTTCACAGATTTCGTTTAACACATACTCTCCGGCATGGCCAAACGGCGTATGCCCCATATCGTGTCCCAGTGCAATTGCTTCCACCAGATCTTCATTCAGACGCAGTGCTTTTGCAATTGTTCTCGCATTCTGCGATACCTCTAAGGTATGGGAAAGTCTTGTCCTATAGTGATCTCCCTTCGGTGTCAGAAAAACCTGTGTCTTATTCTTCAACCGCCGGAATGCCTTACAATGCAGGATTCTGTCCCTGTCTCGCTGAAAAACAGGCCGGACATCGCACTGTTCTTCCTCGCGTTCCCTGCCTTTCGTGTTCACACTGAGCGTTGCATAAGGACTTAATGTTTCCCGCTCCATTTTTTCAAGTTCTTCCCGTATTGTCATATGTATCACCTCTCTGATATCTGACAGTCTCTCCCGAAGCACCATATAAAAAATCGTTTCAATAAAATCTCCATATTTTTATTATTCGGCAGGATTTTTCAATTTCCTTTATTTTTTATAAAATTCATACAATTTTTTTATTTCAGATAATTCATGGCATCTAAAAGATTGCTCACACCGACCAGCCTGATACCTTTTACTTCTGTCATGGATTTTCTGCAGACTTCCGGTAGAATACAGACCTCAAAGCCAAGTTTTTTTGCCTCCTGCACCCGCTGTTCTGCCATATTTACCGCGCGGACCTCACCGCTTAATCCGACCTCGCCAAAACAGATGGTTTTCTCATCGATCGGTTTGTCCTTGTAACTTGAGATCAATGCAAGAACAATGCCAAGGTCGATTGCCGGCTCATTCATTTTGATTCCTCCTGCGATATTCACATAGGCATCACAGTCACCCAGCTTTAAGCCCAGTCTTTTTTCCAGAACCGCCATCAGAAGATTGACGCGGTTAAAATCCGTTCCTGCCGCTGTCCTTCGCGGAATCCCAAAATTACTGTGACATACAAGTGCCTGCACCTCCAAAAGGATTGGTCTAGTCCCTTCCATGGAACATGCCACAACAGAGCCGGACGCTCCCTCCGGTTTACCGCTCAACATGTATTCAGACGGATTTTCCACTTCCACAAGTCCGTCCTGCCGCATCTCAAATACACCGATCTCATTTGTGGAGCCAAAACGGTTTTTTACACCTCTTAAAATACGGTAAGCCGCATGCCTGTCTCCCTCAAAATAAAGCACGGTGTCTACCATGTGTTCTAACACCCTCGGTCCTGCCACCACTCCCTCTTTCGTCACATGTCCCACAATGAAAATGGAGATTCCCATTCCCTTTGCAATCTGCATCAAAACACCTGTGGACTCGCGCACCTGTGATACACTGCCCGGTGCCGAGGAAACCTCTTCGTTAAACATCGTCTGGATGGAATCGATTACAACGATCTGCGGTTTTTCCCGGTCAATGACTGCCTTTATGGTGTCAAGATTTGTCTCACACAGCAGTTTCAGACTGTCCCCGAAATTTCCGATACGCTCTGCACGGATCTTGATCTGCTGCAAAGATTCCTCCCCGGAAATATAGAGCACTTTTATGTTATGCTCCGACAGATTCCTGCACACCTGAAGCAGCAATGTGGATTTTCCGATTCCGGGATCGCCTCCCACTAACACCATGGAACCCTGCACAATACCTCCGCCAAGTACACGGTCTAATTCTTTCATGTCTGTTGACACACGCTTGTCATAGGTCATCTCGATCTGGGACAGTGGCAGTACCTTTGCCTCTGACGCTGTTGCTTTCTGCTTTGCCAGTGTGCCCGCACTCTTTTTGTCCACCACTTCTTCTACAAATGTATTCCATTCCTTACATCCCGGACACTGCCCCATCCATTTGGACGATTCGTATCCGCAGGACTGGCAGAAAAAAATACTTGTTTTTCCTTTTGCCATAAAACCTTCCTTTATTGACAGCAAAAGGAGTTGCCGTTTCTGACAACCCCTTATCATTTCTTAGCATTTCTGAATCTGAACTTCTACCGGTTTCTCTCCAAGTTCCACACTGACGGTCAACTTGCCACCGAGATTTGTTTTCATCTTACCTGCGCTTGCTCCGTCCACTGTAATTTCATACTCAGTCTCTTCTTCTAACTCCAGTGTGATCTGAGCATCTTCCGGTCCTTCCACGGAAAAAGAAATTCCTGTGTCCGTTGCATTCAAATGATATGCCGCTGTTCCCGGTACGGATTCATAAACAAACATACCATTACGCTCCAGCTTTGTGATGTCTTTGTAAGTTTTTACCTTATAAAGATCTCCCTGATGCCCGAAGTTATCAAGCTTTGCCTTTGCATCCAGAGTGTAATCTCCAAAACTGATCGTTCCATCTGCTTCTGAACGAATTAATTCACTAATAGCGCTCATCTTTTCCTCCTGTGGTACAGTCCTTCTCTGCCTGCTGCACCGTAAAAATTTTGTAAAATCATTATAGCTCAACTACATTTCGATTGCCAGCATTTTCATCATTTTTAAGGATTTTTTTATTTTTGTGTTACTGTTCCTTTACTTCAAAAACAACTGCATTCTTTTTCGTAGTGACGATCACTTCATCACCCTTTTTCACCTTGCCGTCTAAGATTTCTTCTGCAAGCTGATCCTCGATCTCATTCTGGATTTTGCGGCGGAGTGGTCTTGCTCCATATTTCGGTTCGTATGCTTTTTCCACAATATAATTTTTCACGCTGTCACGCACATGAAGTGTGATATCCATCTGGCTCTTACAACGGTCTGTCAGATCTTTCAACATTAATGTGACGATCTGTTTCATATCATTTTTGTTCAGTGAACGGAATACGATGGTCTCATCAATACGGTTTAAGAACTCCGGTTTGAAAATCCTGCGCACTTCCTCCATCACACTGTTTTTCATGCGCTCGTAATTCTGCTTTTCATCATCAGAAGATGCAAAACCAAGTTTTTTCGGTTCCACAATGGACTGTGCTCCTGCATTTGATGTCATGATAATGATCGTATTTTTAAAGTCCACCTTGCGTCCCTGGGAATCCGTGATATGTCCATCGTCTAACACCTGGAGTAAAATATTAAATACATCCGGATGCGCTTTTTCAATCTCGTCAAACAAAATCACGGAATACGGATTCCTGCGCACTTTCTCGCTGAGCTGACCGCCGTCCTCATGTCCGACATATCCCGGCGGGGAACCGATCATTTTAGAAACACTGTGTTTCTCCATGTACTCCGACATATCAACACGTATCATCGCCTGTTCATTGCCGAAAACAGCCTCCGCCAGCGCCTTGGAAATCTCCGTTTTACCTACGCCTGTAGGTCCTAAGAACAGGAACGAACCGATTGGTCTTCTCGGATCTTTTAAACCGACACGTCCACGTCTCACCGCTTTTGCCACAGCCGTCACAGCTTCTTCCTGACCAACGACACGTTTGTGCAGCGTTGCCTCTAATTTTTTCAGACGGGCTGCCTCGCCTTCTGCCAGTTTCTTCACCGGAATTTTTGTCCAGCCGGAAACAACATCTGCCACATCATCCTCTGTGACAGACAAATTCTTTCTGCGGATCTCACGCTGCGCTTTTTTTGTCTGCTTCTCAAGCTCTGCTTCCAATGCTTCTTTTTCTTCCTTGCACTGTTTTGCAAGCGCAATATCGGAATTGCTCAGAGCATCCTCTAACTGTAATTCTTTTTCTGTGATCTGATTTCTCAATTCCGCAAGTTTCTCTGTATGGTTAGACACGCCAAACCGCACTCTTGCTGCTGCTTCATCCATCAGATCAATTGCCTTATCCGGCAAAAAACGGTCATTGATATAGCGCGCTGACAGGCGGACTGCCGCCTCGACTGCCTCATCCGTGATCTTTACATGATGATGTGCTTCGTATTTACCGCGAAGCCCTTTCAAAATTGCAACTGTCTGTTCCTCGCCCGGTTCCTCCACCGTCACAGGCTGGAATCTTCGCTCTAGTGCAGCATCTTTTTCTACATATTTGCGGTATTCTGTGATTGTCGTTGCTCCCATGATCTGAATCTCACCACGGGCAAGTGCAGGTTTTAAAATATTAGAGGCATCGATCGCGCCCTCTGCGCCACCGGCACCGATGATTGTGTGAAGCTCATCGATAAACAGCAAAACATTTCCTGCTTTTGTCACTTCCTGAATCACTTTTTTGATACGCTCTTCAAATTCTCCACGGTATTTTGAACCAGCCACAATACCGGATAGGTCTAAAGATACCACTCTTTTTCCCTGAACAGAGTCCGGTACAAGGCCGGATACGATACGCTCTGCGATTCCTTCCACGATAGCCGTTTTACCAACTCCCGGTTCTCCGATCAGACATGGATTGTTCTTCGTTCTTCTGCTTAGAATCTGAATCACTCTCTGGATTTCTTCCTCACGTCCAACCACCGGATCCAGTGCTCCTTCCGTTGCAAGCTGTGTCAGATCTCTGGAATACTGATCCAGCGTCGGGGTTCCCTCATTATTTTTCTTTTTTCCCGGACGACCATTCTGAAATTCTTCGCGGTAAAGATTTGCATCTTCCCCCATCGCAATGAGAGTGTCCACAAAGACTTTCTGCATATTGACGGACAGCGTTGTCAGTAATCTGGATGCAACACAGTCTGTCTCTTTGATCATGGCAATCAGAATATGTTCTGTTCCAATGGCATCAGCATGGAATCTGACTGCCTCCTTCTCTGCATTCTCAAGAACTTTTGCTGCTCTCGGTGAATAACCATCTGATTCTGCTACTGCTGTTCCCTCTGCCGGAGCGATCAATTCTTTGATCAGATCTACAATTTTATCTAACTCTACACCATTCTCATTCAGAATATTTGCCGCTACTCCTGAATTTTCCTTCAATAGCCCAATCAGTAAGTGCTCGGTTCCGATATAATTATGATGTAATGATTTTGACATTTTGCCGGCGATATCAATCGCTTTTTTGGCTTTTACAGTGTATGGTAATTGCATGTTGTCTCCTCATGTTATTTATTAGGTGATTGCAAACTCTCCTTAATCTATCTCAAATTGTTCAAAATCAACAAAATTTTCGAAAACACGCTTCCGCTACGTGTCACTCGCAGCGGTACTGCTCATTCTTCGCAGTACTTCGCAAATTCATATAAAATCTGCTTCGCAGATAGGAATTTGCTCACTCTTGAATCATCTTCGCACGGTCTGTGCAGTAAATGCACAGACCTGATAAAAAATGTCGCACCTGCCTTCTAAGTACCGGCGGTTCCACAGTGTTTTCTCAAGCTTTTGTTGATTTTTCACAATTTAATTTACGTTATGAATGATTTTCGCAATTACCTACATTCTATTTTATATTATAAATCATTTAGGTCGAAAACTTCCATTCCTTTTTCATTTTTCACAGAAGTTTCATTTTTTTGCAGCACATCCATTTTTTCATTTTCAGTAGATGATTTTTTCTCGGACTTTTCTTCTGTCACTGATTTCTCAGAAGTGGATGGAATTTCATCCTCATAATCATTCCATTCGCGGTAAGCCCTGTTGATTGGATGTTCTTCCTCGATGTACTCTTCCTCGTCATCGAAATAATCGTCCTCATCCTCATTTTTTTCTTTTTTTCGGAATCCACGGAATTTTCCCAAGAAAGGTTTTTTCTCGGTTTCTGTCTCTTCGTTTGCTTCGTCGTCCTCGTTCTCTGGCTCGTCAAGCTCCGGATCGTTGTCCTCTGAGAGTTCGTCTTTTCCTTTTTTCTTTCTGCCAAAGAGCATGATATTCAGTATGATCACAACTGCGATTGCCAATACAAAAATAAGCACAGCGATCATGTTTCTGGAAAAGGATTTTGCATCTTTATATTTCTTTGAGAGTTCATCATACTGGCTCTGCAATGCTGCAAGATCATCCGAAGAAGAATCTGCTGTCTCGGTGATATTTCCATTGACACGCTGGTAAGTACCCTCTGCCGCATCATACTGATACCAGCCTTCGGTTCCGTCCTGATTTACTGCATAAAAGATATAGAAATCAGACGCTTCCTCTCCATCCTCTGCCGGAAGCTGGTAAGCGGTCATCACGGTATTTTCCAGCATTTGCAGGGACACCTGCACATAACTCTCCGGCAGTACCGAATCAAGCGGTGCCAAAAGTGGAATCACATAACTGCTCTCACCTGCAGTAAACTTCATAAAATCATAGACAACATCCCTGGTCTCATCATAAATAAAGAATCTGCCGGTCGTTGCGTCCACATTGTCTGTTTCCAGATAGATCAGAGAAATTGTTCCTTTGTCAAACGTCAGACCTCTGCATTCCGCTCCCCGGAAATTAACCGTTGTTTCCGTAAAATCAGCCGGAATCTGTTCCTCTGTAAAATTGTCTGCGATATGGTAGGTTGTGTTATTGATCACAACGTCTGCCGCCGGCACCGGAGTTTCCGTTGCATCCACTTCCTCGGTGTCTCCCGGATCCCCGCTGTCATCATTTCCGTCGTCACTATTCCCACTGTCTCCGTTTTCACCGCCTGTAGTTGTCGTCTCACTTCCGGTGGTTCCTGTAGCCTGTCTTGTCACAGTGATTTTATAAGTGGCTGTTGTACCATTTTCTGCTTTTACGACAATCTGAACAACGTTTGCCCCAACTGCAAGATTCGTATTTCCAGTCACAGACTCAATCGTTGCCTTTTCATTGACCGGAGTTGCACTCACTGCAATACTTGTCACGGAATTATCAACCGTTGCCGTGTACTTTGTGGTGCTTCCCTTAAAAGCCGGAGACAATGTTCCCGGTGAAATCGTCAGTGCCTTTAAGGAATTATCTGCGGATAAAGCTGCCGTATTGCTTCCAGTATTGTTGTTACTTCCTGTTCCAGAACTGCTTCCATTTCCCGCATTTCCATTGCTGCCTGCTGCTTCGTTTTTGACCGTTACAGAAGTGCTGCTGCCTGCCATGGAATCCAATTCTTCTTCGGTACCGTAAATAACACCATCCGTAGCAGAAAGCGAAATAGAAGCTTTTCCCGCACTGATTGCTTTTAATGTCACACTGAAGCTGTCACTCGCTACCGAAATACTTCCGCCGCCACCGCCATAAGTTGCATTACAGCTCACAAACTCCAGAATGCCGGCATCATAGGTCAAAACCATATTGGCATATGCACTGTCCCCGGATGCACTTAATGCTTTTGCCGTTACCGTCACAGTCTGTCCGATATTCAGGGAACTGGCAGACACAGCGATCGTTGTTTTTCCGGAAGCCGCCTTGGCATGCATCTGCGGTGTCATAAGGCAGATGCATAATGTTAACAGTGTAATGATCACACCTAATTTCTTTTTCATTTTACTCTCCATTCTTATGTGTGAAAATTGTATTTTCTCACTAAAATAACTCTTTCTATCCACACAGCCCTGTTACTGTTCAATCTGTGCTGCATTTATAATATGTTTCTGCAAAAGCACAAGGTCTTTTACGGAAACTTTTCCATCTCTGCTTATATCCGCAGCCGCTGCATACGCACCGGAAAGCTGTGATGTTCCAAGAATCTGTTTCTGCATCATGACCAGATCGACCACAGAGATTTTTCCATCTCCATTGATGTCACCGTAAATGACAACGTCATACTGCTTCACCAGTGTTCCATTTGCATATACTGCAATTTTATTACCTGTTCCGACTGCACCGGTATTTTCTGTGCCATCTGCTTTCAGCACTTTGACCGTGCCGCTTCCCGCTGAGATATTGGCAAGTACAGAAGAAGCGCCTGTTCCCGGTGTAATACCTGTGATCACGGTATCTCCCAGTTTATAGGAGGTAGAAACGGATACGCCGTCCGCAACCGTTGTTCCACCACTTTCCGGTGTCTGGGTATTGTCTGCTGCCGGCTGCTGTCTTACCACATTGATCGTGTAGGTTTTTGCCGAACCGCTCTGTGACACACAAGTTACGTTGATCGCATTATTTCCATAATTCAATGCATAAGTTCCCGCTCCGGAAACTCCCGCTTTCGGTGCAACTGCCGAAGCACCTACATTGATCGAGCTTACCTCGGTTCCAACGATCACGGAATAATCGGTTACTGCTGCCTGGAAAGACGGTGTCAGTCCATATCCGCTTACGCTGAGAGAAGAGAGCCAGTTATTCGGATTACCACTGTCTGAAAACGTCACTGCTGACTCCGGCATATTGCTATACACCGGAATACGGAATATAAATCCCTGTGATTTATCCGCATAAGCGGTGCTCATTGTTTTTCCTTCTGACATTGCCGCCTGCACATTTGTCATGTACTGATGTGAGTATATGCTGTTCATATTCACCACATTAAATTTCTGGAAATATAAGGTGTTCTGCCCTTTTTTCACATAATTATTTCCAACGATACCAGCTCCACCATTAATTGATTTATAAATAGAATTCCAGTCGTTATTTTTCGCATAAATCAATCCGTTGACCATCGCAGACGCAGACGATGTCGTATATGCTCCGATATTAAAGTAATTGTAATATCCATTATAGCCAGAGTAATTGCCAGAGATCAAAGGACTTGTCCCCTTATTTCCCTGCTCCTGCTTACATCTTGCAGCCAGATGATAAGGACTGACACTCAAGTTCTGTCCCACTTCCATGAAAGTATCTGCATAGCTTCGCGATACTCCGTCTGTATCGCTATAGTTTCCACTCATGAAACTGCCTGACAGAATATTTCCAACTCCTGTCACGTTCTGATATGGCGCATATTCTAACGTTTCAAACTGAAAAATATACGTGTCATTCAGGTAATTTCTCGGATCCATGCAATATGCTATGTAATTGGAGGAGGCACTTACCCAGCCTGCTCCGTCATAACCATACCATTTGTTGGTCGCCCAGTCATAAGCACCCGTCTCCGTTGACTTTCTCGCATCATTGGAAGAACTCTGCACCAGATTCCTTCCGACAACACTCTCATTTGCAATGACGGTATTCCAGTCCAGTCCGGTCTGTACCGGAACGAACTGCCAGTCTGGATACTTCTGGTGCAATGCCAGAAGCGAATTACAGTAACTGTCCGGAAATCCCGCTGCTTTTAACGATGCAACATACTCATCATCCGTCACCGTTGTGGTGTCTCCCTGCGATCCATCCGCAGAAGTCTGTCCGGTTACTGCCAGATAGGTTCCACAGATCCAGCCTGCATAATCCACACCATTCTTATTAAATGTCACATTGTACCACACAGTTCCATTTGTAGTTGTCTGTCCGAGTACATTGACTGTCTGATCTCTTTTTACCGTCGTGACCGGAGAATATGCCGTGCTCGCACCTGTCCTCACATAGACATTGCCGTTCGTGTTGGTGACAACTCCGGCTGCACCCTGCGCTGAATTATCTGTGATCGTACTTCCCGCAGAAGTATCCTCGGATGACAGTGTGATAAAATCGGATCTGATATAACCTGTCGATGACATTCCATTATAGGAAATCTGTACTTTATACCACTTCATTCCATCCGAACCATCCGCTTCATCGATCACGCGGACGGCTGTTCCAGCCGCCAGAGATGTGATTTTTTCGCCATTCACAGGCGATTTCCGCATCTGCACCGGGCCATCGTTCAACACTCCTGCCGTCTCTGTGTAGGCATAACTTTCCAACGGTTTTACCGTAATGACCGCAGTCGCTGCTGTCACACCAAAAATCGTTGCAAAGATAAAGCTCCGCCATTTTCTCTGTTTTATATTAAGGTTTCTTCTCATTTTTCCTCCAAATGCCTTCGGTACTTCCTCAAAAGGCACAGTAAATCAAGCTTATTATATGTAATTCACGATAGAGCGTCAACCTTAATCTGGTAAATATGGTAACTGATATGTATGATACAGCAAAGTGCTCAGATACTGCCTGAGCAGTAACGATGTTTTGTCCTTTTTTCCACCTTATCATTGGTGAACTACCCATTGTCTTAAGCCAATGGGCTTCCTGCTTCATCGACCTCGTAACCTACTATCTCCACAGGCGTTAATT
>ERZ838225.656-NODE-656-length-43506-cov-6.754712_pt1 | contig 43506 bp, 41 predicted proteins | sample MGYA00519684_ERZ838225 | MGnify/ENA primary metagenome ERZ838225 (study PRJEB31850, sample SAMEA3708829) | human gut metagenome | biome: human gut; feature: human-associated habitat; material: faeces | place: China | collected 2014 ... | reverse complement strand
ACTTGCATAGTCACACAGCTCTGCTTTCTTCACCACATCGGTATACCACTGGGCAAAATCTACGTCCATAGATGTGATGGCTTCTACCAGTTTCTTTTCCTTTGCCATAATTTCCTCCTAATGAATAAAAAGATGCTCCCTGCGAATTTCCTATGAAACAAGAAAGATGCTCCCTGCGAGCTTCCCGCCTGCGGCGGGTCGCTTCTGCAACAAAATTCCCTTCCGCCGCATGGCGATCCCCGCGGAGCGTTTTTATGTCATAGGATGAACTTTCCTATGACATAAAAAATCATCCGATCCTCTGCCGTCTGACCTGACGACAAGGGACCGAATGATCAGATAAATTCGGCGGTACCACCCTGCTTAGTATTCCGAAATCCGGGAAAATCCGTTTCGAATACTCTCTCTTTTTCCATTAACGCCGGAATCCGCGCCGCAGTTCACTGCAGAACTCCAGGGCCGGTTCAGCTTCCAGTGACACAAGAGCCTTCCACCATATAGCTCTCTCTCTGAATGTGTATGCAGGCCTACTAATCCCCTTCACAGTCGATTTTTTCCTTTTGTATGGGCAGCTCTTTCTGCCCGTGTATGCTTGATTCTACGCCATTTTTTAGTGCTTGTCAAGCAGTTCTCATCCTATTTCCGGCTTTCCTCATAACACTTGCGCACAGCCTGAGCCAGCTGATCTGCGCAAGAGGTATTCCGGAAACCGCAAGTATTTCCCTTTAAATATCCTTCAATCTGCTCCACCGTCATTCCATCTACCAGCTTGCTGACAGCCTTCAAATTTCCGTTGCAGCCTCCGGTAAAGGCCACATTTTTAACCACATCCCCTTCCAAATCAAACGTAATCATTCTTGCACAAACGTTTTGGGGTCTTACTTCGTATCTCATAATTTTGTCTCCTCTGTATTCTTAGTCATTGTCCGGCAGCAGCTTGATCCGAACCATAATATTTTTCACTACCGCACCTTCCGGCAGATCCATATCCTCCACATGAGTCTGGCCTGGAAAATCTCCGCCGTCCTCCAGCTCTACCAGAAGCCAGTTGTAGGCTGCGTCTCTCGCATCCTCGATAGCGTCCTCCAAATCCGGTCCATCTGCTTCGCAGCACTCCAAATCCGGAAATACTGCATGATATCCTTTTCCATCCTTATGGGGTGTAAACACCGCCGGGTAAGTAAATGTCATCTCATTTTGCCTCCTGTTCTATCTGATTCTATCTTATTTTCAGCATTCTTCCGCTTCCTGCCGTTTTTCTGTGTTTTCTCCGTTCCTCATTATACGACAAATTTCCTCATCTGTAAACGTCCCCAAAACTATGCTATAATAAAAAGAACAAACTACCAAACAAGAAAAGGAGTGTGAAGCCCCTATGAAGCTTTTGGCTGATCTGTTTTTGACCTTTGCAAACATCGGTCTGTTTACCTTCGGTGGCGGATATGCCATGCTTTCCATGATTGAACACCACTGTGTAGAACAGAAACAATGGATCACCCATGATGAAATGATGAATATTACCGTCATTGCAGAATCCACCCCCGGCCCCATTGCCATTAACTGCGCAACCTTTACCGGATACCGGCAGGCCGGTTTCTTGGGCGCTCTTGCCGCTACCCTGGGCATTGTTTTTCCATCCTTTGCCGTAATTTATGTCATCTCCCGGTTTCTGGATCACTTTCTGGAGATCACCCTTATTGCCCATGCTTTTCAGGGCATTAAAATAGGCGCAGGACTTTTGATTCTCGACGCAGCTGTTGTTATGATTCAAAAAATGCCCAAAAAGCTGCTTCCCCGAATCATCATGATCTTCTCAGCGGCAGCTATGCTGATGATTTCTGCTTTTTCCTGGAATTTTTCCTCCATCAGCCTGATGCTGACCGCGGCAGCCGTCAGTCTTTGTATCTTTCTGCTGAAGGAAATGTCCCAAAAGAAAGGTGGTGCCTCCTCTTGATTTACTGGAGTTTATTTTTAGGATTTCTGCAGATCGGATGTTTTTCCTTCGGCGGCGCCTACGGTGCCATTCCCCTGATCCGCGACCTGGTATTGTCCCGGGGCTGGCTTGAGGAGGATGCTCTGACTTATATGATTGCAGTAAGTGAAAGCACGCCGGGGCCCATTATGGTCAATCTGGCTACTTATATCGGAAGCAGTCAGGCTGGTTTCTTTGGCGCTGTCATTGCCACCCTGGCCGTTGTGCTTCCCTCCTTTTTGATTATTCTGCTGATCACTGCAGTTTTAAAAACAGCACTGAAAAACAAATACTTTCAGGCTGTTCTCCAGGGACTTAAGCCCTGCGTCATCGGCATCGTTCTGGCTGCCGGAATCCAGATGACCGCCCGATGCTGCATAAGACTGGAAAATGTCCCCTGCAAAGCCATGTTCCTGCGCCCCGACGGAATTTTAATTGCTGCTCTTCTGTGGGCTGCCATGCTGCTCAGCAAAAAATTGCGGAAAAAGAAGCTGTCCCCTATTCAGCTTATTCTGCTTTCTGCTCTGGCAGGAATCATATTTTACAGCTAAGAAATGCCACTGCCTGAATATTACTCATAAAAAAGAAAGAAGGTTTCCCTATGATACAGGATATTGCACCGCACCATTTTGACAACGCTTACCGGCCTGCGCCGCCATCTCCAGACAGCTATGCCCTCTGTTTTCAGGAACGAAGAGCCCTGCTGCTTCGCAAAGAAGATGGCTCCTTTGACTTCCCCCGTTTCCGGGATTTGGAAAAGGAAAACGAAGATATTTACCAGAACAGTACCTACCTCTTCGCAGTTGACGGTCAGACCTTTTATCTGCTCCAGAACCTCAGCATTCCGGCGCCCTCCGGCTTCTCCCTGGAAAATATCCAGTTTTTCCGCAGCGCCTCTCCCCGCCACCTGGCTTTTGCCGGGATCACAGGGTATCAGCTTTCCCAGTGGTATGAAAGCCGCCGCTGGTGCGGACGATGCGGTTCTCCCCTCCAGCATGATGAGAAGGAGAGAATGATGCGCTGCCCCAAGTGCGGTCAGATGGAATATCCCAAAATCTGCCCTGCAGTCATCATTGCTGTGACAGACAAAAACCGCCTTCTGCTGTCCAAATATGCTGGACGCACCTACAAGCGGTATGCACTTCTGGCCGGATTTACAGAAATTGGAGAAACTCTGGAAGAAACTGTAAAACGTGAGGTTATGGAGGAGGTCGGTTTAAAGGTCACCAATATCCGATATTACAAAAGTCAGCCCTGGTCCTTTTCTGATACTCTGCTGGCAGGCTTCTTCTGTGATCTGGAAGAACCGGGGCAGATTCGTCTGGATGAAAACGAACTTGCTCTGGCCGAATGGTTTGAGCGGGAGGACATTCCCTTAGAAGATGACGAACACGCCAGCCTGACTCACGAAATGATCCGGTATTTCCACGATCAGGAATCGCGATAAGCTGCTTCTGTCAAATCCTCGATCAAAAGCAGTCCCAGAGGCCCCAGAAAAAAACCGGCAATTCCAAACAGCTCCAGCCCCACATACATGGCCATAAGATTTTCCAGGGGAGACAGGCCCACCTGGCTCCCCATCATTCTGGCCTCCAAAAATTCCCGAAGCAGATAACAGATTCCATACAGAACCAGAAGCGCCAAACCGCCCTTCCATTTTCCCATAAAGAAATTTATAAGAGCCCAGGGAATCAGCACCGTCCCTGTCCCAAGAACAGGAAGCGCATCCAAAAGCCCTATCCCTGTCCCAAGCAGAAAATAATAGGGATTTTTCATCAGCCACAAACCGGCTGTACATACAGAAGCAGTCAGCACCAGTATCACCCCCTGAGTTTTCAGCCACGCACTGACTGTCCCAGACAGCCTCCTCACAATAATTTCGTATTCCCTATAAAACATGGATTTCTCCATTCTGACCTTCCATACATCCATCTCCTGAAGACAAAGCCCTGTAGATACCAAAAGAAGCAGCAAACATACACTGCATCCAATTCCCATCTTTAACATCAGCAGGGAATTGCTCATCAGATAAGGAACCGCGCCGTCTGTCACCACCGTCAGCAGCCCTCTCAGCATTCTTCGCATCAAAAAAACCAAGACATTGCTTTTCAGACACAGTATTTCCTCCATGCTGTGGCACACTGCCGTCAGCCATACGTCCAGCTTCTCTATCCAGCCCGGAGCTGCAGACAGCAGCAGGGCCATTTCCCTGCACAGCTTTTGCCCGCCGCTGTAGACGGCAAATCCCAGAACTGCCAGTACAGCCAAAAGCTCCAGTACGCCTGCTGCCCCCAGCGGTATTTTGTATTCCCTTCCACGAAAGCAAAGGCGGCACCGCTCCTGCAGCCACCGGGCAGATGGCCGCAGCGCCGCAGCAATTCCCCAGGACAGCAAAAAGGGAATCACAAGAGGCAGAAGGAAGCGAAAGCTTCCATAGACTGCTCCTGTCATTCCCATAATTATAAAAATTTTCTTCAGTTTCTTATTCGGCTTACCCATGGACTCACCTGTTTCTGTTTTGTACTTCCTTTGTACTAATCCTAGTATAGCCCAATTCTTTGATTTTATAAGCCGCTTAGAAACTTTTTATAATTCCATTTATAACTATTCAGGACGGCGAGAGATCTGGCAGAAAAATTCGTGTCAAGCTTGCTTGTAAGCGGATTTTCATGCCAGATCTCATATCGGAGGAATCTCCGATGCTTCTTGTTCGGCTTTGACGGACAAGAAGATGCCCTCCTGAACAGTTACTTCCATTTTTTGACTATAACACCAATTTTACACCAATCTATCTACGCCTGTTTTTCAAACACTGCCATTGTCTTAACTTTGGTCTCATTCCTTTTTCAAAAGCTCTGGTGGCAAAAGTATATCTGAGAGTACACGGAGAAATTTAGACACTTACGTAATTTGAGAATTTTAGATACTTTCGATGCCATTGGAACTGTTCTGATACTGGAATCTATTTTTCGTGTTTGGAATTTCATGAGTGCATTTCATACCCTTTCCCCATATTATGAACACTTTATTTTCCAAGTGCTTTATCTCCATCACTGTCATCATCTTCATGTTCCTCACCACAATCAATAATTTCTTCACAATCCAAATAGCCATTTTTAAAGAAATATCTTTTACCGTCTTTTTCTATTTTTCCGTCCATTATAGCTTTGCCATTATTTGTAAAAAACCGATATTTTTCTGCTTACATTTTACAAGTTTGAATATAATAATCCCCTGCGCAATAATAACAAAAAATAAAAAAAGAGGTAGCAAACGCCACCTCTTCCAATTTTTTTACACTAATTTCCTTAAATAGTGATAATTCCACATAACCGAAAACACTTGATTTTATAAAAATTCTCCCTCTAAATAGCCACAGATAACACAGGATAAACACAAAGCTTCAAACTTCCTTTGTATTAATCCTAGTAAAGACAAATTCCCTGTTTTTATAAGCAACTTATAATCTCTTTATAATTTCATTTTTTACATTAACACTAAGGTGAGCTATTTTTCTTTTTATCCCATCATCAAATATGCAAAGTATGCGGCGTAACACACCAACATAATAATTCCGTGACTTCTTACCAGCTTTTTCTTACCAGCTACGCAGACAAGAAGAAGCACTCCTGCGCCAATGGCAACTGCCGTATCAATCACAAAATTCGGTGCAAACTCAACCGGAAGAATTAACGCTGCCGTTCCCACAACAAACAGAATATTGAAAATATTGCTTCCTACGATATTTCCGATTGCAATATCTGCCTTTCCCTTGATTGCTGCAGAAACAGAGGTAAACAGCTCCGGCAGAGAAGTTCCAAGAGCCACAATCGTCAGTCCGATAAAACGCTCGCTCAAGCCAGCTGCCTTGGCAATCGCTGTTGCTGCATCTACCGTCACATCACTTCCCAGAACAATCAGCACCAGTCCTACAATCGACAGAAGCAACAGCTTCCAGAACGGCTTTGACTCCTCTGTTTCAACTACCTCCTGCTTATCCCGCATAGCCATTACAAAAAGATAGCCCAGATACATTAAAAACAGAACCCAGAGAATCACGCCTTCCATAAAGCTTACCTGATTTCCTGTATAGCCCAGCGCCAGCAGCACTGCTGTGATAAACAGCATCCAGGGGATCTCATAGCGGATTGTGGATTTCGCCACAGCTACAGAAACAATCGCAGAAGTAATTCCAAGGATAATCAAAATATTTAAAATATTACTTCCCACGATGTTTCCGATTGTAATCTCTGCACTGCCCTTCAAGGCTGCAGTAATGCTGACTGCCGCCTCCGGCGCGCTTGTTCCCATTGCCACAATCGTCAGACCAATCACCAGCTGAGGCACGCCAAGCTTATCTGCAATACCGGAAGAACCGTCCACAAACCAGTCGGCACCTTTTACCAACATAAAAAATCCCAGCGCCAGCAGCAATAACTGAATTACCATTTCCATCTCATTTCCTCCTCGTTTTCCATCGAATTTTCTGGTTTCTGCAGAGTTCTCACTTTTTTATTTCATAGGACGTAATTTCCTATGAATAAAAAAAGCGAGTCCCTCTGCTGAAATCAAGCCGGAAGCACTGCTGTGCAGTGTCTCCACGCTCTCTTCCAACAAAAGTCTCGCTGCTTCGTTACGAACCGGAGCTTCCTTTGAATTCTCAGGAATAACTCGTACTGACGGCTTCGCAAACACCTGAAACCAGGTGCCAACTACTCCCTTTTCTATGTTCAACACTATATCAGAATTTTCCTTTTCTGGCTACACCCGCCCCTGCATTTTAACGCTTTCTTAACGCGTTTTTACAATCCTTCTACCTCAACCAGATTGGTATGCTGAGGATTTCCCTTTGCATACGGCGTCGGATGCAGAGAAGTCAGCACATTGATGGAGCCGCCCAGATCCGTTCCTGTTTTATCGGGACGATACCAGGCCCCCTGGGACAGGGCTGTTACTCCACGCATAATCCGATCTGTAATTTTTACTGGAATCCTTATCTGCCCCCTGTCATTTCGCACCAGAACCATCTGACCGTCTCTCAGTCCCCGGGCCGCAGCGTCCTCTGCATGCATCCAGAGCTGCTGGGGATCCAGACTGTGCATCGCCTTGTTATTATCATGAATACTGTGACAGCGGCGTTTTGTATGCCATCCAATCAGCTGAAGCGGATATTTTTCTGTCAGAGGATCCGAAGGTCCTTCCGGCGGCTCCACATATCTGGGAATTGCCGGAACAAACTCCCGGTATCTGGTTTCATAAATCTTTCTGGAAAAAATCTCAATCCGGCCGCTCTCTGTCGGGAAAGGATAATGCTCCGGATCCTGACGTTCTTTTTCAAAGGCAATCACAGGATCCATTTTTTTGTAGCGGTAAATTCCCTCTCGCTTCAGAATTTCATACTCCGGAAGCTCGGTTTCCCTTTCTCTGAGCTGGTTATAACAGTATTCCAGCCACTGTCCAACCGTCCGCCCCTGGGTAAACGCTTCCCAAAGCCCCAGCCGCTCTGCCACCTCAGACAGCCATTCGTACTCCTCTTTCCCCTCATACAGGGGTTCTATGACTTTATTATTAAAGCCGACAAAATTTCCTGTCTGCCATGGAAGGGTAATATTTTCACATTCAAACATGGAAACTCCCGGAAGCAGAATATCTGCAAATTTTGCGCTGGCAGTCATAAACAGGTCACTGCAAACAATAAACTCACATTTCCTGGTATCCTTCAGGATTTCTGCTGTTCTGTTAATATCACTGTGCTGGTTGATCAGCGTATTTCCCGCCAGATTCAGGATCATTTTAATATCGCTGGAAAGATGCAGGTTTTCCGGTTCATCAGCTTTCTGGGAAGCCTTCTCCCCATCCATCTCCATCCCCGGTTCTCTGCCTGCCATATTTCCGCAGGAAACACCGTCCAGTCCATTCATCTCATGTCCCCGCTCAACTGCCTCTGTCCACAGAAATACAGGAATTTTCATTGGATACGGATTTTCCGGCATGGGAAATACCGGCTCTGCATGACGGGTACAGTCTGCCACACCGCTGGCCCAGCCGCCGCTGATTCCTACGTTTCCTGTCATACAGGCCAGAAGAATTGCCCCCCGGGCGCTCTGCTCTCCGCAGGCATGACGCTGGGCTCCATAGCCCTGTATCAGTGCCCCCGGCCTTGCTGTGGCATACCGGACTGCCAGACTGCGAATGGTTTCAGCCGGAACCCCGGTGATTGGCTCAGCCCACTCCGGCGTTTTTTCAATTCCGTCCTGCTCTCCTGTCAGCCAGGACAAATAACACTCTGACGGCTCCACACCATCCGGCATATGTTCTTTATCAAAGCCCAGACAACACCGATCCAGAAAATCCTGATCCTGCAGCCCTTCCTTTACAATCACATAGGCCATGGCATCCATCAGCGCGCTGTCTGTAGCAGGACGAAGAGGAATCCACTCTGCATCCAGCTGAAGCACCGTATCATTTTTCCGAGGATCTATGACAATAATCGGAATCCCCTTTTCCTTTGCCTTCTTTAAATAAAACATGGAATCACTGTCAAATTTTGTTTCTGCAGGATTATGTCCCCACAGAAGAATCAGGTTGGAATTCAGCCAGTCCTCTCTGCTGTTTCCAGTTTCACAAGTACCATACATCAGCGGCGTGGCCTGACGGATACAGGCTGTACTGTAAGAATTGTAATAATCCAGAAATCCGCCGTCCAGGCTTAAAAGACGTTTGGCCAGCTGATTTCCCCGGACCAGGGCGCTGACTCCTGTAGCATAGTTGACATACCTGGAGCCAGGACCGTAAGTATCGCGGATGCGGATCCATTCCCCGGCAATGATGTCCACTGCTTCCTGCCAGGAAATCCTCTCAAATTTTCCTTCTCCCCGTTCGCCAACCCGTTTCATAGGATATTTCAGCCGATCCTCACCTAAAAACGTTTTATGGTAGTTCATTCCCCGCACACAGGCCGCCATAGGAAATTCACAGCCGGCAGCTCTGGCCTCTTCCAGGCTTTCTGTTGTCAGCCGCTTAATCTGCCCGCCCTCCACATGGGCATGGATCAGACAGCGTCCTCCACAGTTATTGCGTCCTGTTGTATGAATAATCATTCTGTTTTTCCTTTCTTTTTCTCCAGGGTCTCTTCCTTCATCTTTAAAAATTCAGGAAAACAGGAAAATACAGCATTCTCCGGCAAATGGGAAAATGTCATGGTCTTCCCTGTTTCCGGATGGGTAAATGTCAGCTTCCACGCCGCCAGGGCAATCTGCTCCCTGCCCATCCGCCCGCTGTTTGTCTGTTCTCTGGACATCTGTCCGCTGCCGTTCTCCCCACAATTCATTTTTTTATCCATCCCCGCAGCCAAAGCTGTTCCTCCAAACTGCGGATGGTAACGGTTATCTCCCCATAAAGGCAGTCCATGACCAGCCATCTGCACCCGAATCTGATGATGGCGGCCTGTAAGCAGCCGGATTTCTGCCAGTGTCAACATTCCATAAGGCTCAACCTCCCTTGTTTCCACTGACCGGAAGATTAGTTCCGCAAGTTTTCCACCTTTTATCCCCTTATCCACAATTTTTGATGTGTTAGATTTTTCATCTTTCAACAAATAATCCACATATTTATCCACAGTATCCACAGGTTTTCCACAGACCACAGTAAGATATGTTTTTGACATTTTTCCAGCTGAAACCTGCGCACTTAACGCAGCTGCAGCCTTTTTTGTCTTGGCATAAACCATAACTCCACTTACAGGCTTATCTAATCTGTGGATAACTCCCACATAAGGTTCTCCTGATTTTGGGGAAAACTTGTGTATATGACGCCGGATCTCACTAACCATATCCGCACCAAATCCACGGCTGGACTGAGACTCCAGTCCTACCGGCTTCCAAACCACAATCAAATCCCTGTCTTCATATAATACGTTCAGCATATTTTCTTCCTTTCCGCCAAGGCGGTATCATTTGCAATAAATTTTTTCTCCAGACTTGCATTTTTCCCCCGCAGGGTGTATAGTATATAAAATGATATAACATAGTTTTCAAAACTACATATAATAGTATTGATTATAACATAAAGGAGTGATTTCTATGACACTGAAAATCAAAGATCCTGGAAGCGCCCTGACCCATTTTATTGCCATGATACTGGCTCTCGGCGCATCCTCTCCCCTGATTATCAAGGCAGCTCGGACCCCTGGGTATACCCATGTGCTTCCGCTGGCTATTTTTATTACCAGCATGATTCTGCTGTATGCAGCCAGCACCATTTATCATACTCTGGATATTTCGCCAAAGGTAAACCAGATTCTCAGAAAAGTTGACCACATGATGATTTTCATTCTGATTGCCGGAACCTATACACCTGTGTGCGTTCTTGTTCTGGGTGACAAAGCCGGCTGGTCTCTGCTGGCTCTTGTATGGGGAATCGCCATTGCCGGAATGATCATCAATGCGCTCTGGATCACCTGTCCGAAATGGGTCTCTTCTCTTATTTATATCGCCATGGGATGGGTCTGTGTCCTGGCCTTTGGGAAAATCACTGCTGCGCTTCCAAAAAGCGCCTTTATCTGGCTTCTGACCGGAGGCATCATCTACACTGCAGGAGGGATTATTTACGCCCTGAAGCTGCCAATTTTTAATGCCAGATTCAAATATTTTGGCTCCCATGAAATTTTTCATCTTTTCGTCATGGGAGGCAGCCTGTGTCATTATATTATGATGTACGCATTTGTTGCCTGACCGCCTTCTCGCCCCGGCAGTTCTTCTCAGAAAGACTGCCGGGATTCTATTAGTTTCAGCTTCTCTGCCCTGCTCAGCTGCTTCACCGCCCATTCCCGCTGCATGGCCTGCTGCTTTGTATCAAAGGTCTCCCAGTAAACCAGAGCCACCGGACGGCGGCTTTTTGTATATTTTGCTCCCTTTCCCGCATTGTGGGCCTCCACCCGCGCTTCCAGGTGATTCGTCCATCCGCAGTAAAATGTCCCATCTGCGCAGCGAAGCAAATACATATAATTCTTTTCTTCCTGATTCTCACTGACCATCCTTCTGGTTTCCTCCTCTCCAGACTCCTTCTGGCTTATCCTCCTGCCCGGACTTTCTTTCACGCTCAGCCAATCCTCATTCCTTCCAGCCTCTTCCTAAAATCGGAAATAAATAAAAGGATTGTAGCCGCTGGCCATCATCTCACAGACTGACAGGAAAAACAAAATAACCAGGACTCCGTCGGTCACAGCACCCAGCCCCTTCTTCTCCAGCTTCTCACGGAGAACCCCAAAAAAGGGCGTACAGAACAACAGAGAAATCACAAACTGAAGAATAAATTTCTTACCAGTAACCAGCTCTGCCAGTTCCCGATCCAGGCTTCCCATCAGACAGCCGGAAAACATATCCCGCAGATACCACAAAGCCTTTTCCATCGTATCTGCCCGAAAAAACACCCAGCCAATTTCTACTGTCAACAACGTATAGATATGTCGGAATATCGAAGGCAGGCGTTCCAGAACTCTCCGCAGCCAAAGCTTTTCCAGAATCAGAAAAAAGGCAAAGTAAAGTCCCCAAAAGAGAAAGTTCCAGCTTGCCCCATGCCAGATACCAGTCAGCGCAAATACAATCAGAAAATTCCGGCAGTTTTTTGTCAGACTGCACCGGCTTCCGCCCAGAGGAATATACACATAATCGCGAAACCAGGTTGAAAGGGAGATGTGCCATCTCCTCCAGAATTCACTGATACTTTCAGAAAGATACGGGTGATTAAAATTTTCCAGAAAGCGAAAACCAAAAATCCGTCCCAGACCAATCGCCATATCCGAATATGCCCAAAAATCCAGATAAATCTGAAGTCCATAACAGATAATGCCAATCCATCCGTAGATCATTCCCATTCCCGGCTTCAGTCCAAAAGCCAGATCTGCCGCTTTTCCCACTGCATTAGCCAGCAGAATTTTCTTTACAAACCCTGCCATAAACCGGAAGGTTCCCTCATATACATCCTCTGCCCGCACCTGTCTGCTGCCGATTTCCCGCGCCACATCAATATAACGCACAATCGGACCTGCAATCAGCTGGGGAAAGAGCATAATATACAGGGCCAAATCCAGAATATTTCTCTGGACCTCCACCTTATCCTGATAAACATCAATCAGGTATGACATAATCTGAAAGGTAAAAAAGGAAATTCCAATCGGAAGCACAATATTGGGAATCGGTGATTCCACACTGCTTCCAAGGAGGGTGCCTGCCAGCCATGCAGCCGTATCCCCTAGAAGATTCAGATATTTAAATATAATCAGAACTCCCAGATTCCAGACAATCCCCAGCCAAAATATCATCCGGCGTCTGGCACTGGCCTTTTTCCTGTTATCCCCTTCCTTTTCTCTCTCCATCAAAAGGCCTGCTCCCCAGTTTACTACAACAGAAACTGCCAGCAGCCCCAGATAATTCAGCCCGCCGTACCCGTAAAAGCATACAGAACAAAATAAAAGCACTGCATTTTTCACCCTGATACTGCGGGTCAGGGATGCCGCCCCATAAAGTGCCAGGGTACAGGGCAAAAATATAAATAAAAATACCGGTGATGAAAATACCATGTTATTTTCCTACTCTTCCCGTAAAATTTCCGGATGTTCCAGAACATAGTCAATAAAACCAAAGCTCATATCAGAAACTGCCGTTTCATTCACCTCCAGCACGACCAGATCAATATCCCGCAGACATTCTCTCATATCCGCCTCCTCGTAGCTGGAAAATTCCTTCACCTGTCCGAATTCTTCTGTAAAGATCTGCCTGTTTTCCATAGAAACATTTTTCCCGAAATAATGATTCTGAATCAGGCAGGAAAGGCTCTGTCCCATAAAGCTTCCTCCCCGGCAGAGAAAACCGGGCGCATCTGTCTCTTCATCAGTAATCTCAATCACAGGCTCATAATACTGATCATAAGGCTTCCCAATGGTATTAAACACTTCAAAAGAATCTGCATCCGGGTAAACCGGATTTTCACAAGGTGCTGCTGTAATGGTCATTTCCGGAAGATTATAACCGCTTTCCTGCTCCAAAAACTCCCCGAAGGCCGCTCCTGTCATATTTCCCACATATACAGACCAGTGAAGTCCTGTTCTGTAGAACAGAGGAACCCGGCTGTCAAATTCTGACTTGTGCTCCTCTAAATACCGGATACTGTCAAAATACCGAATACGGCTTCCAGATAAAGCCTCTGTCAAAAGCTCATAATTTCCCTCTTTTCTCGGCGGAGCCATAGCCTTGTCCACCCAGGGAAGCTGATCCTCCGTGTAACGAATCTTACAGGGCGTAATAAACACATACATCTGCTTTCCTGCATCCTCCAGAAGCTTCTGGAGGCATTCCAGCTTTTCCACCAGCTCATTTGCCCCCTCTTTTGAAACAGGCGCAAAGTACTGCAGGTAATAGCTGACATTTTCCCAGCTGAAGAGATTCTTATCCTTACTCATGCTGTAATTGATATTTGATACGGTATCCAGCAGAGAAAAGGTAATCTCGTTGCGAAGCCGGACCATAAAAGGCTTTCCTGGCAAATGCTGCTGCACATAAGCCTCAAATTCCGTCTGCGCCTGACCGTCTAACAGCTTCTGAGCCGTAATTTCCGGAAACTGGGCCTGATTTTCCACTCCGCTGAACCGAAATTTTTCATCTGTTCCTTTCAAAATCAGCGGAGACAGCATCACGGCAGCTGCAGCTGCCGGAAACAAAAATAATCGAATTGGTTTCACGTTCTTTTCTTCTTTCTTCAAAATAAATGACTCTTCCAATACGAAATAATCCTACCACACCAGCCCAAAAAAGAAAAGAGCAATCCGCTCAGCCTCTATGTAGCAGCGCCGTGTCTGCGCACGATCACCTGCGCTGCTCAGGCATTGCCTGAATCTATAGAAAGCATCAGCTGAATGCGGATTGCTATACTTTATTATATTCTTATTTTTCTCTGTGGTTCCTCTTTCCAAACTCTACCGGACTATCTCCTTCACCAGAATCAGACTATCCCCAGGGTGAAGCTCCTCTGAGGTCAGTCCATTGGTTTCCATCACATGCTCTGCTGTTGTACGGAACCGCTTGGCAATATCCCACAGACTGTCCTTTTCCTGCACCACATACCCGACGATTCCTGGCGCCTCCTTCAGCCTCCTCCTGTCAAGTGGGGAGGTCTGTGCCTGAAGAATCACCGACTGACATACCGGCTGTAAAACCAGCACCTCCAGCAAAAGAACCGCCTTAATTTCCACGATGTCCCCTCCGGCCATTACAGCCGTCAGCTGCTCCACCCCCTGTTCCAGATACCAGACACTGTCCTTTGTAATTCCCGGGGCCTCTGCATCATAGTGAAACGGCAGCAGCTCTGTTACAGACTGAATGGGACAGCTGTCATCATCTGTAAGATACAGAAGCTTTACCTCCAGAACTCCATCTAAAGAAAGCATATCCTCCCCTGCTTCCGCCTGATCCAGCTTCACCAGGCCGCTGCTGTGACAGATCTGCAGCACCCGCTGCCCTCCTGGCAGCTGTATCTTCTCAGAAATTTTACATTTTCCTGCATTCCGGGTCAAAATCTGATCAAAGCATGCTTCCCCGGTTTCCACAGTCAGCTCCCGGTTTACCCCGTACATATCACTGAGAATTTCCAACGGCTGCTCCTCATACAGGCGAATATCCAGCTCAATTACCGCATCCAGAGCCAGCTCTCTCATTTCGCCGTCATAATCCGGTTTCTCCTCAATACTTTTATGAACCAGACGCAGATCAATGGCCGGAATCATTTCCTCAACTGCGCCTGCTATTTCCACCTCGCCGGAAAAAGGAATGCTCTCCTCCAGCCACTGAACCGTCTCACTTTCCCCCTCACCTTCATAAATCAAAAATACCAGCAACGTTCCTTCCAACCGTATTTTCCCATCCAGCGGGCGGGCCAGAGCGCCGCTCAGCCGCATTTCCATCCATAAAATCCGTCCAATGGCAGGTTTGCTTCCAGAAAGAGTCATCTCCTCCTTTACCCGGTAAGTGTCCTTTCTTCGAAGAGCAATCGCTGCTGCATTCACAGCTCTCGTCTTTGTCTCAATCTGCGGAAACGTCAGTTCACCAGAACCGTCATCCTCCTTCTGAAGGGCTCCAAGCGCCACTGCTGCCTCTGTATCAAACAGCGCCTCCACCCGCACCTCCAGCGTCACCACAGCCTGAATACTAAGCTTCCTGGAATTAATGATTCCTGCATTTAAATCCTCCATCTTCCAGGAAACACTGACATAATCCCGCTCCTCCAATCCCGGCACATTCACCATTTCCTCAAATGGAATCAACCCTCCCAGAGTCTGAAGACCGCCCTCCTCTTTCCGATACAGAACATGAAAGTCCAATTTTCCCCGAATCGTTACCTTCTCACTCTGAACTCTGGCCGGTTCCAGCTGTACCTCGCCCGAATCCAGAATTACCTGAGCAATGTCACTCATGGTATCCGGCACAATAAAATCATCATCCAGAGTTACCTGGGTATCCACCTGTGTTTTCCACCGATTCATATGTATGTTTTTTTTCACCAGCTCCAGCATAAAAAAAGCACCCACCTTACCTTCCGGATTTGATTCCGAGGCAATCCGCCGCCGAAATCATCTTCTACAGAAAGTTTATGTGAATGCTTTTCAAATTATGAACTACTGGTCATACTCTTCCAGAAAGTGATGACGTTTCCCGTCCTTCACATATCCAATGCAGGCATCCAGATTCACATTCTCCACACTCTTGAAAATATTCGTTTCAATGTGGGGATTTACCTGCCGGAAATGCTGAATCAGCTCCTTCATCTCCTGACGCTTGGAAGAATGAACCTCCTCCTCCAATGCTCTCTCCCGGGCAATCCGCTCTGTAAAGCGACAGGCGCACTGAAGAAATCGTAAATGGTTATATTCCTTCCAGGCAAGAATATCCTGCTCTTTCACCAGATACAGAGGACGAATCAGCTCCATACCTTCAAAATTCGTGCTGTGAAGCTTCGGCATCATCGTATTCACCTGCGCTCCATACAGCATACTCATCAATATCGTTTCAATCACATCGTCAAAATGATGGCCCAGAGCAATTTTATTGCAGCCCAGCTCCCGGGCATTGGCATAGAGATTGCCCCGGCGCATCCGCGCGCACAGATAACAGGGAGAACCGCCTGCATCCACTACTGTCTCAAAAATATCCGACTCAAAAATCGTAACCGGTATTCCCAGGAGCTTTGCATTCTCCTCAATCAGCTGACGGTTCGCCGGATGATATCCCGGATCCATCACAAGAAACTTCAGTCCGAACTCCATTTTCCCGTGGCGAAGAATCTCCTGCATACACTTTGCCAGAAGCATTGAATCCTTTCCGCCGGAAATGCAGACTGCAATATTGTCCCCTTCCTGAATCATATCATATTCATTAAGCGCTTTTACAAAGGGACGCCAGATTTCCTTACGGAAACGCTTGATAATGCTGCGCTCAATTTCCACTGTACGGGGATCAGACACCTTTCTTTTCCTCCAGTTCCGCGGTCAGCCGTCTGACCTCATTTTCCAGTTCCTTCACCCGCTCCTCCATTTTACAGAAATGCTCCAAAGTCATGGGCTTTTCCTTCGGCGCTACCGGAACCCCGGCTACCTTTACCGGCCGTGCCGGAACACCTACCGCTGTAGTATCATTCTCCAGAGGCTTCAAAAGCACTGCGTTTGCCGCAATCGTACAGTTGTCTCCCACCTCAAATGCCCCCAGAATCTTAGCGCCGGAACCAACGGTTACATTCTTTCCCAGGGTGGGATGACGTTTGCCCTTGTTCAGGCCTACGCCGCCCAGAGTAACTCCCTGATAAATCGTACAGTTATCTCCTACCACTGTAGTTTCTCCAATTACCACGCCGCAGCCATGGTCAATCAGAATTCCGTGTCCCATCTCCGCTCCCGGATGAATTTCAATCAACGTAAAAAAACGGGCAATCTGAGAAATCATACGGGCTATAAAAAACATTCTGTGCTTATAAAACCAGTGAGCAAACCGATGCCAAATCAGAGCATGAACCCCCTGGTACAGCAAAAGCACCTCCAACGCACTGCGTGCAGCCGGATCCCGCTCCTGAACAGCCTTGACATCCAGCCAAATATCCTTCAAAATCATAGTCAGCACCTTATCCTTCTTTTAGGCAGACCCGGCCGGCTTCCTTCCTCTCCCCAACAAAAAACCTTTTGAGAAATTCTCTGTCTGAATGGAGATGTACTGAAAGAAGCCGGCTTTTTGGTCATATCATCATTCTTTATGAACAGTTCTAATTTACCATATGTCCACAAATCTGCCAAGTGAAATTTATCTCAGGAGCCAACAGATAAACATTGAAAATACAGTCTCCCTCAACCTGTCAAAAAGAAGGCCCTCTGCCATGATTTACTGAAAAATCACCGGATTTTCCAGATATTCTGTTTGAATCACCAGAAATGGATAGGATTTCTCAACGCCAACCTCTTCCCCCTTCTGAGGTCCCAGCAATTCCGTATCCACTACAATTGAATTTTCCGTCAGGTACAGTTCCCGCACAGCAATGCTGTATCCCCCTGTAGCCTGTTCTCCGTATCCCACCACTATGTAAAGCCCCTGATCATTACTGTAGGTCAGTTTAAACGGCGCTGCCTTCTTCTCTGCCACCAGCTTCGCAAGCTCTTCCGGCAGTTCTGCTTCACTTACTACAGCAAACTCCAGATCCCTTACCTTATCCTGATCCGCCTTTTCCACACTGCAGCCCGTCAGAAATCTTGCCATAAATGCCCAAAGAAACAGAGCCGCAGTCAGAACAACCTTTCCCCTCCGCCTTTTGTCCATAAATCAGCCTCCCTATTGCTATGATTACTTATAATCTATTCAGGAGACAAACCTGTTTATGCATCCTTTTACAGAAACCGAATGACGGAAGGATTCTTTTATTTTATCGAATCATCATCTCGACTGCAGATAGCCAGCCGATGCTGATATTTTTCCTTTGTGGCCATACCGCCGCGAATATGGCGCTCCGACTTGTTAATATTTAAAATCACCCTGGCTCTGGCAGCCAGAGATGGATTGATGTGTTCCAGGCGTTCTGTTACGTCTTTATGAACCGTACTCTTACTAATCCCAAACTTCTTTGCTGTCTGCCGTACTGTTGCATGATGCTCAATAATATAGTTGGCAATGGCTGCCGCCCGCTCTTCAATGTAATCCTTCATGGGCTTTTCCCCTGAATACGTTTTTTACATTGTATGAGCCTGCGTCAGACATCTATGACAAAAACAGACGCCCTTACTTCATCGCCGTAAACCGCAGAGACAGGCAGCTCAGACCGCCGTCAATCTTCCGAAATTCCGAGGTGTCCACCAGAATCACCTCATATCCCATTTCCTTCACCAGCTTCTCCACCGTCGGATAACCGGCCGGGACGAGTACCTTATCATTCACCCAGATACAGTTAGCCGCATAAGCCTCATTTTCCGGAATCTCATATCGATTGTAATCGGCAAACTCTGCTTTATCCTTAAACTCTCCGGAAACCAGCATATTGTTGTTCTCCAGATAATTGACCCCTGTCTTTAAATGAAGTACCTTTTCCAGCGGAACCTCTACAACCGTATAACCGTATTTTGCCAGAATTTCAGAAAACTGGCGGATTCCCTCCTCATTCGTTCTCGCAGAACGGCCAATATAAAAGGTATCTCCCACCATCATCACATCTCCGCCCTCCATCGTACCAGGAGACTGAATATACTCAATGCACTCCTCTGGATAAAACTGTTTAATCACCGGAATCATAGCTTCCGTCTCCTTTGTCCGGGTGGCAGCGCCAGGATTGGAAATCACCGCACACTTTTTCGTCAGGACTGCTGTATCCTCAACAAAACAGCTGTCCGGAAAATTTTCATCTGCCGGAAGCACAGTCACCTCCACGCCGCATTGCTTCAATGCTGCAATATAGCTTTCATGCTGCTTCAGCGCCTTCTCATAATCCGGCTTTCCCAGCTCCGGAGCAGAAGTAATTCCTTCTGTAACAGCCTTACACGGTGTTTTTACAATCACATTCTTAAACATATTCTTTCCCCTTTTCTCTTACACTCTTAATATTCACAGGTATGCTTCCTTATATCATAGCATCTTTGATAAAAATTCCTTCAGCCGTGGATTCTTCGGATTGGAAAATAACTCCTCGGGCGTATTCTGCTCCTTAATCTGTCCCTCGTCCACAAACATGACTCTTGTAGCCACCTCTCTGGCAAATCCCATTTCATGGGTCACAATTACCATCGTCATACCCTCGTCTGCCAGTTCCCGAATCAAATCCAGCACCTCTCCAACCATTTCCGGATCCAGAGCAGAGGTCGGCTCATCAAACAGCATAACCTCCGGATTCATAGCAAGCGCCCGGACAATGGCAATCCTCTGCTTCTGACCGCCTGACAGCATAGCCGGATAGGTATCTGCCTTGTCAAGAAGACCGATTCGCTCCAGAAGGCGTCTTGCATTCTCCTCCGCTTCTTTTCTGGTCTGCAGCTTCAAATGAACAGGCGCCAGAATAATATTTTCCAAAACAGTCAAATGAGGAAACAGATTAAAATGCTGGAAAACCATTCCCATTTTCTGACGCATCCTATCAATATCCACATTCACATCCGTCATATTCACGCCGTCAAACCAGATTTCCCCCTCCGTCGGAATTTCCAGAAGATTCAGACAGCGGAGAAATGTGCTTTTTCCAGAGCCGGAAGGCCCAATTACCGCAATCTTTTCTCCCTGGGAAATATGCTCTGTAATGCCATTCAGCACTGACAGTTCCCCAAACTGCTTTTTCAGATTTTTAACCTCTATCACTTCTCGCCAACCTCTTTTCCAATTTTGAAACACCTGTCGAAAGCCCGTATACCAGCAGGAAATAAATCAGCGCTACTGCCAGCAGCGGAAAATAGGGCTGCATGGTACGGCTGCGCACCAGATCACTGGCCCGGGTCAAATCCACAACTGCAATCAATCCCACAATCGACGTTTCCTTTAAAACGGCAATAGCCTCATTGCACAGAGCCGGAAGGATATTCTTCAGAGCCTGAGGCAAAATAATCAGCCGCATCGCATCCACACAATTCAGACCTAAAGAGCGTCCCGCCTCCATCTGGCCGCAATCCACTGACTGGATACCTGCACGGATTACCTCTGACACATAAGCGCCGGAATTCAAACCAAAGGCAACAATAGCAACCACCATTCCATCCGATACGCCTCGAAGAACAATAAACGCCATAATCATCAGCTGAATTGCCAGAGGAGTGCCGCGAATCACAGCCACATAAGCTGCCATCAGCCGGTCTATAACTCCAATCACTGCGCTTCCAAATGTCCGTTTCTTTCTCGGATCCTTCTGAGAGGCCATATAACGAAATACTGCAATCACAACACCTATCAGAATACCAATAGCTGCTGCTGCCAGTGTAATGATCATGGTATTCACAAAGCCCTTCAGAAAAATCTTCCAGCGGCTATCTACAATAAATGCCTTTTGAAACTGAGATAAAAAGCTCTCAAACAAACTCATATCCTGCCTCCTGAAATCCCCGGCTACTGCTCAAGCAGCGATGCCAGTTCTTTGTGCTTCTCAATACTTGCGTCAATGCTTCCGTTTTCTACCATCGGCTTAATCGCCTCATTGATCGCCTTTACCAGCTCTGTATTAGACTTCTTCACACCGATACCATATTCCTCCTTTGTGGAAGAGCCATCTGCGTATTTCGCTTCAAAACATGTTAAACCATCATTCACCGCACAGAAATTCTGGGCTGCAAGGAGATCCAGCATCACTGCATCTACATCTCCCTTCTGAAGAGCAAGACATCCCTCTGTCAGGTTTTTATACTGAACCACTTCCGCTCCCGTATCCTTCAGGCATCCATCTGCAATTTCATCAGAAACAAGAAAATCACCTGTAGTTCCCAGATGAACAGCCACCTTCTTTCCCGCCAGATCCTCAATAGTCTTTACCGAAGTATCCGCCTCATTCACAATAATGTACTGGGTCGATACTGTATACGGATCCGAAAATGCCATCTGTTCCTTTCTCTCATCTGTAATCGTCATAGCCGCAATCACAATATCTGCCTTTCCATTATCAAGATACTGAGGAAGGGTATCAAAGGCTGCATTGATAATCTCCAGTTCCACTCCCCATTGATCCGCAATCGCCTGAGCCAAATCAATATCTGAGCCAACCGGCGTGTCCGTATCAGCAATATACTCAAACGGTGCCCATGCCGCATCCGTGGCCATCACCAGTTTCCCGGCCTTTTTAATATCATCCACAGTTTTGCTTTCATTTCCTGCTCCGCATCCTGCCAGAGAAGCTGCCATCATCATACCAAGTACCAATGCCTTCGTTTTTTTCATAATATTCTCTCCCTCATTCCATTTTCTGCTGTATATTCTTACACTTTTTTGTGTGTTTACGCAGGATTATACATTGATTATGCACTTGTGTCAAGTATTTTTCATTAAATATTCACTTTATTTAATAATGTAGAATATTTATGCATGCATATCTCTAAAATTCAACACAAAACAGGACAGATTTTCCTGCCCGCCTTCCTGCCTTTTATGCTATACTGTTCATAAGATACAACAGCAAACGATTCCAAAAAACAAAGCACAAGAAAAGGATTGAAAATACATATGCCGTCAAAAAAGAAAGCCCTTTTAGTTACCACAGTCAGCGGCTTTGTTCCCCAATTTGAAATGAACAATGTCCGCCTCCTTCAAAATATGGGATTTGAAGTTCACTATGCCTCCAATTACAATACACCTTCTTACGGAACAGACAATCATCGTCTGGACGGAACCGGAATTATCCGTCATCAGATTGACTTCGTCCGCAGTCCCTTCAGGCCGGAAAATATTACGGTTTTCCGGCAGCTGAAAACCGTTATGGAACAGGAGCAGTTTCAGCTGGTTCACTGTCACACGCCTATGGGAGGTGTTATGGCACGGCTGGCTGCCCATGCCACTCACACAGGACCTGTAATATACACGGCTCATGGATTTCATTTTTTCAAAGGCGCAAAACCAGTAAACTGGCTCTGTTATTACCCGATGGAGCAATTTCTTTCCCGCTTCACAGATCAGCAAATCTGCATTAACCATGAGGATTACCAACGGGCAAAGAAACACTTTCATGCAAAATATGTAGACTATCTGCCCGGAGTAGGAATGGATTTTTCCAGGCTTCCCCACTTATCAGAAGAGGAAATCTGTCAGAAAAAAGAAGAGCTGGGAATCCCATCAGAAAAACTTCTTCTGCTGTCCTCCGGAGAACTGATTCCCCGTAAAAATCACGAAACCATTCTCCGGGCGCTGGCACAGCTAAAAGACATGACGCAAATTCATTATCTGCTCTGCGGCCATGGCAAACTGGAAAAAGAGCTTCACCAACTGGCCAAAGAGCTGGGAATCTCCCATATGGTCACCTTCGCCGGATACCGGGAGGATATGCTGGAAATCCTGCAGACAGCAGATATCTTCCTCTTCCCCTCCTATCAGGAAGGCCTTCCTATGGCACTTTTGGAAGCTATGGCCAGCGGACTCCCCGTTATCTGCTCTGATATTCGAGGCAGCCAGGATCTAATGGGAGAAATTCTTTCTCAGACTGACACCGCCAAAGTCTGCTCCGGCGGAATCATGATCAAAAAAGCAGATGACGTCTCTGCCTACAGTCAGGCCATCCGTCATCTGCTGGATACGCCGAATCATCTGCCCGCCCGTCTCCGAGAGCTGGGCCAGAACAACCGGCGTCTCAGCGAAGCATTCAGCTCCGATTCCGTTGTAAAAAAAATGAAAGCCATTTACGAAAGGCTGTGCAGGGGATAATATGATTCCCCTGTACAGCCTTTTCCTTCATCTATCTGGCACATGTGTGCACATTCCGTCCCCTGTCTATACATCCTTCTGCGCAAGTCACTCTTTCACTGCTTCCACACTAAAACCAACCGCCTGGGCAATCTGTTCCACGGACAACCCCTGAACTGAAAGATTCCTGGCAGTCATCTGCGCCTGTTCTCTGCGGCCTTCTGTCTGGCTCTCTGCCCAACCCTCTGCAAAGCCCTCTGCCCAACCTTCTGCAAAGCTCTCTTCCCACAAGTCTTCCATCACCTTACACATTTCTTCAAAAAACATTCCTGGCTCCTATTAACACCTGCCTAAACCGCCTTCTGCGCAAGCCATTCCTTCACTGCTTCCACACTAAAACCAACCGCCTGGGCAATCTGGTCCACGGACAAGCCCTGAACTGAAAGATTCCTGGCAGTCATCTTGGCCTGTTCTCTGCGCCCTTCTTCCTGGCCTTCCTCTCGACCTTCTGCTCGGCCTTCCTCTCGACCTTCTGCTCGGCCCTCTTCCCGACCTTCTGCGCGACCTTCTGCAAAGCTCTCTTCCCGCAAGTCTTCCATCACCTTACACATTTCTTTCACTCCTTTCGGGTTCTCCTTCAAATAACGCGTCTTTTCCGCAAGAATCTCGAAATTCATATCATCTGCATCAGTACAATTAAAATCATGCATCAGCTTGCCAAGATCTGAATCATCCCGGTACTCTCCATTTACATACAGAATGTGCGCTCCATCATCAAAAGGCTGATTCAGCGTAAGATTCCTGTTTTCAATCACATAGAGCGGCTCTCCTGCCTTATAGTAGTCATTTTCTGTAATAAATATAACATATGTGTCCGGAAGTTCTCTGTAATCCTGCTTCTCATCCAGATTCTCCACATCCATCATACTGGAATGGTATCTCGCCCGGTGAGGATCTGCCCCATTATCTGAGCGCTGCACCTCAATATCGTATTTTTTTCCTGCGCTGTCCGTTGCATAGGCATCCAGACAGATCGACCGCGCCCCGGTAACACGCTTGAAATCCGCCTGTGTTTCGCACTTTATCAGAATCAGATCCTGTTTTCCTGTAATAATGCGAAGCACAAACTCTGCCAGTGGAATATTTTCCTTAAACAAACCGCGCATAAATGTGTCATCAATCGGACGGAAGCCTCTCAACCGCTGAAGATCCTCCTGATGACGCTGTTCCTGTCTCTGCCAACCAGTTACGCCCATATACCACCATCTCCTGTTCTATGAATCGTTTCTATTGCTCTCTGTTTTTTCATCCTATCATAGAACAAGTGGCTGAGCAATCTACTGCTGCTATAATCTCTGGAAGCGGCTTATTGGATATACTCTCCGCTCTCTCTTTTATTGTACTATAAATCTGACCATCAGAAAATAGAAAGCCTTTCCTGGTTCCTAGTAACACCTGTCATATTCCTAAACTGCCTTCTGTGCAAGCCATTCCTTCACAGCTTCCACGCTAAAACCAACCGCCTGGGCAATCTGTTCCACGGACAAGCCCTGAACTGAAAGATTCCTGGCAGTCATCTGCGCCTGTTCCCTGTGGCCTTCTTCCTGGCCTTCTGCAAAGCTTTCTTCCCGCAAGTCTTCCATCACCTTACACAATTCTCTCACTCCTTTCGGGTTCTCCTTCAAATAACGCGTCTTTTCCTCCAATTTACCTCTGTCAATCCTGCTGCCCAAGAATTTCCCAGACAGATGTAAATTCCTTCTGATAATATTGCATCTATAACAGAGAAAATAACTACTCTTTTCTGGATTTATGTTACTACTTTATCTCTCCAGCTCTTCCTTCGCCATCACAAGCGCAGACTCAATCACCTTATCCATGTCATAATACTTATACTCGCCCAGACGACCGCCAAAAATCACATTCTCCTCCTGAGCCGCCAACTCACGATATGCCTGATATACTGCTCCGTTCTTCTCGTCATTCACCGGATAATAAGGCTCATCTCCCGGCTTCCATTCTGAACTATACTCCCGGCTGATAACTGTTTTCGGCTGCGTTCCAAACTCAAACCACTTATGCTCAATGATTCTGGTCCACGGTGTCTCTGCATCCGTATAATTCACCGCCGCATTTCCCTGGAAATTCGGCTTGTCCAGCACCTCTGTCTCAAAACGGACAGAACGATATTCCAGAGCACCCAACCGGAAATCAAAATATGCATCAATAGCGCCTGTATAAATCACCCTTTCCGCCAGACTGTCATACTCTTCCTTATGCTCCAGATAATCCACACCAAGGCGAACCTCAATTCCCTCCAGCATATTAGCAACCATTTTTGTATAACCGCCTACCGGAATTCCCTGATACAAAGCATTAAAATAATTATTATCAAAGGTAAATCGAACCGGAAGCCGCTTGATAATAAAAGATGGAAGCTGATCGCAGGGCCGTCCCCACTGCTTCTCCGTATATCCCTTAATCAGCTTTTCATAAATATCCGTTCCCACCAGGCTGATAGCCTGCTCCTCCAGATTCTTCGGCTCTGTAATTCCTGCTGCCTTCTTCTGCTCTTCAATCTTGGCTTCCGCCTCCTCCGGAGTCACTACGCCCCACATCTTGTTAAAGGTATACATATTAAATGGCAAAGAATACAGTTCTCCATGATAATTCGCTACCGGAGAATTGGTAAACCGGTTAAACTCTGCAAACTGATTTACATACTCCCAAACCTCTTTATTGTTCGTATGGAAAATGTGAGCGCCGTACTTATGCACATTGATGCCCTCAATCTCTTCTGTATACACATTTCCCGCAATGTTCGGTCTGCGATCAATCACTAAGACACTCTTCCCATGCTTCTTTGCCTCGTGAGCAAATACTGCACCGTAAAGGCCAGCTCCTACGATAAGATAGTCGTACATAACTTTCTAGCTCCTCTCATAAAAAGTTAATTGGTATAATTAACTATACACACCATATATAATATATACCGAAGGTCCTGATATACTATAAATATCATCAAAACACTCACTATTTTCTCACTTATAGTTTATCTCTTTTTCAGTAATTTGCAATGTATTCCCGATAATTCTATACAATCCCTTCCGGTATACTTCCAACACATCCCCATCTTTCAACTTTGCATCTACTCGTATCTGCTGATCATTCACATACTCAACAGATACTGTTTTTCCATCTAAATCAGCCTGACAACTTTCATTAAATCCCCCACCATCTATTACCAGAATTCCATCGCTCGCTGTTTTCACTTCGGTAAAAAACATATCCTCCAATCCATATTCCATAGGCTGTACTGTATATGGATTATCTTCTTCATAAAGATATTGCTTTCCTGACAAAATATCATACTCTAACAATCTCAAATCTTGTTCATATTCCTCTTTTTTCGAATAAACATCATGAAATGAAGAAATCAGACCGCCATTGTTTTTCGTCAATTTCAACAGATACTCCCCAACCCGGTTTGCATCCATGTCAACATCTTCTTTCTCCAATCCCATGTTGTTGTAGCATATATATGGTACCTGATAATAATTATAGTCTGGATTCGCACTGTTATAGCTTTCATCCTGCCAAAGTTCCAAAGCTGGCTGATGATCACCAAATACAAAACAAATCAATGGCTCATCCAACGAATCAAAATACTCCAACAGTTCTCCTAAATACTGATCCGTTTTATGTAATGCATTAATATAGTGATTCATATTATTCAATACAGTCTCTGAATAATTTCCTTCGGATACTAATTTGGCATCATCTAAAATTCCCGTAGCATATGGGCCATGCATTTCTACTGTAATACCATATATAAAATCACGTTCCGAACTTTCTGTTAATATCTGAGGTATATAATCAATAAAAACACTATCACTTGGATAATAGTCAGCCTTATGGAGATTTATCATGGTTTCCATAGATATATATCTTTGAAATCCTATGTTTGCAAACACTTTATCTCGATTATAAAAATCCCCATAGTAATTATGAATTGCTGTTGTTTGATATTTTTCATTTAAATAAAATGGCAATGCCTCAATACTGCTATGTGTCAGTACCGTCAAATAAGGATATTCACCACTTGGACGATTTTCGATAGGTAAACCTGTCAATACTTCAAATTCAGTATTTACTGTCGCTCCACCTAAAACATCCACATTCAATTTTCCAGAAGAATACTGACTCATGGCATGTCGTAAATTAGGCATCGGATCTTCAGAATATGTAATTCCCTGAATATCCATAGGATCTGTCCATGCCTCCACTTGTATCATGACAATATTCATCCTATCTTCCATAACTGGAAATATTTCTTCATCCTGTTCTATTGTCGATTTTATTTCCAGAATTTTATTCTTTCCATATCCCTCAGGTCTAGAAACTTTTGAACTACGATAACTATTCACAAAACTGTATATCGTTCCATTGGATAGATAATCTGTATTTTGGGCCCACGTATTATTAGAAACAATCCCCATTCTCTCGATGATACTAATATAAATCCCACACATCAGAATACTTCCTACGAATAGAATGATATGCCGTTCTTTTTTTACCACTGCCAATTTCTTAGCTATAATAATATATCCAACAAAAATTATCACGCCTAAGCCAATAACCCCATGGGAATTTATCTGCTCTCTTAAGATTGCGGCTCCAAACCCCGCTGCTCTTATATCAGAAAAAGTGAGAGGTGTTCCGCGCATTTTCAGAAGGAGGTACTGAACTGTTGAAAATACCGCCAAAAGAATCGTCACATGAAATACAACTAGCAGACGACGTTTAAACAAAAATATAATTGCAAAAAAACAATTCACAAGCATCATGTTGCAGAGAAATAATTTTGTATTATTCATGCTATATTCTAAAGTAAGCCTAATTGAGCCACGAGAAATCATCTCAATTAAGAAGGTCACACTAAACACAAAAATTCCATATTCTATAATACTGCGCAACAAATTCTTATCATACGTTTTATCTGAAATCATGTTTTAAATACTCCTTAGCACAATATATTTTAACCATACAGTTGTTCTATAATCATCCTATCCTTATACGTTAAATCTGATAAAAAACGAACGCCGCTTAGTAAAGAGCGGCGTAGTTTTCTGCATTTCTACTATTATATTGTTAAAATTATACTATCGTTACAAGCTAGCATTATTTAAATGTGATATGCATCGCAAACTTCTGGTGCCTCTCCCTGCATTACTACCTTACCGTGATCTAGCCAAATGACACGGTTACATAATTCTCGTATTTGATCAAGACTATGTGATACATAAAGAACCGTGGTTCCGCCTCCCATAAGCTCTAACATTTTTGCCCGGCTTTTCCGTTGAAATGCTTCATCTCCAACAGCAAGAATCTCATCCACAATCAAAATTTCTGGCTGAACAATGGTTGCGACTGAAAATGCCAAACGCATCATCATACCTGATGAATATGTTTTTAGTGGCATATCAATAAATTCTCCTAATTCTGAAAACTCCAGTATATCATCAAACTGCTCTTTTAAAAAGGCTTCCGTATAACCCAAAATTGCACCATTAAGAAATACATTTTCACGTCCAGTTAATTCTGGATCAAAGCCACTGCCTAATTCCAGCATAGGAACAATTCGTCCCTTTACGGAAATTTTCCCTTCTGATGGGCGAAAAAGTCCAGATATGATTTTTAATAATGTACTTTTTCCCGAACCATTTCTTCCAATAATTCCAACTACTTCGCCTTTATTCACTTCGAAACTAACATCTTTTAAAGCCCAGAAAGTCTGATAATTGCTCTGCCCTTTTAGCCAAGTCACCACCCATTCTTTTAGGCTGGATACCTTATTCATATCCATTTTAAAACCCATAGAAATATGACTTACTTCAATGATTTTTTCCATTTTATACCTCACAGATGTAATACAAACTTATCCTGATTTTTCTTAAATACACAATATCCTAAAACAAAAACAACTACTGCACTCACAATACAACCAGCATATAATTCTAATGATGGCGCAATCCCATCTAAAAGAATGGAACGCAAAAATGTAATATACTGGTACATCGGATTCAATTTATAAAGTGGCAGCCAAGCCTCCGGAATAATATCAATAGGATAGAATGTAGGTGTTAAGTACATCCACAGTGTAGATACAATATTCCATAAAAACGAGGTATCTCTGAAAAATACCATAGCTGTTGACAAAAGCAAGGACATACCTAAACAAAATACCAGTAAGCTTAATAAACCTATCGGAATTAAGAACATTGCTTTTGTTAATGGCAATCCAGTTGCAAGCATCATAACAACAAGAGGAAGCATTGAAATCAATAAGTTGATGCTGGATGATAATACCCTGGAAAGTGGATAAATGATCTTTGGCATATATACTTTATTGATCAAGTGACCATTATCAATAATAGAATTTAATCCCAGCCCCACTGCTTCTCCAAAAAAATTAAATAATATAATACCACTTAAGAGGTATACGATAAAGTTTTCTATAGTAGACTTAAAAATCGTAGAGAAGACCAAATATTGCACAAGCATAGTCAACAAAGGATTCAAAAAGCTCCATAAAACACCAAGCGCTGAATTCTTATATTTTTTCTTAAAATCTCTAGCCACCAACTGACGAATCAAAAAGGCGTAGGTATTGATCATAGATGCAATACAAATAATTACGTTTTTCTTTTCATTAACCAGACACCAAATTGTCCAAAATCCATAAATAGCCAAAGTTCCAATCAATGCTCCAGCAATCGGCCAATACCAATTTCCATACCATAATGTATCTCGGCCTGATATAGAATAACAAATCTTTCCGTCTCTCTCTACTCCATCTACGATAAAGCTATGTCCATTTAAATCGGGAACCGATACTCTACCTGTATCAATGCTATTTCCATACCATAATGAAACACCCTGCTCTGCTGGAACATTTTTCGCCGTAATAATTACTGTGAGTTCAGAACCACTCTCAATTTTTATCGGTGTTTCAAATATAAAGTCTTGATATACATAATCAATAAGTTCTGCCGTTGAAAGGGTCGCCTGTCCCAATTCTGTTTCACCATCATCATAGACCTGTAACAGTAAATCTCCTTGATTTTGCCGCCCATAAGTTCCAACTAAAAGAGATAACTTATCTAACAATTCTACATTCGGCTTCATTTTAAATCTTACTTGCGTACTATCCGTCATAACTGCTGCGCAATCAGAAGCTGTAATTGGATTAGTTGAAATAATCTCATAAAACAATTGTTCACCAGATGCCCAAAAGAACAGCCAGGCAAACAAAACACAACCGATAAGACCTATAAACAGTCTCTTAGCTTCCTCTTGAAACCTTTTCTTTTTATTCTCACTCATGATGTTCTAATCCCTTCATAAGATTGTCCATTATCTAGCTTATACACCATTTGGATAGCGTTTTAACTGATAAAGGCGTAAGATGCCATAGGGAATACATGCTTTAACTGCTTTTTTAGCATACCACTTCACAGAATGACTTCGACTATGGTTTACAAAATAATCTCCACCGATAATCGGACTCCGTTTTTCTGGTTTAATTTTCATCGCATCACGATAATGTTCTAAAATAACACAGCAATCCCCATTTTTATTCTTAATATACTTCAGACCTTCTTTTCTAGCTTTCGGCCATGCTTTTAACTCATTCAGGAAAGTATCAATCTCTTCCCATAAACACAATTGATCATACATAAAGATTTGAGAATCGATCATCAGTGCTGTAATATGCTCATAAACATATTTTTTCTTTGCCTCTGAATAATCCGACATACTATGAATCGTTTTCAAAACATTCAGTATTACATATTTATGATCTTTATATTTTTTCTTCCAGAAATCCCTGGAGACCGTCTGCCCCTCTCGTCCGATCAGATAACGATAAATATCCAGATCATAATATTTTAAAGTATCAACATATCGTATTGCAAAGGAATTAAACTCCATATCCACATACGGCCGTTTCTCAGAAATCTGGAACTGTGCTTTTTTCAAAACATCCGTCCGATAATTTCCGGTTGTTAATATAGGACCATAAGTTGAAAATCCATATCCCGGATATAAGAGATCTTCAAAATAGTATGTTGTACCTTCATGCAGCATATCATAATCTATAATATTAACTAGTTCTGCCTGTTCAACATATTCATAACTCCCTTTTGTTAATACAAGATCCACAGTTTCATTCTCTAATTTATCTACCAGTGTAGCAAGATTTTCGGCATCCACCCAGTCGTCTCCATCGATCAGGCGGAAATATCTGCCTCTGGCATTGGCTATTCCTGCGTTAATGGTTGAACCATGGCCGCCATTTTCCTTATCAATAACCCGAACAATCCCATTTGTAATCTTCTCGAAATGGTGAGCAATTTCTGAAGTGCGATCCTTTGATCCATCATTTACTATAATAATTTCTGTTTTTTCCACATTCCGATGGGCAAGCATAGACCGGACGCATTTTTCTAAATAGGCCTCTACATTATAAGCAGGAATCACAATGGTTAAGACTGGATTAGTTTCCGGATAAACAGTAAGCTTATAATCAGTCTTGTCAAAAACTTCTATATTATGCTTAATCAGTGCAACTTCTTTTAGCACTGTATTTTCACGGTTACAACGAGCCTGGGTCTCCGCTGACATTCTGGCGCTGATTTCTAAATATTCATCTGGATTACGGTAAAGCCGTTCAATAATATCAGCCAAAGCGTGAGAATCTTCTGGGTCAGCTAAAGTATGATTTACAGCATTGTTCATAAAATAACCATTTGATGTCACATCAGACCCTACCACCACCACCCCTGATGATGCAGCCTCACTCATTGCAACTGCATGAGCATCATGTCTTGAAGGAATCAAAAGAATACCATTTTCTTTATGCAGTTCATGTACTTTTTCATTTGGAATAAATGTCCGGTGTAAATGCACATTAGAAAACTCTTTTAATGGTTCTGTCAAAACCTCATAATAATTCCCATCCCCATACACTTCAAAGGTTAAGTCCTCAAAAAAATCACGCCTTGATAAATCTCGAATAGCTCCTACAACCTGATCAATGGAATGTACCCGAATATTATCAAACTTCCGTAAAACTAGAATTTTTTTCCTATCCTCTGCTTTCTTGGGATGATATGGAAACAGTTGCTCGTTAATGGTATTATAGATAACATGAGCATTCTCAAATTGCGTTCCCAACATTTTTTCAGAAAAATCCCGTAACCATTCAGAAACAAACACCCAGTCTACATTTTTCTTTTTCGCATACTTAATCGCATAGGCTTCTTTTTTATCAAAATATGGACTCTTATCGATCTCTGGCAATTCTTTCGTAAAATATGGCCGACAACGATTCGTCAGGAAACGAAAGGTTGCTTCTGGCCCATGGCAAATAAAAACCAATCGTTCATCCTGGATATATCCATCAAAAATCGGATATAACTTTTCGTCTACAAAATGAACAACAATCACTTTATACTGGTGACGGCTAAGTAATTTTTTCAAATCCTGATAACGGCCAGTAAATACAGGCACCCCATCTAATTCATAAACAGACTGATACCAGTTATTGGGAGAGATAGATGCAACCTGAATATTAAGTCCATTCCCAATATACTCACGGTTTCGGGAATGTGCAAATGCACACAAATACAGATTGTGCGTGGAAGGATAGTCTGGGGTAATTACTAATACATCATTATCAGGGCTGCAGTTGTCAACTAAATCCTGTGGTTCTTCTTGTGCCGTTAATAAAATACGCTCAACCTCAACAGCAGAATCGGCAGGTATCGTCATCGTAATATGTAACTTAACTGGTGGAGTAATCTCCATATTAGCCAGTCCGTTCAGTGTAACCGGGTGTCCATTTATATAAAGACAGCCTCCGCTATTTTTCAAATTAGAGCCTTTAAAACTAATCTGTAAATTTTTAAACACCTTATCTTCAACCAAAATATCACCGCATAAAAACTCAGCTAGCGAATCTCCCGCATTTTTCAAAATAAGATGACCATTCACATATGCTTTTTCTATAGCACAAATTTTTTTTGAATTTTCTTCTCCTTCTAATGATAACTCAGTTAAGTTAATCTCCCAACTTTTCAACATACTTTCCTCCAACAGTATCTCTAGCCTTATACAAGCTCTACTTTTGCCAATTTCAATGCAGACAAAATCGTATCCTGCATATCATAGTATCTATATTCCCCAAGTCTTCCACCAAATAATACGTCTTTTTCCTTCCGTCCTAATTCTGCATATTTTTCATAACAAGTTTGGTTCTTATCATCATTAATCGGATAATACGGTTCGATTCCTTGAGTCCATTCAAATGGATATTCTCGAGAAATTACAGTTGTTGACTGTGTGCCAAATTCAAAATGCTTATGTTCAATAATACGGGTATATGGAGTTTTACTATCTGTATAATTTACAACCGCAACACCCTGGTAATTATCTGTATTTAATTCCTCATGTTCAAAACGCAGACTACGATATTCCAGCGCTCCATAACAATATTTAAAGTAGCTGTCAATCGTACCAGTATACAGCACTTTATCAGCCAACTTTCTAAATTCTTCCGGATTTTCATTGTAATCTGTATTTAAGCGAATTTCACATCCCTCAAACATCTTTTCCATAATTTGTGTGTAACCACCAATCGGAATTCCCTGATATGGATCATTAAAATAATTATTATCATATGTATAACGAACCGGAAGTCGTCTTAAAATAGAAGCGGGCAATTCTTGGCATGGACGTCCCCACTGCTTCTCTGTATATTCCTTAACTAAAGTTTCATAAATATCTCGTCCTACTAAACTAATTGCCTGTTCTTCCAAATTACGCGGAGTGCCAACAATCTCTTTTCTCTGTTCTGCAATAATTGCCTTTGCTTCTTCTGGAGTGCGAATATTCCACATCTTACTGAAAGTATTCATGTTGAAGGGCATATTAAAAATTTTCCCATTGTAATTGGCAATCGGTGAATTTACAAAATGATTGAATTTTGCAAATTGTCTGATATAGTCCCATATTTCCTCATTTGATGTACGGAAAATATGTGCTCCATATTTATGAACTTGAATTCCACTCCAATTCTCTGTATAGCAATTACCGCCAATATGATTTCTTCTTTCTAAAACAAGACATTTTTTTCCTGCTTTTGTTGCCTCATGCGCAAAAACCGCTCCGAATAAACCGGAACCGACAATCAAATAATCATACATATTTTTTCCGCCTTTACATAAATTTTCTGAACAATTCCTTTATCTGCCTACCTGGTCCCACAGTAAAAAACTTTGTTTTAGATAATTTTAATGTATACCTATTAAAAATCATTCTCCGTATAATTTTATTAGATTTTATCATGGACTTTAGTGTGGGCTTTAAATGATAACACTTATTATATAACTTACCGCTTATGGAATGGCTGATTTTCTGGAAATCAAATTGATATCTCCTCGCAATACGAAGTGCTGGAATAGAGATTCCACTCCACACCGCAAGTTCTGAATTAGTTTTAAACAAATATTCATCAAATTCCTTTGCTCGAAGATAGCCTCTGTTTTTATCAGAATCATATACAAAACAAAGCGCATAATGGGTATACAATAATCTTTTCAATATACTATCATAATACACTTTCTGCTTCGGTGCTATAGAACATTGAGTTTCATATTCAAGTACGCGTTTCATTACCCGTTCATGATGATCGTATCGATTTACCATGGTAGGGATGTGAACACTTTGCTCCGCATTGCCTCTGCAGTACTTATAAATGAAATTCTCCACAAACATCACCGTTTTCACATAAGGAATCGGGAAGAGAATATACTCCACATCTACATAAAATGTATGCTCTTGTAATGGCTTATTTGTTTCTCTCAGTAAAGAAAGTTTAAACATAGTACTAGCCAATGTAAAATACACATTCTCTACATCAATTCCATCAAACGGTAATGCTCTTCCATATTCTATAGTTGCCTGCTGAATCCATGGTGTACTCTCCCCAGATTCCATATTCACCTCATGATAATTAGATGAAATAATGTCTGTATCAATACTTCCATTTTTAACTTTCTCCAATACTTGTGAAAATTGCTTACCATCAATCCAATCATCACCATCTACAACCATAAAGTATTTTCCAACACCTTCTGATATTGCGCGATTAATGGTGGAACCATGACCACCATTCTCTTTTTGAATCAATCTCACTATTCCTGGATATTGAATTTCAAATATTTTTGCGATATCAGGAGTATGATCCCGGGAACCATCATCTATAATTAAAATTTCTGTTTCCTCTGCAAATTTATGATCTAATAAGGAACGGATACAGCGTTCTAAATAACGTTCTACATTATATCCCGGAACACAAATTGTAACAAGCTTTGGTTCTTTTGATGGAGGAACCTCAATAAAATCCGAACACCGTAATCCCCATCGAAGCCCACACAACTGCTCTATCCTCTTATCAAACTCCTGTGCTACATTTCGTGCATCGTATACTGCACGATATTTTTCATTAATAACCGGTTTTAAATTAGCTACAAGAATTTCTTCAAATATATCTGCTATCTTTGCTATATCCGATGAATCTAATCGAATTCCTCCATATTTTGAAATAATTTCATCTGCCGGAGAACCTTTTCCTGTTAATGCCAAAATAGGACGCTTTGCTCCCATATAATCTGCCAATTTTCCAGCAAAGAAAATCGAACCACCTGAAGAAAGCTCCTCAAAATAAGCATCTACATGAATTAACCAGTCGGATTCCCGCATCAAACGAAGGCTCTCATAATACCCTACGCCATCTCTTACTTGAATTACATCATCTAAAAAATAATTCAAGACCATATCTTTAATGTATTGGGGATTATTTCCAATAAAGCGAATTTCTAATTGATTCAAAAACGGACATCCTCTTTGTTTTAATAAACGAATCGCACGCACGATAGGCTCTAGCGATCTTTGTCTGTCTGAATAACCTATATATGAAAAAATTAGCTTTTTATGAATATTCTCCTTTGCAATTGGGTATAAAGATTCATCAAAACTATGTGGCACAGCAAAATATTTGGGATTCCATTCTGCCTGCCCTTCCATATAGGATAATTGAGTTGCCGTTGGCGAAATAATTAAGTCAGCATTTTTAATCACTTCAGCTTGCCATCTTCGCAATTTACATAGAAGTTTTACTCCTGACTCTGGCCTCTGTTCCCACGATTTTATCGCTTCAGCATTTGAACTTTTTAAAGCTATCTTTAAATCTTCTTTTTCTTTATTATTTAATGTTAGACAATCATCAATATATGCTTTAATTTCATAAGGATTATTTGCAATTGGATCTGCCAGACTTGCAATCCACTTTATTTGTGGGTATTTTTCTTTGATATGTTTACCAATCAAAATACTTTCCGGCGGCATACTACGAGTCATAATGCACTCATACTGTTCTACAGAATATAATTTTTCAAACTGTTCTATGCAAGCCTCAACCCATTCGTCAATACTGTCTGTCGAAATTGTAAAACAACGCAAATTTTTGTCATTGAGCTGTTGCATCGTATTTTGATAGCCCCATTGTTTACTTGTTGAGCTAAATACATCATACTGATGATTTGAATTTCTAAGTAATTTATAAGTTACAATACCTTCTGATGATGTTGCTGGCGGAAAGAACCAACTTGCAACAAATATTTTCATAGTTAAAACGCTCTCTTTCTTTACTACAACTTCTCTTCCAAAATATCTGCAATACGTTTACATGCAAATCCATCACCATAAGGATTTGATGCCTTACTCATTTTTTCATACTCATCCTTATCTGTCAGTAAACGCTTAAATTCATTATAAATCGTTTCCTCATTTGTTCCTACTAACTTCAAGGTTCCTGCTGCAATTCCTTCCGGACGCTCTGTGGTATCCCGCATAACAAGAACAGGCTTTCCTAAAGAAGGTGCCTCTTCCTGAATTCCGCCACTGTCAGTTAAAATCAAATAAGATCTGGATAAGAAGTTATGGAAGTCAATAACCTCCAATGGCTCAATTAAGCGAATTCTATCATCATCCCCCAGAATCTCTTTTGCAGTCTGACGGACCACTGGATTCATATGAATTGGATATATTACCTTAATATCCTCGAATTCATCAACAATTCTCCGAATTGCTCTAAACATATGGTGCAGCGGCTCTCCCAGATTTTCTCTTCTATGGGCAGTAAGCATAATCAGTCTGCTGTCTCCAACCCAGTCCAGCTGTTCATGGGTATAATCACTTCGTATCGTTGTTTTTAATGCATCAATGGCTGTGTTGCCTGTTACATAAATAGATTCTGCATCTTTACCTTCTTTTAAAAGATTATTTTTAGAAAGCTCTGTCGGTGCAAAATTAAACTTTGAAATAATACTTGTTGCCTGCCGGTTAAACTCCTCTGGATAAGGAGAATAAATATTGTAGGTTCTCAATCCAGCTTCTACATGTCCTACTGGAATCTGTAAATAAAAAGCGGCAATTGCTGTGGCAAAAGTTGTCGTTGTGTCTCCATGAACTAAAACCACATCTGGCTTTTCTAACTCGAACACTGTTTTAATTCTCTCCAAAATAGAAATAGTCACATCAAAGAGTGTCTGAGAATTTTTCATGATAGCCAGATCATAGTCTGGTACAACTTCAAATGTTTCTAAAACCTGATCCAACATTTGACGGTGCTGACCAGTAACACAAACTATGGTTTGCATATTTTTTCTTGACTTAAGTTCTTTTACCAATGGGCACATTTTTATTGCTTCTGGACGCGTTCCAAAAACAAGCATTACCTTTTTTACCATATTTTCCTCCCATGTATATTTTTAAGTTCCTGTTCAATTAGTTGTACTCTACTCTCCCAGCTATTGCTATCTATAAACTTTCTCCGTTCTTCTCCATTTCTAAATGGACAATTCCATCCAACTGATAAAATATTTCTTATATCCTCTTTTTTTTCATACAGTAGCAATTTATCACCAAACTGCCTTGTTTCCATACTTTCAACTGCCAGCACCGGCTTGTTCATTGCCAGATATTCATATATTTTTACCGGATTAATCGTATCTAACAAATCGTTTCGTTTAAAATTATACAAGCATACATCGAATTGTTCAATAATACCAGCAACTTGTTCTTTTTTTACTGGAGCAACATAGTGAACTCTTTCATGCTTCATTTCCGGCATCATGTTATTTCCAACTAAAACAATCTCATTGTTCGGATTTGCTTCCAAAATAACGTGTAACACTTCAAAATCAAACCAATGGCTGATTGTCCCTACATATCCAAAAATTGTTTTTTGACTGCTCAAGCCAAAGCGCGCTAACTCATCGTAACATATTTTTTCAATGCTAGGTACAAAATCCACCATAACGCCATTTTGCAGCAGCTTAACATTCGAATGTTTCTCTTGAAGCTGGTCAAAGAACTTCTGACAACTGACAAAGATTAAATCGGCGCTTTTAATTAATTTCTCTTCTTTGTTTTTTAAGCTTTCTTTTAAAAAATAGTTTGTTGCTATTTGGCTATCCTCATCCATCTTATCGTAAACAAGCTTCTTTCCTTTATACCGGGAAATTAAATTATACCAGCCTGGATAACCTGTCCAAATGAGATCACAATCCCTTACATATTTCTCCAATTGAATATATTCAGAAATGGAATTCATGTTAAATACATCAAAATAATCCAAGCTTTTGTGAACTGTGAATCCGCCACCGACACGAATCACCCTAAGATTGGGATTGACCTGATAATCAATTTTGTGAAAAGAGGTTCCTCCTTTTAACAAATATTTCATCAGACTTATTGTGGGTTCTATATAGACAATTTCATGTTTTTTTGATAAAAGCTCCGCAAAATGCTGTGGCCGCTGTTTCAAATAGTCAAAATATATAGGAGCAAAATATGCAATCTTCATAATATCCTCATAATTGTTTGAAAAGAAACAAAATTTTAAACATAAGGTCATCCAATCTACGTTGACGATGGATGCTTGTATTTGTTATTAATCTCCAACAAGCAGTTAAACTTTCTTTGTACTGTTTTATACATTCTATTAAATATGCATTTTCTCCAGTAACCTGAAAGGTATCTGAAAACTCTCTTGTTTGTTTACTGATCTGATGTTTATGATTTTTATGATTCCGTAGCCGCCTTATAATCCGATCATATTTTGTAATACCGCTTCCCATTACATTTCTGCTATGCTGACGATAATAAAGAAGCGGCTCTTTATCATAGATTACCGTTCCAAAACAGGAAGCGGTTAAATAAAACCACCAATCATGCATTACTTCATTCTGCGGAATTCGCTTAACTAAATTTTCCAGTAAACATCTATTCATCGCAGAAGTACAGCCAATACAGATATTTTCCACCAGTGCATTTCCGAAAGAAGGGCAGATATTTTCTCCAAAATTTTCTTTCTTTAAGATATGAAGCTCTTGATCTGTCAAAATCGTATCTCCACAATACAGCAATGGTTTGGAATTATGATCCGTTTCAAATACATGATAAATATGCTGTAGTTTATACGGCAGCCACACATCGTCCTGATCAGAAAAAACATAGATGGCGTCTTCCAATGGTATCATTTTCATTAATGAAAAAAAACTTTTTGATGTTCCGATATTTCTACCAGAAAACCATTGAAAATTATCATATTTCTTTTCGTATCGATTCAATATGTCTTTAGTTAAATCCTGCGATCCATCATCTCGTACATATACAGCAAAGTTTGTATATGTCTGATCATAAATACTTTTCAACTGTTCATCCAAGTATTCTTCACCATTATAAGTAGAGATCAAAATAAAGATCTGTTTTTTTTCTGATAAATTTATCTCTCCAATATTCATTGATTATTGCCTATTTCTTATTCAAATATTCCAGTTCCTGACTTACACCTTCTGTACTTTCTTTTAAAAACATAATTTTGGGAGTCATCAAAATCAGCTTCAAATCAAGAAACAACGAATATTTCCTGATGTACATTAAATCCAGTTTCAGCTTATCATAAAAGGTTGTATTATATTTCCCATATACCTGAGCAAATCCGGTAAGCCCTGCTTTTACCCGCAGACGATAGTTAAATTCCGGTACATCCTTTTCAATCTCTGCCGCCAGATCCGGCCGCTCTGGTCTGGGACCTACAACAGACATTTCTCCTTTTAAAATATTCAGAATCTGCGGCAGCTCATCCAGCCTTGTGGCTCGCAAAATCCGTCCAATAGGAAGGATTCTTGGATCATGCTCCGATGCCAGAACCGGTCCTGATTTCTTTTCAGCATCTACAATCATAGTACGGAATTTGTATATCATAAAAATCTTTCCGTCTTTTGTCAGACGCTCCTGCTTATAAAATATCGGCCCTCCGTCTGTACATTTTATCCCGACAGCTGCCAGAACAAATATAGGAGAAAACAAAATCACCATAAGCAGAGAAACGATAATGTCCTCTGCCCGCTTCATCCATTCCTGCTCCACACTAAGCCCCATGTTTCTCGACAACAAAAGTGGTGTATCAAAAAGATTCAGCTCATCCGAGCTGCGCAACAGTACATCGGATATTTTCGGCACACTGTAACTGCGGATTCCGGAAATATAACAGTATTTCAGCAGAAGATTTCTCTCATGTGAAGGCATATCGCCAATCACCACTGCATCATACAGTTCCATTTTCTTTTTGATTGTTTCCAGATTCTTTTTATAGGAAACAACCTCGCAGATCTGATATTTATCTTCCCGTGCATTGATTTTATCCATCAAATGATAATCCTTCCGATCTCCCTCAATAAAAAGCATTCTCCGGGGCGGAAACATATTCCGGTAAATCATCTGAAATATCATTGTCCAGACTACAATAAATATAAGCTCAAGGCCTGTCATAGGGAGCAGATATGCCGGATTTACCAGTCTTCGGTCAATGACTGCCACCTGAAGATAGGTCACAAGATTCGTAAACAATACCGCCATAATCTGTGAATAGATCAGGTTTCCATTTTTCAGATATCCAATTTTAAATCCACCGTATGTATTCATGAAAAAGACCAGAAGAATTCCATATATCAGAATCATCATCCAGTTTCCACGGCGATAAAACGGCATCTGCAAAATTGCCTTATTATAATAACCGCTCCAGGCTACAGCATACAGCATACAAAGTCCCAGCAGCATCACAGCAGCAAAACTCAGCTTAATCAGCCGCTTATACCGCTCTCTTGTTTTTCTGTCTCTCTTCATTTATATTCACTCAATTCCTTATATCTCTGTAACGATTCAGCTGTCTTTCTCTTAAACGGACTATCCAACTATGAAATTCGTCATTCAAAACAGCCATCCTTCTCTATAGAAAAAAATCCTGCAACTGCAGGATTCTGCGCATACTTCCTACATAAAAAGCATATAAAATCTCAGTACAGTATAACATTTAATGCCTTTTTTCGCAACTTTACAATGGACGAAAACATTTGGAAATCCTTTAATTATTTATTAATAAAGGAGAATTTTACCATTTTCTCTGGCGTACAGCGCGCATCTTTTCGGAACGTTTTTATATCACAGGTTGAATTTTCCTATGATATGAAAAAAGCCCTGGGGTTCTCTCTGGCTGACCGCCAAAAATCCCCCAAAGCCTTTTCTTATATTTTTATAGCTTACTGTCTAAACGCCAGGATTCCTCCATCTGATTTTCCACGCATCTTTCATCTAAAGCTTCTTTGCTTCTTTCTAACACTCTCTATTTCTTCTGACCAGGCCAATCCCCACACTCAGCCAGAACCACAGCATCGGTGTAACAATTGGAAGATTCAGGTTTACAATTGCCTGTACTCCGTAGCAAAGCACTCCTGTCATGCAGGCCAGGATATAGGGATTCTTCCGATAAGCCTTCACCATCGTTCTGCAGGAACCAATCAGGAACACCAGGTATCCCAGCAAAGCAATCGGCCCTATGGTCAGCAGATATTGAATGTACTCGTTGTGCGCAGTATCAAAAACAAGGCCTGTCTTTTCCAGCATATCCCCCATAAATCCTCTGGTTGCCAGAATTCCAAAGGTATCCGGCCCGTAGCCAAACAGCTTATGGAGAATCGGGAAATCCTGGTATACTTCTATAGACTTTCTCCAGATATATCCCCGATCTGTTCCCCAGCTGTCGCTGAATACCAGATATTTTTCCAGAGCGCCATATCTTGCACCGTTTCCGTTCACATTGGCATCAAATACCATTCCGAAAACAGCCAGAACTGCAGCGGCTGTCATAATTCCCCAGGCCTTTACCAGATACCCGCAGATTCTTTCCTCCTGCTCTGTTCCCCGGCGGCACCAGATATACACAGCAGCAACAATCACCCAAAGCCCGCAAACTGCAACCAGCAGCCCGGAAAATCCGGCAAGAATTCCAAACAGGCTGTCCAGACCTATTACCATATCTGCAAACGCCTGATTCATCCAGTCAATGCACTGAATCACAGTGGCAAAAGTGGCCGCCATGATTCCATACCGCAGAATACCCTTTTTGGTAGAAAACATGACAAATGGCAGGAAAGCAAACATCGCGCCCAACGCCAGATACGCATTATCGCTACAGCCCATAATAATTGCAAAAAAAGCCACAGTCATGCAGACATAATACCAAATCGTCTGAAGCCTCCCTTTTGCCGCTGCAAATCCTCCGGCTGCAACACCCATCACAATCGCCACATATGCTGTGTAAGTATTAATATTTCCAATTGTTGAGGTAAAAATTGTGGACTGCTCCGGTCTCATATTTCCTCGAAAATTCAGTACGTCAAGCTGAAAATAATCCGTAATTCCAATCAGGCACAGAATCATTCCACTTGCCAGAAAAGCTTCCAGAATCCACGTTTTTACATTCCAGTACCGGCTGACTATAAAATAAAACACCACATAAATCGTTATCAGGAAAAACCCGGAGTATCTTCCTTCATTTCCCCAGAATGCTTCATACAGCCACTCAGACTGGAGTGTGGAAATTCCTGCAAATGCCCAGAAGGCTATAACGCCTGCATCTGCCAGAGAGAATGTTTTCTTCCAGTTCCGGGGCTTTAATGCAGAAAAAAGCTCACCGGAATAAATACCGCTGTTTTCTTTTTTATCAACCAGCAGCATAATCAGCGCCAATATTCCCACAATCACTGCCATACCAATTGCAATCACACAATAAGTCCAATATTTTGTCTCCAGAATATCGGCATAGCCTCTGTGGTAAATCAGCGGAAATACCGTCACCAGCATAAAAAGAAAGAAGGTGATTGTACCGCTGATAATAGATGAGCAGGTGGTCACAAAGCTGTCCTCCACTCTTCTGTTCTCTGTTTTTGCCATCGCAAATGCCTCCATTTTACTATTTTCTGTCTTGTTTTATGTTTGATTTTGAATCACTTTTTACAGTATATCATTTTCCCATTCATCCTGCAACGGCGGATTCATGCGGCCGGAGGCATCTTCCTGGTTTCTGTCTTTCCCTTCTGAATCCCGTATTATCTACTTCCGATAATTTACCTTATAGGAAGTATAATTACCTCGTAATGCAATTTAGGAATTTCGAAAGAATTTCAAAAA
>ERZ838225.653-NODE-653-length-43698-cov-4.223312_pt1 | contig 43698 bp, 32 predicted proteins | sample MGYA00519684_ERZ838225 | MGnify/ENA primary metagenome ERZ838225 (study PRJEB31850, sample SAMEA3708829) | human gut metagenome | biome: human gut; feature: human-associated habitat; material: faeces | place: China | collected 2014 ... | reverse complement strand
ATACATGCTCCCGGAATTTATGAATTTGCTTCGCAAATTCTATTTTATGCGTGCTACCGCACGAAACGCAAAACGCCAATCTGACTTTTTTGACAGACAGAAGCCGCAGACTTTCGTCTGCGGCTTCGTTCACGTGCTAATCTCCGTTGCCTTTCTCGGCACAATCTGCACTGTGTATGTTTACGATGCGGATTGCAGCGGCAGTTACCCGTGGGTGTTATTTTCCGTCGTTTGCAATCGCGGTATCAATATTCTCCTGCAGCTGCTTCATGCTGCTTTCGTTCGTGATGCCGCCGAGTACTGGTTTACCGACGATTTTTCCGTTCCGGTCGATAACATAGGTGGTCGGGAATGCCATGGTGTTCAGTGCAAACTGACCGGCCTCGCTGCCGGATGCAAAGGTGATGTTGCGGTAGGATGCCCCCTTGGTCTGCAGAATCTGTTTAGCGGTGGCAATGGCATCCGCATTGTCATCGAGCGTTTCTGTATTGATGCCGATAACCTCGCCGCCCTGAGCCTTGACGGTCTGATTCAGCTTGTCCAGATCACCAAGTTCGGCCACGCACGGCTTGCAGCCGCTGAACCAGAGATTCACGACCGTAAACGCGTTGTTAGCGAACAAGCTGCTGTCCACGGCGTTGCCGTCCAGGTCTTTGCCCTCGAAAGCGGGGAACGTGCTGTCGTCGGATGCGGTGGTGCCTTCCTCGGGCGGAAGTTCCTGCAGCTGGTCCTCTAGCTTGCGGACCTTGGCGGCATCGTCGGTCAGCGTCTTGTAGTCCTCGTCCGAGAGCTGGTCCTTGACGTTTTTAATCGCAAGATCGAGGACATCAGCGTAGTTGGTGCTCTGGGTGCTCTGCGACAGATTGTCCTTGTCGAGCGAATTCAGAGCCGTTGTCCACAGTTCCTGGTGCTGGTCGAGGATGGCGTTTTCCTCCGCTATCAGCTCGGAGACGGTTTTTGCCGGTTTGCCGCAGGCGGATGCGCCGAGCAGCAGGCTTACGGACAGGGCAAATGCGATCAGTCGATTCTTTTTCATTAGATAGTTTCTCCTTTGTCAGTCGTTTGGGTTTTATCGCCCAGACCGTAGCGGTAGCAGATAGCACCGGTCGGGCAGGCTTTCATGCACATACCGCAGCGGATGCACTCGGCATGATCGGGATTTTTCGTAATATCCACATCCATTTTGCAGGCTTTGGCGCATGCGCCGCAGGATACGCACTTATGCGTATCCACCTGCATCTGAAACAGTGAAACGCGGTTCAGCAGGGCGTAAAAGGCGCCGAGCGGGCACAGCCATTTGCAGAACGGACGGTAAAACAGTACGCTGCACACGATAACGGTCAGCAGAACGGCTGCTTTCCAGGTAAACAGTGCGCCGAGCGCGGCACGGATGCCGGAGTTGACCGCCGCCAGCGGCAGCGCGCCCTCGAGCACGCCCTGCGGACACAGGTACTTGCAGAAGAACGGGTCGCCCATGCCGAGCTCGTTCGTGACAAGTACGGGCAGCAGCACCACCATGATCAGCAGCACCGCATATTTCACATAGCGGAGCGGCTTCAGCCTTTTGGTGGACAGCTTTGGCGAGGGGATTTTGTGCAGCAGCTCCTGAAACCAACCGAATGGGCACAGAAAACCGCAGATGAATCGTCCGAGCAGGACGCCGAATAAAATCAGGATTCCGGTGATATAATAGGAAAATTTGAACTTTGATGAGCCGACCACCGCTTGAAATGCGCCAATCGGACATGCACCGGTCGCGCCGGGGCAGGAATAGCAGTTGAGTCCGGGCACGCAGACGGTCTTGCCGCTGCCCTGATATAGCTTGCCCTGTACAAAATTCGGCAGGTGGATATTGGTCAGCAGGGTGGCTGCCGCCTGTATCCAGCCGCGAAAGCGGGCTAAAAAGGGGATTTTTTTCTTATCCAATGCCAACACACTCCATACACAGGCGGATCGCCTTTGATAATACGGTTTCGGCTTCGCCGAGGCGGATGCCCAGAAGAATCATCGCAATAGCACTCAGCAGCAGCACCAGCTGAGCGGCGGTTTTGTAACGCGGCATAGTCGTGCTCCTCTCACAGTTGTTGTGAACAGTATACAACGGACGATATAAAATCTTTGTTAACAGGGTGGAATGCGGAAAATTTTTTGTGAGAGTGCCATACAGTCTGTCGATAAAGTTAATTTTTCGAGCATACAGTGTTTCGCGCGGAAGCGCGTATAAAATAGAATTTGCGAGCAAGTTCAAAGGCTGCTCGGAAAAATGAAGTTTTTTGACAGTTTCATTAACACAAACTTTATCCGTATCTGCTATAATAAAGGTAACGAAACGGCAAGGAGGAAGGACCATGCGTCTTTTGGTGATAGAGGATGAGCGCGATCTGTGTGAGGACATTGCAAAAAAACTGCGTCTGTCCGGCTATGAGGCGGATATCTGCTTTGACGGAGAAGCGGCGCTGGAGCTGTTGGCGGTAGAAAAATACGATCTGGTGCTGCTCGACCTGAATCTGCCTAAGGTGGACGGTATGACGGTGCTGCGTACTCTGCGGGAGCATGATCAGGAGACCGGCGTGCTCATCTTGTCGGCACGCAGTGAAATATCCGACAAGGTTGACGGACTGGATGCCGGTGCGAACGATTATCTGTCCAAACCGTTCCATTTAGAGGAACTGGAAGCGCGTGTGCGCAGTCTGACGCGCCGCCGATTTGTGCAGCAGGACGTGTGCCTGCGGTGCGGCGGGCTGACGTTTGATACCCGCAGCCGCACGGCCACGGCAGCCGGACAGACGCTTTCGCTCACGCGCAAGGAGAGCGGCATTCTGGAATATCTGCTGCTCAACCGCGGCAGACCCGTCAGCCAGGAGGAGCTGATCGAGCATGTGTGGGACAGCAGCGTGGACAGCTTCAGCAACTCCATCCGTGTGCATATCTCCATGCTGCGGAAAAAACTGCGTGCAGCACTGGGATACGACCCGATCCGCAACAAGATCGGACAGGGCTATGAGATAGGAGCGGGCGAATGAGCAAACGAATTTCTGTCCAGTGGCGCATTACGATATTGACCGCGCTGCTCATCGCGGCGGCGTGTGTGAGCCTGAATTTGCTGCTGTTTTACTCAGGCTCGGGCAGCATGGATGCGCTGAACGGCTTTGTGGTGGAATACAAGACGGAAAACCAGCAGGAAATGACCATTCAGATACCCAAAGAGAATATGCAGGCATTTTTCAGTGACTTTTCGCAGCAGGTCAATGAAGAAAAGGTGCGTTTTGAGCGCATAGGCTGGTACATCACCGCACTGGTGACACTGCTGAGCGCCATTATCGCGTATTTTTTCAGCGGAAAGGCTTTGAAGCCGCTGAAGGATTTTGCACAGCAGACCGAACAGATCAACGAAGAAAGCCTGACGGACATCCGTCTGCCGGAGGATACGACTGCCGAGTTCCGGCAGCTGAGCGAGTCGGTGAACGGTATGCTGGACCGGCTGGCGCAGTCGTTCGATGCACAGCGGCAGTTTACGGGCAACGCCGCCCATGAGCTGCGGACACCGCTGGCGCTGATGCAGACAAGGTTGGAGCTCTTTGCGGCAGAACATCGGCAGATGAGCGAAGAAACTGCGAAATTGCTGCATTTTCAGCAGGAGCAGGTTGAGCGCCTGAGTGCGCTTGTGCGTACCCTGCTTGAGATGAGCGACCTGCGGTCGGTGCCGCGCACCGACCGTATCGACCTTGCACCGATGGTTGAGGAGGTGTTGGTCGATTTGACACCGCTGGCACAGAAAAACGGTATTACACTGACGCAGACTGGCGAAAACGTGCAGTTTATCGGCAGTGATGTGCTGCTGTATCGGCTGCTGTTCAATTTGACAGAGAACGCGATTAAGTACAACCGCACGGGCGGTTCGGTGGAAGTGTCTGTCGAGCAGGAAGGCGGTCAGGCGGCAATCCGCGTGCGCGATACCGGCCCGGGCATTGCCGAGGAGTACCGGGACAGCATCTTTCAGCCGTTTTTCCGCGTGGATAAGTCGCGCAGCCGCGCAATGGGCGGCGTGGGACTGGGTCTGGCGCTCGTGCAGGAGATTGTCCGCCTGCATGGCGGCACAGTGCGCGTTGAACAGAGCGCAGATACGGGAACGACTATTCTGGTAACACTGCCGGTTGGAAAAGCGGCTTGACGCTCAAATTGAGGGCATATATACGCACTGCTGTTCAGCATGCTCTGCTGGCGGTACGCTGCTGCACCGTATATTTAAGGTATAAAAACATCAGCTGCAGGGGAGCTGCCGGAAGGCGGCTCTCTTATTTATGCACGCTGCCTTAACAGTATACACGGTTTACACCCGCTCTGAAATCCCGTATAATTTAGACAGTATAACGGACAGGAGAGCACATTACAGTATTCGGAGGTGCGCCATGCCAAAATCGAAATGGAATCTGAACACGATTTACATATCCGAGCGACTGCAGGAGAGCCTGCGGCCAATCTCGCGCTGTGCCATGACGACCGTGGTTGCACCCATGGGCTACGGCAAAACGACGGCGGTGGAGTGGTATCTCGCGGAACGTGCCAGAGCCGAAGCGCCGTACATTGTGCGCATCAGTGTGTACTCGGGCAATCTTGTGATTTTCTGGAAAAGTGTGCAGGACGCCTTTGCGCGTGCAGGCTTTGCCTTTCTGCGGGAGTACGACTGTCCGACCGACAGAGCCAGCGGCGGACTTCTGATCGACGATCTGTGTCATGCGCTGACCGAGCGGGAATATGAGATTGTCCGGCTGATGGCACAGCGGCTGAACAACCGTGAGATCGCGGAAAAGCTGTATCTGTCCGAGGGCAGTATCCGGTAGTATGTGAATCAAATCTACACCAAACTGCAGATAGCAGGAGAGCCGCGTGCGAAGCGCAAGCTGCTGCTCGACCTGCTTGCGGATAAAAACTAACAACTTGTGAATGGTTTTTTTGAAAGGTTCACCGTATCCTATAGGTACGGTGGACCTTTTATTTTGTGTAAGCGAGAGGAGGTACGCATTTGGACCGGAAATACATTCAGTCAGTCAAGCCGCTGACCGACCACGTTCTGCAGGTCGATTTTATCTCCGGCAGCCGCCTGCTGCTGGATATGAAGCCCTATCTGGATAAATTCCGATTCCGGTCACTTTCTGACCCGCAGGTGTGGAACAGCGCGGTGACAAACGGCATTTTTGTCCGCTTCGGCGATGTGGAGATGAGCCATAACGAGCTGTTTTCCATGGCCGAGCAGGAACACTGACACAGAAAAGGAGGAAAATGGTATGAGTAAAAAGCAGATGATACGACGGCGAGGGTTGTGCGGCCTGCTGGCGGTGGCGATGTGTATAGGGGTGCTGCCCCCGACAGCCGGGGCGGCGCAGAAGGGCATTACCGGCGGCATGAGCGACACGCTGTTTGCTCCGAACGCTGCCTGCCCCAGAGCGCAGATTGTAACCTTCCTGTGGCGTACGGCGGGCTCGCCTGAACCGAGTGCATTGAGCAGCTTTAACGATGTGCCTTCTGACAAGTATTACGCTAAGGCAGTCGCATGGGCAGTCGAGAATGGCATTGCGGTAGGCACTACAGCTACCACGTTCAGCCCGGATGACACCTGCACCCGTGCTCACGGCGTTACCTTCCTGTATCGTGCGGCCAAGGCGACGGCTTCGGTCGGTGCATCGGCATTTACCGATGTGGCCGACAGCGCCTACTACGCCGATGCGGTCAAGTGGGCAACCGAGCAGGGCATTACCAAGGGCATCAGCAGCACGCTGTTTGGTCCGGATGACATCTGCACCCGTGCACAGATTGTCACGTTCCTGTACAGAATGTACGGCACCAAATAAGCAAATCAACCGATAGAAAGCGGCGGCAGGGGAATACCCCTGCCGCCGTCTGTTTACCGATTTTTTGCCGCCATCTCACGCTTTGGAGCGAGCTGCATTCCCGGACAAATCGCTGCGATAAGAGCGGGAGAAACGGGGAAAATGTCATAGTTTCGGTAACTCTGCGGCAACGTGTCATAATTTCTTCTTTTTTTGTAAAACCCTGTTGACAAAACACGATAGATGCGCTATAGTGTGGATAAAAGAGGATGATGCAGTCGCTTTGACCGCATCTCAAACGATAATGGCAAACCCACCGAAAGGTGGCGACGCAAAGCTATAGGGCCTTACCCCTCATCGAGAGGGCTGGCAGCCAGTTACCGAAAGGAGATCGCCGGATATGAAGCGGCTTTTTCGTATTGCATGCGCAGTTTTTGCAGCAGCTGCCCTCTCGATGGGCGTTACCGCAGCAGCAGTAAATGATGTTGTGGATATGAGTAATTCCACCCACGGTTATGTTACCGTAAACTACTCCTCGAGTGCAAGGCTCAAGGTTGGTATTCAGTACAACGGCGGCAAGACCGTATTCTATGATTGCCCGAGCGGCAAGGATGCTTCCTTCTCTCTCGATAAGGGCAACGGCAAGTACACCGTAACGCTGTACCGCAACGTTTCCGGTACGTCCTATCAGCAGGTCGAGTCCAAGTCCATGAACGTAACCGTTAAGGACAGCTACGCCCCGTATCTGGTTTCCACTTCCGAGGTTCAGTTCTCCAAGGGTGATACGGTATCCGCTAAGGCTGCTGAGCTCTGCAAGAACGCCAAGACCGACGAGGCTAAGGTTATCGCCATCTACAACTACATGGCAAGCCGTTATACTTATGATAACAAGCTGGCGAATGAGATCACCAGCGGCAAGATTACCAAGTACATTCCGGATACCGCCGCCACCCTGAAGGGCACCACCGGTATCTGCTACGATTTTTCCTCGCTGTTTGCAGCAATGTGCCGCAGCCAGGGCATCCCGTGTGCACTGACCAAGGGCTACGCCGGCTCCAGCTACCACGCTTGGAACAAGGTAAACCTGAATGGCAAGTGGTATCAGATTGACCTGACCTACGCGGTTACCCGCAGCGTGAAGAACGCAAAAACCCTGCATGACTGTGTATCTCCGCTGACCTACACCAACACCAGCGATGCACTTGCAGTAGCTGCGGCTTAACACTTTTTCATTTTATTTTGTATGCAAATGGTCCTGATTGGATATGTTTATGCCCAATCAGTGGCGATTTCTTGCATAAAAAACGATTCCGGATTGAAACTCTTCTTCGTTTTTACAGTATTTGCTTGTTGTTCGCGGGCATTTATGGTATACTAAAGAAGAGGATCCGGAGGATTTCTGTCCTGCGCAGGCAAAGGGCTGTGTATGCAGTCCGGCGTGTCTGCCGACAGAAAAGATCGTAAAATTCTGTGCATGACTTCCGTAAAGGGGTACAGGTACAGACAAAGGCACAGCCGGTGAAAACCGGTGTCGCAAAGCTAAATGGGCCTAAACGGAAGACTTTCTTCCGCATGGCAGCCGGCTGCCAAAGGTGCTTTATACCCCCTTGCAGAGCTATGCGCGCTGTAAAGGGGGTATTTTATTTGGAGGTTGAAACTGCATTGCATTCTGAGATTATCGCAAACCCACAAACACATGATCTGTGCGGCTCGTTGAGGAGCAAGTTGTACAGACAAAGGCACCATCGGTGAAAGCCGGTCTCGCAAAGCCAGGGGCCTAAACGGAAAGTCTCTCTCCGCATGGCAGCCGGTTGCCAGAAATACATTTGCAATCCCTCTCGATCAGCATGCACGCTGACCAAGGAGGTATTCCTATGTTAAAAAAGAATATGCGTAAACGTCTGCTCGCAGGAGCACTTGCGACTATCATGGCGCTGACCATGTGCCCGACCTGGGCGCTGGCCGGTGATGAAGGCATCACCACCCTTCCGGCACCGGAAGACCAGATGTCGGTTGTTGACAGTACTTCCGCAGAAGACGCCATTCAAAAAACTCCCGATGCCGAGACCCAAGGACAGACTGAGCCTCAGGATACTGCACAGGCAGGACAGATTGAGAATCCGGATCCTGCACAGGCACCGTCCGGCGGTACGGACATCGAGGAGACTGGCAATAATAGCAATTCCAATGAAAATGATTCTCAGAATAATGATGCAGTAAGCAATTCTCCGGCGAATACAATTAGCGTGCAGGAGGTTCAAATCGACCGCGCATGGAATTGGCAGCAGGAAGCCAAGTACTTCGTGCTTCTGCCGAACCGTGATAAGCCGACGAGCGGCGAAAGCCAGGGCCAAGAAAGCTACCTGCCGAATGACACCTCGGACGGCGGCGTTACCGACCGCGACAATTTCAAAGGCTACAAAGGCTATCTGACCGCGAAGGGCAAGAAGATTGCTGATAAGAATTACAGCATCTACGATGCCACGAACGGTTATACCAAGATTGATGGCGTTGAAAGCGAATATCTGGATCCTCCGGAAAACCTCGGTTTCTTCACCAAGGCCAACTGGTCGGAAGATGGCAAAACCTACATCAAGGATTCCAATCCCTCTGATCCGTTCTCGGTACTGGGCGAAAACTTTAATGTGAATAATATTAGAGTTGTATGGTACACCATTAAGTATCAGGTAGACGGCTATCATGTCGACGGCTATGTAGCCGGTGTTCCGATTAAGGTTACTTATCATTCTAACTATGGTACTATCCCCGGCACGACCGACGATTCCCGCGAAGTTGCTGCAATGAGCGGTGATACATATACCGTTCTTGATAACATGTTCACCGTCCCGACCGGATTCAGCTTCGGCGGCTGGTATGTTGACGGTAACAAGTATGAAGTTGGCTCTAAGCATCTTCTGATGACCGACCTGCATCTGTACGCAAAGTGGATTCCGAATCCGTATACTGTAACTTGGAAGATTTCTGAGGACGCAGAGGATTCTCTCGATACTCAGGCGGTAAACTACAATGGTTATCCGACTAAGGATCCGAAGGATCAGGCAAGCAAGGCTTCTGACGCGCAGTATACTTACGAGTTTGCAGGTTGGAAGCTGGCAGGCACCGCAGATACTGCACTGGTTGACCCGACTACTATCGCAGTGGTTAAGGACGTAACTTACATCGCAGTATTTAAGCCGATTACCCGCCAGTATACCGTAACCTACTACGTTGACGGCGAGAAGCAGGGTGACGAGGAGACTTATAACTACGGCACTCGGGTAAAGATTCGTGACAACGCTGTTAAGGAAGGACATACGTTCTCTGGCTGGAAGATTGGTAACGAAGATGCAAAGGATTTTGAAATCAAGAGCAACGTAACCATCGAAGGTTTCTTTACCCAGAACAAGCACTCTTACACCATCAACAAGCACTTCTACAACGAGAAGGACGTTGAGGTTAAGGTAGAGAACGGTAAGACCAAGACCGGCAATGAGTATGCACTGGTTGCTGAGCTTTACAAGGATGATGCAGTAAACCAGACCGTTGACGGCAAGACCTACGTTTACGTTCCGGGTCTGACCAAGGTTACCGATGACCTTAAAAAGCTGACCAAGGACGTTACCATCGACCTGTACTACTACCTTGACGTCAAGGGCGGTGAGAAGCCGGACGAGACCGGCAATGGCACCCCGGACGCATGGGAGTACCGCCTTGCATTCAAGGTTGTAAACGGCGAGTGGAACAACGGCGGCAACGCTGACATCGTTGTTTACGTTCCGTTCAAGGACTATAAAACCGGCGAAGCGCTCAAATACGTTGTGGTTCCGATCACCTCTATCCCGGACGTTGGTGACAAGCCGAACTCCGGCTACCGTGCTGGTTCCTGGGATACGACTCCTGTCGGTAATGCAAAGGTTGAGAAGGACACCGTATTCACCTACACCTACGCAAGAAGATCTTCTTCCGGCGGCGGCGGTGGCGGCGGCGGCCGCAAGCCCACCGTTACCATTCCGGATGATGTACCGACCGGCCTGAACGGCGATGACCACTATGCTTACATTGTAGGCTATCCGGACAGCACCGTTCGTCCGCAGAACGGCATTACCCGTGCTGAGGTAGCAACCATCTTCTTCCGTCTGCTCACCGATGAGACCCGCAATGCAAACTCTACGAAGTCCAACAGCTACTCCGACGTAGCAGCCGGCGCATGGTACAACCACGCTGTTTCTACGCTGAGCGCTATGGGCATCGTAAAGGGCGACAGCCAGGGCAAGTTCAATCCGAATGCGCCGATCACCCGTGCGGAGTTCGCTGCGATCGCAGCTCGTTTTGACGACAAGGCCAACACGACCGCTGTTGACTTCAGCGACATTGCCTCCCACTGGGCAAAGGACGAAATCAGCGCCGCTGCCAACAACGGTTGGATCAACGGTTATACCGACGGCACCTTCCGTCCGAATAACAAGATCACCCGTGCCGAGGCGATGACGCTCGTAAACCGCGTCCTCAAGCGCCTTCCGGAGACTGCAGAGGACCTGCACAACGACATGATCAAGTGGAGCGACAACTCCGATACTTCCGCATGGTATTACCTGGCCGTACAGGAGGCTACGAATAGCCACTATTACGGCATCAAGGAAAACAAGCACGAGAAGTGGAGCAAGCTGCGCGAAACTCGTGATTGGACCGAACTGGAAAAGTAAATACTTTCCTGTAAGGGCGAACGAATCCCCCGGCCATTGGTCGGGGGATTTTATTGCGCTGATAGTTTTTTCTAAAGGAAACAAATTTCGGCAAATTTTTCTTGTTAAAATTATAACATATTGTCCTTGTGGTTTTTATATCATAGGTTCATAATAGAGATTGCCGAAAGGGAAAAGAGGAATTAAAGTTGACTACGTTGTCATGCCGCAGTGGAAGCTGTTTCTGGTACAGCTGCTGAACATCGCCGGCCTTGGCCCGATCTTCGGCGCACTGCAGGGCGCCCTCTGGGGCCCGGTCGTATTCCTGTGGATCACATTCGGCACCATTTTTGCCGGCGGCGTACACGATTATTTCTCCGGCATGATCAGTGAGCGAAACGACGGTGCCTCCATCGCAGAGGTTACCGGCAAGTACCTCGGTCACACCATGCAGAATATCATGCGTGTGTTCTCAGTTGTACTGTTGATCATGGTCGGTACGGTATTTGCAGTCGGCCCGGCCGGTCTGATCGTTACGCTGTGCAAGAGCAACGGTGTGTCCGGTGTGCTTTCGACCACGCTGTTCTGGCTGATCCTCATCCTGGTTTACTACTTTATTGCAACCTTTATTTCGATCGATAAGATCATCGGTAAGGTATACCCGCTGTTCGGCATGTGCCTGATCATCATGGCGGTCGGTGTTATCATCGGTATCTTCACCAACCCGAATTACACCATTCCGGAGATTTGGTCTCACCTGTACAATATGCACCCGTCCGGTACGCCGGTATGGAGCTTCATGTTCATCACGGTTGCATGCGGTGCAATTTCCGGCTTCCATTCCACGCAGTCGCCGTTGATGGCGCGCTGCATGAAGAACGAGAAGCAGGGTCACTTCGTATTCTACGGTGCAATGGTAGCCGAAGGCATTATCGCACTGATCTGGGCGGCAGCCGGCTGTGCTCTGTATGAGGTCACCGGCGGTCTCAACACCGGTCTGGCGGAAGCGCTGGCAGGCGGTCAGTCCGCAGCGATCTATGATGTATGCTCCAAGACCATGGGCGGCGTTGGCATTGCTCTGGCCATGATCGGCGTTGTTATCTGCCCGATCACTTCCGGTGATACCGCATTCCGTTCCGCTCGTCTGACGCTGTCCGACTGGTTCCACATGGATCAGAGTTCGTACGCAAACCGCCTGAAGCTGTGCATCCCGGTACTCGGTATCGGCGCTATCCTCGGCATCGGAAATGCAACCGGTCTGATCGACTACACGGTTATCTGGCGTTACTTCAGCTGGACCAACCAGACGCTCGCTATGATCGTTCTGTGGGCAGCAGCTATGTACCTGTTTACCGAAAAGAAGAACTTCTGGATTGCAGCTGTTCCGGCTACGTTCATGAGTGCGGTTTCCTGCACCTATTTCATCCTCGCGCCGGAGTGCCTCGGCAGCCTGCTGAACAGCAAGACAGCGGACGGCACGGTAATCTACAATACCGCAGTGGCGTACCCGATCGGTATTGTATTCGCGGCACTGCTGCTCGCACTGTTCATTCGTGCGACCAAGAAGCGCAGCGCAAAGAAATCTGCTTGAATATAATAACATTGCTGCAGCCGGCCGTTTCTTTGTGCGGTCGGCTGCGGCCATCCATAACGATAATTGCGGGGTGACGGAAAATGTTGAAACCTTATCCGCTCAGCGCGGGGCGCATTGATGACGCGGCGCTTGCCGAGGATAAAAAAACCTGTCGGAAAATCGGTCCGTGCGGCATCGGCAGGCATGCCCTCTATTTGAACAGCTTTTTTGTTGACCGGTGGTATTATGTTCCGTTTTCCATGGTAACGCGTGTGTACAAGCGCGTTGCGATGAGCAAGGGTGGCTTTTCCGGCAAGGGCATTTTCGCCACGCTGTCCTATCTGGTCGTGGAGTTCGACGGCGGACAGAAGGTGTGCAATTTCAAGTATGAGCAGCAGGTCGATGAGTTTCTGAGCGTTATCCGAGCTGAGCACCCGTCTATTCCGTGTGTCAGTGCGGCGGCAGAGCAGCGCATTGCCGAGGAGAAGGCCCGCCGGGAGGAAGAAGAGCGCAATCGTCCGCCGATGAGCGCACAGGCGGAAAAAACCGTGCAGGCACTCGATAACGCAATCGACTATCTGGAGCGCCGTCCTGAGCTGACCGAACGGCTGAGCGCAGCCGCAAAACGCCGCCGGAACTTTCAGTGCACGAACGGCAGCTACCGCTGGGCCGCTATGGCGATCACATTGCTGGGATTTGTAGCGCTGGCTTACGGTATCGTTTCCTTCGTGCGTCACGGCTCGTTTTCGATTTATTTTACGCTGTTCGGCCTTGCCGCGATTTTCACGTTTGCAGGCTTCAGCGTCCTGCCGACAGCACGCAACAACCGTACCTCCATCATGCAGAATGATGCGCAGGCACAGGAGAAAATGCAGGCTTACCTTGCGGATTATCTGAATTTCCCGCTGCCGGCCCGCTATGCACATCCGGTTGTGCTGCGCCGCATGCAGCGTGCCGTCATGGATGGCCGCGCAGTGACTGCCGCGCAGGCGCTCGACGTTGTGAAGGCTGACCTGAAGGCGCTGAACGCGGATGTCACAGTCTCGCAGGAGGAATACGATGAGGTTGTCGCCATCAAGTCCATGTTCCTCAATGCGGAGTATCAGTAACAATCAGATGATACAACTATCCCTCCCGGGTACAGCCCGGGAGGGATAGTTCGATTTGGGCGGTTCTGCTTTCATGATAAGAGCTTATTCTGTAAGCGAAAAGCGAAAAGGACATTCCCGAGGGGTGGGAATGTCCTGCGAAAAAGAGTATCGATATGATCTGATTTAAGAGCACAGTCCGCATTTCGCACATGCAGACGGTGTGGAAGCGCAGCCGCCGAGGGCGGTCTCGCGCAGCTCGATGGGGATGCGGCGGCCGACCGCGTACATGGTATCGAGCATTTCATCGAACGGGATAAACTGGTGAATGCCCGCGAGCGAGAGCTCAGCGGCAACGAGCGCGTTGGCTACACCTGCCGCGTTGCGGTTCTGGCACGGATACTCGACCAGTCCGCCGACCGGGTCGCAGACCAGACCGAGCATGTTCATCAGCACGGTGGAGGCCGCGTCAAGGCACTGCTCGGGCTTGCCGCCCATGAGCTCGACAGCTGCGCTGGCCGCCATTGCGGAAGCGATGCCGACCTCAGCCTGACAGCCGCCGACCGCGCCTGCAACGGTTGCGTTGCGCATGGCGAGGTAGCCGATCGCACCGGCGTTGAACAGGGCGTCAATCAGCCGTTCGTCCGAGATGTTGTAGCAGTCCTGCAGGGCAAACAGCATGCCCGGCAGAACACCGGCGCTGCCTGCGGTCGGAGCGGCAACGATAAGACCCATAGAAGCATTTACCTCAAGCACTGCCATCGCATACTGCGCCGCTTTGTGCAGCACATCCCCGCAGATGGAGTGGCCTTTGGCCGCGTGCTGCGCCAGTTTTTTTGCCTCGCCGCCAATCAGGCCGCCCATGGACTTGACCGGCGTTTTGAGCGGTGTCAGCGCGGATGAGCGCATGATTTCGAGTGCCTTCTTCATACGGTGCGTGACCTCATCACGCGTGGTTTCGCCCAGCTGGCACTCGCGGCGGCGCATGATCTCGGAGATGGGGAGCTGCTGCTGCGTGCAGAGTGCAAGCAGCTCGGATGCGTTTTTGAAATCCATAATCTGCTCTCCTCCTTACGGTTCGATGATCATGACATCATGGACGTTGGGATTGTTTTTGAGCGGTTCCTCAATGCCCTCGGGGAAATGACCGTCCGATTCGACGATCGTGTAAGCGGTGTTGCCCTTGGACTCGCGGAACAGGCGCATGAACGCAATGTTTACACCCTTGTCGCTGAGCACCTTGGTGATGTGCGCCACAACGCCCGGCTTGTCCTGCTGAACGACGATGACCGTGCTGTATTCACCGGTAAAGTCAACCTCGACGCCGTTAATGCGCGCGATGCGGCACTTGCCGCCGCCGAGCGACTCGCCGCGGATGGTCATCACCTGACCGGCGGCGTTCTCCATGCGGATGTCCACGGTGTTCGGATGGACATCGGTCTCGGTCTCACACGGCGTGAATGAGTAGGACAGACCGCGCTCGGTCGCAATCGAAAACGAATTGTGGATGCGGGTGTCATCGGTCGAAAAGCCCATGATGCCGCCGAGCAGCGCACGGTCAGTACCGTGGCCGTGATAGGTTTTGGAGAATGAGCCGTACAGCGTGAAATCTACCTTTTTAAGCGGCGGCGCGATCATCTTGTGCGCCAGATACGCGATAACGGCCGCACCGGCGGTATGGGAGCTGGAGGGACCGATCATATTCGGTCCCAGCACATCAAAAACACTGATAAAGGACATAGGGGATTCTCCTTACTGAGCGGAGGATTTGCAGATAAACTTGCGGTAGATGGTCTCCACGATCACGCCGATCGCGTTGTCGCCAGAGACGTTGCAGGCGGTGCCGAACGAGTCCTGCGTGATGTACAGCGCAACCATAATAGCGCAGATCGGGCCGCTCGGGTCACCGGCCTCGGTGCCGAAGATCATGTACAGGAAGGGCAGGGCGGTCATAATGGAGCCGCCCGGAGCACCGGGAGACGCCACCATGGCAATGCCGAGGGTCATGATGAACGGGATAACGGTGCCGATGGAGATCGGCAGCTGGTTCATCAGGCAGACCGCGGTAGCGCAGGCTGTGATGGTAATCATCGAGCCTGCCATGTGGATATTCGCGCACAGCGGAACCGTAAAGTTGCGGATTTCCGAGGAAACGCCGTCTGCCTCAGCGCACTGCAGGTTGACCGGAATGGTAGCCGCAGAGGACTGGGTGCCCAGTGCGGTTGCGTAGCCCGGAATCTGGTTGCGGATGAGCGTAAGCGGGTTCTTGTGGCTGACCAGACCTGCAATTACGAACTGGATGCAGATGCAGATCAGGTGCATGATGATAACAACGATGAATACCTTCCACAGAATACCGAGGATAGCAAAGGTCTTGCCGGACTTGGTCATATCGGTGAACGTGCCGCAGATGTAAAGCGGCAGCAGCGGGATGATGACCTTGTGCAGTACGCAGTCAATGATGCCGGAGAAGTCGGACACACCGTTGTACAGCGTGTTGCCGATGGTCTTGCCGCGCAGGCTGGACATGCACAGACCGAGCACAAACGCCGTAACAACAGCGGACAGCGTGTTCATCAGCGCCGGAATTTCCAGGCTGAAGTACGGCTCCAGCGAGTTGCCTGCGGTTGCGGCGATCTTGTCGAGCGCATCCGCACTCATGAAGTGCGGGAACAGGGTGTCGGCTACAAAGAACGAAGCCGAGCCTGCGATCAGGGTCGAGCAGTAGGCGATGGCAACCGTGATGAGCAGCAGCTTGCCCGCGCCGCTCTTGAGGTTAGCAATGCCCATGGTAACATACGCGAGGATCATCAGCGGGATGATGAACGACAGGAACTGACTGAAAAACGACGAGAGCGTTACCACAAAGCGGCAGAAGCCTTCCGGCAGGAACTGGCCGAACAGGATGCCGACAATGATGGCAATGATGAGCTTGGGCAGTAATCCGAGTTTGAATTTTTTCTTTTCTTTCATTTCTTTTTCCTCCTTTTTTGCGGGCAGCACCACACAATTTGAACTGCGGCACTTTGCGGAAAGTGCACCTGTTCGGTTATGCGATGTTACCCTTTGCGGCGCAGGCCGTTTGTTTGCCCCTCTTTGGTCTGCTGCCGTGGAAGTCTGCCGAGATTTTTGCCTCCGGACACAAAAAGAACCGCCTATTTTAGGCGAAATGCTATAAAATAGTACGCGGTTTTTGTGCAAAAAGGATAAATAAAAAATCTGTGGTAAACCTCCAATTTCTTTCTTGACCTCTTTGTAGATTTAGTATATTCTGTTTAATGGGTTAAGTCAAATTCATATATTTTATCATTTCGATTCAAAATATTGATAATATAGGGGAGAGAGGGAAATCCATGGAGCTTCGGCAGCTTGCAACCTTTATTCGGGTAGCACAGTTTAAGAGTTTTTCACGCGCAGCAGAGAGCCTCGGCTACTCACAGTCGGCGGTAACGGTGCAGATACGCCAGCTGGAGGAGGAACTGGACACACGTCTGTTCGACCGCATGGGAAAGCGTATCGCGCTGACCGACACAGGCGAGCGTTTTCTCAGCCACGCGTGCGATGTGATGAATCAGGTCAATCAGGCGCGCATGTCGGTCACATCCACGGCAGAGCTGCGCGGTTCGCTGCATATCGGCACGATTGAGTCGCTTGCATGTCTCAAGCTGCCGACGGTGCTGCATCTGTACCGTAAATTCAACCCGAAAGTGTCTATCCGTATCACGGTCGGTGAGCCGGAAGAATTGATTGAGCATATGGAACGCGGCGAGCTGGACATGATCTATGTGCTTGATGAGCCGCTGTACAGCAACAACTGGAACAAGCTGATGGAGCAGCGCGAGGAGATCGTATTTGTGGCGTCTGCATCGCTGCGCGAGAAGCTGGGCGGAAAAGAGCTGACGATTGAGGAACTGCTTACGCAGCCGTTTTTCCTCACCGAGCAGGATAACTACCGCCGTGTACTCAATCGCCGTCTTGCCGCACGGCGGACCATCCTTACGCCGTCGCTCGAGTGCGGTGATACCTCGCTGCTCATTCGCATGCTCGAGATTGACCGCGGTGTATCCTTTCTGCCGTGGTACGCGGTCGAGAACAGCGTAAAAGAGGGAAGGCTGATCCGTTTATCGGTCGAGGACTGCTATATTTCGCTCTACCGCCAGATTTTCAGCCACAAGGAGAAATGGCGCACACGCGAAATGGATGAATTTGTCCGCGTGGCAAAGCTGGCGGACGAGGAAGAATAGGAGCATATAACAACATCCCACTTGTTGAAGCACAGCAAGTGGGATGTTTTTTATTCCATGACCGCCTGCACTACCCAGCGGGTTGCGTGCCCGTTGCCGGTGCAGGTGGAAAGCGTGAGGATATGGTCGTTTACGGTTGGTACTGCGCCGGTGCGGATCACCGACAGGGAAATGCCTTCGTCAATGAAGGTTTTTTTGATCGTTTCGTCGGAAAACGCACTGTAATACGCGGTTCCGTCAAGCGCTGCCTCATAGGCCGCATAGATTCTGTACGCATGGGTTCCGCTTGCATTGGTCACATATATCTGCGGATGTGCCTGCAGGAAATCCTGCTTTTTGTAGTGCTTCAGCGCGGCAAACATCGAGCCGTTGTTCATCCGGTGACCGTACACGATGGTGTTAAAGCCGCTGAAATCGGCAGAGCAGCGGCAGTCCATGAAAATCGCGCCGACTGCGCTGCTGTTTTTGTTCCAGGTGTGGGTCAGATAATAGTCGTTGTCCGTGCCCTGCACCAGCGGATAGGAAATCTCGGTGCCCGGAATGGCAATCCAGCCGATGACATCACTGTTGACCTGCTGCAGAGCGGGCAGGTCCATCTGCTCCAGCGCCTGTGCATACGGGTCGGCAGACGGAGCGGGTTCGGGTTCGGTCTGCGTTTCCCGCTGCGGCTGTTCGGTCGGCTGCTGAACGGTTTCCGTCTCCGTCACTTCGGGTATCGCGGCAATCTCGGAAGCCTCGGCGTAGGCTTCATCGCCTGCACGGTAGCTCGTCATTTGGCGCACCAGCATGAATGCGCTGACGGCAAACACCGCTGTCAGAAAAAACAGTATCACAGTCCGTATTTGGGACTTCATACGCTCACCTCGTTTTTTGCATATTATTATAGTATATCTGATTTAAGTTGTAAAATCGGATATATTTTATTGTTTGACAGAAAAGATTATATCTGTCAGACGCACCGATACTGGATATTTCGTGCAGATTTTGATTGTTTTTACACGCCTGACCGCGCGTTTCAGCACATTGTACAATCGCATATCAATAATTTCTACGTTTTGTCGATATCGTATTGAAGGCTTTCTGCCAAAATGTATCCTTTTTTCGTACCCTCTGTATGGTAAGCTGTACCATACAGAGAGAATACCTCGTCTGTCGCGGATGCAGACAACCGGCGAGGAGGATATATTTCCTGATTTCATGATAAAGGACTGAGTAGTATGAGCAAAAAGTTTACAAGGCTGATGGCCATCCTGCTGTCGCTTAATCTGACGTTCAGTACGGGTACTTTTGCCGCATTTGCGGCTGAAGTGGAAGACGGCAGCATCGACACCGGTTACTCCGAGAGCGGCGATCCCGCAGCATCCGCTCCGAAAGCGGAGGACAGCGGTACAGAAAGCACACCGGACATGAGCAACCCCGCTCCGACAGAGAGCACCGGCGAGAACGCCGAGCCGTCTGCACCGAGCGAACCGGCTGCACCGGGCGAACCGTCTGCACCGGGCGAACCTGCATCGCCGAGTATATCTGAAGCACCCACCGAGGCGGCACCGTCCGCACCGGCTGAGAAAGCGCCTGCGGCTGAGATTCCGGCAGAGGAGAAGCCTGCTGAAGAAAAGCTGGTTGCGGCGTATGCAGTCACCGCGTTTACGCAGGACAGCATCCGGTATGATGTTTCCTCGGGCGATGCCGTTGTTACCGGCTGCGTAGACAGCGTGACCAATCTGGTTATTCCGGCAACCGTAACCTATGACGATAAGGAATACAAGGTTGTCGGCATTCAGGAGCATGCGTTTGACTGGGCAAATCACCACAGTCTCGCACTGGAAACCGTTGATCTGGGCGGTCTGCCGCTGGAAATCGGCGAGTATGCCTTCCGCGGTCAGACGTCGCTGACGACTGTTGACGGCATGGATAATATTACCGCAATCGGCAACTATATGTTCACGACATGCTCGGCGCTGACTTCGGTCGCTGATCTGTCCAAGGTTACTTCTGTCGGTATTCAGGCATTTATGAACTGTTCTTCGCTGACTACGCTGAAAGGCCTGAATTTCTCCGCACTGACGAGCATTAGACAGGAAGCCTTCAATAATATGAAGTCCTTCTCGCTGGAGCTGGGTGAGCATACCTTTGATGCGCTCGAGTCTCTGGATGTCCGCGCATTCGCTAACATGACGGATATTACCGGTAAGGTTGTTCTGCCGGAACGCATTACCGAAATTCCGGAAGGTGCATTTTTGAACACCGGAATTACCGGCGTTGACTGGTCTCATATCACGGTCATCGGCACGGGTGCGTTCAGCAACTGTAAGGGTCTGACCGAGCTGCATTTGCCGGATTCTGTTACGTCGATTGGAGAAAGCGCATTCAAAGGCAGCGGTCTGACCGGAGAATTACAGCTTCCGAATTCGATCACTTCGATTGGCAATGAGGCATTTAGAAATGTCAAGATTGAAGGCAATTTGGTGCTGCCGAGTGCGCTGACTTTTCTGGGTACCCGCGCATTTAACGAAACCACCATCAGCAGCGTTACGTTCCCGGACACGCTGAAAAATATTGGTAACTATGCATTTTATAACTGCCCGAATCTTTCCGGCACGCTGATCATCCCCGAAGGGGTTGTTTCCATCGGTACGGCAACCTTCACGAAAACCGGTATCGAAAAGCTGGAGCTTGCCGACAGCGTACAGACCATCTCGGCCGGTGCATTCAGCACCTGCGCCAAGCTGACTTCCGTGCAGATTGGCGAACAGGGCAAGGGCAAAAGCCAGCTGCAGACCATCGGCAGTAAGGCATTTAACAACGATACCAATATCACCTACTTCTATATTGAAGCATGCTCGGCGGATGTTGCGATTGACTCGAATCCGCTGACGATTCCTGCCGGTGTTGCTGTAAAGTTTGCGGTCACTGTCGATGGCAAAAACATCCGCGAAGGCGAAGAAACCACGCTGCAGCAGGCCGTTGACGCAGCAGCGGAAAACACCATGATCACCGCAAACAAGAGCTTCATTGTAGACGGCACGGTTACGATTCCGTCCGGCAAGACCATCACGCTGACCGATGAAGGCAAGGGCTTTTCGGTTGTGTTCAAGAACGGCTTCGCCGGTCCGGCTTTCCACGTGGAGCAAGGCGCGGCGCTGATTCTGGACGGCAGCTTCAATTTCTCCTGCTTCCGCATCGCTAACGGCTCGTTTGCCGAGGTAAACGGCGCAATGACGCTGAACGGCGGCACGATTACCCGCATGAGTCTGAGCGGCTCGAACATGGGTGCGATTACGGTGGACGGCGGCTCCTTCACCATGGGGAACGGCGAACTCAGCAGCATTTCCGCTTCGTCCGCAAACTGCGGCGCGGTTTATGTGAACGGCGGCAAATTTGCCATGAACGGCGGCAAAATCACCGGATGTACGTTCAAGAACCAGTATTCCGGCGCGGTTGCCCTCGCAGACGGCACCATGACGATGACCGACGGCACGATTTCCGGCAATACCGCATCGGAGTATAACGCGGCAGGCGGCGTACTCGTAAACGGCACTTCGTCTCTTGCCATGAGCGGCGGCACGATTGCCGACAACACGGCAAAGCGCGGCGGCGGTGTATGCGTGCGTGAGAACGGCACGTTCACCATGTCCGGCGGTACGATTTCCGGTAACAGCACGGCAGTCGATTCCGCTACAATTCAGCAGCCGAATGCAGGCGGCGGCGGTGTCTTCGTAGAGGACAACGCATCGTTTGAAATGACAAACGGCACGATTACCGGCAACAAGACCAACGGCATGGGCGGCGGCGTTGCAACGGCCGTTCTGAGCGAGAATGACACGGTTGGCGGCGGCCGGTTCCACATGACCGGCGGCACGATTTCGGACAATACGGCATCCTGCGGCGGCGGTGTATACAGCTGGTCCGGCAGAGACTGCGTTGTACTCGAAGGCGGCAATATTGTAAACAATACGGCGCGTCGACAGGGCGGCGGTGTTTACGTCAGCCATGCACCGTGGTCGATCACGATTAAGAATGCGCTTATCACCGCAAACAAGGCAACCATTCAGGGCGGCGGCATTTGGTCCTGCCCGGTGGGCACGGTAAGCCTTGGCACGGATGCAGCGGTATTCGGCAATACGGCAGGCAAATCTGCTGATGATGCGGCATTCCTGCTTAAGTGGGACAAGACGTATTCCACCAGCTTCAGCGGCAAGATGTACGGTGGCGGACTGGTAACCTGGTACCGCGATACCTCGATCGGCGCGGGTGATGCAAACTACGGCGCTTTCGGAGGCGACCGCTACGATGCAGCGAATCCGGGTGCCCCGGTTGAGCCGGCTTCCGGTGCGATCACGGGCTACGGTCTCAAGGCTGTTGTTTCCGCAGAGAGCAAGGCACTGGCTGAAACCGCACCGCTCAAGATTATGGGCAATACCGCAGAGCGCGGCGGCGGTGTCGGCACAAACGGCGAAGTGATCATCCCGGGTGAGGACACCTTGGAAAATCCGGTTTCCCTCACCGTACACAAGGTTTGGAGCGGCGCAAGCGCGTATCCAACCGCTGTTACTGTAAACCTTATCCGCATTGCGAAGGACGGCACGCGAACCGCGATCGGTACGGTGCTTCTGAGCGAAAGATCCACCGACAAGGACGGCAAGACCTGGTCGTACACCTTTGCAAATCTGGACGGCGCTTACACCTATACCGTCGAAGAGGAGGCCGTTGACGGCTTTAATACCTCGATTTCCGGCAGCATGGCAGATGGCTTCACCATCACCAACAGCAAGAAATCCGGCGGCGGCGGTGGCGGCGGCGGTCACCACAAGCCGGACCCGAAACCGACTCCTGATCCCGATCCGAAGCCTCCGGTTGACATTCCGGATCAGCCTACACCGCTTGATCCGCTGAAGCCGACGGAGAACATCCCGGACAGCAAGGTTCCGACGACCAAGCCGGAAACACAGACCAAGACGCCGGATAAAACGAAGACAGTGAACATTCCCGACAGCAAGACTCCGACGTCCAGCGTTCCGAAAACCGGCGATATCGGCGGTCTGTGGGCGGCTCTGTGCGGTCTGTCCGCAATGGGACTGGCGTACTTCGGTATCCGCAGAAAGCACGATTAAAAGCAAAAACAGATGGCAAACACCCTCTATATCATCCGATATAGAGGGTGTTTTTTCGCTCAAATAATATGCAAAAGCTGAATCAGCAGCAGCCATGCCAGACCGTAATAGGTTACAACGGCAACCAGATCGTTGATTGTCGTAATCAGCGGACCGGACGCAACCGCCGGGTCTACCTTGACTTTATGGAACAGGATCGGCACGAGCGTACCGACCAGACTGGAAATCACGATCGCTACAAGCAGTGATATGCCGACGCAGCCGGAGATCAGGAACGCATGTCCAACGGCATAACCCTTGAACAGCGCTATGTATGCACCGAGAAAGACAAGCGCCATAATGCCGAGCAGCGCGCCGTTGCAGGTGCCGACCTTCATTTCCTTGAAGGTGAGGTGCAGCTTGTCCTTAGCACTCAGTTTTTCATCCATCAGCACACGAATTGTAACCGCCAGCGACTGCGTACCGACGTTGCCGGCCATATCGAGAATCAGCGACTGGAAGCAGATAACGACCGGCAGCACGGCTACAACGCCTTCAAATGCACCGACAACGGTCGAAACGCCCATGCCGAGGAACAGCAGGATGATCAGCCACGGCAAGCGCTTTTTCATGCTTTCCCTGGTGGTTTCGTTGAGATCCTCTTCGGCGGACAGACCGGCGAGCTTTGCATAGTCCTCGCCAAGCTCGTCATCCACGGCCTCAACAACGTCCTGCGCGGTGATGATACCGATGATTCTTCTGTCCTTATTCAGCACCGGCAGGGAATCTTCGGCATAATCTTTGATCTTCTCGATGCTCTCTGAGATTTTCTCGTGGTCGAGCAGATACGGATACGCGTAGCTGATGATGGAATCCAGCGGAACATTCTCTCGGGCAACAATGAGATCCTTCAGATCGATTGCACCGCAGAAGCGGTTTTTATCATCGACCACATAAATCGTTCCGATGTTGTCATTTTCACCGGCCTGCTTTACCAGCTCGTGCATGGCCTGCCGAATGGTCAGGTTCTGCTTGATGCAGATGTAGTTGGTCGTGATCAGGCTGCCGACTTCGCTGTCGTCATAGGAATTGATAAGCAGGATGGCTGACTTGGTTTCGTCATCGATCATCGGGCGCAGCTTTACTTTTACGCTCTCGTCGATGTTCTCCCACAGATCGGCTGCGTCGTCCGCGTCCATTTCGTTCAGAATTTCGGCCAGCTTGTCAATGCCGATTTCATCAATGTATTCTGCCGGATCATCCAGATAGGAGATGATCTCCGCCAGCCATTCTGCATCAAGTGCGCTGTACAGCAGATTGCGTTCCGCGCGGTTTAGGAATTGCAGACTTTGTGCGATATCGTTGTCGTGATAATCCTGCAGCTGTTCCCGCATCTCATTGATCGAAGGGGAGGTGCGGATGATCTCAACGATTTTCTCGGCAAAAGATGTTTTTTTCCATGTTGCTTTTTTCATAATCAGCCTCCTTCTGTGCCCGGAAAAGGGCACAAAAAATCCACCGTAACAGATACAGTGACACAAACATCAGTTGTGGACTTGTTCATCACGATGGAGCAAGGCTCAGCGCTTATTTCAAAAGAGGATGCTTACGGACACTCGAAACAGCAGTATAGTCTGTATCCATCGTCATATGTACATTTCGTCTGTCACAACTGTCCATAGGGCTTGCCTCCTTTTTATTTTTCGCAATGATTATAGCACTTTTTGTGTGGAATATGCAAGGCATTTTTCGCAGTTTTAACAATATGGATGAAATTTGCGGATAGTATCGCGCACGGGGAGACAAAAGGCTGACCGGAAATCCGGGCAGCCTTTTTCTCTCAGCAGACGATACAGGAATGGGATTGTCTTGGTGTACGAATGATTTTGGAAGATTACCCAAACCGATCTCACTGAAACGCTTCGGTGGACAGAGCAGACGCCTTGCCATCGGGTGCCGGCTCACTGAGCAGGATACCAACGATGTCATCTCGGATACGGCGATAGCCTTTGTCCGGATGCTGCATATGTAGCTGCTCCACCTGCTCTGCAATCTGCAGGTTCTCCTTGTCACGTCTGCTGTACTTGCCCAGACTTGTCTTTCTTTCTATTTCCTTCAATTTTTTGCAGGTTGTTTTCCATTTCTGCCATGCTCGCGGAACGAGAGTGGTACGGTATAAGCCCCCTAGGAAACTGCAGACTGCGTATTTCTGCGCGGAATAACAAAGCGAACGAGACTGGCGAAAAGCAATCCCGTGTCGATTAACGGCAGGGTTTTCGTATATTAAGGTGGCATATTGAAAGCCGGTGTGATATAGTTAGGATGAACTAACTAACGATTGACACTGGAATCCCGCAAAAGCAAAGAGATGAAGAAATTATGCAAAGCAAACAGCAAAAGCAAATTAAGGAGTTTCTGGTACAGACCTTCGGCGGGAGCAGGGGCGGCTTGCTGTTTTCACGGCAGGAAAAAACGCTGGATATGTTAATCAAAATCGCAGCAAACAGGTCCAAAAGCCAGATGAAAGCACTGGTGCAGACCATTCTGCCGCGCATTGCGCTGTACAAGGTGCTGCAGGCAGAGCTGCCTGCAGAGGAAACCTTTGCACACATGCGGACGTACATGATGGACTGGGTAGCGGCAGAAAAGCACGCTTTCACGGCGAAAATGGAGCTTGTGCCGGGATTTTATCGGATTTACAGCTATTGTTTTCTCGAAGTCATGCGCACCTCCGACTTGTGGGAGAGTACACAGGCACACGATAAAACGCACTTTTCCGCGTCGATCACCAAGTGTCTCTGGCACACGGCGTGCCGGGACAACGGCTGTCCGGAGCTGTGTCCGCTGTTTTGCGACGTGGATGACGTGACCTATGGCGGACTGCGCAAGCTTGGCTTTTCGCGCACAAAAACGTTGGGCTGCGGCGGTGACTGCTGCGATTTTCGTTTTTTCAAAAGATAGGTGAGCAGACGGAGAAGCGGACTTCGGCAGGATTTTCGGTGCAGCGGCGGAATCCGTACGGTCAGCTCCATCGCATACGCAATGCGGTTGCAGATGGTTTGGGGTTGGATTCCTCTTCCGTACCTTGCTATTTCCCCGGTTAAATGATACAATCAAACCACAAGGTTTCATTCCATCAAACGGATTCCGAAGGGGAGCCATCCCTTATCACATAAAGGAGCATCAGTGCATGAACCCAGTTTTTGTTATCGGACATCGCAATCCGGATACGGATTCCATTTGCTCTGCAATCTGCTACGCGCACCTCAAGCGCAGACTGACCGGCGGAGAATACATAGCCTGCCGCGCGGGTCACGTTAATGCGGAGACCAAATTTGTGCTCGAACGCTTCGGCGTGGAGCCGCCGCGCTACATCAAGTCGTTTGAGCCGCGCCTGAGCGATGTGCAGTACCGTGAGGTGCCGGGCATCAGCGAGGAGTTGTCACTGCGCCGTGCATGGGATTACATGAACGAAAATGACATTCAGACGCTGGCCGTTGTCGATGAGGATCGCCATCTGAAGGGTCTGCTGACGCTGGGCGACATCGCGCGCTTCTACATCGAGGATCAGGACGCCAATGCGCTGGCGGAGGCCAAGACCAGCTATCGCAATCTGGTCGATGTGCTTGACGGCACGCTCGAGGTTGGCGACATTGACCAGCGGTTTGAGCAGGGCAGTGTGGTCGTTGCGGCGGCTAATCCGGACGTGCTCGAGGACTACATCGGCAAAAACGATATGGTCATTCTCGGCAACCGTTACGAAAGCCAGCTGTGCGCCATTGAGATGAGCGCCGGCTGCATGGTCATCGGTCTCGGCTCCAAGGTTTCGCGCACCATCCGAAAGCTGGCCTCGGAAAACGGCGTTTCCATCATCGCCACCCCGTATGATACCTACACCTGTGTCAAGGTTATCGGTCAGGCGGTTCCGGTGCGGCATGTGATGCGGAAAAGGGGTCTTATTACCTTCGAGCCGGAGGAAACGGTTGAGGATGTAAAGCGCACGGTTTCCAAAAAGCGTATCCGCTATTACCCGCTGATGGATGAACAGGGACGATACGTCGGTATGTTCTCACAGCGTAACCTGCTGGATCTGGAGCGTCCGTCGGTCATTCTGGTCGATCACAACGAGCGCGATCAGGCCGCCGAAGGTATTCGTTCGACCAATATTGTTGAAATCATCGACCACCACCGCATTGACTCGGTGGAGACCAGCGGACCAATCTACTTCCGCAATCAGCCGCTCGGCTGCACCGCGACCATCATCACGCAGATGTACCATGAGCACAACGTGGAGATCGAGCCGAAAATCGCGGGTCTGCTGTGCTCGGCAATCCTGTCGGACACGCTGATGTTCCGCTCGCCGACGTGTACGCCGCTTGACCGCATGGCTGCAGAAGAGTTGGCGAAAATCGCCGGTCTGGACATCAAGCAGTATGCAACAGAAATGTTCCGTTCCAGCTCACGTCTGCTCGATCGCTCGATGGATGAGCTGTTCCACATGGATTTCAAGTATTTTCAGGTGCAGAATCAGAAGATTGCGATTTCGCAGGTGACGAGTGTCAGTGAGAACGAGCTGTCCGGCATCCGTGATAAAATGCTCGAGTACATGGAAAGCTGCCTGGCATCGAGCGGTCTGTCCATGCTGTTCGCTATGCTGACCAACATTATCGAGGAAAAGACAGAGCTGCTCTACGTCGGCAAGGGCGCGCAGCAGCTGGTCCGTGCGGCCTTCAAGACCGACTGCGGCGAGCATTCGGTCGTCCTGCCCGGCGTCGTCAGCCGCAAGAAGCAGATGGTAGCGCCGCTTGTCGGAGCGATGGAGCACGATGAGGAAATAGAGTAAGATTTGCAGAGTAAAAGCGGAAGAAACCTTGGTTTCTCCCGCTTTTTGTATTTAATTCAGCTTTTTTAGCTGCTCAGAGATGGTTCGTTTCATCGTCTCGGCATCAAGCGGCTTAGACAGATGCGCGTTCATGCCTGCGGCGAGACACTTCTCGCGGTCCTCCTTGAAGACGTTGGCTGTCATGGCGATAATCGGAATGGTTTTCGCGTCCGGCCGGTCGAGTGCCCGGATAGCTTTTGCAGCCTCCAGACCGTCCATCTCGGGCATCATCACGTCCATGAGAATGGCATCAAAGCTGCCCGGCTCGGAGTCCCGGAAGGCTGCAAGCGCCTGCCTGCCGTTCTGCACCGGAACGGTCTGTACACCGCTGTCGTGCAGCAGGAAGATTGCAATCTCCATGTTGAGCTCATTATCCTCGGCAACGAGCAGCCGCGCGCCGGAAATATCTGACGGTGTCTGCGGCGAAGCTGCTGCTGCGGTCGCGTCACGATCGAGTTCAAAAGGCAGTACGATGGTAAACCGGCTGCCTTCACCGAGTTTGCTCTCCACCGAAATGGTGCCGCCCATTTGCTCGATGAGCTGATGCACGATAGACATGCCGAGTCCGGTACCCATATAGCTTGAGCGGGGGGACTCGTCCGCCTGCTCAAACGGATTGAACAGATGGTTTTTGATGAAATCCTCGGACATGCCCAGACCGGTGTCCTCGATGATGAATTGACAGGTGATCTTCGTATCCGTCCGTTCGAGCATGTGCATCTGCATATGGATGGAACCGCCGGGCTTGTTGTATTTCACGCAGTTGGTGAACAGATTCATCAGGATTTTTTTCAGATGCAGCGCACTGCTGCGGACGTAAATACCGGAAAAATCGTCATGCTCACCGGTGACGGTAAGACCGGCGGCTTCCGCTTGAAACAGCACCGAATTGGTAATGCTGCCGCAGACTTCATCCAGATTCATGGATTCGCTCCGCAGAACAACGGTGCCGTTTTCCAGCTGAGCCATATCCAGAACATCGTTCACCAGAGACAGAAGCAGCTGAGAGGACAGCTCGATTTTATGCAGACAATCGCGTATGCGCGCGTGGTCGTCCTTATTTTTGCGAATGATAGTCAGCATGCCGATGATGCCGTTGATGGGTGTGCGGATATCGTGCGACATGTTGTTCAGGAACGTTGTTTTGGCGGCGTTGGCAGCCTTGGCCTGCGTGAGCGCCTCCTGCAGCTCTGTCTGGCTCTGCTGCAGCCTGAGGTTCAGCTCCTGCGCCTGTTTGGCGGACTGCCGGGCCTTGCGGAACAGACCGAACAGCAGCAGAGAGAGCAGGATGAACACAGCAGAGGCAGTGGTCAGATTGTCCTTGACAAAGTCCGCAGCGGTGACCTTTTCGGGCGCACTGTCGTACATGGCAAGTGCACCGGTCAGCAGGGAAGAAGGCATGGTTTTGAGCGTTTTGTTCAGGATGGACAGCAAAGCCGTATCGCCCTGCCGTACGGCGAACGAGGTCTTGCTCGTCTGTGTGAGGAACACGCGGTACAGCGTTTTGTCCTTCATATAGCGCGGCAGCTGACCGGCACGCATTACATAGCAGTCCGCACTGCCGGTACGCATGGCTTTGATCGCGTCATTCGCTGAAGGGTATTCGAGGATCGTCCACTTGGGATAATTATAGGAAAGGTACTGCTTGAGTGAAAAATCGTTCTCGGGGATGGCAGCGGTGTTTGGCTCAAGCTCATTAAAATAGTTCTTCGTGGTAAGCGCCGCCTGACTGAAGCTCAAGACGGTGTTCGACAGCACAAGACCGTTCTCTTCGGCGGCACGCGGGTTTTGGCTGGTGTGAAAAATCAGGTCGATCTCACCGTTCTGCAGTGCCTGCAGCTGCTCAAGCTGCGTGTCAAAGCCGTGCAGGTCGAAATGCAAGGCGTTATCCCCCAGACAATTCGTCGCATATACGACATAATCCGTGAGAATACCGGTAACATCACCGGTTTGGATATCAAAGGTGCTGATGCCGGTGTCATGATTCAGAAAACCGATGCGGATGGCGCCATGCTGCCGGAGCCAGTCCTGCTCCTCGGTCGAGAGGAGCTCGACCGACTGGGCAGACAGATAGCGCTGATACAGATCATCCTGATAGAACGGCTTGTCGTGTGCAATACGGCGCATGGCATTATCGAGCGCTTCCTTGAGGTCGGGACGGCTTTTGCTGATCACGAAGTAAACATCCGAGCTGCCGAACGAGGTGATCGCGGACAGGCCGTATTTCTGCCACTGGGGACTCTCGACCGAGATAAAACCGTCGATTTCGCGGCGGGCGATCTTGGCGGCTGCGTCCTCGTCGCTGGTGATGGTCACATGCTCGGTGTGCAGACCGTGGCGCGTCTCCCATTCGCAGAACTGCGTGGTCGCGATACTTTCGGACAGCATGCCGATGCGCTTGCCGTTCAGGGTGGTCAAATCGGATACGGAAATGTTGGCAGCGGCAAGATTTGCATACAGGTAATATTTTTCCTCGCCCATCGGCAGATCGGAAAACAGCATGGTCTGGGCACGGCCCTCGGCGTAGGATACGCCGGCCATCAGGTCGATTTCGCCCTTTTGCAGCATGTTCAGTGAATCCAGCCAGTTTGCTTCGATGTAATGATAGGTCCAGCCGGTATATGCGGCGACGGACTGCTGATATTCGTAGCCATAGCCGCTGCGTTCGCCGTTTTCGCAGGTGATGTTGTAGGCGGAATCCGGATACCATGCAACTCGCACGACAGAGGAATCCTGCACAGCGGCGGCTGTGCCCTGCAGCAGCGGCATAAGCAGGCAGAGGCACAGCAGCAGACAGCTGTACCGTTTCAGTCTGGTTGTAATTTTGTTCATATACCCCTCCGTAAGCCGGAATGCGTCCGGCATTTCTCTGTAAAAGGAAAAAGATGCACTGCTGCATCGGTAATGCATCTGTGCATCTCAAACGAGGCAGCTAGCTGCCAGTTTACAGGCCCTGTGAAGCTGGCTTCGCAGTCATTGCGAAAGCGGCTTCTTAGCTTTGCGTCGCAGGCTTTCGCCTGGTTTGCTGAATATTTATTTGTTTATTATATTTTATTATAGGTGAAGAACGACAGAGTTGCAAGAGAAAGACGCAAAATCGACCGCAATTTCAATAGAATGCGGTATTAAAAATTGTTTGATTGATATACAGAACAGAGGGAACCAAATTGCACGGCATCTCGTCTAATCAAGTAACAAGAGAAAATACAGCGGCCGTGCGCCGCACCGCTCAAGAAACGAGGTGTCCGTTATGAAAAAACGATTGTTCCCCCTGTTCCTTGCACTTTTGCTGCTGCTTTCCGCCTGCGGAGCAGGCGTCGGCAACTCGGCATCGGCGGCAGCCGGTGACAGCGGCAGTATGCCGGATGACGCGAACGGCTGGACCGAGGATGCGTCGGCAGATACCGCTGAGAGCGGTGCGGACTTTTCTGCGGTGAGAAAGAATGCCAAGCTGATTTTGAACGCCAATCTGACGCTCGAAACGCAGGATTTCGACAAAGCCTCTGCAGATATTGAGAAAATGGCAGCGGATGCAGGCGGCTATCTTGAATCGAGCAGTCTTTCCGGCGATGCAGGCAGCCGACATGCAAGCTATGTACTGCGTATTCCGCAGGAGAAGTTTGAGGTGTTTTACGAGCAGCTCGGCAGCAGCGTGCATGTGGTGTACAGCTCGCGTTCGAGCGAGGACGTGACCGAGCAGTATACCGATATCGAAACCCGTCTGGCAACGCTGACCACCAAGCACGAGCGGCTGCTGGCGCTGCTCGATCAGGCGGATAAGATGGAGGATATTATCTCTCTCGAGAACGCGCTGGCCGACTGCGAATACGAGATCGACTCGCTGACCGGCTCTAAGCGTCATTACGATGATCTGGTCGGATTTTCGACCTTCTATGTGGATCTGAAAGAGGTTCAGACGCTGACCGCAACGCCAGAAGGCAGCGGCTTCGGCGCACAGCTCGCGCAGGCGGCTAAGACCGGAACACGCGGTCTGGTTGACGCGGTTCGCGCGCTCATCGTCGGTGCGGTGATGTTCTGGCCGGTGCTCCTGCTGGCTGCTGCCGGAGGCGGCGCTGTTGCGGTCCTGCGCCGTCGGCGCAGGAAGGCGCGCGAAGCCGAGCAGACGGAGATTCCGACAAAAAAAGATAATCGGTAATACAGGTGCAAAAGGAGCGCAGATGTTTGCAATCTGCGCTCCTTTTGTCGATACTTGTCGATTTACTGCGGCTATGATATACGGATAGTGCTCCCACTCCCCCAAAGGTAGAGAATGGGGGTGTGCACGATGTCTATCGCTTTGTCTTTCCTTATTTCTGTTGTGGCGAGTGTAGTTGCATATTACATTTGCAAATGGCTGGACAGAAACAGTAACCGGTAGTCAGCCTGAGGAATAAGCCGCCTCATACCAAACGGCATAGAAAAGCCCCGGTGCTGGAACACCGGGGCTTTTCGCGTGCACGATGTGCACTTTTGTCTTTCCTTGTGTAATCATATTATACCGCATATCAACAGCCGGTGCAAGTAGATCCGACTGCGCCGGAAGATATTTCTCTGTCTAAGTGCGGGAATATGCACAATATCATGGGCGCTTATTTGGATAGTTTTTATACTATGGTTAAATACATTTGGCTCATTCCTCCAAAGTGTGATATGATTAAATCATTCAGGAGAGAACAAGAAACGGAGAGAAAACCATGAAGCGATGGAAAGGGGCGGCATTGCTGCTGCTCTGCACAGTTGTGCTGCTGCGGCTGCTGCAGGGATTGGCACAGCCGGAAAAAGAGAATGCCCATGTGCCGGTGCTCGGCATTGTCACCACGGCGGCAGAGGATGACCGGCGCGAAGCGCAGTCCGAAGCGCTTGTACATGCGGCGGAGGAACATGGCTTCAAAGTGCTGGAAATGCCGGTCGAGCGCACGCAGGAGGCACAGATTGAAGCCGTGCGTGCGCTGATTGTGTATCAGGTGGACGCAATCGCATTTACGCCGCTGGTGGAAAGCGGCTGGGACAACGTGCTGCGCGAAGCAAAATCCGCCTCTGTGCCGCTGCTGTCGATAGACCGCGCGATACGCGGCGTGGATGATGTGCCGCTGCAGCATATTGGATTTGATTATGCGTCGCTCGCCGAGCAGGCAGCGGATGCGCTTCTGCAGCAGCGCATGCCGCGGGACGGTGTACTGGAGCTTTACGGCACGGTAAATGCTTCGGACGCAAGAGAGATTGCACGCGGCTGCCGCGAGGCTCTGGAGGAACACGGATTGACCGTAACCTACAGCCTGTGCGGCGACGGCATGCGCTCGCGCGGCTGCGAAATACTGGAGGAGATGGAGGACCATCTGGACGAAATCGGCTATATTTTCGCCCAGAATGACGCAATGGCGCTCGGTGCGGTGGATTATCTGCACAGCCACGGCTGTAAACCGGGCAAGGATGTGCTGATTTGTGCGTTTGGCGGCGGTGCAGAGCTGCGCGCGCTGCAGAAAAAAGGGGAGGTTGCCGTAATCGGCGCACTGGATGATACGCAGCTGGCTGAACTGACCGCAGACGCAGCCCAGCAGATTGCGAAGGCACCGTGGAAGCCCTATATCGCTCTGGCGGATACCGCCGTGCTGACGGAGGAGGGAACGGCCGATGCGTAAATCCCATCACAGCCTGCACGGCTTGCTGCGGCAGTCGCTGCTGCGCAGCGTGGCCTGCATGATCCTTCCGGTGTGCGTGCTGGCCGGTCTGCTGGTTGTGCTGACACAGCGCTATGGCGCGGATATTGCATTGACGACCCGTGCCTCCGAGGTTCGTACTGTGCTGGTGCAGGACCTGCCGGATGAGGTGTGGAACGTGGTTTCCGGACGCATTTCCTTCGAGGATGGACGGCAGCGGATGCTGATTGACAGCGCTCTGCACGAGCTGAACGACATGCTGTACAGTGCCGGAGAGGACGAGGCACAGTATCTCAACGCGGCACTGCGCGCCATCCGCACGATCGACAGCTACGTTGATCAGCTGGAAACGCAGATGGACGCCGGTGCCGCGGTCAGCCGCAACGAATCGCTGTACCGCGAGATTCACAGCGTCGGCCATCTGGCGGGCAGCATGCTTGACCGATATATCGAGAATGAGATCGCCCGCATGGGTCGTTTCAACGCCTGCATTCAGCACGGACTGGGTGCGGCAGCGCTTGCACTCATTGCGCTGGTCGGCGTGATGATCTGGCTAACTATTCGGGCATCTGACAATCTGGAAGGTGCGATTGGCGCGTCTTTGCGGCAGCTGGAGCAGTTTGCCAACCGCATTGCCGCCGGTGAGCTGACCGAGCGCGTCCCGCCGACTGAGATCGACGAGCTGCATCTGCTGACACGCGATCTCAATACAATGGCGGAGCAGCTGGGTGCGCTCATTCATGAGCGGGTCGAGCAGGAAAAGACCATCAAAAAAGCTGAACTGCGGGCGCTGCAGGCGCAGATCACGCCGCATTTCATGTACAATACGCTGGAAACCATTGTCTGGCTGGCTGAAGAGGGCCGAAACAGCGAGGTTGTCGAGATGACGATGGCGTTCACCGGCTTTCTGCGCATCTCGCTCAGCCGCGGCGCGGATTACATCAGGGTCGAGCGCGAGGAACAGCACGTTGCAAACTATCTGCAGATTCAGTCGGTGCGGTACGGCAGCATCATGCGGTATACGATTGATATTGATCCCGCGCTGCATGAGCGGTATATGCTGAAAATTGTGCTGCAGCCGCTGGTTGAAAACGCGATTTATCACGGCATTAAGCGCAGGCGCGGCAGAGGACAGATTACCGTGACCGGCCGCAGGCAGGCAGGAGGCATGTACTTCGCCGTGGAGGACAACGGCATGGGCATGACACCTGAGCGTCTTGCCGAGGTACGGACCTCGCTGCAGAATGGCGCACCGCTTGACCCGGACGGCAAGGGCGGCTACGGTCTGCGCAATGTAGAACAGCGCCTGCGGCTGTATTACGGCTGCGGACTGACGATTGAGAGTGAATACCGGCACGGCACACGCATCAGCTTCACCGTACCGGACGAACAGGAGGGGAAAACGCTATGATGCGTATATTCATTGCGGATGATGAGGAGATCATCCGGGACGGCATCCGCAACTGTATTGAAAAGGAGCAGGGACGCTTTCTATTTGCAGGTGAAGCGCCGGACGGCGAAATGGCACTGCCTATGCTGATGGAAATGAAGCCGGATGTGCTCATTACGGACATCCGCATGCCGTTTATGGATGGTCTGGAACTGGCAAAGGTTGTACGGCGCACCATGCCATGGCTGCGTATTGTGTTCCTCAGCGGACACGATGAATTTGAGTATGCACAGAAGGCGGTTTCGCTGCACGCGGATGCGTATCTGCTCAAGCCGGTCAGCTCGGCGCAGCTGCTCGAAACGCTTGGACAGGTTGCCGAGCAGATTGAGCAGGAGCAGCAGCAGCTTCGCTCGGCGGGCGCAAACAGCCGCAGTGAGCGCGAGGAGGACGTACTGCGTGAGCATTTTCTCAACGACCTGCTCTCGGGCAGCGTACCGACTGCAGAGGCGGCTGTACAGGGAGAACGCTGGGGGCTGCTGCTGACAGCAAAGCAGTATCTGGTGTGCATCGTGCGTCTGCCGGAAAATGCCGTGCAGGAGCAGGTGCGCGCGCTGACCGAGCGTTTGTGCGGCGAGGAAAGCGAGGTCTGCGCCTTTTTCCGCGGCAGCCGCCGGCTGGTGCTCCTGCTGCGCGGAGAGACCGAGGAAGCTGTGCGCGAAACCGCCTACGAGTTCTGTCAGAACCTGCGGCACGAGCTCTGTCAGGTGCTGGGCTGGAACGCGCTGTGCGCGATCGGCGCACCGGTCTCCCGTGTCAGCGCCCTGCCGGAAAGCTACCGCACAGCGAAGGATACGCTGCTGCAGGCCTCCGCGTGTGCGGACAACGGCGTATTCGGCAGCACGGACTTTGCCGGTGTGCAGCATGAGTTCGATTTCTCGGCGGGCGGCTCACTGGCGGACAAGCTGCGGCATGCCGCTCCCGAGGACGTGCCGCGTATTGTCGAGGGTTATTTCGGCGACTCTGCGGCGCAGGACATGCAGAGCGTGCTGTACCGATATTATCTGCTGATGAACCTGCTCGTCACGGCCTCTCAGCTGGCTGATGAGGTGCAGGCAGGCAGCATTCCGCCTCCGGAGGATCCGCAGGCGGTGCTCGGTCAGGTGGCTACGCTCGAGGGCACAAAGGCCTGTGCCGCCGAGGTGCTCGGCCGCATGACTCGTCTGTGTTATCGCCATCAGAATGTGCGATACAGCACGGAAATCAGCCGTGCAAAGGAGTTTATCCGCGAAAATTATGCGGACAGCGGTATTTCGCTGCACATGGTGGCGGCAGAGGTCGGCTTTAGTCCGAACCATTTTTCTACCGTGTTTTCGCAGGAGACCGGTCAGACCTTTGTCGAATATCTGACCGCTGTCCGCATCGAGGCGGCAAAGCATCTGCTGACCGAGGGCAACAGCCGCATGAGCGATATTGCGTTCGACGTCGGTTATCAGGATTCGCATTATTTCAGCTATCTGTTTAAAAAGCATGTCGGCGTTTCGCCGCGCGAGTACCGCAGCCGGTCGGAAGAGAGATGAGGCAATACCGCACAATTAAAGCTGCGGCGCTTTGCGGAAATTTTGTGCCCTGACTTTGTTGTGATTTTGCGGTAATACATCAAGTATTACCGCAAAACCACGCCTCGTCAGTCCGTAAAATTTACTCGCAAATCGCTCTTGCTTAATTATGCGGTACTGCCTAAAATAATATCGTAAGAAATTCACCGTTTAGGAACGGCCTTCTTGAATGGTAAAATTTTATCGGATGATGGACGGTAGAGCGAAGCCGCTTAAACTGTTATAGTATAGGGGCAGAGAAAAGCTGCCCGCCTTTTGTATCGAGGTGGAAGCTATGAAAAGAATATGTTTTCTTCCTGTTGTTCTGCTGCTGACCGGACTGCTCTGCGGCTGTACGGGTCAGCAGCAGAACGATCCCTCACCGCAGGAGCACAATCATGCGATGGAGGAGGGGACAGAAACACCGAAATATGACCATCTTACCGTTTACAGTCCGCTGCCGGAGTCGGAAACGCTGCTGTACTGCAGTGCCTTCCGCAAGGATACCGGCATCACCGTGGACTGTATTCATCTTCCTGCCGGAGAAATGACCGCGCGGCTCGAGCAGGAGCGGGACAACCCGCAGGCTTCTGTGCTGCTGGGCGGCTCGGCGGATAACTATATTCAGCTGCGAGAGGCCGGTCTGCTGGAGGCGTATCAAAGTCCCGAGCTGACCGATGTGCCCGAAGCCTATCAGGATGAGCAGGGCGTGTGGAATCCGATCTACATCGGTACGCTGTGCTTCGCCTGCAACACCGACTGGTTTGCACGGACGGGAACGCCGATGCCGACCTGCTGGGACGATCTGCTGTCGCCTGCACTGGCAGGGCAGATTGTGATGGCAACTCCGAAAAGCTCGGGTACCTCGTATACCACGCTGGCAACGCTTGTGCAGATGCGCGGCGAGGACAAGGCGTGGGAGTATCTTCAAAAATTAGACCAAAACGTCGGTTTGTACACCCGTTCGGGTGTGGAGCCGGCAGAGCGGGTAAAAAACGGCGAATACGCCGTCGGTATCGTGTTCTCGCATGACGCCTTCCGCGCGGCGCTGGATGGCTATCCCATTGAGGTGCGCAGTCCGGCAGACGGCACCGGCTATGAGATCGGCGCGTGCGCGCTTGTGCGTGGTGCACCGGAGCAGGAGCGCGAAAACGCCCGCATCTTTATCGACTGGCTGACCTCTTCCCGCGGAGAGGAATGCTATATCGAAGCGAAAAGCTGCCGTCTTCCGGCAAACAGCACCGCCCGCGCAGCGGATGGACTGCCGCCGCTGGACGAGGTCAAGCTCATCACCTACGATTTGGAGTGGGCAGGCGAGAACCGCACGCGGCTGATTTCGTACTTCGACACGCATATTTACAGCGCGCGAACCTTAAGGCAACACCGCACAATTAAAGCGGCGGTGCTTTGCGGAAATTTTGTGTCCTGACTTTGTTGCAGTTTCACGGTAATACATCAAGTATTACCGCAAAACTGTGCCTCGTCAGTACGCAAAATTTACTCGCAAATCACTCTTGTTCAATTATGCGGTATTGCCTTAACTTAAAAGGTTTAACATAGACGCGGCGGTATGGCAGCAGCCGTACCGTGAAGAGAAAGGAGAAAAGAAAATGGCTAAAAAATCTTTGCGTATGCGGCGGCTGCTCAGCGGTGTGCTGTCGGCCGTGATGCTGGCAACACTGGTGCCGAGCACTGCTTTCGCAATCGGAAGGACGGATACCGGCTCCTTCCTGACGGGTCCGTACCTGATGACCCCGAAAACAAACGGCATGGTTGTCGTTTGGGAACTGGATAAACCGATGAAGTCCACCATTACCTACGGTACGAGCGATGCGGACAAGAAAACGCTCGAGGTTCCGGTAGAGGAGGGCGAAAAGTTTAAGGGTGAGAGCATGCACATGTATCGTGCCCGCCTGACCGATCTGACTCCGGGTACGACCTATACCTACAAGGTTGAGACCGAGGACGGACAGACTATGGATGGTCACTTCCGCACGCTGCCCGAAAATTCGAATGAGATCCGCTTTGTGGTTGTCAGCGACAGCCATCGCTTTGAAACGGCAACCAAGGTTTCCGATGTGATTGCACAGTTCGATCCGGACTTTATCCTGCATACCGGCGATATGGTAGAGGGCACCGGCTCTCAGAAGGATCAGTTCCCGTACTGGTTCCAGAATGTCGGCTCGTTCCTGCACAATGTGCCGGTCATCTACAACAGCGGCAACCACGATTACGGTGCCTACTTTGATGAGTATGTCACCAAGGTGCAGAAGGAGCAGTATAAGTCCAACAAGACCGGACGCAACGTAGCGTTTGACTGCGGTCCGGTGCATTTCGATATGCTGGACAGCAACCCGTGGTCCCTGTTCGAGCTGAACTCCACTGCAGGCGGCGGCGAGGCGGATGCGGCAACCAAGGCCGTTGTAAACGAGTCGCTCGACTGGCTCAAGGCCGATCTTGCAACCGACGATGCCAAGAAGGCTGACTTCCGCGTTGTTACCATGCACCATCCGTTCGAGGATGACCTGACCCGCAAGTACGTTCCCTCCATCGTGGAGAACGGCAACGTGAATATCATGTTCAGCGGCCATACCCATCTGTATTCCCGCTATGCTTCTGCTGACCCGAAGCGCGGCGCGGATACCCTGTATGTAACCCAGGGCGATGCCCGCATCGGTGACGGCAAGATCGACACCGGCAAGCCGGATCAGCGCCTAAACGACAACTATCCCAACCTGCTTGCAACCGGCAAGGGCGATATGCTCGAAGTAACCGTCAAGGACGGTCTGCTGACCTATAAGAACCTGGGTCTGAGCAGCGACGGCGAGAAGGTATTTGAGACGGTTACGCTGTCCAAGGACGGCGCCAAGCTGGCGTACAGCGATATTTCCATCACCCCGGACACCGTTCAGTCCAACGGCACTGTCACGGTATCCGCAAAGGTGACCAATGTCGGCAAGGGTCTGGCGACCGCCTCCATGTGTGTCAAGGACAACGGCACCGACCGTTGGCTGTATGAGTTCGGCAAGAGCGGCAAGGAGCGCGTTGTCGGTCTGAATCCCGGCGAGTCCGCAACGCTGAGCGCACCGCTGACGCTTTCCGTACTCGGCACGCATACTCTCAAGCTGGACAGCTACACCAAGACTGTCAATGTTACCTTCCGCAAGGCAACCTACACCTACAGCAACCTGCGCCTGCAGCTCGGCGGCGGCACGGTAAGCGAGCCGACCAGCGATGTCATCTACACCAAGGCGGATGTGCAGAACATCGGCAATGAGGACGGCACCGCAGAGGCAGTGCTGTACATCAACGGCGCAGCCGTTACCTCGCAGAAGACTGCGCTCAAGGCAGGCGAGACCCGCACGGTTGAGTTTGCCTACAAGGCACCGGCAGGCGGCAGCTATACCGTCAAGGTCGGCAACTCGGCAGAGAAGACCGTTGCCGTGCTCGGCTCCATGCAGGGCACCCCGATCGTAAAGGATAAGTCCGGCAAGGGCAACGACGGCATCATCCGCGGCAATCCGACGCTCGTTAAGTACAACGGCGGCTGGGGTCTGTCTCTGGACGGCGTGGACGATTATGTGGAAATTCCGGATAACAAGAACTATGTGGTAGACAACGGCGTTACCGGCATGGTTTGGGCAAACATCGATCGTCTGGCAACGGGCGATGAGTGGGACCACAACCCGCTGCTGATGAAGGGCGCTTCCATCAGCTACGGCACCAACTACCTGTTCCGCATGGCAGTCCGCAAGACCGGCATGGTTACCTATGGCATTGGCTTCAACAACGATAACGGCGAGTACTTCTGGAACGACGACGAGAATATGGGCGGCGGCGTTACCCTCGGCAAGTGGGTACAGTACACCGGCGGCTTTGACCGTGCAACCGGCGGCGACAGCTACGAGGATACCAAGGCAAGCGGCCACATCGATGCACCGGATTTTGATTCTGAGATCCGCAACTGGGAAGGCAGGTCCATGTACTCCGGCTTTGCATTCCACCGTCATCTGCTGACAGACCGCGGCCGCGGCAAGACGCACACCATGCTGACAGGTGACATCGGTCAGCTCCGCTTCTATACCACCAAGCTGACCGCAGAGGAGAACAAGCAGATTTACGCAAATCCGACTGCAAAGGGTCCGGAAAGCGACAAGCTGGTCGTATGGCTGGATTACGCACCGGAGAATATCGTCACCAAGGGCACGCACACCACCGAGTGGCGCGCAATGACCGGCAGTGCAGCACAGTTTACCTATAACGCAGAGATTACCGGCGCGGCTTCTGCAACCGCAACCGTTGAGACCTCGGACGACGGCAAGACCGTAAAGGCTTCCCAGTCCGCAGAGCTGAAGAACGGCAAGAACACGGTTGATATTTCCGCACTGGGCAGTGCAAAGTATGTTCGCGTTACTACCGTACTGAACTCCTCTGTTGCAGAGAAGTCCACCGATATTCCGGTTATCAACGCGTACACCGTCAAGGCCGGCAATACCAATACCTGGGCAACGCTGGCAGACTGGAACGAGGGCACCTTCACCGATGCAGTAGGCTACGAATCCGATGATGTATTCAACGATTACTCTGTGGATTACGACGACTACGGCACCGTGGGCAAAAATGTTAAGGTCGTTGAGGGTACGGTAAGCACCTTTACCGATATCGCGGGCCACTGGGCAAAGGATGCCATCGAATATGTGACCGATAAGGCGCTGTTCAACGGCACGACCGCAACCACCTTCTCCCCCAACGAGGGCATGACCCGCGGCATGTTTGTCACCGTGCTTGGCCGTATGGCAGGCGCAGATATCTCCGCGTACAACACCCAGAGCCAGTTTGCCGACGTAGACAGCAAAATGTACTACAACGCATACGTCAACTGGGCAGCAGCCAATAAGATCGTTTCCGGCGTGGACGCTTCGCATTTCAATCCGAATGCGCTCATCACCCGTGAGCAGGCTGCGGTTATCATGGACAATTACCTGACCGCCACCGGCACTAAGGTAGAAGAAACCGGCAGTGCAGCTGCATTTGCCGACAGCGCAAGCATCCGCGCTTACGCGAAGGACGCTGTAACCAGAATGCAGAAGGCTGGTCTGCTGAGCGGCAAATCGGGCAACCGTTTTGACCCGCAGGGCACGGCCACCCGTGCACAGGTAGCTGTTATCATGCAGAAGCTGTGTGAAAAGACCGGTAAATAAGCCGATAAAATGAGAAAGGGTCTCCCGCCATTTGGCGGGAGACCCTTTGCGTTCAGAACAGGAAAAGTGAGAAGAGGTTATTGAACAGCACCCCGTTTGTCAGACAGTATGATATACTATCTAACAGATGGGGTGATTTTAATGCCAAAAGGAGTACCGAACAAACGATACACACCAGAATTCAAGAAACTGGTGTCGAAACGACGCTCGAGGTACGGCTATCGCCGTATCACAGCGGGATTTCTTTGCCGAAAAGCCAAATCTGAAATGGGTAACGGATGTGACGGAGTTCAGCCTGTTCGGGGAAAAGCTGTATTTGTCGCCCATTCTTGACTTGCACAGCAGTGATTTGGTTAGTTATACGATTTCGGATCGACCTGTGTTAAGCATGGTGACAACCATGCTTAACGAAGTATTTGCAAAAATTCCGGACAACACAAATCTAATCCTGCACTCGGATCAGGGTTGGCAGTACAGCACAAGCAATACCAGTGGATGCTTCGTGAAAAAGGGTATCCGTCAAAGCATGAGCCGGAAGGGCAACTGTTTAGACAACGCTGTGATTGAGAATTTTTTCGGACTGCTCAAGAGTGAACTGCTATATCTGCAAAAAATTCAGTCCATGGAGCACTTCGAGCAGGAACTCATTGACTATCCGGACTACTACAACAACCGCAGAATCAAGGCAAAATTAAAGGGCTTGTCGACTGCGGTTCACAGCCAACAAGCCCTTTCGGCAGCTTGAACAATTTTTACTTCAAAAGATTGTCTAACTTTTGGGGGCACTTCATCTGCATTGCCGCTCCTTTTGCACGCAGAACAGAATTTACAGGGAGAATGCGCTCTTGTGATTCCTTACAAAAACGAAAGGGATTATTTGTTGAAATAACAGATTGACGCTTATACGGACTGTTGCTATTTTGATTATAGCTTTTGTTTCAATAGTTTCAAATATCTGGAGGGAGTCATTCCATGATTTATACGGTAACACTCAACCCTGCATTGGATAAAACGGTAGAAATTCCGGGTATTGCGCTTGACACGGTCAACCGCATCACGGAAATGCGCACGGATCCCGGCGGCAAGGGCATTAACGTGAGCAAAGTGATTGCCAAACTCGGCGGAGACAGCCGCGCCGTCGGCATTCTGGGCGGTGAGAGCGGCAGAACGCTTGAAAAGCTGCTCGAAAACGAGAATTTCACCACGCAGTTCCGGTTCGTTGAGGGGCAGACCCGCACGAATATCAAAATCATCGACCGGGTCGGCCACACGAATACCGACATCAACGAGCCGGGTCTGACCGTTACGAACGCAGATTTAGATGCGCTGCTGAACGACCTTCTGGCTGAGGTGCACGCAGGCGACATTGTGGTGCTGGCGGGCAGCTTGCCGAAGGGCGCACCGCAGGAAACCTATCGCGTGTGGACGAGCGCATGCAAAAACGCAGGTGCGCGGGTGTTCCTCGATGCGGACGGCGCTTTACTGGCGGAAGGCTTAAAGGCCGCGCCGTACCTCATCAAGCCGAATGATGATGAACTGTCGCGTCTGGCGGGCAGAAAACTGGAAACCATAGAAGAACTGACCGCAGAAGGTCAAAAGCTGCTGGAGAGCGGTATCGAACGGGTGGTTATCTCGCTGGGCGGCCGCGGTGCGCTGTATCTGCGCAAGGGCAGCACGATTTACGCTGAGGGACTCAAGGTTCCGGTCAGCAGTACGGTCGGTGCGGGTGACAGCGTGGTGGCCGCGCTGGCGTATGCCGAGTCGCAGGATATGAGCGAGGAGAATGCGGTCCGTCTCTCGACTGCAGCCGGAGCCGCGAATGTCATGTGCAGCGGCACACAGGCCGCCGAGCGCTCGGTTATCGAGGCGCTGCTTCCGAAAGTACGCTTTTCCAAGCTGTAATTGTTGAAATCTATCGTGTTTTAAGATATGGTGAAGAAGAGTTTTATTATGAAAACAAGAGCTGTACGTCTGCATGCTGCGAATGATCCTGCGTCTGGATACCTTTGAACTGCCGGAAATCCGCGATGATGAGATTGTGGTCAAGGTCGTATCCGACAGCATCTGTATGTCCACCTACAAGTGTGCCATCCTCGGCACCGAGCACAAGCGCGTGCATCCCGATGTAGCTGAGCATCCGGCCATCATGGGGCACGAGTTCGCGGGCGATATCGTCAAGGTTGGCGCGAAGCATCAGGATAAATTCAAGCCGGGCATGAAGTTCACGCTGCAGCCCGCGCTTACTACGAGGTGTCTCTTGCGGAGACGATGAGTTGCTCGGTCGGTGCGTTTAACGCCGCTTATCACACCAAGATAGGTGTTTATCACCGCGAAATGGGTATTAAAAAGGGCGGCAAGCTGGTCGTCATGGCAGGCGCCGGTCCGATGGGCCTGAGTGCGCTGACGTATGCGCTGCACCGTGATGTCTGTCCGTCCATGGACGTTGTGACCGATGTGAACGAGGACCG
>ERZ838225.581-NODE-581-length-48205-cov-7.556075_pt1 | contig 48205 bp, 35 predicted proteins | sample MGYA00519684_ERZ838225 | MGnify/ENA primary metagenome ERZ838225 (study PRJEB31850, sample SAMEA3708829) | human gut metagenome | biome: human gut; feature: human-associated habitat; material: faeces | place: China | collected 2014 ... | reverse complement strand
TAGATAGTCTATATAATGTAACTGAAGGATATTATGCAATTTTAAAAGCTTATTTGGCAAAGTAATAAATTAAATTAATTTAGGGGGAATTGAATATGAATAAAGCACAAATCACAGCTTTGGTAATCATTTTACTTTACATGGCGGCAACAGTTGCTATTGGACTTTTTGCTTCAAGAAAAAAAGCTGAAGAAAAACAAAGTAATGATGACTTCTTAATGGCAAGTAAATCTTTAGGTCCAGTAGTTCTTGCAGGTACATTATTTGCAGCTAATACAGGGGGAGCAAGTACAACTGGTATAGCAACTAACGTTTTTCAATACGGATTATCAGCAGCATGGTATGTTATTGCAGGAGGTATAGGGTTTGTCCTTGTATCATTTATTGCTCCATATTTTAGAAGAGCACAGGCAAATACAGTACCTGAAATAATCAGTAAAAGATATGGTAAAGCTTCTCACATATTTACTGCTATCACATCAATATTAGCATTATTTATGGCAACAGGAGCTCAAATCATAGCAACAGCTTCTATCATCAATGTTGTTACAGGGTTTGACTTTAAAACAGCAGCAATAGTAAGTACAATAGTTGTTATTATTTACACAATGGTTGGAGGATTTAAATCTGTTACAGCAGCAAATCTTATGCACGTTCTGTTTATTACAGTAGGAATGACTATTGCAATGCTTGTAATGGTAAATAGTAAAGAAGTTGGAGGATTTGGTGCATTATTCGAGAAAGCAGAAGCTATGAAAAGTGTAAGCGGAGCAAATATGGACATGCTTAGCATGACAAAAATTGGTGCTACGACTATTATAGGGTATATAGCTATGTATTTCATGACTTTCCCAACAGGACAGGAAATAGTTCAAACTTACTGTTCTGCAAAAGATGGTAAATCAGCAAAATTAGGATCTATACTTGCTGGAGTTGTATCAGCAGCTTATGCAATAGTTCCTGCTATAATCGGACTTTTAGCTTATGTTTGTATTGATGGTTATGCATTGGGAGGATCTCAAAAGAATGCTCTTGCACAAGCTACAATCACATTTGCTCCTGCTATAATTGCAGGAATAGTTCTGGCAGCAATCGTTGCAGCTACTATGAGTAGTGCTGCTGGAAATATGATTGGTACTGCTACAATGTTTACAAATGATATATTTGTTCCTTACATCAATAAAGGTGTTAAAGAAGATAAAAAAGAAATTTGGATTTCAAAAATTGCTATGTTAGTAGTTGGAGGAGTAGGGCTTTTCATAGCTCTTGAAGCAAGTAATGTAATCAGTGTTATGATGGGAGCCTTTGCCCTTAGAAGTGCAGGACCTTTCGCAGCATTTATCTGTGGTATCTTCTACAAAAATGTAACAAGAAATGCAGGATTTGTTTCAATCGTTGCAGGTACTGTTGTAGCAGCTATATGGATATATGTTCTAAATACTCCTTGGGGATTAAATGCAATGGTTCCTGGTGGAATAGTAGCGTTTATAGTAATCTTTGCGGTTTCAGCAGTTGAAAGAAGTATGGGTGTTAAACCAGCTCCTGAAATTGAATTTGAAAATATTTAATGATATAAGTACAATTATTAAGGAGGAGATTATATTATGAAGAAATTAATAAAAAATGGTTTTGTTGTTGATGGTAGCGGTGAAAAAAGATATAAAGCAGATGTCCTTATAAATGGAGATAAAATTGAAAAAATAGGAACAATAGATAATGTTGAAGGAGCAGAGGTTATAGATGCAACTGGGAAAATAGTTGCTCCAGGATTTATAGATACTCACAGCCACTCAGACTTAAAAGTATTAATAGAACCATTTATCGAACCTAAACTTCGTCAAGGAATAACTACAGAGATACTAGGTCAAGACGGAATCTCAATGGCTCCTCTTCCAAAAGAATTTGTAAGCTCTTGGAGAAAAAATCTAGCTGGGCTAGATGGTGACAGTGATCTTCTAGCTTGGGACTGGGAAACAACTGATAAATATCTTGATCTTATAGCAAAAACTGGATCAGGACCTAATGAAATGTACTTAGTTCCTCATGGAAACATCAGAATGGAAGCTATGGGACTTGAAGCAAGAGTAGCAACAGATGAAGAATTAGCTAAAATGAGAGATATAACTAGAAGAGAGATGGAAGCTGGTGCAGCTGGACTTTCAACTGGACTTATCTACATACCTTGTGCTTATTCAGATACTAGAGAATTAGTAGAAATCTGTAAAGTAGCAGCAGAATATGACAGACCATTAGTTATACACCAAAGAAGTGAAGCAGATACAATGATTGAATCTATGAATGAAGTTATAACTATAGCTAGAGAAAGCGGAGTAAAAATTCATTTCTCTCACTTCAAAATCTGTGGTAAAAAGAACTGGCATTTAATAAAAGATATAGTTGCTCTTCTTGATAAATGTAAAGAGGAAGGAATTAAAATATCTTATGACCAGTATCCATATGTTGCTGGAAGCACAATGCTTGGAGTTATCATTCCACCTTGGGCACATGCAGGAGGAACTGATAAACTTGTAGAAAGATTAGGAAACAAAGCTGACAGAGAAAAAATGAAACATGATATAATCAATGGAATTCCAGGTTGGGATAACTTTATAGATTTTGCTGGGTTTGAAGGTATATTTGTAACTTCAGTAAAAACAAAAGCTAATGAAGACTGTATAGGAAAAAATCTAATAGAAATAGCTGAATTAAGAGGAAAAGATAAATTTGATGCAGTATTCGATCTATTGAAAGAAGAAGAAAATGCTGTTGGAATGTATGACTATTATGGAAAAGATGAGCATGTAGTTACTTTCATGACAAGAGAAGAAAGTAATATATGTACAGATGGACTTTTAGGAGGAAAACCACATCCTAGAGTATATGGAGCTTTCCCTAGAGTTATAGGAAAATTTGTAAGAGAAATGAAAGCTATGACATTGGAAACAGCAATTTATAAAATGACAAATAAGCCTGCTAAAACATTTAAAATAGACAATAGAGGACTATTAAAAGAAGGATACTTTGCAGACGTAGTTATATTTGATGAAAATACAACTATTGATAAAGGAACTTTCGTAGATCCTATTCAATTCCCAGAAGGAATCAGTCATGTAATGGTAAATGGAGAATTTGCAATTAAAGACTATAAGAAAAATGAAATATTGCCAGGAAGAGTTATTAGAATTAAAAAATAGCTACCACTTACAAAATTGTTCATAAATTTTGTACTCTAAATAATCCTTAAAAAAGAGCGTGAGAAATCACGTTCTTTTTTGTCTTTTATAAGTTGCAAAATTTATAAAAATAAGATAAACTTTAAAGTATGGAGGTGAATTTTATGATAAAAAGAGAAACTTATTTGAATGAGATAAAAAATTTTATGAATAAACCTGTCATAAAAGTTATCACTGGAATGAGAAGAAGTGGTAAGTCAATGATTTTAAAACTAATCTCACAAGAACTTTTGGAGCTGGGAGTTAATAAAAATAATATTATATATATTAATTTTGAGTCATTGATGTTTGCTGAGCTTACTGAATTTAAAAAATTATATGAATATATTATGGAAAAATCTAAGGAGAGAGAAGGAAGAGTATACATTCTTCTCGATGAAATTCAAGAGGTTAAACATTGGGAAAAGTCTATAAATTCACTTATGGTTGATTTAGACTGTGATATATATATTACAGGCTCAAATGCAAATCTACTTTCATCTGAGCTGGCAACATATATTGCTGGAAGATATGTTGAGATTAAAATATATCCCCTTTCTTTTAAAGAATACATAGAGTTTGCCAAAGTTGAGAATCCTGATAAGATTTTATCAAATGACGAGTATTTTTCACAATATCTCCAATTTGGAGGGCTTCCCGGAATACATAATTTTAACTATGATAAAAATAATATCTACCAGTACTTATCAGACATTTACAATTCAGTTCTATTAAAAGATGTCATAGCAAGAAATAATATAAGGGATATTGAGCTTCTTGAAAGAATAGTTTTATATATTTTTGATAATATAGGAAATACTTTTTCTGCTAAAAATATCTCAGATTTTTTGAAAAGTCAGGGAAGAAAATTGAGCAGAGAAACTGTTTATAACTATTTGAAAGCACTAGAAAATGCTTATATCATCTCGAAGGTACAAAGGTATGATATAAAAGGAAAAGCTATTCTTGAAACACAGGAAAAATTCTATTTAACAGATTTAGGACTGCGTCACGCTAAATTAGGTTATAGAGCAAATGATATAGCAGGATATCTTGAAAATATAGTTTACTTAGAACTGTTGAGAAGAAAGTATACAGTAAATATTGGAAAACTTCAGACAAAAGAGATTGACTTTATTGGAACTTTAAGAGATGAAAAGCTGTATATTCAAGTAACTTATCTTCTAGCTTCACCAGAAACAATGGAAAGGGAATTTTTTCCATTAAAAAATATAAAGGACAACTATCCAAAATATGTATTGTCAATGGATAATTTAGAGTCATATAATATTGAAGGGATAAAAAGAGAGAAAATTATAGATTTTTTATTAACTAATGAAAAATATTAAGTAGAGAAGAGGAAACAGATAGAAGGATAACTTCTGAAACAAAGCAGGTGTTAAATAAAAAAATTTTTATCACAAAAAAGAATAAAATAAAAAAAGTCCTCAGTATAAATTTACTGGGGATTTTTGTATTTAAGGGACATCTCAAGTGGGCGCTTTTATATACAAATGCGAACACTTAGATTTTTGCTTATACCAAAAATTTCTTTAACTCATAATTTAATACACTATACTTACATGATAGATAATATATTATTTTCTCAAAAAAGTCAATATTTTATATTTAAATAACCTTCTCTAAAATTAATAAATAAATGGTTGTTCGCATTTGTATATAAATGCGAACAGTAGAAAAGTACTCTGAAGTTTATAAAAGTTTAAAATATAAAATTGATATATTAATATTTTGGATTGCATTAATTTTAAATATAAATATATATTTTAGGGAGGGGAAAGATGATAGAAAAAATTATGAAAGCTGTAAAAAGCAACAATAAAAAAAGAGGGAGAAATATTACAGTAGGAGCAGTAGTGGGAATGCTTTTATCTTGTACAGTTGTAATGGGGGCAGATGTAACAGGGTTAGAAATAACAAAAAATGGTGAAAATATAGAATTTAAAGATAAAGGTGGAAAGAAATTTGAACCGGGAACAGAAAATGATCCATATTCTGAAAATACTTGGGAAGAGGGTACAAAGACTTATACAAACAATACTCTTATATCAGAAGAAAATTCATCTGGAAGTGCATATGGAATTCAAATAGATGGAGGATCAGAAAAGATTGATTTTAACTTTGTAAATAAGGGAACAATATTAGTGGAAAATGATTCTACTTCTAATTCGACATATGGAATTAAGATACAAAACTTAGGAGATGATAGTAATCTCAATCTTACAAATGATGGAATGATTTCTGTAACAGGAGCTTCTACTAACCCTGGTTCTTTTGCTTGCGGAATTTACTTAGGTTCTAATAAAATTATAACTTTAACAAATAATGGCTTAATTTCTGCAACAGCTCCTCCTTCAGGAAATGCTTATGGAGTCAGTATAAGCAGTGATGATATATTTGAAAATAATGGATTGATTTTAAGTACAAAGACTGGAATATATGGAGATAGCGTAAATCATGGAATTATAAAAAACAATGGAATGATTTCTGCAACAAGAGAAAGTGATTCTTATGGAATACATTTAAAGGAGAGCAGTGGAGGAGCTTTAACAAATAATGGATTCATTTCAGCAAAAAATACAACACTAGGGTATGGATATGGAGTTTGTATAATTGGTGATGCAGCTAATAATGGTTTAGTTTTGGGAAAAAACGTGGTAACAGGAGTTTATTCTAACACATTAAAGAATGCAGGGGTTATTTCTATTTCTGATAGTAATAAGAGTGGTAGGTCAACTTATACTGTAAATGTTTCTGGAGGTTCAATTACTAACTACGGATTGCTTGTAAATAGTGGGACAGATGTAACAAATTCTAGCTCATTAACTAACTATGGTTTAAATATAACAGGAAGTACTGGGGTAGTAACAGAAGGAGGTAGTACCCTTACTGATGGAAAAGTAACAGTAGGATATAATAAGACAATTGATGGTGATGGAGAAGCGAAATATACTGAAATACAAAGGAAAATGACTATAAAGAATGCTACAATAACTGATGGTTCAGGATTAGGTACATCAACAACGAGTTTGGAATTTACTGGTAAGGATGACGAATTTGACAATTCTATTTTAAATGGAAAAGGGAATACATTGAAAATTTCAGGAGAAGATGTAGACAGAGAGGTAAAAGGGTCTATTATCAATGCTTATGAAAGTGCTGTTGAGTTTGATGGTGTAAATCAAAAGAAACTGACTCTATCTGGAACAATAGTAAATGGTGGAGCAGGAGTTGATTCTTCTACAGGTAGAAATTTTGATGCTATATCAGGAAGTTATGGGAATGATACTCTAATACTTCAATCTGGAGAGATAAAATATATAGATGGAACAACTGAAACACCAAGCTCTCAGCATACTATAATTAATGGAAATATATCTATGGGAACAGGAAATGATGTTCTTACAATAGGTAATGGTACTATAATCAATGGAACTCTTGATGGAGGAACAAATTTTGTTATTGATGCTCTTAGTGGAATAGCTGACAGGACAGAAAAGGATACTCTTAATTTAGGTATAGCTGGAGAGTCTTCAAATAGTGAAGGAATAAGAATACAACATGATATATCTAATTTTGAAAATATAAATGTAGATACAAATGTTACCTTCTATGAAAAAACTAATGATGATGATGGGAAAGAAAAAGATTTAGAAATAACAGGAGCAAATGAAATAAAAATAGGAGCAGAGGGGACTCTGACATTAAGAATAGATACAACTAATAAAGATGGAGAGAAAATAAAAGGCCATGCACTATATAAAAATAATGGAACTATCACATCAGAAGGGGGAAAACTTCTTCTTGCTCTAAATGGTGCAGGAAATAAAAGTATAATAAGTTTTGGAAATACTGTTTTGGGAGATGGATTAGACAGCAATGCTTTTGATACAACATCAAAGCTTCATACTGTAAAGAAATTAAATGGAAGTAATGAAGTAAAGGTTGTAGTTAGAGGTGATTTACCTGAATATTTAGAATATAAGCATCTAAATAAAATATATCATGGGATTATATCTGTTGAAGATTTAATAGGAAACTTTAATGTAGATGATGATGAAAAACTTTCAACATTCCTAGCTTATCTAAATGATATCTATGCAGGAAATCCATATTCATATTCTAGTGAGCTTTCAAGAAAATCAGCAGGAATGTTCAGAGATATAGTGACAGAAAATATTTTCAGACCAGAAACAAATAAATGGATGATTTATGGTGGACTGACTCATGTAGATGGTGGAACTAAAGATACATACTATGGAAAAGGATATTACACTTACGACATTGGAAGTTCTGATATGGACGCTGATACTAAGATAACTGGAGCATATATGTTAGGGGAATACGGAGTATCTGACACACTTACTTCTGGAGTGATAATCGGAGGAAACAAATTAAAATCTGACTTGTCTAATAGTTCAAAAGTAGATGGAAGCGCCCTATATCTTGGAGCTTATGCTAAGAAATATGTAGGAAATTTAAAAGTAACAGCAGGAGCAGGATTCCAATACGGAGATTATGACGCAGACAGAATAGCAGTAAATAAAGTAGCTTCAAGTACAGCAGAACCTGTGATGAAATATTCAGATAACTACAATGATATGACTTACGATATCTACCTAAACGGAAGATATTCACATCAAGTTGGAGATAACTTATTCCTAGAGCCTTACGCAACTCTGTCATATACATACATAGACCAAGATGGAACTAATGAGGGAAGCAAAGTTCTAGCTATTGAGACAGATTCAAAATCATTTGACTACACAGTAGGAAAAGTGGGAGTAGACTTGAAAAAAGTAATACCTCATGAGAAAGGAAAAAGTATATTATCAGCAGGAGTCAGCTATACTAAAATACTTGATGGAGCAGATGAGGAATATATCACAGGAAGATTCAAAGGTGGATCAGACTTTGATATTTTAGTGGCTCATAAAAATGAACATAGTATAGGGCTAAATGCTAAATATGCGCTGGAGCTTGAAAGCGGAGTAATCTTTGATGTAAAGGGAACTTACTCTGTAGAAAGAGATTCTCATAATGGTTCTGCTAAAAACAAAACTAAAGGTGAATGGATAGTAGGAGCAGGAGTAGGTTACAAGTTCTAATTGCAAAAACAATAATGAAAATTTTTGACTGCTGAATGACTAAGAAATTATTCTAACTTAAAAATGAAAGACTGGTTAAAAGTAGCCAGTCTTTCGCTTAAAAAATACAATACTTAAAGGGGAAGATATGACAGAAGGGGAGTTTATAAGATTCTACAAGAAGAGAAATAAAAGCAAAAGCCATAAAGAAGTAAAAAAGAAGATAGATTTATTCTGGGATGTACTGCTGAAAGCTTTAGATGAAGAGAAAAAAGTAGTATTTAAATACTGGGGTGTATTTGAAGAAAAAGAAGTAAAGTCCAGAAAAGTATTAGTACCAATTTGGAAAGAGGCAAGATATACAGAGCCTAAAAAAGTAATAAAATTTCGAGCAGGGAAGAGACTTGTAGAAATAGCTAATGGTGATGCAGATGAATAGAAAAGAGCTAGCAAAGCTATATCAAAAAATGAGTTCAGAAAAAATAACAATAACAAAAGCAAGAGAAGAGATAGAAAAGTTTCTTGAAACAGTAGAGGAAGCGATAGCTATAGATGGAGAGGTAAAATTTCAAGAAAGAGGAATATTTGAAATACTCACAAGACAGCCGCGAATGGTGTCAAATCCTGTAACAAGGGAGCAAATGGAGATTTACCCTAAAAAGACAGTAAAATTCAGAGCTTCTAAAAAAATGAAATAATAAATTGAGATAAATAATAAATTACAGAAAAGAAAATAAAAATATAAATTTGAGAAGAGTCAATTTTGGCTCTTTTTTTTGTGAAAAAATGTTGGAAAATGTGAGGAGATAAATTGAGAAGAAAGTGAAATAAATTAATGAAGGATAAGAGTGAAGATAGATAATTATAGGATATTCAATGGTAAGAAAAATATCTTTATGTATTGAACCGTATCTTTAGTTTCAAAATCAGTTCAAATTTTTTTAAAAAAACTGTTGATTAATTTTTGAAGATGTGATATCTTGTTGTTATAAAGAAAAAATATGTTGAAAAATGTGAGAAAAAGTTGAGAAAAATAAAAAAATGCATAGATACAAATTTTGATATAGTATATAATTGAAGATAATGACACATATTTTGAGAAAATGTAATATTATGTGAACTGTATCAAAGGAGGTATTTAAAAAATGCTGGCGATTCAAAGATTGAAAGAAATTGAAAAGATATTAAATGAAAAAGGAAGTGTGATAATAAGCACACTGAGCAAGCAGTTTAATGTATCAGAAGAAACTATAAGACGTGATCTGGATAAATTAGAGAAAACAAAAGTGTTAAAAAGAGTGAGAGGGGGAGCATATCTTCAATCAGAAACTGACAAACAGGTTCCTTTAGAAATAAGAGAAAAGATATATCTGGAAGAAAAACATGAGATAGCTAATAAAGCTATTGAGTTTATTCAAGATGGAGATACACTGATGATAGACAGCAGTACTACAGCAGTATGTGTAGCCCAAATTGTAGATAAGTATGAGAAAAAAGTTACTGTTATAACTAACTCAATAAGAGTAGTAGAAGTATTTCAGGATTCTAAATGGGTAAAAATAGTATGTGTTGGTGGAAGTTTTAGAAAGAGAACAAAATCGTTTATAGGGAGTCAGGCAGTAAATCAGCTGGAGACCCTTTATGCAAATAAAGCATTTGTAAGCTGTACAGCAGTTAACAGAAAATTTGGAGTAACAGATGACAGCGAAAGAGAAGCTGAAATCAGAAGAAAAATGATAGCTAATTCAGAAGAAACATTTTTGATAGTGGACAGAACAAAATTTGATAATCTGGAATCTCATCTGATTTGCGGATTAGATAAAATAGATTATATTATAACAGATCAGAAACTATCAAATGAATGGGAGGAATCTCTTAAAAAGCTGAAGGTAGATATTGTATATATATGATTCTAAGGAGGCGTATAGAAATTGGAAAATTTTAATTTTAAAAGCAGCACAAGACTTATATTTGGAAAAAATACTCATGAAGAAGCAGGAAAATATGTGAAAGCTTACAGCAAAAAAATTCTACTGCATTATGAGGGAGATGGAAGCCTGATTAAGAAATTAGGGATATATGACAAAGTAGTAAAATCCCTTGAAGGGAATGGTATAGAATATGTAACTTTTGGAGGAGTTGTTCCAAACCCAAGACTATCTCTGGTGTATGAAGGAATAGAAATATGCAGAAAAAATAATATAGATTTTATTCTGGCAGTAGGTGGAGGAAGTGTAATAGATTCTGCTAAGGCTATATCTCTTGGAGCAGTATATGAAGGAGATGTATGGGATTTCTTTACAGGAAAAAATGAACCTGTAAATTCTCTAAATGTCGGGGTAGTTCTTACAATACCGGGATCAGGGTCAGAGATGTCAGAAAGTTCCATAATAAGTGATGAGAAAACATCAATGAAATGTGTATGTGATACAGAAAAGAATTTTCCAGTGTTTTCAATACTAGATCCGCAGGTTTGCTTTACAATACCATCTTATCTAATGGGGTGTGGAGTAACAGATATAATGTCACATCTTATGGAGAGATATTTCAGCCGTACAGCAGACACACAGCTGAGTGATGCTCTTTTGGAAGCAGCTATCAGAACAGTTGTAGAATTTGGACCTAAAGTAATGAAAGAACCTAAAAGCTATAATAATTGTGCTCAAATTATGTGGGCAGCCACTGTGGCACATAATGGAATGATAGCAGCAGGAAGAGCTGCTGACTGGGCATCTCATAGAATAGAACATGAAATAAGTGCCATATATGACATAACTCATGGAGCAGGAATGGCAATAGTATTTCCAGCATGGATGGAATATGTGAAAGATGAAGATATAGAAAGATTTTCAGATTTTGCAGTAAAAGTCTTTGGGATAAAAGAAGATGAAGACAGAGAAAAAACAGCTTTAAGAGGAATAATAGAACTTAAAAAGTTTTTCAAAAATCTTAAAATGAAAACATCTTTGGAAGAGGCAGGAATAGGAGAGGAGAACTTTGAAGTGATGGCTGAAAAAGCTCTTGCTGGAAGTGAAACTCTTGGAAGATTTAAAAAATTAAAAAAAGAAGATATAGTAAATATTTTAAAAATGTCAAAATAGGAAGGTAAAAATAAATGCTATTAGAAAAAGAGAGAAAAGAAGTAATGGAATACGGCAGACGTATGATAAAGGAAGGTCTTACCAAAGGGACGGGAGGAAATATAAGTCTGGTTAACAGAGAACAGAATCTTATGGCAATTACTCCAAGCGGGATAGATTATCTTGAAATAGTTCCAGAAGATATAGTAATTATAGATGTACAAAGTGGAAAAATAGTAGATGGAAAGAGAGTTCCTTCAAGTGAAGCAGACATGCACAGAATATTTTATAAATATAGAGATGATATAAATGCAATGGTACATACTCATTCAAAATATGCAGCAGGATATTCATGCATCAATAAAAAACTACCAGCAATACATTATCTTCTGGCAGTAGCGGGAACTGATGTACCTTGTGCAGAATATGCAACTTATGGAACAGTAAAATTAGCTAAAAATGCTTTCAAAGCAATGGAAGGAACAAAAGCAGTACTTTTAAGCAATCATGGGATGCTGGCAGGAGGGGCCAACCTGTCAGAAGCCTATAATATAGCTGAAAATGTAGAGTTCTGCTGTGAGCTGTACTTTATAGCTAAAACTGTAGGAGAACCAGAAATTCTATCAGAAAAAGAGATGCAGAATATGATAGAGAGATTTAAAGATTATGGAAAAAGAACAGAGGAACATGAAGAAATTTAGGGTGGATTAAAATTTTAAATAAAAAATATTTAGGAGGGGACATATGGAGAAGAAAGGAAATATCAAAGGTTTGATTCCATTGATTGTATTTTTAGGGTTATATGCAGGAGCTGGAATCTTTACAGGAAGCTTTGGAAATATGCCATTGCTTACAGCATTTATGATTACTATGGGAGTGTCGTTTTGTTTAAACAAAGAGGGAAAGAAAGAAACATTAGATGAAAAGGTAAATATTTTCTGTAAGGGTGCAGGAGAACCTACATTGATTCTGATGGTTGTAATTTTCCTTATGGCAGGAGCTTTTTATTCTGTAGCAGATGCAATGGGTGCTGTTAGTTCAACAGTAAATCTGGGGTTGTCTGTACTTCCAGCTAAAATGCTGCTTCCAGGTCTGTTCCTTGTAGGGTGTGCACTTAGCTTCTCAATGGGAACATCTATGGGAACTGTAAGTGCTTTGACACCAGTAGCTGTAGGAATAGCAAGAGAAACTGGCATAGCACTGCCTTTAGTATGCGGGGTAGTTATAGGTGGAGCAATGTTTGGAGATAATATGTCATTTATTTCTGATACAACTATTGCAGCAACAAGAACTCAAGAAGTAGCAATGAAGGATAAATTCAAAGTCAACTTTGCTATTGTGCTTCCAGCAGTTATCATCAATATGATACTGATATCTTTTATGGGAGGAAGCGGAGTTGAAGGTAAAATTTATGAATACAATCTTGTAAATATAATTCCATATATTTCTATCATTGTTCTGGCACTTACAGGGCTCAATGTAATAAATGTATTGGGAATAGGAATAGCTTTAGGACTTGGAATCGGACTTTTCCATGGAAGTTTTACTTTTGTGGAGATATTTGGAATACTGCAAAGAGGACTTGGCTGGATGGAAGATATGTCTATAATAGCTATTGTAGTAGGAGGAGTAGTTGCCCTCATGAATCACTTTGGAGGAATCACTTATCTTCTGGAAAATCTTACAGCTAGAATAAAGAGTAAAAGGGGAGCAGAAACTGGAATTGCAGTTCTTGTAAGTCTTCTTGATCTGGCAACTACAAATAATACAGTATCAATTATTACAGCAGGGCCTATGGCAAAAGATATAGCAGATAAATTTGGTGTAGACCGTAAGAGAGTAGCTGGACTTCTTGACTTGTTCTCATCAGCATTTCAAGGGTTGATGCCTTATGCAGGACAAATGCTTATGGCAGCAGGAATGGCTCAGATATCACCAGCATCAATAGTACCTTATTCTTGGTATTCTATGCTGATGATCGTAATGGGAGCATTGTCTATAGCTACTGGACTGCCTAATTTTAAAAACAGCAAAGCATAGTATTTTTAATGAAAAGAGGGATAAATATGAGTAGAATGGATCAAGGGTTGGCTTTCATGCTTCAGTATGAAAATATTGCATGGTATGAAAATGGAAAAGTGAGAATTTTAGATAGAAGAATTTATCCAAGAGAAGTAAAATTTGTGGAGTGCAGTGATTACCATGAGGTGAGACAAGCTATCACAGATATGGTAACACAAAGTGCAGGACCTTATACAGCAGCAGGAATGGGAATGGCTCTGGCTGCTTATCAGGCAGAGGGGCTGCCTAAAGAGGAGCAGATAGCTTTCTTAAAAGAAGCTTCTGATGTAATATCTCATGCAAGACCTACTACTGTAAATCGTATGAAGCTTATAACTGAGTCATGTTATGAAGTTGGAAAAGAAGCTATTGAACAGGGGAAATCAGCTGTAGAGGCAATATTTCAAAGAACAGTTGATTCACTTGAGAGAAGATATGGAAGAATGTCAGAAGTAGCTAAAAATCTTGTGAAGCTTTTTCCACAAAAAGGGAAAGTAATGACGCAATGTTTTGGTGAAACAATTGTAGGTTGTATGGGAAGAGAGATAAGAAATCAGAATAAAGATATAGAATTCTACTGCCCAGAAACAAGACCATATCTTCAAGGGGCACGTCTTACAGCAAGTGTACTGAAAGATCAGGGATTTAAAGTGACTGTGATTACAGACAATATGCCTGCATGGACAATAAAATCTAAAGGAATAGATGTATTTACCTCAGCAGCAGATTCTATCTGTATGGATGGTCATATAGTAAATAAAGTGGGGACTTTGCAGATTGCTATAGTTGCAAAATACTTTGGAATTCCATATTTTGTTACTGGCATTCCTGATGAAGATAAAAAACTTGAAAATATAGTGATAGAGGAAAGAAATCCAGAAGAAGTTTTAACATGTAATGGAATAAAAAATACTTTAGAGGGAGTAGAAGCTTATTATCCATCTTTTGATATTACACCTCCTTATTTAGTCAGTGGTGTTGTTACAGATCAGGGAATATATTCTCCATATAATCTGGCAGAATATTATGAAAAGGAAGTAGAACAATATTATTAAGAGAGAGGGAAGACTATGAATAAATATTTAGAGCATTTTCGTATGTCAGCAGCAGATGCTGTTGAATATACAAAATATTTTGGAATTTTTCCAGATGATGCTGAGCTTAGGGGCGAAGAAATTGGAGATGGAAATATAAATTATATTTTCAGAGTCATAGAAGATAAAACTGGAAAGTCTGTTGTATTGAAACAGGCAGATAAATTTTTACGTTCATCTGGACGTCCTTTAGATTTGGACAGAAGTAGAATTGAAGCAGAAATATTGAAGCTGGAAGGGGAATATGCTCCTGAATTTGTGCCAGAAATATATCGTTATGACGATATCATGTGTGTAATAGTAATGGAGGATATTTCTGAATATAAGAATCTAAGAAAAGAGCTTATAGATGGGAAAATATTTGAAAAATTTGCAGATGAGATAAGTAGTTTCCTAGCAGATACCCTTCTTCCAACAACAGATCTGGTACTGGACAGAGCAGAGAAAAAAGACAGAGTAAAAGCTTTTATAAATAAAGAACTGTGTGATATATCAGAATGTCTTGTATTTACAGAGCCTTATGTAAATGACAGAGATAGAAATATAGTTATTCCAGAAAATATGGAGTTTGTAAAAAAATATTTATATGAAGATAAAGAACTTCATGTTGAGGCAGCAAAGCTTAAAAATAATTTTATGAATAATGCACAAGCTTTAATACATGGAGATCTTCATTCAGGGTCTATATTTATCAATGAAAGAGGAATGAAGGTAATTGATCCGGAATTTTCTTTCTATGGGCCTATGGGATATGATATTGGAAACGTAATAGGAAATCTTTTCTTCTCTTTGGTAAATAGAAAATATCTTATGGAAGATGGAGAGAAGAAAGAGAAATTTATCCAATGGCTTACTCAGACTATTGAAAATATTTTTGATATGTTTGTTGTAAAATTCCATAAAAAATATAAGGAGATAGTAAAAGATCCTCTTTATGTAAATGAAGGCTTTGAAAACTGGTATCTTGGAGAAATATTGGCTGATTCAGTAGGGTCGGCAGGGATGGAAATCATCAGAAGAGTAGTGGGCGATTCTAAGGTGATGGAAGTTACAAGTATTGAGGATACAGAAAAGAGAGTAAAAGTTGAGAGGGAGCTTATACAAATAGGAATAAGATTTGTAAAAGACAGATATAAAATAAAATCAGGAAAAGACTTGATTTAAATTTAAAAATATTTAGGGGCTATTAAAATAAAAAGAGGTTGGCTAAAATTTTTCATCTTAGTCAACCTCTTTTATTACAGTAAAAATTATTTTATTTTTTCATTTATGAATTTTTTAAACTCTTCAAAAGTTCCAATTGAAAAGCTGTCTTTTTTTAATATTATTCCTTGTTTTTTTCCAATCATTAAGACATAAGCCACCTTATATTCTTTTATTTCCTTGATTTGATTATATTCAAACTCCATTGAAATTTTGCCTTCTTTTAAAGCAATGCCATTATCTGTAAATTGCAAAACAGATTCAGGCATCTGTCCATTATGCAGATTAAGAGAAGATTTTTTCATATTTTTCAGATAAACTAAATGATAAAAAATTAATCGTAATGAAACAATAAATATTAATATAGTCAGTACAGCCATAACCAAACGTAAACTGCTCATCTTGAATAATGTAAGGTAAGTATAGAATGCTGCAATAAGCACAAATAAAAATCCAAGTCTTCTAGGAAATTTACAATGAACATCTTTTACATATTCAAGCAGAACTTTTTTATCAGAGTAATATCTATTTTCAAATAATATTTCCATTTCCTTCCCCCATTTCATCATTACTTTTATATTTTTTCTGAAACTTTTTAAGTGGTTCACAATATTATATAGTAATTTATGCTTTTTATCTACTTGTATTTGGAATAAAACACAGAAAAATCAAATGTTTTGGGGGAAGTTAATGGTTTATAGAATAGAAATATAATTCTATTTATTTAACAGAATAACTTCCTAATATTTTAAGGTCTTTACAATTTTTTCTCATAGCTTCTATTAAATCTTTTGTTCTTTGTTCTCTCAAATCTCCTACTATTTCTACATAGAAGAAATACTGCCAAGGAAGATTGTGAAGAGAACGAGATCTGATGCTTTCCATATTGAATCCATGCTCAGCTACTATCTGAATAATATGTGCCAGCTGTCCAGCATTGTGGTCAACAGTAAAGAGAAGATTAAATCTATCTCCTTTTTCTTCAAGTTTTTTAGTCAGTATAATAAATCTTGTAGTGTTTTCTGTACTTGTATTTATATTTTCAACAAGAATTTTTAAACCATAAAGTTCAGCAGTTTCTCTGCTGGCAATAGCAGCTTTATGGATGTCTCCTGCTTCACTTACAAATTTAGCTGCAAGGGCAGTATTAGGATAAGGAATAGCTTCAAAGTTAGTTCCTTTTAAGAACGTCTGACATTGTGACAGTGCCTGATGATGTGAATAAACTTTTTCTATATCTTTTATTTCTGCATTTTTTAATCCCAATAAATTCTGATCTATTTTTAAATCATAGATTCCAGAGATATGGCAGTCATATTTTGAAAGCAGATCAAGAACTTCTCCCACTTCTCCTGTATATGAATTTTCAAAAGGGATAACTCCATACGCTGCTCCCCCATCAGCAACAGCTTTGAGTACATCTTCAAAAGTTGCGTATGACTTTAATTTTGAATCTGGGAAAACTTTTTTTGAGGCAATATGAGAGAATGCTCCCATAGTTCCTTGATATGCAACAACACCTTTGTTGATGATAGATGCCTGATATCTCTTAGAAGTATCCATAAGATTTTGAATAAATTCCTTGTATGATTCAATATATTTTTCCTCTGTGATATAAGCACAGTTTTTTTCTATTACCTGTTTTTCTCTTCCACTGTCAAAAATAGGCATATCATTTTCCAGTTTGTATAAAATGACATCTTCTACAGCCTGCATTCTTTTTTGGAAAAGAGCTGCAACTTCTTTGTCTACTTCATTTATGATCTTTCTGGCTTCTTCCAATTTATTCATATTTTACTCCCCCTTTGAATTTTGAAATTATTATAGCACTATTTTTGAATACATTCTACATAAAAAAAATTTGTTTTTGCATAAGAACTTTAAAGTCTGTAGAAATAGGAAGTCTTAGGGAATATATATATTGAGATTTCAAAAAAATTAAAAAAAATGTTGCAAAATTTTCAATATAGGTTTATTATAAGTAAAATTCGTTTTTTCGGAGTGGTAACTTATGAGAAATAAAAAAGCAAATAACATAGTATTCAGATTTTACTTTAGATAGCCTTGATACAACCATAAAGCCCTTATGGTCTTTTGTTGTATCAAGGCGAAGCATTCAAGGAATTGAATGCTTTTTTTTATATCTGAGAAAAATAAAAAGGAGGATTTTATGAAACTGAGAATAGATCTTAAAGAAAAAAGTTATGATATTCATATTGAAAAAGGGATACTTTATAGAATAAAAGAATATATAGACTTAAATAGAAAAGTTATGATAGTGACAGATACAGGAGTTCCTCAAAAATATACAGATATATTAAAAGCTCAATGCTCTGATGGATATTCTATTGTTGTAGAACAGGGAGAGGGAGCAAAGAGTTTTAGAGTATTTGAAGAAGTATGTCAAAAACTCCTTGAATATGGCTTTCATAGAAAAGATCTTGTAATAGCTCTGGGAGGGGGAGTGGTAGGGGATCTTGCAGGATTCTCAGCAGCTTCATACATGAGAGGAATAGATTTCATAAATATACCGACAACTACACTTTCTCAGATAGACAGCTCTATTGGAGGTAAAACAGCAATAAATCTGGGAGATACTAAAAATATAATAGGAGCTTTTTATCAGCCGAAAGGAGTATTCATAGACCCGGAAGTTTTAGAGACTCTTCCTAAAAGGCACTATTACAATGGACTGGTTGAAGCTTTGAAAGCTGGCCTTATATACGATAAAAAACTCTTTGAAATATTTGAAGAGAAAGATATAGACAGCAGCCTTCAAGAGATAATCTATAGAGCACTTTTAGTAAAAAAAGATGTAGTTGAAAAAGATGAGAGAGAAGAAAATCTTAGAAAAATATTGAACTTCGGTCATACTATCGGCCATGGAATAGAAGGGTTCTTCCATTTGAAAGATGTCCTTCATGGAGAGGGAGTGGCTATGGGAATGCTTCCAATGATAGAGAATGAAGAACTTAGAGAGAGAACTAAAAATATATTGAAAAAGATGAATATAGATACAGAGATAAAATATGATTGTGATAAAGTATTTGAACTTATGCTCAAAGATAAAAAAGCTGATCAAGATAAGATAACTCTGGTAAAAGTAAGAGAGTTGGGAAAAGCTGAACTGGTAAAGGTTCCAATGGAGGAATGTAAAAATTATCTGAAATAGAGGAGGAAAAATGCAGAGTACAATAGGGAATAGTATAAAACTCAGTCTTTTTGGAGAATCACATGGAACAGCTATTGGAATCGTTATAGATGGGTTAGCTCCAGGAATAAAATTAGATACTGACTTTATACAAGAACAGCTGGAGAAAAGGAAGCCAAAGGGAAAAATATCTACTCAAAGACACGAAGCAGATGATTTTAAAATAGTCAGCGGATATTTCAATGGATATACAACAGGAACACCATTATGCCTCATAATTGAAAATAAATCACAAATGAGCAGAGATTATGAGAAAACTAAGAGTATAATGAGGCCTTCTCATGCTGATTATACAGCAGATGCAAAATATATGGGATATCAGGACTATAGAGGAGGAGGACATTTTTCTGGAAGAATAACAGCACCTCTGGTAGCAGCAGGGGCAATATTTATTCAGGTACTCAGATCTAAAGGAATAGAAATAGGAACTCACATATTAAAATGCAGAAATGAGAAAGATAAGAGTTTTTCTTCTGAAGAAAGCGTGTTATTGAAGGAGATAAGGGAAGTAAATGCAAAATATTTTCCTGTGATAGAGGAAGCTGCTGAAGAGAAAATGAAAAAGCTCATAGAAAAAGCTGGAGAGGAGCTGGACTCAGTAGGAGGAATACTGGAGACTGCTGTGACAGGACTTCCAGCAGGAATAGGAGAGCCTTACTTTAATTCTGTAGAAAGTGTACTTTCTCATCTCATTTATTCTATACCAGCAGTGAAAGGGATAGAATTTGGAGCTGGGTTTGTAGTGACAGAGATGTATGGAAGTGAAGCAAATGACAGCTTCTATTATGAAAATGGAGAAGTAAAAACTAAAACAAATAATAATGGAGGGATTAATGGAGGAATATCTAACTCTATGCCCCTTATAATGAAAATTGCTGTAAAACCTACACCGTCAATATATAAGGAGCAGGAAAGTGTAGATATAGCTAAGAAGGAAAATGTAAAATTTAATATAGAAGGAAGACATGACCCAGCTATAATACACAGAGCAAGAGTGGTTGTAGATTCTATGACAGCCTTTGGACTTCTTGATCTCATCTGCATGAGATATGGCTATATGTGGATGACAGATAAAAAATAGAATGAAAGAGAAGATATAATAAAAATAAAATGCAGAATAGTTAAAATATGAAATAAAGAAAGATATAATAAAAATAAGATGCAGAATAGTTAAAATATGAAATAAAGAAAAATATAAGAAAATATAAAAACTTAGGGGGAATAAAAATGATAATAACTTTAAAGAAAAACACACCGCAAGAAGAAATTCAAAAGATGATTGAGGCTTTAGAAAGTAAGAATGATGTAGCAGTAACTCTTATTTCTGGAGAAAATTACAATGTATTTGGTATAGTGGGAGATACTACAAAAATAGATGAAAAAGCATTGAAAGCAAGTCCATATGTTGAAGATGTAACTAGAATAGCAGCACCATATAAAAAAGCCAACAGACTTTTCCATCCAGAAGACAGCATTATTGATGTAGCTGGAATCAAAATAGGAGCAGGACAAAAAATTGCTGTAATAGGAGGACCTTGTTCTGTAGAGGGAGAGTGCTCTGTTATGGAGATAGCAAAGGAAGTAAAAGAAGCAGGAGCTTCTATGCTGAGAGGAGGAGCTTACAAACCTCGTACATCGCCATATGCTTTTCAGGGAATGGCCAGTGAAGGAATTCAATGCCTAGTAAAAGCAAGAGAAACTTATGGGCTTCCAATAGTCAGTGAACTTATGAGTGCAGATAAAATAGATGAATTTGTTGAAAATGTAGACCTTATTCAAATAGGTGCAAGAAATATGCAGAACTTTGATCTGCTAAAAGCAGTAGGAAAAATAAATAAACCTATCCTTTTAAAAAGAGGGCTATCAAATACAATAGAAGAATGGATAATGTCAGCTGAATATATTATGGCTGGAGGAAATGAAAATGTAATACTTTGTGAAAGAGGAATCAGAACTTTTGAAAAATATACTAGAAATACTCTTGATCTTAGCGTTATCCCTATTATTAAACAAAAAACACATCTTCCTATAATAATTGATCCTTCTCATGCTACTGGAAACTGGGAATATGTAGAATCAATGGCATTGGCAGCTATTGCAGCTGGGGCAGACGGACTTATTATAGAGGTGCATAATGACCCTGAGCATGCTTGGAGTGATGGAGCTCAATCATTGAAACCTAAAAAATTCAAGCATTTAATAGAGCAGGGAAGAAAAATAGCAAAAGTTATTGGAAGAGATATGTAAGACTCATTAGAAGGAGGAAGCAAATAAATGAAAGCAAAAATATATCCATCAAAATGCAGTGGGCAGATAGTTATCCCCCCTTCTAAAAGCATGGGACATAGAGCAATAATATGTGCATCAATGGCACCTGGAAGAAGCATAATAAAAAATACAGCTTATTCTGATGATATAAAAACTACAATAGAGGGAATGAGAAAACTGGGAGCTGTCATAGAGGAAAATGGAAGCACCCTCATTATAGATGGGATAAAAGATATCACAAAAATTTCAGATGAAACTATAAACTGCAATGAGTCTGGGTCAACTTTGAGATTCTTTATACCAATATTTTCCCTGACTGGAAAGAAAATAACTTTTCTTGGGAAAAACAGACTTCTGAAAAGACCTCAAAAAATATATGAGGATATATTTAAAGAACAGAAATTACATTACTATCACGATGAATCTAAGATGGAGATAGAAGGAAAACTGAAAGCTGGAACATATGAGATAGATGGAAATATAAGCTCGCAGTTTATCAGCGGACTTCTTTTTACCCTTCCTTTGCTGGAGGAAGATTCTGAAATAAAAATAAGGCCTCCTTTTGAATCAGCTTCATATATCGACCTTACTTTAGAGATGTTGAAAAGATTTGGAATAGAGATATTTCAAAAAGATGAGCTTACTTTTAAAATCAGAGGAAATCAGAAATACAGTCCTTGTGACTATACCATTGAAGGAGATTTTTCACAGCTAGGGTTCTTTGCAGTGCTGGGAGCAGTGAATAATGATCTTAAATGTCTGGGGCTGAATCATGATTCTAAGCAGGGAGATAAAGCTATAATAGAGATATTAAGAAACAGTGGTGTGAATATAGAAAATATAGAGGGAGGATACTTTATTCATAAAAGTACTCCTAAAGGCTGTGAAATAGATCTTGCAGATTGTCCAGACTTAGGGCCGATACTCAATGTATTGGGAATGTATGGAGATGGAGATTTCAGAATCTATAATGCTGGAAGATTGAGATACAAGGAAAGCGACAGAATAGCAGCTATGGAAGAGGAGCTTTTAAAGCTGGGAGTATCTATTAAAACTACAGAAGATGAGATTTTTATATCTGGAAAAGAGATATATGATGGAGGAATAGAGGTATCAGGGCATAAAGATCATAGAATAGTTATGAGCATGGCTGTCGCAGCTACCCTTATGAATAAACCTGTCATTATAGATGGAGCAGAGGCAGTGGAAAAGTCTTATCCTGATTTTTTTGAAGATATAGAAAAAATAGGGGTAAAGGTTGAGTGCTATGATAAATAAAGATATGAAATTTTTCATTGTGGGATTAGGGCTTCTGGGAGGAGCTTATGCAAAAGCTCTCAAGAAAAACGGATATACTGTATATGCTGCTGATATAAATGAAGACAGTATAGAATATGCTCTTGAAAATAATATAATAGATGAAGGAGCAGTTTCTGACTATAATTCGTTGATAGAAAAAGCAGATGTGATAATATCAGGGCTTTATCCCACTGCAATGATAGAATGGCTAAAAGAAAATCAGAAATATTTTAAAAAGGGCTGTATAATCACAGATGTCAGTGGAGTAAAAAGAGGAATAGCTGACAAAGTGCAGGGATTTCTATCTGAAGATTTTGAATTTATAAGCTCTCATCCCATAGCTGGAAAAGAAGTGAGCGGTGTGAGAAACAGTGATGAGAATATTTTTAAGATAGCCAACTTCATCATTACTCCTACAGAAAAAAATACACCTGAAGGAATAAAATTTGCAAGAGAGCTGGGAGAAATACTTGGGTTTAGAAATATTACTCAGCTTTCCCTTGAAGAGCATGATAAAATGATAGGGTTTGTGTCACAGCTTACCCATGTGATAGCAGTATCTCTTATGAATACTAATGATAATACCCATCTTGTAGAATATACTGGAGACTCATTCAGAGATCTTACAAGGATAGCTAAAATTAATGAAGTTTTGTGGAGTGAACTTTTTCTTTTAAATAAGGAAATATTAGTAAAGGAGATAGATGATTTTGCAGCAGAGCTGAATAATTTTAGAGAAAAACTCGTAAATGAAGATGTGGAAGGAATGAAAAAGCTCTTTATTCAATCTACAGAGAGAAGAAAACTTTTTGACAGGAAAGATGTGAAAAATAGGAAGTAAAAAATAAGGATGACTTATAACTAGAGATACAATTTTAGAACTTTTCCAGTAGAAATCTTTGTTATTAATTTTGCTTATAAAACTAAAAATAATAAACTCACTTCGTTCAAACAATATTATTTTTTACGTTTTACTTGCTTCATTAATTACACAAATTTTTCTAATTTCCAAATTTCTAAAATTTAATCTAGCTTTTTAGTCATCCTTATTAATTTTCTATTTAAAGCAAAGAGCCAAAGCTCCTAAAATTCCAGCATCCTCTCCAAGAGCTGGAGGTACAATATATTCATCAATATTTTTCAAAATACTTTCAGTTTGAATATACCCATTTAAAAGCTGAACCACTTTTTTTCTGATTATAGGGAAAAGATGTTTCTCTCTCATTACTCCTCCACCCAGCATTATCTTTTCAGGTGAAAGAACAAGAATATAATTTACAAGAGCATGAGCAATATAGTACCCTTCCATTTCCCATGCAGGATGATCATCAGGAATATCTACACCTTTCATTCCCCATCTTCTCTCAAGTGCTGGTCCTGAAGCCATACCTTCTAAGCAGTTTCCACCATGGAATGGACAGTTCCCAACAAATTTATCTCTAGGATGTCTATTGACAAAGATATGTCCCATCTCTGGATGAAGCATTCCATGTACAAGTTTTCCTTCAACTACAGCTCCACCACCTATTCCAGTTCCTACAGTAAGGTAGATAGAACTTTTTAAATTTTTTCCAGCTCCCCATACATATTCACCAAAAGCAGAAGCATTTACATCTGTATCAAAATATACAGGGATGTCAAAGTTCTTTTTAATTTCCCCAACAAGATTGAAATTTTTCCATGCAGTTTTAGGAGTGGAAGTTATGTAACCATAAGTTTTAGAGTCTTTGTTTAAATCAATAGGGCCAAAACACCCTATTCCAATTGCTTCTATCTCTTTTCCTTTGAAAAAAGAGATGACATTTTTCATTGTTTCATGCGGCAGCTCTGTAGGAAAAGAAACTCTCTCTATTAATTCCCCAGATTTAGTTCCTATTCCACATACGAATTTTGTTCCACCAGCTTCTATTGCACCAAAAAACATAGTATTTCCTCCCATTCCCATATATTTTAAAATGATTTTATCTTTCTATACATATATTTTACCATTTCTTTTGAAAAGTTTGTAGGGAATAAATAAAAAAATTTAGGAAAATTAATTCTCTAAACCACTATAAGAAATAGGTTTTGAATTTGAAGAGAAAAGGAGTATAATAAAGATTAAATATAGGAGAAAACTATATAATTTGATATAATATGTTAGATAATATAGATTTAGGAGGAAAAAATGATACTAGCAGGAAATAAGAAAGCATTTTTCGATTATTTCATAGAAGATAAATTTGAAGCCGGTATTGAGTTAGTAGGAAGTGAAGTAAAATCTGCAAAAGCTGGGAAAATAAGCATAAAAGAATCTTTTATAAGAATAATAAATGGAGAAATTTTTATCATGGGAATGTCAATAGTTCCATGGGGATTCGGAAGTGTATATAACCCAGATGAAAGAAGAGTAAGAAAACTTCTTCTGCACAAGAAAGAAATAAAAAAACTTCATGAGAAAGTATCTCAAAAAGGATATACTATTGTTCCTTTGAATGTTCACATGTCTAAGGGATATGTAAAGCTGGAAATAGCTTTGGCAAGAGGTAAGAAAAACTATGATAAGAGAGAAAGTTTAGCTAAAAAAGATGTTGAAAGAGATCTTCAAAGAATGGCAAAAGAAAGATAGGATTGAAAAAAAAGCAGAAATGTGCTATACTTTAATGTAGCATAAAAATTGAATAATGGGGATGCAAAGGTTTCGACGGGGTTCTCAGGTTATAGGTAGCAGGCCAGGGTGACCGCTGTGAGAGGTCAACTCATCGTTTAGATGGAAATAAAAATTACGCTTTAGCTGCTTAATGTCAGCTCACCTTTGAACATATTCTTCTGTAAATGTGTTCAGCCAAGGTGTCACTAAAATACAGATTACCCTAGATGATTTCTCTAAGTTATAGGGGACATTCCAGAGGATAGCTTTAGTTAGCCCTGTCTGTGGGATTAACTACTGCGAAATCTAATAGCAGACTAAGCTTGTAGAAGCCTATGGCGCTGGCAATTTCGGACACGGGTTCGATTCCCGTCATCTCCACCAACCTTATCCATATACAATTGTGGGAAAATTCGGATGTTGAGAGAAATTTTATCTCTATATACAACAATTTTTTCTACAAAAGTTTTCAATATATTTTTAACAATATTATCATCTTTAGATTTAAGGTATTTACTTAAATTTAAAAGATGATTTTTTATTTTTTGCTTATTTAAAAAGTTAGGCGTAACATCATATTTTATTTTTTCATTTTTAATACTTTTATATCTATTTTGCTCACTTTATTTTGAATTCATAATCTAAAATTCTTTAGTTTAAATGAAAGTTTAATAATTTGTTTGGCCTTTTTAGAAATTTTTATAATATTTTGTTAATTTTACTTAGCTTCTTAGGAAAAATTCTCAATTTATCCTTTCTATACTTTAGTATTAATCATTTATGCTTTTTAACTCATATATTGATCTTACAAATATTGTTAGTTTATTTGAAAAATATAAAAAATGAATTATATAAAAACAATATCTTTGTTTCGTTGATATCGAGTATAATCTCTATAATTTTATAATTAAACAAACAAAAAATGCTACTATTTTAGTGCATAAAAATGTATAATAAAATTAAATACATTAAAATAATATAAAATGGGGAAAATATATGAAATGGAAGATAGTGTTTATTGGTTTTTTTGTATTATCATCAATATCTTTTTCAAATTCTGAAGAAATTAATAGAGAAGAAAGAAGAAGACATGAGGAAGAGATAAGAAAACTAGAAAAAGCAGAAGCAAAGGATGAGATTCAATTAAATGAATTAGAAGAAAATATTGAAGCTATTGGAGATGAAATAAAAAGTCTTGAAATAAGTGGTAATACCATTTTAAAAGCTTCAGAAATAGAAGTCTTGAAAAAGAAGTATATTGGTAAAATAGGGGGAAAAAATATTCTTAATCTCATGAGAGAACTTGAGAACCTATATTTAGTTAAAGGGTATATTGCAGTAAGAGTAAAAATGGATATGGATAAAGCAGATATACCTGAAGGGAAAATAGCTTTAAAAGTTTTAGAAGGGCATATTGAAGATATAAGATTCAAAGATAAAAGCAAAGGGAAGATTAATATCTTTACATCTTTTCCTACTTCAAAAGGAGATGTGCTAAATATCAATGACCTAGACCAAGGAATAGATAATTTGAACTCTGTATCTTCCAATAATGCCAAGCTTGATATTTTAGCTGGAGAAACTCTTGGTGGCAGCATAATCGAGATTGATAATCAGAGAAGTAAAAAAATATCTGGTGCAATAAACTACAATGATTTAGGACAGAAATCAACAGGAAGGGACAGGCTGAAAACTTCACTTATCTTTGAAGATATTATAGGGTTAAATGATTCTTTTACAGGAACGTATCAGAAGAAGCTTGGAACAAGTACAAAATACAAAGATAATGAAAATTTTTCTTTCTATTACAGAATTCCAATAAAGTATTGGGAATTTTCTGTATCTAAGGATCAATCTGAGTATCTTTCAACAATAAGATCATTTGCTCATACTTATGAATCTACAGGAATTTCAAAGAATATTAATTATTCAGTAAGAAGAATAATTAATAGAAATAGTAATGGAAAAACATCAGTTGGAGTAACTTTGACAAATAAAGAAACTAAAAACTATTTTGATGGAATCAAATTAATAACAAGTTCAAGAAAATTGTCAGTATTAAAAATTGATGTAAATCATAATAGGAGACTCTTTAATGGAGTTTTTTATGGAAATCTAACTTATCATGAAGGACTAGATAGATTTGGTGCAGAAAGTGATGGAGAAAAGGGAGAATATTCTCCAAAAGCGCAATTTCAAAAATATACAGCAGATGTAAGCTGGTATAGACCATTTGCTGTAGGAGAGCAAAGATTTTCCTACAGATTTTCTTTAAGTGGTCAATATTCAGATGATATACTTTATTCTTCAGAGAAATTAGGAATAGGTGATGATACTACAGTCAGAGGTTTTAAAGAAAATTCAATAATGGGTGATAAAGGCTTCTATATGAGAAATGAGATCGGATATAACTATAAGCTTTTAGAACCATTTATTGCTTATGATTATGGAAGAGTTAAAGATGTATATAAAGATGAGTATTACAAGAAAAATGGCAGTGAAATGAGTGGGGCTTCAATAGGTCTTAGAATGTATTTTAATCATTTTGATATGAGTTTTACATATTCAAAACCTTTAACAGCTCCATCATATATAAAGAAGAACACACATGAAATATATTTTACTATAAGTGCTAGATTTTAGACATTTTAAGGGGGAAGATTAAAATGGAAAAATTACGAAACAGTTTTTTGAAAAAATTAATAATTTATGGTTACATTTTTTTAAGTATTTTTATGCAACCACTTCTTGCAGCAGGTGTAGTTAAAGATCAAAGTAGAAATCAACAGGTGAATGTAGAGAAAGCACCTAATGGAGTCCCAGTAGTAAATATCAATGCTCCTAATAAAAATGGAGTATCTCATAACCATTTTAAAGAATATAATGTTGGAAAAGAAGGAATTCTTCTTAATAACAGCAGTAAAGAGTTTAATAAAACTCAAATAGGTGGAATAATTCAGGGAAACTCCAACCTTAATGGAAGAGAAGCTAATGTAATTCTTACAGAAGTAACAGGAGTAAATAAAAGTAGAATAGAAGGATACACTGAAATAGTTGGAAAATCAGCTGAATATATCTTAGCAAACCCAAATGGGATATATTTAAATGGGGCAGGATTCATAAATACTCCAAGAGTCATACTTACAACTGGAAAATCTATAACAGATGAGCTAGGAAATTTAAAAGGTTTTTCTATAGATGATGGAACAGTAGTAATAGGAAGTCAGGGAATAGATGGAAAGAATGTAAGAATGGTAGATATTATTTCAAGAACAGCAGAACTGAATGGTGCAGTATATGGTGGAGAAGAAGTAAATGTTGTCTTGGGGAGAAATGATTATGATCACCAAACGAAAAAAGTAACACCAAAAGCTGATAAAGCAGGAGATAAACCTAAAGTGGCTCTGGATGCAAAAGCACTAGGGTCTCTTTATGCTGGAAGAATATATCTGCAAAGTACAGAAAAAGGTGTTGGAGTAAACAGCCAGGGGGAGATGCTTGCTGGAGCTGGAGATTTTGAAGTAGATGTTAATGGAAGACTGGTTCTTAATGACGCACAGGCTAAAAATGATATAAAAATAAAAGCAGAAAATGTTGAAATTCAAAAGAGAGTAATTGCAGAAAATAATGTTAATGTTGATACAAAGGATATAATAAATACTGGTGTTGTAACAGCAAATAAAAATATAACTGTAAAGAGTTCTAACATTGAAAATAAGGGGGGCATATCTTCTAAAAGCATAAACATAAATAATAAAGAAAAAATAGTAAATACAGGAAAAATATCAGCAGACAATGTAAAGATTTCTTCTAAGGACATGGAGAATAAGGAATTAACAGCTGTTAATGCTGATATAAATTTAACGGGCAACTTAAAAACAGAATCTATTAAAGCTGTTGAAAATTTAAATATAAAAGGAAAAAATATAGAAAATACTGATACTATAGCTGCCAATAAAAAAGTGCAAATAGAAAGTGCTGATATTTCAAATAAAGGAGATATAAGTGCTGATGAAATAAAGATAAACAATCAAAATAATATTGTAAATGAAAAAAATATAACAGCTTCTATAGTAGATATAACTTCAAAATCATTAGTTAATAAAGAAGAAATTCAGGGAGAGATATTAAATTTAAAAATATTAGATTCTTTTAATAATAATGGAATTTTATTAGGAAAAAATATTACATTAAATGCTGGTAAAGTAATAAATACATCTACCATATATGGAGAAAAATATTTAACAATAACATCAGATAAATATACAAATAAAAATTCAGGAGTGACAGCAGGTGAAATTCTTACTTTAAATAGTAATATTGAAAATGATGGAAATATATTAGGAGAAAAGGTAATATTTACTGGAACAGAAATAAAGAATATAGGAAGTATCACAGGAGAGGAGACTCTTCATATTACTTCTAATTTGAATAATAGTGGAACTATTCAGGGAAAAAATCTAGTAAGTATTACTGGAAATATTGATAACAGTAAAAATATAAAGAGTGAAAAAGTATTAAATATATCTGGAAATGTAATAAATACTGGATATATATATGGTGAAAATGCTGATATAGTAGGAAATATAACTAATAGTGGAGATATTTTATCACTCTCAAATATGAAGATATCAGGAAATATAATTAATAACAAGAATCTAAATAGTGGAGATAAACTTATTCTATTAAGCAGTAATATTCTTAATAATGATAGAATATCAGCTTTAGATCTTTCTGTTACAGGAGTTAGACTTGTAAATAAAGGAATGATAACTGGAGAAAAAGTAATATTTAATATTGATGACATAGAAAATTATGGAACTCTTTATGGAAAGAATACTCTTTCTGTTACAGGGAATAATCTTATCAATAATAAACTTATTCAAGGGTCTAAGGATCTATATATAAATTCACAAAATATAGAAAATAAAGATGATTTATTTGCAGGAAATAACATTTCTTTGATAGCTATATCTTTAGATAATATCGGAAGAATAATTGGAGATGGAAATTTAACATTTAATACTAGCAATTTATTTACTAACTCTAATCTTATCCAAGGAAATAATATAAAAGTAACTGGAATAGATAATAGTGGGAAAATCGTTGCTAAAGAGGAAATTGAAGCTGTAGAAATAAAAAACAATGGAACAATCTCAGCTTTAAAAAACCTTAAAAGTAATAAATTATCAAACTTACTTCTTGGAAAAACTATTCTAGGAGAAAATCTTACTTTAGAAGAGGAGCTTTTAAATAAAGGAATCATTTCAGTAAAAGGAGATATGACAGCTAAAAATGTTTCTAATACTGGAAGTATAATTTCAGATAAAAATATAGTATTAAAAGAATTGAATAACAACAGTGGGACTATTGAGGGAAAAAATATTAACATAGTAAATATTGGAATCCTTAATAATCAATCAGGAAAGATAAAAGTTTTTGACAATGATTCAGTATTGCATGTAAAAGCACTTGATATTAATAATAATTCTGGTGAAATTCATGCTCAGGGAACTGTTGATTTAAATATAGCTGGAAACTTAATTCTTACAGGAAGCTATATAGGAAATAATTTTTTAAAAGTAACTGCTAATTCTTTGACTTCAAATATTAATTTAGAAAATGTTGGAGACATAGTACTTAATCTATCTGGTGATTTCCTGAATAATAATAAATTTGTCAGTGGAAATAATATTACTATAACTGCAAAAGATTTAATAAATAATAAAACTTTAGGTAGTCTAGGAAATTTTAATATTGTACTTACAGGAAAATTAGATAATCTAGACAGTATAATTCTTGGAAATGGAAATAATATAATAACAACTGCTGAAAATGTAAATAACAGCGGATTTTTAACTTCGCAGAATAGTTTAACAGTAAACTCAAAAGATTTAGTAAATAATGGACAGATAGCTTCTGGGAATGTCCTTATTTTAAATTCAAATAATATAACAAATAATAATTTTGCTCTTTTGTATTCTAAAGAAAATATGTTTATAGCAGCAAAAAAAGATCTTGTAAATAATAAAGGAGATATATATTCTGGAAATAATGTAGAAATAAAAGTTTTAGAAAAAGTACAGAATAATGCAGCAACAATAGAGGCTATAGGAGATATCTATATAGAAGCAGCCCAGATAGAAAATTTTGGAGAAGTAACAGGAAGTCATTCTATCACTGGAAAAATTCCTGGCATATCAAGTGATGTGGATATGGGATCAATTGACAAAACTATTCTGAATAATAAAAGTAATCTAATAATGCAGGAACTATTTACAGACTATATTGGAGGAATAGGAAGCTGGACATGGTATCATGGTCATGCTAGTGATTTAGGTGTATATCTTCATGAAATTGATAAAGTTGAAAGTAATTATACAAGCACTATGGCATATATTTCATCTGGAAAAAATATTACTCTTAAGACTACTGGAGATGTAATAAACAGAGAAGGAAATATTTTAGCAGATAAAGATATAAATATATCAGCTGTTAATTTAAAAAATGAAAACTATACAGTAGATGTAGAAGTAAACAGTGAATGGAGAAGAGATTATGAGCTTCATGGAAGCGCTATGTATACTCTTCCTTATGATACATACTTAATGGATGGAAAGGTGTATAACTATAACAGGGATAAAGGTTATGTAGTAGTAAATGATAAAATAATTCAAAAATTAGGAACTGACAAAGCTACAAAAATATCAGCAGGAAATAATATAAATATATCAGCTGTTAAAGTAGGAAATGGAGCATTATCAAGTGATCCAAATGCAGTAAATTCTAAAAATATCAATGTAGGACAGGTAATATTAAACAGCAATAATATATCAAAAACTGGAACTATTAACACAGAAAGCTTTATTACAATACCAGAAGGAGATAAAGGACTATTTGTTGTAAACAAAGATTTAGTGAATTCAGCTGGAGTATCTGTAACAGAAAAAGATAAGATAACTGTAGGAAATGGAGAGCTGATATTTAATAATAATTCAGTTTCAAATAATAAAATTCCAGGATTTTCATATTTGATAGAATCAAATGTTAAATTTACAGATATGGGATACTATATGGGTTCGGACTACTTCTTTGGAAAAATAGGTTTTAATCCTGAGAAAAATATAAGACTTCTTGGAGATGCTTTCTATGAATCAAGAGTGGTAAACAGAGCTATTCTTGAAAGTACAGGAAAAAGATATCTAAATGGAGCAGCAAATGAAAAGGAACAGATGCAGATATTATTAGATAATTCCATAACTGCTATGGAAGATTTTAATCTGTCTATTGGAACAGCTCTCACAAAAGAACAGATAAATAATCTTAAAAGTGATATCATATGGTATGTTGAAGAAGAGGTTAATGGAGTAAATGTTCTTGTGCCTAAAGTGTATCTATCTAAAGAAACTCTTGCATCACTTGGTAATAATCAGACTGGAATGATGGCAGGGAATGGAATGAATATATCAGCTGTTGAAGTTAATAATACAGGAAGTATAAAATCTAATGGAAGTATTACTATAAACACAGAGGAATTTTTGAATAAATCTGTATTAGGTGATTTTAAAGCATTGATTGCAGGAAATGATATAGAAATAGTTTCTGTAAATGATATAAAAAATATAGGAGCTGAGATATCAGCAGAAAATACTGTATCTCTTGAATCTATAAAAGGAAGTATCTGGAATAAGAGTACTGCCAGAGTAAATGATCTTACATATAAAATAGATTCAGATATAGAAAATACTGCTAAAATATCTGGTACTAATATAAGTATAAAAGCTGGAGAAAACTATACTAATACTGCTGCATTAGTTGAAGGTAAAGGAAATGTAGATATAGCAGCAAAAGAAGCAGTAATAGATACAATAGAAATGCATGATTATGAAAAACAAGGTGGAAAGAAAAATTACACAATAACAGAAAGCTATACAAATGCAGGAAGTGTAATAACAGGAGAAAATATTTTTATTTCAGCAGATAAAAATATTAATATAAAAGGTTCAGATATAATTGCTGACAGTGAACTTAGGTTAAAAGCTGGAGAAGATGTAAATCTTACAGCTTCAATAGACAGTGACTATTATGAGCATCAAGAAAGTAAAAAGAAAAGTTTTGGAAGAGGAAAATCAAAAACAGAGGTAAAATATAGTACTTCTCATAATGGAACTAATCTCATTGGAGAAAATGTAAGTATAGAAAGTGGTAAAGATACAGTCATAATAGGAAGTAATATTCAGGCAGGGCCTGAAGGAAGTGCTGTAATAAATGCAGGTGGAGATATTGTACAAGCAGCTGTAAAGGATATAAACTACAGCTATAAGAAAACTACTAAAACAGGTTTTCTGGGACTTACAGGAAGTTCAAAATCTACTGAACAGTATAAGGAAGAAGCTGTAAAATCAAATACAATATCAGGAATAGGTGGAACAAGTTATGATGCAGGAAATGGAATACTTTTAGAAGGAGTAACAGTTGTATCAACTGGAAATATAACTTTAAAAGGAAAGGAAGTAGCTATCAACCCTGTAGAAACACAGGCATATCAAGAAGAAATTAAAAAGAAAAAAGGATTTAGCAGCTCATTTAGTGGAGGAACTGCTAGTTTTTCATATGGAAAATCAAAAGATGAGATAAAAACGACACAGACTACTAATACAGCTTCTACAATAGTATCTCAAGGAAAGGTAGATATAGAAGCTACAGAAAGGAAAGCTGTATTAAAATCAGTGGATATCTATGGAGAAACAGGAATAGATATTAAAGGTCATGAAGGTGTAGAATTAATTGTTGCAAAAGATAAGACAACAGTAGATGAAAAATATAAATCAAGCAGTATAGGAGTATCTGTAGGAGTAGCAGGCTCAATAAAAACTACAATAGATAATGTAAGAGATATAGATAAACTTACAGACTTTGGTGGAAACAGTTATGATATAGCAAATACAGCATCAGATTTAGTAGGAGCTATTAAAGAAGGTGCAGAAGCAATAAATAAGGTTACATCAGATAAATATAAGGATAAATCTCAAAATGCATCACTTGAGAATCTTGAAGGAATATCAACTGATGTCAACAGCTATATAACTGTAAGTGCTGGAGTAAATAAGAGTAAATCTGAATATCATTCTTCAAGTGAATCAACAGTAAAAAATAAGCTTGAATCTAAAGGAGATATAAATATCAGCTCTGGTGCTGGAAGTGTAATAATAGAAGGAACAGATATAAAGACAGAAAAAGATTTAAATCTATCAGCATCTAAAGATGTTGTGGTAAAATCTAGTAAAGATGAATATTCATCATCAAGCAGTTCATCTTCTAAAGGTCTGAATGCAGATTTGACAGTTTCAACTAATCCAAAAGATATGTTGGGAAGTGTAACAGCTTCTCAAAGCAAAGGAAAGGGAAATAGTGAAGGAACTGTAAATGTGAACTCTAAATTTGAAGTAGGAGGAACACATAAGGTAGAAGCTGGAGAAAAAGTAATATACGAAGGAGCCAATGTAGAAGCTGGAAGAGTGGAAATAAAAGGAGAGGAAGTAATAATTGCCTCTTCAAAAGATACTGAGAAATCAAGCAGCAAAAATAGTAATAGTAGCATAAAAGTAACTCCAGGGACCCCGGGTTTTTCTGGTGAAATCAATGTTGGACATAGAGAAAGCAATGGAGAAAAAGAGTGGGTAAGTGACCAGACTTCTATAATTGCAAAAGAAGGAGGGATAATTGAAAGTAAAGATTTTACTAACAGTGGAGCAATAATAGGTTCTGAAAGTGAAGAAAATAAACTGATAGTAAAAGCTGAAAATATAACAGTAGAACATTTAAAAGATAAAGATACAAATAAAGTAAGTGGTGGAGGAATAGAAATAACTGGAGCAGGAGTTCCAAACTTATCAGTAGTAACAGGAGGACAGGATAAGAGACAGGATACAAATGCAACAGCAGTAAATACAGAATTTGAAATAGCAGGAGAAAGTAAAATAGCAGAAGAATTAGGGTTTAATACAGATTTAGAAAAAGCACAAGTTATAACAAAAGCTGAAGATAAAGTATTAGATGCAGAACTTCATACAGATTTACTAAATCAGTCAGAAAGAGATAAAATAGCAGAAGCAGGAGAAAAAATAGGAGATCTGGCAGGAGCACTAGCTAATTCAAATGATGGAGGAATATTTAATACATATAAAGAGAACAGATTTGGAAATCTTTTAAATGATTATATAAAAAAATCAGGTGTATCAGGACTGTTCCTTGATGATAAAATATCATTAGAAGATAAAAGAAATGCTTTAAATAATTTAGTAGAAGGTTTCTTAAAAGATAGAGGCTATACAGGTCCAATGCCAGAAATACATATAGGAAGTGAATCATTTTCAGTAGATAGCAGTAAGGGAATAGGAGAGAAAATCTTTATAAGCCAAGATTCATTAACTAGTGGAAATGTATTACAGATACTTGGACATGAATTAGGACATTTGGTAAAATATGATAAAGATGAAAAAACAGCAGATAATGTAGGAAATAAAATAGAAGAGATAAAGGCAGGAGAAGAAAAAGACTACAATGAATATCTAGCTTCAATTAAAGATAAGTATAAGGACCTACCAAGTCTGGAAGAATCAAAAGAATTAGAAAATAGAATTCCTGACGAATATAAGGAAAAATTTGCTGTTCCAGTTCCGCTTCCAGTATTAGTAGGTGGAGTAGTACTTATTGGAGGATATTATTATATACAAAACTCTGAAGAAAATAAAGAAACTTGGAATAAATTTCAAGAAGAGCTAAAGAAGGAATGGGAATCTGTTAAAGATAAAGGAATAGCCTATGCTGAATTTCATCAAATTTATATGGAAGCCTTTTTAGCAAAACAAAATATTATAATAGGGGCTGAAGAGGGGATAGGAACATTAACATTTCCAGGGGAGATACCTGATGAATTTAAATTGCCTCCTATCCTTGTTGGAAAAAATCCAGAAGAGTTACATGATAAAGATATTCATGAGTCCCCAGGAACGCCACCAATTCCACCAGTGACAAATACAGCTCATGATGGAGGAACTAAAGATTTACCAGATACAGGAACTCTTGTAAATGAACCTCCTAAAGTAGAAGATAAGAATATAATGGTTATAACTGAAAAAGAAGCAAGAGAAAAATATACAAATACATTAAATAAGACAAAAGTAGAAGGAGAATATCCAAGTTATAAATCAAACTCTGATATTTTAAGAGATCAATTAGTAAAAGCTGGAGTAGAGGAACCAAATTATTCAAATGCAGCACATCATATAGTAGCAGTCCTAGGAACTGGAATGCCTGATGCTACAAAGATTTTAAAAGAACTAGGAATAGAAGGAAACTCAGCATCTAATGGAGTTTTTCTTCCTACTATAGGAGCTGATACAACTGATTTAACTGAAGTACCTCATGTTGGACCTAATGGCAAATCGTATAAAGATACTGTTAATGACAGGGTGAAAAATGTGTATGATGAAGCTATAAAAAAAGGACTTAGTAAAGATAAAATAATTGAAAAAGTAGTAAAAGAAATAAATAATATAAAAATTGATTTACAAACTGGAAAGTTAAAAATAAATAAGGCAGAATTATAATTAAAATTTTATTAAAAGAAACATAAAAATTATATGGAGGAAATAGAATGAAAATTTATAAATTTAAATATAGTTTTGATGAAGATGAAGCAATGTTTGATGCAGAAGACAAATTTAAAATAGAAAATTCTAAGTTTACAAAAGAAGAAATAAAAAAAGAATGTTACTGGCTTGATATTAAAGATTTTTCTCTAATGAATGAAATAATGATGAGAGAAAGAAGGAATATTTCAATGAATGATTTAAAAAATTGTATTAATTTAGTAACAGAAGATAAAATTTCTAAACTAACAGATATAATGCGTATAGCAGGGTTTGGCGGAACAATTCTATTATCAAAAAAAGCTAAAGAATATATTCAAAAAAAATATAAAGATAAAAATATTGAATATCTAGAGGTTTATTATAAAAATATTCCTTTATATGTAATGAATGTAATGGAAAGTGAGGAATGCTATGTGGATGATTCTCCTAAAATAGACTACGAGTATATGCTCGATTTTTCAAAAATAAAGGATAATGATATTTTTAGAGCTAGAGAGATTGGAAATTTTAAGTATGCTATATCTGGAATTTATTGTAATGAAAATTTTAAAAAATATATAGAAAAGAGTGATTTAAAAGGATATAAGTTTATAGAAATCAGAGATATAAATGATGGTATTCCAATGCAAGAAGAGAAGGAAGAATATATTTTCAAAGAAGAGCCTACAAGAGAACTTTATCCAAATGGGAATTTAAAATATGAAGGAACTATTTGGAAAGGATATAGGATAAATAAATGGAGATATTTTCATGAGGATGGAAGTCTTGAGATGGAAGGAAATTTTGGTGGAAAAGATGCCGAGATATTGGAAATAGGAGAACAAACAGGAGAATGGAAATATTACTATAAAAATGGAAATATTAAAACAATAGGGTATTTTAAAAAAGGGAAGAAAAAGGGAATATTTAAAACTTATGATGAGGCAGATGGTTCATTATGGTTGGAACAATACTATGAAACAGGAGAAGAAAATGAATTAATAAAATGTAAATTCTATTATAAAAATGGGCAGATAGAAAAAGAAGGAACTGCATATGAAAGAAATAACTGGGAAATTTCAGGAGAATGGAAATATTATGATATGCAGGGAAATCTAAAAAAGATAGAAATTTATGATAAAAACGATTTAATTGAAACAAAAACATTTGATTAATATTTTATAGGCAGTCTAATTAATTTGGAGTTATCCATTAAAATATTAATAAAACATAGATTTTAAACTAAAAGAAAAACTGAAAATATGACAGTAGAACATTTAAAAGATAAATATATAAATAAAATAAATATGGAAGAAATTTATGAAAAAAATAGTATTAATTTTTATTGGAATGATTTTAACAATTTTCTTTTCTGCTTGTTCATCAGCTGTAACTAGAGAAAGTAAGAAGAATGCTCTAGAACTACGAAATTCAATTGAACAAATTATAATAATTGGAAAAACAACAGAATTTGAAGTTTCTGACCTACTTGGAAATCCAACGGTTCAAGTATTGCAAGGAGATAAAATACTAAGGATGGCATATTATTCTGGAAACTTTTATCATAAAAATATTGAAAGCAACAAAAGAATTCTTGAGAAATATATTCCAAGCAAATTATTAAATGATGAAAAATCTCTAGAAAAAGTTGTTCTGGGAATATATTTAAAAAGAGATGATAGTAAAAATGAAAGAATTGTTTATAAAATAACAGCTGAAGTGTTGAGATACTAAGGAGGTTGAGAGTATGAAGATATTAAAAATAATAACTATCTTATTTTGTTTTTTATTACAAATAAGCTGTGGACCTACCAAGACTGGAACAATAGCTGATATTAACTACTCTCCTAACTTTTTTAACTTTGATACTAAAATTCAGGTAGAAGATGGAAAAATAGTGAAATTTCCTATAAGAACCAACGAAAGAAGAATAAATTCAATTAAAGAAGCTGAAAGTAGATATATAAAAAATGGAAGTGCTTATTTTATTCAAAATAGTGAATTTCAAAAAACTAGAAGTGTTTTGAAAAAATCTGAAATAACAGGTAGAGAAAAGATGATAGATCAATTTGAAATAGTTCACCAAGGATATATTCTTAAGTATATTTTTAATGTAGATAAGGAAATTGTGTCAAAAATAGATAAAGTAAAAATTGAATTGCTCAATGCTAATAAAGTATTGGAAGTAGTAGCTGAATATTTTCCTAAAACCAAATTGAGTATTCCTGAAGGAAGTTATGCTATACTTTCTAAAGGATATTTTAGTGGCGAGTCAAAAATTATAATAAATAAAGGTGATTATATAAAAGGAGATAGAAAGTATTTATATATATTTAAAATAACTTTAGAGAGCAAAAATGAAAAATTAGATGAGGTATATGGAGCCTTTTTCTCTCACTTCCATGATAAAAATTATAAATATGTTCAAGGACACATTTAATTATATATGATAATGGATCAAAATATGTAAAAAAATCATAAAAGTAAAAAATATTGTAATTAAAGTTGATATTTTATAGGTGGCTCAATTAATTTGAGTCACTTAATAAAATATTGAAATAGTAGGAGAAAGAAAATATTTAAAGGAAATCGATCCTTCTGATGGCAAAGGAAAGCATGATATAAGAGTTGACTAAAAGGAGATTTAATGGAAAAAATTATAATAGAGTATATAAAAGATTTAATAATTAAGAAAGATTTAAAAGCTATATATAAAGAATATGAAAAAAATTCAAAATTAGAATTTGTTGATAATGTATTAAAAAATATTGATAAGTATGTAATTAAAATAGAAAAAACATCAGAAAATTATATACAAAAAACATGGAGATTAAATTTTGAATCTTATAAAAATATGGATTACTATAGTGAAATATGTTTTTCTAAAATAATACCATTATATTATTTAGAGCATAGCTTTATTTATAATGATTATAATGATGATAATATGGATAAGGATATAGGGAATACTTATAATTTTCCTTTAATAAAAAAACAAAAAATAGTTCAAGATAATATACTTGGATCACTTAAAGATAAAAATTATATTAGATACTTTTATGATGAGGGAATAGATAATATTAAATCAGCTCTTGAAATCAAAGATGGAAGTTTTACTATAATGGATGGAGAGCAATATTCTATAGATGATATTTTTTTTAAAGGAAAGCTGCAATTTTTATTAAGGAATAGTGATAAATAATATGAAAGAGAAAATAAAAAATAAGTTAGAGGAACTATTTAATGAGAAGAAAATTACTTTTAAAGAAAAAAATATTGAAAAAAATTTGTTTGAAAAAGTATATGAAAAATTAAAAAGTGAATTTGAAAGTAATATTTTAGACTATGAAATAATTTTAAATGAAAATTTATTTTATGAAATTTGGAAGTTATATTTTATAAAAGAAAAAAATATTAATTGCTATATTGAAGTAAAAATATCAAAAATAATTTCTAGTTTTATATTAGATGGAAAAGCAGAAATTATTGATGAAAATCCTGAAAGTATTGTCAAAAATTTAGAAGGTACATTTGGTGATATGACTTATAAAAGCAAACTAGATTTTTTTCCAAAATTAGAAAAGGTTTTAGAAGAATATAATTATACTAATTTAGAATATATAGATGTATATTTTACTGCATTAGAAATTAAAAATAAGAATTTTTTTATCAGAGACTTTAAAAATAATTTCACTTTAAATGGACTTTTTTTTATTGATAAATTAGATGTTTTTGAAACTTTTTTAATAGAAAAATATAAACAGAGTTAAAAAATAAAAATTGAATTGTAAGGATCTAGAATGGAGAAAAATTACTTATGTTTACTAAATAATAGAGGTAACTATTAGATAAGTTACCTCTTGTTGTAAACTTTAGGAATAGTAAAGAATATAGCTAAAGGATGTTGAGAGAAATTTTATCTCTATATACAACAATTTTTTCTACAAAAGTTTTCAATATATTTTTAACAATATTATCATCTTTAGATTTAAGGTACTTACTTAAATTTAAAAGATAATTTTTTATTTAACATATAATATTTAGAGCTGAGATCATTTTTGGGTATCAGCTCTTATTTTTTATAAAATTATAAAAACTATTAAATATGATGAAACTTCTATAAAGAAGAAAGAGGGAAAATATAAAATGATGTCAGAAAAATTGATAAAATTAGTAAAAAATATTCAAAGAATTATAATCTATATTTCTGTAAAATTTTTTATATATAATAGAGTTTCATCTATTCCTTCTTTAATTAATTTTTTAAAAATCATATATGTGTGATATGATAAAAATAAATTTATTGTAAGAAGGAGAAGAATGAATAGGGTATTATTAGTTGATGATGATGAGAAATTTCTTGAAGTATATTCAGAAATACTGATTTCTAATGGTTATGAAACTGTAACTACATCCTCTGGGGAGGAATGTTTAAAAAAGCTTAGAGCTGAGTTTTTCAATATTGTAATTATAGATGTTCTTATGCCTGTTATGAATGGAATAGAGCTGTTAAAACTAATTCAGCAGGAATATTCTTCTTTGATAGTGCTGGTGTTGACAGGGGAGGGATCTATCTCTGGAGCAGTAGAAGCTATGGAATTGGGAGCTTTTACATATATGCTCAAACCGTTAGAAATAGAAGTACTTCTTCACAATTTAAAGAGAGCTGAACAATTTTATATATTAAACTCGGAAAATATAAGCTTAAAAAACAGGCTTCCTGTTAATAATAAAACTATGCTTTTAGGAGAAAGTGCCTTTATTAAAGAGACTATAAAACAGATAGAACAGGTTTCTTCAGCAAATTCCTCTGTTCTCATAACTGGAGAGAGTGGAACAGGAAAAGAGATTATTGCAGATTTGATTCATTCTTATGGAAAACGAGCTTTAGGACCTTTAGTAAAAGTAAACTGTGGAGCTTTGAGTGAATCTTTATTGGAAAGTGAGCTTTTTGGTTATGAAAAAGGAGCTTTCACAGGTGCTACAGCAAGAAAAATAGGATTTTTTGAACTTAGTAATGGAGGAACTTTATTTTTAGACGAGATAGGTGATATGTCAGCTAATTTACAGCAGAAACTTTTGAGGGTTATTCAGGAAAAAACTTTTGAAAGAGTAGGGAGTACACAGGTAATTAGAAGTGACTTCAGACTTATATGTGCTACTAATAAAGATTTAAGAGAAGAGATAAAAAAGGGGAATTTTAGAGAGGATCTCTTTTACAGAATTAATGTAATTCCTATAAAGACAGTGCCTTTAAGGAGGAGAAAAGAGGATATTCCTGTATTGCTTGAATATTATATTTCATACTTTTGTCGTGAAATGAATAAACATATTTTTAAAATAACAGATGAAGCACTGGAAGATTTGATGAATTATGAATGGCAGGGAAATGTAAGAGAAGTAAAAAATTTCTGTGAGCGTTTAACTGTTTTTTCAAATGGGAATGATGTATCCACTAAGGTGATAAAAAATTATATAGAAGGAGATACAGTCTGGGAAAATACACACTCTAGTTCTACTTACAAGGAAGCTGAAAAAGATTTTCAATACAATTTTCTTTTAAAAAAATTAGAGGAAAATAATTGGAATATTTCTAAAACTGCTGAGATACTGAAAATTTCAAGAAAAACTTTGCAGTTAAAGATTAAAGAATTAAAAATAAGAGAGTGTAACATATCTTGACCTGGGATAGGAAAAAAATTATACAGCTGTGGGAAGAAAATAATTTAAAAGAAGTATGCAATATATTTTGCATACTTTTTTAGTTTTTATATTGAAAATTGGATGGATTGTTATCTTGGCATATTTTTTGCTTATATACTACTATATAAAGATTGAGGAAGGAAATTATGAAAAAGCTTAAGAGGCGTTCTTTTGTTTCGCAAATGTTATTTTTATTTATTTTGTTTCATTTAATATCTGTCATATTATTTAGTTATTTTTTATTTCAGCAGGATAGAAAGCAATCAAATGAAAATCTGGAAGACACGCTAAATGAAATTGTGAGAGAGAAATCTCAATTAATATCTCTAGTTATAGAAAGAATTGAAAATGAAGCAGAAAATCTTGCTAGATGGACAGAAAATTATTTAGAAGATGAAGAGATTACAAAATTATCTGATGAGTATTATACATCTGAAAGAGGAGTTTTAGTCAGGAAAGATAAAAATAGACTTGAAAAAGGTTCATCTGTTTTTCTGCCTAAAAATCAGAAAATTGATGAAAAAATGATTTCAATGATTATGCAGTCAGAAAAATTAGATGTTCAATTTAGGCAGGCTGCTAAAAATATTCCATACATATCATGGCAAGCTATTCCAATGCTTAATGGATTTTTAAGGGTTTATCCTTATTCTGAAATGAATATGTATTCTTCAGAACATATGCAGTTGAATGACCCATTTTATATAGAGGCATTGAAGCAGAGTTCCAGCAAAAAATCAATATGGTCAGAACCATATCTTGATTTTATGGGAACTGGCTGGTGTATTACCTGCACTCATCCGATATATGTAAATGATGAGGTAATTGGTTTTACAAGTATAGATGTAAATTTTGAAACTATTCAAAAAGATTTTATGGAAGACTTCAGACTTGGAAAGTCAGGAATTTCTTTTCTTTTATATAATTCAGGGGAAATCATATATCAGCCTGGGGTTCCTCTTTCTTCTAAAACTAAAGGGGATCTGGCTCGAATCAATATAATAAAGGATACAAATCTAAGTCCTGAATACAAGAAAGCTCTGGAAAAAGTAGTAAGAGACAAGAGCGGAGTAGTTAGATACAAAGATGGAAGTACAGAAAATGTAATAGTATATTCTTCAATAGAGGGGCTCCCTTGGAAAATAGCAGTAGAAGTTGATCAGAATGAATTTGCTTCAATTAAAATTTTTACATGGAAGTCACTGCTCTATCTGGTAGGGTTATCTACCATACTTCTTTTCTTTTTTACATATTTTTTATTGAAAAATTATTCAAAACCAGTTCTTTCTCTAGTAGGAAGAGCGAGAAAAATATCAGAAGGTAATTATGAAATAAATGCAAGTGATTTCTATTATGATGAGATCAATGAATTGTCTATGGCATTTGATTCAATGAGCTTGAGTATAAAGGCATATATTGATGAACTTATACAGAAAAATACAGAAATAAAAACGATATTTAATAGTATAGGTGGACTTCTCATGATTGTTGATAGTGAGTACAGAATACTTTTGCTCAATGAAAAAGGACTTCAGTTAATAGGAAAAAGCCTGACAGAGGTTGTGGGGAAAAAATGCTATGATGTGATTGCTGCCCAAAGCTGTATCTGTCCAGAGTGCAAATTAAAAAAAGTTATGGAAGAAGGAAGAGAAGATATCTCCATCATTCCAATAAAAGATAAAATATTTGAAATATCCTATTATCCAATTAATGGAAAAGAAAAAAATTCAAGAGAAGTTGTAGTATACAGCTATGATATAACTGAAAGAATTATTATAGAAAAAGAACTTTCCCAGAAAGAAAAAATGGCAGGAATAGGGCAGCTGTCTTCAGCTATTGCCCATGAGTTGAAAACTCCAATTGCTGTTATAAAGGGTTCTGTATATTTACTGAGAAACTATATGAAAAACATAGAAAATAAAAAAATAGAAAATCAGCTCAATATAATAAATGAAACATTGTCTGAAGCAGAAGAAATAATAATGAATCTTCTTGACTATTCAAGAATTTCCAAGCTGGAAGAGAGGGAAATTGATATAGAAAAATTAATAGAACAGATAATATTTATTTCAAGAAAAGAAAGTTCTCGTATAAATGTAAAAATAGAAAGAAACTTTTCTCACTCTCCATTTATCTATAAGGGAAAAGTTGAGCCAATTAAACAGGTATTTTTAAATATCTTCACTAATGCATTAACAGCACTAAAGAATGGAGGGAATTTATTAATAGAAGGAAAAAATATAATGAGAAACCAGAAAGAATATATTGTTGTATCAATTATTGATGATGGACCTGGAATTGATGATAAGATTAAAGCCACTATATTTGACCCTTTTGTTACAACATCTTCAGATTCTTTAAATACAGGTTTGGGATTGTGGATTACTAAGAAAATCTTAGAAAATATGAATGGAGATATTGAAATCTCAAGTATAAAAGGTTCAGGAACAGCTGTCCATATTTTTCTGCCAGTGAACTAATATCTATATAGCTTTTAACATCAGGAAAAAATAAATATATTTAGGAGGAGATTTATGAAAGTTAACAAAAAGTATCTGTCATTCTATTATCAAGATATGGAAGAAATTCCTGACATTGTTTTAAACCCTAAGAAAACAGCTCTGTTGATTGTAGATATGCAGAAAGAGTTTGTATCAAGAGAGATAGGGGAAGCAATAGTGTATAAAGAAAGAGGAGATTGGGAAAGATGGCTTCCTTTTCATGATAGGCTAGATGATATAGTAATTCCCAATACAGTAAAATTATTAGATTTTTTTAGAAAAAACGATATGTATGTAACTTTTGGGCGTATTGCATGTCTTCATCCGAAGGGAGATGACAGAGCTCCTGTTCAAAAAACTGAGGGGTGGAATGGTATATTTCTTCATGTAGACTCAGTTGAAGCTGAAATGATAGATGAACTAAAGCCATTAAAAGGAGAAATAGTTGTAAATAAGACTACTGACAGCGTTCTAAATAGTACCAGTTATGAAAGAATGCTCTGCAATATGGGAGTAGAAACAGTAGTAGTTACTGGAATAGTAACAGATCAATGTGTAGCTGGAACTGTAAGAAGTCTTGCTGATGCCGGTTTTAAAGTAATATGTGTAGAGGACTGCTGTGCAGCTCCAGATATAAAGCTTCATGATGATGAACTTAGAATAATGAATATAATTTATTGTAATGTACTTTCCACTGATGAAACGCTAGAAGTATTACAAAAAAATATGTAATCAATTTAAAAGGAGGAAAGACATGGGGGAAACAAATGGCTTAAAAAAAGAATTATCATTAACAAGTTTGATTGCAATGGCTTCTGGTGGTATGGTTGCTGCATGGATGGTGGAAATAAGATATTGGTTTGAGTTGACAGGGGTTACATCTGCCTTGGCATTATTAGTATGTGCATTGCTCATACTGCCTTTATGCTTTATTTATACTGAAATGACTGCAATGCTTCCATATGCTGGGGGAGCTAATATATGGGCAACTAATGCATTTAATTGGGATGCAGGCTTCTTCACTTGCTGGGCGTTGCTGCTGCTGTATATTATGGCTATGCCTACTGTTACCTATGGGATAGCCAGTATGCTGACATATTTTTTTCCTGTATCATTTATGCAGACTAAAATACTTGCAGTGGTTTTGACAACAGGAGCATATTTTTTAGCTAACAGAGAGCTGAAGATTCTGGCAAAAATTCAAGGGATTCTTTATTGGAGTACTCTTGTTGTTTCAGTAGGGGCTTCTTTGATATTTGTATTTAATGGTAATTGGAGTATAGAAGTAATGAAGCCTTTCTTCCCTATGGGGAGCAAGGGATTCACAGCTGCAATAGCCTTGTTAATGATGAAATTCATAGGGTTTGACTTGATACCTCAATTATCTGAAGAAACAAATTTTCCTAAGAATAAGCTTTGGATAGCTTTTATAGGTGCTATCGGACTTACTGTATTAATCTATGGAATGGCAGTAATTGGGGTTGGGGGAATATTTACAACAAATCAAATAATAAATACAGATGTAGTAGACCCAAGAGTAGCAGATTATATAGGAAAACATTGGCTTGCTATAATTATTGTAATTATGGGATGCTTAGTGTGCATAACAACAATTCCAGGCTTTTGGCTGTCTGCTTCAAGAACTTTATATGGAGCTTCTAAACAGCATCAAATGACAAGACTTTTTGGAGTTCTTAATAAAGAAGGGCAGCCTATAAATGCAAATATTACAGTTGGAGTACTTGCTATGTTTTTTACTGTATTTGCACCAGATAAATGGGTAAATTATATTTATACAATCTATGGGATTACAGCTGGAATTGTATATTTTATAGTTACAATATCTTTTGTTTCATTAAGAATAAAGAAACCTCAATGGAACAGACCATATAAAGTAAAAGTATGGCCTTTAGTTGCACTGATAAGTTGTTGTTTTACACTATGGGTTATTTATACATGCTTTGGAGAAATAAGTTCAGGAAGTCTTCTAGTACTGGGAATATATTTTTCAGGAGGGATATTTATGTGGATTTATGCTAAAATAATGCAAAAGAAAAAGCCTGTTGAATGGAAAAAGATAATTATTTCTCCTGATACAGATATTTCAGAAGAAGAAATTCTAAATAATTAGAGACAAATTGTAAATAATATTAATTTATTATTAAGTTAAAAAATTCAGCCCATGTATCTTTAGAAATGAATATTCTAAATTTTATGGGCTTTTTATATTTTCTTACTTTATATATTTTTATCTAAGAAAAAAATAAAAATAATTAAGATGAATAATGTGAATTATAACCTTAGAAAATAGTTTGAAATATATTACAAAACATCAATAATAATTTTTTAAATAGTGATGAAATCTAGTATAATAATATTGAGTAATAAAATAATTGTATTCAGAGAGAATAGTGAGGGATTTATGAAAATATATGACTTAACACATGAAATAAAAAATAATATGACTGCATATTGTGATGCAGAAAAACCAAACATTAAACCTCTTTTTTCATATGAAAAAGATAATTTCAATGTAACATGTTTAGGTCTAACTTCACATCTTGGGACTCATTTAGATGTTCCTCTTCATTTAATAGAAAATGGAAGGAATATCTGTGATTTTCCAGTTGATACATTTTGGGGAAAAGGGCTATGTATTTCTTTTGAAAATTTAGAAAACTTTGATTTTGATTTCATTAAAAATATTGACTATCTACTGATTTATACTGGATGGGATAAATATTGGGATAAGGAAGATTATTTTAAAGACTATCCAATTATTTCAAAAGAAATAGTTGAAAAAATAGCAAATTCTCATTTAAAAGGAATTGGAATAGATTGTATTTCCCCAGACAGCTATGATTCTAAAGAAATGGGAAATCATAAACTCCTTCTAGCAGCTGATAAGATAATAGTAGAGAATTTGTGTGAATTAGAAAATATTTTAAATAAAGAATTTTATTTTTCATGTATTCCTTTAAAAACAGCAATAGATGGATGTCCTATTAGAGCTGTTGCTATAGAAATGTAAAAGATATAATAACTTTGATTTCATCTCTTTAGGTAGTAAAGTTTTATAAAAATAAATATTTTTAAATTTTGAAGCCTCAGATAGTATTTCTGGGGTTTTTATTATATTTTTTATTTATAACCTACAATTTAAATTATATATTTATATAATTAAAGTGATTTAGAATTTG
>ERZ838225.570-NODE-570-length-49120-cov-7.259187_pt1 | contig 49120 bp, 33 predicted proteins | sample MGYA00519684_ERZ838225 | MGnify/ENA primary metagenome ERZ838225 (study PRJEB31850, sample SAMEA3708829) | human gut metagenome | biome: human gut; feature: human-associated habitat; material: faeces | place: China | collected 2014 ... | reverse complement strand
GATACTCATGAAGGTACCGCTACCATGGACTGGATGGAACAGGAGCAGGAGAGAGGTATTACCATTACTTCTGCAGCTACCACCTGCCACTGGACCCTGCAGGAAAACTGCAAGCCGAAAAAAGGCGCTCTGGAGCATCGTATCAACATCATCGATACTCCTGGACACGTAGACTTCACCGTAGAGGTTGAGCGTTCTCTGCGTGTACTGGACGGCGCTGTCGGTGTTTTCTGTGCTAAGGGCGGTGTAGAGCCTCAGTCTGAGAACGTATGGCGTCAGGCTGATACCTACAATGTACCCCGTATGGCATTCATCAATAAGATGGATATCCTGGGTGCAAACTTCTATGGAGCTGTAGAGCAGATTAAAACCAGACTGGGCAAGAATGCTATCTGCATTCAGCTGCCTATCGGTAAAGAAGATGAATTCAAAGGAATCATTGACCTGTTCGAGATGAAAGCTTACATCTACAACGATGATAAGGGAGACGACATCTCCATCATTGATATCCCGGAGGATATGAAGGATGACGCAGAGCTGTACCGCACTGAGCTGGTAGAGAAGATCTGCGAGCTGGATGATGACCTGATGATGCAGTACCTGGAAGGCGAGGAGCCGGCTGTTGAGGATTTAAAGAAAGTACTGCGCAAGGCAACCTGCGAGTGCGCAGCTGTTCCGGTATGCTGCGGTACTGCATACAGAAATAAAGGTGTTCAGAAGCTTCTGGATGCTATCGTAGAATTTATGCCGTCTCCGTTAGACATCCCGGCTATCAAGGGTGTTGATATGGATGGCAATGAGATCGAGAGACATTCCTCTGATGAGGAGCCTTTCTCCGCTCTGGCATTTAAGATTATGACTGACCCGTTCGTAGGTAAGCTGGCATTCTTCCGTGTGTACTCCGGTACCATGAATTCCGGTTCCTATGTTCTGAACTCTACCAAGGGTAAGAAAGAGCGTGTTGGACGTATTCTGCAGATGCATGCAAACAAGAGACAGGAGCTGGATAAGGTTTACTCCGGAGATATCGCAGCAGCTGTTGGTTTCAAGACCACCGGTACTGGCGATACCCTCTGTGACGAGCAGCATCCGGTAATCCTGGAGTCCATGGAGTTCCCGGAGCCGGTTATCGATATCGCTATCGAGCCGAAGACCAAAGCTGGTCAGGGCAAGATGGCAGAGGCACTGGCAAAACTGGCAGAGGAGGATCCGACTTTCCGTGCATCCACCAACCAGGAAACCGGCCAGACCATCATTTCCGGTATGGGCGAGCTGCATCTGGAAATTATCGTAGACCGTCTGCTGCGTGAGTTCAACGTAGAAGCAAACGTTGGTGCTCCGCAGGTAGCATACAAAGAGACCTTCACCAAGGCTGTTGACGTAGACAGCAAATATGCAAAGCAGTCCGGTGGACGTGGTCAGTATGGTCACTGTAAAGTACACTTTGAGCCCATGGATGCCAACGGCGAAGAGCTGTTCAAGTTCGAGTCTGCCGTTGTCGGCGGTGCTATTCCGAAGGAGTACATCCCGGCTGTCGGCGCTGGTATCGAAGAGGCTTCCAAGTCCGGTATCCTTGCTGGATTCCCGGTACTGGGTATCAAGGCTACTGTATACGATGGTTCCTACCACGAGGTAGACTCCAACGAAATGGCATTCAAGATTGCCGGTTCTATGGCATTCAAGGAAGCTATGCAGAAAGCAGGTCCTATTCTGCTTGAGCCGATCATGAAGGTAGAAGTAACCATGCCTGAGGACTACATGGGTGATGTTATCGGTGATATCAACTCCCGCCGTGGCCGTATCGAGGGTATGGATGATGTAGGCGGCGGTAAGATCGTAAGAGCGATGGTTCCGCTTTCCGAAATGTTCGGTTACTCCACAGACCTGCGTTCCAGAACTCAGGGTCGTGGTAACTACTCCATGTTCTTCGAGAAGTACGAGCCGGTTCCGAAGTCCGTACAGGAGAAGATCATCAGCGAGCATAAAAATTAATAGATTGTAATGCTTTGAGCAGCAGTCCGGAGGAAGCTGCAGGAAAAATATTCTTTCTCCGGCAGACTGCCGGCAGTACAAAATAGGCTTGAAAATATTGCAGAAATAGCATATAATAAAAAACAGCCTAACTATAAATTAAGCCCAAGAAGGGCCCAATTAAGGAGGACGTCATAAAATGGCAAAAGCAAAGTTTGAAAGAAACAAAGCGCATTGTAACATTGGTACCATCGGACACGTTGACCATGGTAAAACTACTCTGACCGCTGCTATCACCAAAGTTCTGTCTGAGAGAGTTGCTGGTAACACCGCTACCGATTTCGAGAATATCGATAAGGCTCCGGAAGAGAGAGAGCGTGGTATCACCATTTCTACTTCTCACGTTGAGTACGAGACCGAGCACAGACACTATGCACACGTTGACTGCCCAGGACATGCTGACTACGTTAAGAACATGATCACTGGTGCTGCTCAGATGGATGGCGCTATCCTGGTTGTAGCTGCTACCGATGGTGTTATGGCTCAGACCCGTGAGCACATCCTGCTGTCCCGTCAGGTAGGCGTACCGTACATCGTTGTATTCATGAACAAGTGCGATATGGTTGACGACGCTGAGCTGCTTGAGCTGGTTGACATGGAGATCCGTGACCTGCTGAACGAGTACGAGTTCCCGGGCGATGACACCCCGATCATTCAGGGTTCTGCTCTGAAGGCTCTGGAAGATCCGCACGGTCAGTGGGGCGACAAGGTTATGGAGCTGATGGATGCAGTTGATAGCTGGATTCCGGATCCGCAGCGTGAGACCGATAAGCCGTTCCTGATGCCTGTAGAGGACGTATTCACCATTACTGGTCGTGGTACTGTAGCTACCGGCCGTGTAGAGCGTGGTGTTCTGCATCTGAACGACGAGGTTGAGATCGTTGGTATTAAGGAAGAGACCAGAAAGACCGTTGTAACCGGTATCGAGATGTTCCGTAAGCTGCTTGACGAGGCTCAGGCTGGTGATAACATCGGTGCACTGCTTCGTGGTGTTCAGAGAACTGATATCGAGCGTGGTCAGGTTCTGTGTAAGCCGGCTTCCGTTAAGTGTCACAACAAGTTTACCGCTCAGGTATACGTTCTGACCAAAGACGAGGGTGGCCGTCATACTCCGTTCTTCAACAACTATCGTCCGCAGTTCTACTTCAGAACTACCGACGTTACTGGCGTTTGCGAGCTGCCGGCTGGCACCGAGATGTGCATGCCTGGTGATAACGTAGAGATGACCGTAGAGCTGATTCATCCGGTTGCTATGGAGCAGGGTCTGCGTTTCGCTATCCGTGAGGGTGGCCGTACCGTTGGTTCAGGCCGTGTAGTTTCTATCGTTGAATAATATCAGATAGAATATACTGAGTTTTATAAAATCTAGATTTTAAAAGGGCTTTCCGCGTAAGCGGGAAGCCCTTTTTGGATTTTAGCTTTCTCCATTCAGTTTCGATACATAGGCACTGGGGGTCATTCCGGTTTTCTTCTTGAAAAGCTGAGAAAAATACTGAGGATTGTTGCCGCAGCCGACCTGCTCTGCCACTGTCTGAATTTTGTTTTTATCATTTTCTGTTGACAGAAGAAGCTGCTTTGCCTTTTCAATACGTACCTCTGTCAGATAGTTGGAAAAACGGGTTCCCGTTTCTTTTTGAAATTTTTTGCTTACATAATCGGTGTTCATAAACAAAGACTGCTCTGAAATCCGCTTTAAGGTAAGGTTGGGATCCGAAAGATGCTGTTCCACATAATCGTAAATCTGCAGTATCATGGTAATTGTTGTAAGTTTCTGCGGCTTCATCATCAAAAGTCCACGAAATTTTTCAGCCAGAGTAAGTTTAAGCTGTTCCAGACTTGTTTCCTGTGTTATATTTAACAGCCATTCAGTTAAGTCTACAGTAGAGAGACGGTTGTCAGCCGCTGTAATTTTCAGCATAAGAGAATTTGAAAGCTGCTTCAGAAAGGACAGATCATTTACTGTTGACAGCAGACTGATCAGATTGTCAATATCCTCAGAACTGCTGCTGGAGAGGGCTGCTGAAAGCAGCTTTTCCGCCTCATCCATAATAAAGCTGTAATTACAGCTGGATAAAATATGGAAGTCATTAATGTAATAAATCATACTGAAACGCTTTACCTTGTCTAACGCTGTCTGCAAAAGGGTTTGAAGATTTTTAAAGGACAGATCCTCTGTTTCCAGAGAAGCGCGGTGATGGGACAGCTCCATGCTGGTAAAGAAACGTGACAGTTCCTGATAGTTTCCGGAAAATTCCTTGAAAAAGAGCAGCAGAGTGCAATTGACATATACGCCGTGAATCGTAACCTCGGGGAAATGGTTTTCCGCATATTGCTTCAGCTGCTGAAGAAATTCATCCAGGTTTTTCTGTTCCAGAAAATACACATAAAAAAGATGATAGGAAGAAAAATAAAAGTCCATATAGGGCTCATAGGACCGCATAATTTCGTCATAAGGCCGATTCTGACAGATTGCATTATTCAGGATGGTGAAAATAACATTGTGTCTTATGCTGTTCAAGGTAGGGTAAGAGTGCTCAGAACTGGTTTTTAAATAGCAGTCCTGGGCAATATCCTGAATACTTTCCAGAATCTGAACCTCGCTGCAGGGCTTGAGCAGGTAGTGGCGCACGCCGTATTTCATTGCGGTTTTTGCATATTCAAATTCTCCGTATCCGGAAAGAATAATAAACTGAGTGTTTAAATCTGTCTGGGAAATCCTTTGGATCAGCTCTAAGCCGTCCATTCCGGGCATACGGATATCGGTAAGTACAATATCCGGAGATTCGTCCAGAATCATATCGTAGGCCTCCAGACCGTTTTTGCACAGTCCTACCAGCTCGATATCATACTGTTTCCAGTCAATAATCGTTGAAATTGTTTCCCGGATAATGCGTTCGTCATCAGCAATCACTAGTTTTAACATGATACAGATTCCTCCGTGCGATATGGAATAGTAATGGCGGCAACGGCAAATTCGTCTTCGTTGTAAAGGGAAAGGCCGTAAGCATCGCCAAAAAGCAGTTTAATGCGTTTGTTTATATTTAAAAGACCAATTCCGGAGCGGTTTGGCGTTTTTTGCTGTGTATCCAAAAGCTCCAGCAGATTGTCTTCAAAGGCAGAGCCGCTGTTTTTTACAAGAATTTTCAAAGCGGCTTCTCTGCCGGACGGATCCTGGGGAAGCTCCTCTGCCTGAATGGTGATATAGCAGGTTTCCATAATTTCCTCAAGTGCATAGTGGATGGCATTTTCCACAAGAGGCTGCAGAGTAAGAGGAGGAAGCAGAGCATTTTTCAGGTTTTCCGGTATCTGGCTTTCAAACTCCAGCCGTTCTTCAAAACGGATCTGTTGTATGGTAATATAGGAGTTGATTAAGCTTAGTTCATAGGACAGGGTAACCAGAGATTTTTTGTTGCTCAGGGTTGCCCGCAGCAGGGAACCAAGGGATTCTGTCATCAGAGATATTTCCTGATTATTTACTGCTTTTGCCCGCCAGTTAATGGACTCCAGAGTGTTATACAAAAAATGCGGGTTAATCTGGGATTCCAGGGCTTTAATCTGGGCCTCCCGTGTTAAAAGCTCATTTACATAGTTTGTATTTACGAGATTTTGAATCCGCTTTGTCATCCGCTCAAAGCCCTGATGGAGGCGTCCGATTTCATCTTTGCGGTAGGCGTAATCAGAATCATACTTGGTGCTTAAAAGCGCTGCCTCATCCTGACTGAATCGTTCCATTTTTTGGATCAGTATATTGAAATGCTTCAAAATCGAGCGAATCAGATGGTAGGAAACCACAATAATTACACTGACACCAATCAAAAGAATAACAAGAAAAAAGGCTGCAGAGGTATGCAGAGTACGAATAATCTCATCATAGGGAACCAGGCTGTAGTATTCCATATTATAACCGGGAATACGGTTATGAACGGTAAAATATGTATGAGAATCCAGGGTTATTGTCTGATATTTGTCCCTGGAGGATGATATAATCTCGTGGACTTCTTCATCTGTAAAAATATCAGGGACATAAATCATCTGGTTTCCTGAGCACAAAATATACTGGCTGTCAGAATATTGATTCGCTGCAGCGTTGGCTTTTTCAATAATCTGATTTAAATCCACATAAATGACCAGAGTGCCTAAATGAGAAAGTTCCAGATTGTTTACTTTTCGGATTTTCCGGCTCATAAGCAGGGAATTGCTTCCCGGATCAGCGGGAGTCCAGGTGACAGCTCCGTTTCGTTCATCGGCAGCTTCCACTGCAGTTTTAAATGTCTTTTCAGACAGCTTTTTTTTCCATACAGTGTATGTGGAATTGGAAAAATGTTCGTTTTGTATCATCAAAAACGATGCCCCGTTGTTTTTCACAGAGGCATGATAAGTCTGCAGAGAGTTGTTGATAATACGGTTGGCATTGGTCCATGCAGGCATATCATTTGATTCTGCTACATCCGTTAAAGCAGACTGGATTTCCGGGGCTGCGATAATGGAGGAGGAAACAGCTTCAATACTTTTCAGACTCTCGGAAATGGTATAGGAAGAATAGGTCAGGTTTCCGGCAGTTGTTTTGTAAAGAAGCCGGTTATAGGCAGAGCTGCAGATAAAGAGGCCTAAAACTAGAAGTATTACAATAAGAAAAACATTGTTGAGAACAATAAAAAGCAGCTTTTGAAACAAGGGAATATCGTTTAATCTGTGCCGTATTTTTCTGCTGACAGAATGCAGAAAGGCATAAAATTTCTGGGTCATAGACAGCTCCTTTCTCAAAAATGGAGAGATTTTCCTGACAGCTTCCAGTATACATATAAATCAGAAGTTATGCAATTGATAAAGAAAAGAGGTCTGTTTTTTGAACACGAATGTCGGTTTTGACTATCACGGAAGGGAAAAAAAGAAGAGTATAATAAGGGCAACAGTAAAGGAACTGAGAAACCGGAAAGCGGTACAGAACACAAATTTTCACAGGAGGGTAAGTACAATGAAAAAAAGAAACTTGGCGCTGGTAATGGCGGGAATGATGACAGCTGCCAGTCTGGCAGGATGTTCAGGCGGAGCTTCTTCAGATGCAAAGCCGGAAGGCAATACGAAGACAGAGGCAGCCGGCACAGAAGCGGAGAGCGGAGAAAAAAATCTGACTGTTGCATGGTGGGGAAATCAGGTCCGCAATGAAAGAACACAGGCAGCTCTGGATAAATATGCGGAATTAAATCCAGGTGTAACTCTGGACGGACAGTTTTCTGAGTGGGGCGATTACTGGAACAAGCTGGCAACCTCATCAGCAGGAAATTCTCTTCCTGATGTGATTCAGATGGACTATGCATATCTGGATCAGTATGCCAAGAATAATCTGCTCCTGGATTTGACACCGTATGTAGAGAACGGAACCTTAAAGCTGGATGATGCAAACCAGGACGTATTAAATTCAGGTAAGGTAAATGATAAGCTTTATGCAGTTCCGATTGGCATCAACGCACCATCCCTGTTTTATAATAAAACAGTAACCGATGCAGCCGGTGTTACTATTAAAGACAATATGACTTTGGATGAGTTTGTAGAAATCTGCAAAACGATCAAAGAGAAAACAGGCTACCGCACGAATATGGCTTATGGTGTAAATCAGGAGATCATCCAGTACATGGTTCGTGCCAACGGACATTCCATGTACGGAGAGGGAAAGCTGAATCTGGAGAGCGCTGAGGAGTTAGTTCCCATGTTTAAGATCCTGGAAGATGGAGTAAAAGAGGGATGGCATGTAGAACCCAGCATTTACGCAGAAATCACTCCTGGTGCAATTGAACAGGATCCCTTTATCTACGGCGCAAGCAAGGATTCCAGATCCTGGTGTGTATTCACCTGGTCCAATCAGACCGGAACTTATGAGAACAACATGCCTGAGGATATGAAGGAAATGGGTGTAACCACATGGCCTTCTGCAGATCCGAAGAAATCCAATTTCCTGAAACCGGCGCAGTTCTTCTCCGTATCTGCTAATTCCGCAAATCCGGAGGAAGCAGTAAAACTGATTGACTACTGGACAAACAGTATGGATGCAAACAGCATTCTGCTGGCAGAGCGCGGTGTGCCGCTGTCTGAGAAAGTAGCAGCAGAGCTGGCTCCGTCTCTGGACGAGGCAACTCAGGACAGCATCAAATTTATTAATGAGGTAGTATCTCCGTCCTCTTCTCAGATTGATCCTCCGATGCCGAATGGCTCCAGTGAAGTAACAGAGCTTCTTCTTCAGCTGGAAGAGAAGGTTGCATACGGACAGATGACATCTGAGGAAGCAGCAGAGGAATTTTTTGTAAAGGGAAATGAAATTATGGCTTCCAAATAAGAATCAATGTTTTGAATAAATAAGAAAACAGATCAATAGGTTTCTTAAACTTCTGCCTGCTACGCTGAAATGATGTGAGCAGGCAGAAGCTTTTAGAGGAGGAAATACGATGAATCCAATTAAAAAAGCTTTGAATAAAGAAGGTACAGCAGGGATTGTTTTTACACTTCCTTTTACCATTGGATTTCTTTTGTTTATGATTGTACCCATGGGATTATCCCTTTATTATTCATTTTGTAAGTATGATATTCTTTCACCGCCAGTATTTACAGGGCTGGATAACTTTGTAAAAATATTCCAGGATGAGACATTTTTTAAAGCCATTGGCGTAACCTTTTATTTTGCACTGGTATCTGTTCCGCTGAGACTGATTTTTGCTTTGATCGTAGCCATGCTGCTGCTGAAAAATTCTAAAATGAGCGGATTTTATCGTGCAGCATATTATCTTCCGTCTATTATTGGCGGTTCTGTTGCAGTCGCTATTTTGTGGAAAAGAATGTTTGCTACAGACGGCGTTTTAAACCGTTTGCTGGGTGTCATTGGAATTGAAACAAATTTTGCATGGCTGGGAGATACGAGAACTGCTATCTGGGTGCTGATTCTGCTGGCTGTATGGCAGTTTGGTTCCTCTATGCTGATCTTTTTATCTGCTTTAAAGCAGATTTCAAGAGAGCTGTATGAGGCTGCAGAGGTAGACGGAGCCAATGGAATCCAGAAGTTTTTCCGGATTACGCTGCCGCTGCTGACCCCCACGATTTTCTTCAATCTGGTAATGCAGATGATCAATGGTTTTCTGGCTTTCACACAGAGCTACATAATTACACAGGGAAAACCCATGAATTCCACACTGTTCTACACCGTTTACATGTATCAGCAGTCCTTTGAATTTTACAATACAGGATATGGCGCAGCTCTTGCATGGGTAATGCTTGCCATTATCGGCACGATTACACTCATTTTATTTGCAACCAAGAAATTCTGGGTTTACGAGGAGGGTTAAGAGATGAAAGAAAAAAGAATGATAAAGTCTGCAGTTTATCATGTGCTGGTCTTCCTCGGAGGCCTGATTATGCTGTATCCTCTGGTATGGATGGTTATGAGTTCGTTTAAGCCGACCAATACTATTTTCCAGACTGCCGGCAGTCTGATTCCGGAAAACTTTACTCTGGAGAATTACATAAATGGATGGAAGGGATTTGCCAAAGTTACCTTTTCTACCTTTTTAAAGAATTCCCTCTTCATTTCCATTGTTGCCACGATTGGAACAGTGCTTTCTTCTGCAGTGGTTGCTTATGGTTTTGCAAGATTTCAGTTTAAGGGAAAGAAACTGCTGTTTTCTGCAATGCTCCTTTCCATGATGCTTCCGGCACAGGTTCTGATGATTCCTCAGTATCTCTGGTTCCAGAAGCTGGGCTGGGTAGGAAGCTACAAGCCGTTAATTATCCCCTACTGTTTTGCAATCCAGGGCTTTTTCGTATACCTGATTTCTAACTTTATTTCAGGAATTCCGAAGGATCTGGATGAGGCGGCAAAGATTGACGGCTGTTCCTATGTTTCAATTTTTACAAAGATTATCTTGCCGCTGATTAAACCGGCACTGGTAACGAGCAGTATTTTTTCCTTTATGTGGAGATGGGATGATTTCCTTTCTGCATTGCTGTATGTAAATAAATCCATTCGGTATCCGGTCAGCCTGGCATTAAAACTGTTCTGCGATCCGGGTTCCTCCTCAGACTATGGCGCAATGTTTGCAATGGCATCTCTTTCTATTTTGCCGTCTGTTCTGATTTTTATATTTTTCCAGCGGTATTTAGTAGAAGGTATCAGTACCTCAGGTTTGAAGGGATAATTCAGGAAGGAAGGACATGACAATGAAACTGAACTACAATAAGGAACAGATCGAACAGGTTCTCGATAAGATTGCTGAGAGAACCATGAATATGGATATGACCTGGGACTGGCCTTGCGGTGTGGCTTATTATGGAATTGCCGAGGTATATGAAGCTACAAAAAATGAAAAGTATCTGAATATGCTGACAGAGAGAGTGGATGAACTGATAGAGCTTGGACTTCCTGATTTTACGGTTAATTCCTGCGCAATGGGACATGTTCTTCTGACTCTTTATAAGGAGACAGGAAGAGAGGATTATAAAGAGATTATTGATCAAAAGCTGGAGTATCTGACCGGTCAGGCACTTCGTTTTGGAGCTCATGTACTTCAGCACACGGTGTCAGCGAATAATGATTTTCCGGAACAGTGCTGGGCAGATACTTTGTTTATGGCAGCCTTTTTCATGCTGAGAGCAGGCGTGATGTTTGACCGGCCGGAGCTGGTAGAGGACGCGCTGAATCAGTGGTACTGGCATATTCAGTATCTGCAGAATGAGAAGACGGGACTCTGGTATCATGGATATGACAACCTGGCTAAGGATCATATGAGCGGATTTTACTGGGGCAGAGCAAACTGCTGGGCATCCTTCACGATGTCACAGGTAGCTCATATTCTTCCTCAGTGCTATCTGTATCCCCAGTATCTGGAAATTGTGGGAAGCTTAAATGAACAGCTGGCTGCATTAAAAACACTGCAGACAGAAAACGGACTCTGGAGAACCATTCTGGACGATCCGGAATCCTATGAAGAGGTTTCTGCTTCTGCAGGAATTGCAGCAGCAATGATTTTAAAAGGAAATCCTCTTCATATCAAGTACATTAATAAAGCGATTGACGGAATCCTGAAAAATGTTTCCGAGGATGGAAAGGTGATGAATGTTTCCGGAGGAACAGCGGTTATGAAGGATCGGGAAGGCTACAGAAATATTTCCAGACGATGGATCCAGGGCTGGGGACAGGGAATGGCAATGGCATTTTTCGCATATGTTTTGAATTATGAGAAGCTGACAGGCGACGGGGCGCTGTAGGAAAGGAAGCGGCAAATGATCATAAGGAAAGAGTATCGGGGCTGCATAAAAAGCGGAATTTCCCGGGAAATACTGGAAAAAACCTGCCGCAGCGCTGAAATGCGCGTCAGAGAAATGATAAAGGAGAAGCGGCTTTTGACTGCTTCTCTTTACGAATATAAAGAAATGTGTTTCTTATATTACGAAGCTTTGGAGGAAGAGCTGAAGCCGGGAGATTTTCTGACAGACATGGAAGCGATTCTTGAAATGTGGCCGGAAGAACAGGGAAAAACACCGTGGGCAGAAATGTACCCTGTTTTCTGGCATCAGATTCCTGAGTCAGAAGAACAATGGCAGAAGGCCAGAACAAATGAAAATAAGACCAGAATAGGACGAATCGCTTTTTTGCATCCGGAAAAGCTGTTTTCTTATACTTACTGGCATAAGGCGCTGGTAGATGAAGGACTCTTAAAGGGAGATCAGTACCAGTTTATCAGTCTTCATGAAAATATTTTGTTTTCTTATTTTGAAACGCCCAAACATATGGTGAATATCAGACAGATGGAAGCACAGTCTGATGTAATTGACGGATGGACAGAGGCGGATCCGGAAAGCCATTTTGACAGGGAAAAGGCAGGAGGAGAGAATTTCAGAATTCTTCCGGCGCTTTTTTCAGCAGGTGGGGAGGCAGAGGAGTAAACAGAACAGGAGAATAACGATATGGTTTATAATATTCTGGATTATGGGGCAGTGCCGGACGGCACTGGAAAAAGTACAGAAGCAATACAGGCAGCGATTGATCAGTGTACCAGAACAGGCGGGCAGGTGCTGATTCCTGCCGGACGTTTTCTGTCAGGCTCTCTTCGTTTGAAATCGAATGTAGATCTGCATCTGGAGCAGGGGGCAGTTTTAATTTCCAGTCTGGACAAAGAAGACATGATTGATTTTGCAAAAGACTTCGAGGATGATAATCAGGATGTGGGATGGGACGGAGGCTGCTTCCTTTTTGCACGCCATGGAAAGAATATAAAAATTTCAGGAAGCGGAACGATCGACGGACAGGGACGTCTTGTTTTCACAGATGATAATGCAGATCATGGATTTCATGAATGTCCCCTTCTTGTAACGGGTTTTCGTCCGAGGACGAGTTTTCTGGAAGATATTGAGAACCTGACGGTTCAGGATGTGACTTTTTATGATGCGGCCTTCTGGACCCTTCACATGGCAGGCTGCAGAAACGTTATGATAAAAAACATCAGGATTCTCAACAATGACAGAGGACCCAATAATGACGGAATTGATCCGGACTGCTGCAAGAATGTAGTGATTCAGGGCTGTATTTTAGAAACAGGAGACGATTCTATTGTTGTAAAAGCAACAGGTCCCATGTATCAAAAATACGGAGACTGTGAAAATATTGTAATTCAGGGATGCACCATGCATTCCAGAGATTCTGCTCTCAAGATTGGAACAGAAACTTACGGCAATATCCGGAATGTAACCTTAAGCGATTGTATTGTAAAGGACTGTTCCCGGGGGGTAAGTATCTGGTCCAGAGACGGAGGAACCATTTCGGATATTTATATTCACCATGTTCTGGGAAATACCAGACGATACGCAGACTGTCCGTGGAGAACAGACTGTGCCCCAAGATGGTGGGGCAAAGGAGAGCCGATTTTTTTATCGGCAACGAAACGGCGGGGAGTAGACCGGATTCCAGGTACTATCAGCCGGATCTACATGGATCATCTCCATTTTCAGGCGGAATCAGCTGTTTTTATCGCAGGAGAAGCATACAGTCCGATCCGGGACATTTATCTGGAGGATATGGATATTACATGGGTGCAGCAGGGACCTCATAAGCCGGATGTGTTTGATGAGCAGCCTTCAGAGCGGGATGTGTATGAGCATGAAATTCCGCAGGTATATATTCGAAACGGAGAAAATATTCAGGTGGAAGGACGTTTTCAGGTGGACGAATCTCTGAAAACGGTGATCCGGAAACAGGAGATAATAGAAGAAGGAATCAACTGCTGTGTCAGAAACAGGTTCCGTTAAAGAGCTGATGGAAAAGGAAAGACAGCGGCAGCAGAAAAATCAGGAGGAAATGATAGAGATGAGAGAATATCCGCATACCAGCGGGAGCTTTACACTTCCCGGTGAGGCAGGGTGTGAGGAGCTTACCTTAAAGCTGGCAGAAAAATGGGGAGCAGATGTGATTCGCGACTCTGACGGAACAAAGCTGTCAGACGAAATTATAAATGCAGGATATGGAATTTATTCGACAATCTGCATTATCAGAGATCATAATGAATGGGCAAAGAAGCACAGAAATATGCTGCAGCAGACCTTCCTTATGTCAGAGCCCGCAACGGCCCGGGGAGAGCAGCTGGAGATCCACCCTCTGGATGGTTATTTTAAGGAGCAGTTTCAGATAAATGACTCCGAAGAATCACTGGAGTTCTGGCAGGTTTTTGATCGTACAGAAAATAGGGAGATTTCTAAAGAACAGTGGTCCTACTGCAGACAGAGCGGAGCTGTGACAATTACAGGGACAGAGGAATTTCACCAGTATACGGTTAATTTCCTGGCATACCGGATTTGGGAAGAAATCAATATGTACAACCATGTGACCAATCACTGGAATAAAGAACATTTGATGCCGGTAGATCCCCGGTATCCTGAGGCGAGAGAATATCTTCTTTCCTGGATGAAAAACTGGTGTGAAGAGAATCCGGATACCACAGTAGTACGTTTTACTTCTCTGTTTTATAATTTTGTATGGATTTGGGGCGAGGATGAGCGTCACAGAAATCATTTTACTGACTGGGGCTCCTATGATTTTACCGTAAGTCCCCTGGCCTTGAAGCAGTTTGAAAAGGAGTACGGATATGCTCTGACATCAGAGAATTTCATCTCCCAGGGCAAGCTTCACGCCACTCATATGGCGCCTGGTAAAAAACAGCTGGATTACATGAAGTTTACCAATCAATTTGTGATTTCTTTTGGAAAACAGCTGGTCGATCTGGTTCACTCTTATGGAAAAAAGGCATATGTATTTTATGATGACAGCTGGGTAGGACTGGAACCGTATTTTCCGACGTTTCCTGAGTTTGGATTTGATGGTATTATCAAGTGTATTTTTTCCGGTTATGAAGTGAGATTATGCGCAGGTGTTGACACTCCGGTTCATGAGGTTCGCCTTCATCCATATCTCTTTCCGGTAGGTCTGGGCGGCGCGCCGACTTTTTCGGAAGGAGGAGATCCGAAACGGGATGCCCAGAAATACTGGGTGGCAGCCAGAAGGGCCATGCTTCGGGCAAAGATTGACAGAATCGGACTGGGCGGCTATCTTCACCTTCTGGAGGAATATCCGGATTTTGTAGATTATATTGAAGAGGTGGCTGATGAATTCCGCATTCTGAAAGCGCTTCACCAGGAGGGCAGTCCGGAAACCCTGAACTTCCGGATTGGAGTTTTGACAGCCTGGGGAAAGACCCGCTCCTGGACCTTATCGGGACATTTCCATGAAACCTGGCAGAATGATCTGATTCATATCAATGAGGCAATGTCAGGCTGGCCGGTAAATGTAGATTATCTTGATTTTGAGGATGTGAAAAACAAAGATCTGTCAGAATATGATGTAATTATTAATGCCGGATTTGCCGGAAGTGCATGGAGCGGCGCTGAATACTGGAAGGACAGCAAAGCAGTGACAGCCCTGCGCTCTTATGCCTGGAACGGAGGATGTATTCTGGGGGTAAATCAGCCGTCTATGACAGATGGATTTACGACCAATTTCCAGCTGGCTGATGTGCTGGGCGTGGATCAGGATATGGGAGAACGGTGCTGCCACGGAAGAATCGCCTATGAGAAGCAGGAGAAAATTCTGGATTCCATGGAAGTGTTTGCAAAAAGCGGTTCCGGAAGAACTGCAAAGGAGATTGCAGGAGATTTTCAGGGAACAGCCGGTATTTATCTTACAGATCCTGCCACAGAGGTTCTGGCAGAAACTGTGGCATACAGTCCGATTGGAGAGGAGGTTCATACACCGAAGCTGACGATTCATTCCTATGGAAAGGGCTGTGGTATTTATTTGTCCCACTTTGTATATGGGGTGGAGAACAGCCGTTTCCTTCTGGAGCTGCTTCTGAAAGCCGCTGGAAAAGAGTCTGCCGTACAGCAGCTGGGAGATAATCCCTGCTGTGAAACCGCATATTTCCCGTGTTCCGGAAAAGCAGTGGCAGTAAATAATTCCGGTCAGGTACAGAACCTGCATGTCACTGTAGGCGGGGTGAATAAAGAAGTGGAACTGAAACCCTATAGCAGTAAGCTGATGGAAGTGAGCATTTAAGTGTTCAGGTAAGACGGATGAGAGAATACAGATTTACAGAGACAGGCGGAGAGTCTGGAAAGAGAGGAGAACATATCCGGTATTGTTCTGCTTCTGACCGGTATTCTTCTGAAACAGAGGCTGGTTTTCTGGAACCGGACGGGGAGACAGCCGGTGAGGATTTTTATACTGGTACAGCCGGTTGGATTCCGGGAGAAAAAGCTTTGGAAGAAGAGCCTGTTTTTCTGAGAGACAGTAAGTATGGTGCAGAAATAAACAGCAGTGTTTATCCCCTTCGTTTCGGGATAAACGCTGCAGCAGGAAGATATAAGATAACTGTAGAAATTGAAGGCGGAAGCGATGGAACCGGAAGTCTGACCCTTTGTGCCGGAAGGCGCAATATTGTGGAAAGAGGTTTTCGTGTGCAGGCCGGAACACGTTACAGAAAAACTTTTTTCTATGGAGTTTACCTATACAGGCCGGTAGTCAGAGCAGATGAGGCGGTTCTGGATCCCATGATTGGAATCAGCATTATTGGGGAAAAAGCCAGACTCAGCCGTATTTATGTGGAAAAGGTTCGGGAAGATTCAGTGCCTGCTCTTTTCATTGGAGGAGATTCCACTGTGCGGGATTATGAGGGAATTTATCCTTATAATCCTCTGACAAACGGAGGAAGCTGGGGACAGAATCTTCAGCAGTATTTTGACGGAATGCTGGTTTGCAATCAGGCTCACAGCGGACTTACCAGTAAATGCTTTCGGGAAGATGGTCATTGGGAACTGGTGAAGAAAGCACTCCGTCCGGGAGACGTATTTTTATTCGGTTTTGGTCACAATGATCAGAAGAGAAGAAATTTAAAGCCGTATGATCAGTTTGCGGCAAATTTTCGTGCCTATATTATGGAAACGCGGCAGGCCGGAGCAATTCCGATATTAGTTACACCAATGAGCCGCATTCCCGGGAAAAATGAAGATGGGTGGTATGATCTGCTGGAAGCTCAGGCAGACAGTATCAGACAGGTCGGGAAAGAGATGAAGGTTCCTGTGATTGATCTTCACAGCCTGTCATTTCACCTGTTCTGCAGTATGGGCAGAGATGTCTGTCAGCAGTATTTTAATGATACAACGCATGTAAATGATTATGGCGGGGCTCTGCTGGCAGAGTTGATTGCCGGGGAAATCCGCCGGATAAAAGCAGAGCCTTTGTGCAGTCACCTGAGAGACGGGAGTGTCAGTGCGTGGAAGCCGGATTTATCTCTTCGTCCGGAGGGAAGGGAAGAAAGCAGCCGTATCGAAGAGCGGCCTAATTTAAGTACAGATTTGCCGGAGCTTCCTTATACAGACTGTCGGGAGCTGCCGGAGGAGGAGCTGAAGATTTTAAAGCAGGCGATGAAGATGGGGATTCTGGATCCCTGTGTCCGCTTCCTTCATCCTCATGAGGAAATGCCGCGGGCCCAGTTTGTGTACCTTTTGCTAAAAATGGTAAAGCCTTCTAAAAAACGCTTCTGGCAGGGACAATTTTGTGATTTAAGCCCGTTTGAGTTTGATGCAGAGCAGATTCAGGCTGCACTGGATGAAGATTTGATTGATCCGGAGTCGGTGACGGAAAACAGATTCTGTCCTGATGATCCGATTACATGGGAGGAGGCAGTCAGTTTTGTTGTCAGAGCAGGTGCTCCCGGGAAAGATCGGCGCTTCCTGGATCTTGCCTCATGCTGGGAAAAGGCAGAAAGCCGCGGCTGGATTCCGCAATCTCTGAGGGACAGAAGGAGTCCTGCAACGCGGGCGGAATGTATTGGAATAGTGACAAAATTGTAAGGAAACTTCACAGATTTTTCAAACCATATCTCGTCAAACTGTGGTATACTTAATTACACTGCCGCAATTCATTCAGAATGTCTGGCAGCGTAAAAGAATTTTTCCGGAATGGAGAATCAGATAAATGAGAATACACAGATTGATGCCGGGTGTGCGGCGTTTCCTTCTGACCGTCCTTGTAGTGGGACTGCCCCTGACTTTTTCAGAGCCTGCCCATAAGTATGATTTTTCTATCCGCGTCTTTGGACCCGGCGAGGAAAATCTCTCTGTTAAGGATCCTTATGCCCGTTATCAGTGGGCACTGAAAAATGACGGAGAGCTTCAGTATGTAGAGATTAAAAACCGTTTTGAGGACAGCAATCCGGAATTGGCAGCTCATATTGATATGGCGAATAAGCTGGGACTTCCAGCCCCGGTTTCCGGACCGGACGCTTATAAGCAGGCGAAAATCACAGCGAGAAAAGGCGTTGATATTAATGTGCTTCCGGCCTGGAATCAGTATGATGCCAGTACAGAGCCCCGCCGGCCGGTAACGGTAGCTGTGATTGATACAGGAGTAGATGTAAGTCATCCGGATCTGCAGGGAAGCATCTGGGTCAATGAGGATGAGATACCGGATGATGGCATTGACAATGATCAGAATGGTTTTGTGGATGATGTAAATGGCTGGAACTTTTTTGACAACAGTAATCAGATTTACACAGGGAAAGAGGATACCCACGGAACCCATGCAGCAGGGACGATTGCAGCAACGAGAAAGGGAACGGGAATTGCCGGAATTGCGGACAATCAGTATGTAAAGCTGATGGTTTTGAAGGCTCTTGGCACAGAGTTTGGCGTAGGAGAAGAAGAGGATGTGATCAATGCCATCCGGTATGCGGAGGCTAACGGAGCAGAGATCTGCAATCTCAGCTTTGGGACAACTCATTATTATCCGGAGCTGGAAAAGGTGATGAGGGAGTCGAAGATGCTGTTTGTTGTAGCTGCCGGAAATGGTGATGAAGATGGAAATGGCATTGATATTGATGCAAATCCGGACTATCCCTCTTGCTTTGGCTTGGATAATGTGATTTCAGTTGCTAATCTGATCTTTGACGGGAATCTGGAACAAACCTCAAACTATGGGGTAAATAATGTGGATATTGCGGCTCCGGGAACTTATATTGTCAGCACAACAGCAGATAATTCCTACGGCTTTATGACAGGAACTTCCATGGCCGCTCCTATGGTAACGGGAGCAGCAGCATTTTTGTATTCCTATCGGACAGATATAGCCCTGGCAGATGTGCGCAGGATTCTGATGGAAACTGCCCGAAAGCTTCCAGGGCTGGAGGGAAAGATTCAGTGCGGCGGTGTAGTTAATGTATACAGTGCGATAAATTACGGGAAATAAGGGGTTCGTGCTTTATTGAGAGGCAGGAGAGAATCGCTGTACAGAGCTGTTCCTGAGATATGCTAAAAAGGAAAAAAGAATCTCCGGTAAATATCCGGCGCAGAGAAAGCGCAGAAATTTACCGGAGATTCTTCTTTGCGTAACTGGATTACCAGTTCTTTACAGTTTCGATTGCTGCTTTGATATCATGATACAGCTGAACCAGCTTCGGATCATCCAGAGCAACAGGAAGGAAGGGGAGTCTGGGATCTCCCATGGGACATCCATCCAGAGAAATAATTCCCTTTACTGCGCCATGCATGGATGGGAAGGAGCAGAGACGGTAAATCAAGGGTGTTACCAGGTTCTGAACCTGAGCAGCTTTTTCCCACTCTCCACGGTCAATCAGCTCATCAATTTTCATATACAGCTCTGGCATTGCACCGTAGGTTCCGCCGATTCCGGCATCAGCGCCAAGAAGTCTTCCGGCTGCATACTGCTCGTCCGGGCCGTTAAATACGATAAAATCTTTTCCGCCGGCCTGCTTGAAGCGAAGAATATCCTGAGCAGGATCAGAGGAACACTTAATGCCAGCAACCCGCGGGTTTTCCAGCATCCGGTTAAACAGATTCATAGAAAGATTGAAGCTGGTTAACTGGGGAATGTTGTAAATGAAAAATGGAAGATCTGCAGCTTCTGTGATAGCGGTCCAGTGACGGTAAACACTTTCCTCGCCCAGATGATAGTAAACGCAGGGAACTGCAGAGGTAGCAGCTGCGCCTATTTTTTCTGCATGGGCAGCCAGCTCGCAGGAATGACGGGTATCCGGGCATCCTACATGAACAATAATGTTCATATCCTGACCTACTTCATTTACAACTGTTTCGGCAACCAGCTTGCGTTCTTCGGTATCCAGCAGAAAGCCTTCACCAGTGCTTCCGCAGACATACATCTGCTTGATTCCTTTGTCACGGAAATAGCGGGATACAGCCTTTACAGCATTGACGTCTACACTACCGTCAGCAGCAAAGGGGGTGTTGAGGGCAACAGTTACATGTTTGAATTTGTTCACATCAAATTTGGACATATTTTTCTCCACCTTTTTGATATAGTATTGGCAACAGTTCAGCCTTGCAAGGCTGAATTATTGCTAGTATTGCGGTTACGCTTTGCTTCTAGGGACATCATATCACCATTGAAAAGAGAAATCAATAAAATAAAAAAATATTTTTATATATTTGAAATTGGTTGAAAATATTTTTTTAACATGATATATTAAATCTAAGATATATTGGCAATTATTAATAGAATTTTTGAAAAAGGAGGAAGATTTTTTATGAATCAGTCAAATCAGGCAATCTTAAACCGGATCAAAGGAGGACTGGTGGTTTCCTGTCAGGCACTGAAAGAAGAGCCTCTGTACAGTTCTTATATTATGTCAAGGATGGCTTATGCAGCGATGCTGGGAGGAGCAGTCGGCATTCGGGCTAATACCATTGCAGATATTACGGAAATTAAGAAAACAGTAAGCCTTCCAATTATCGGAATTATCAAAGAAGTGTACGGAGACTGTGACGTTTATATTACACCTACCATGAAAGAAGTGGATGCGTTAGTTGAATGCGGAGTTTCTATTATTGCAGCAGATGCGACAGATTCTGATAAGCGGCCGCGTCCGGATGGAAAATCTCTGGATGAATTTTTTGGAGAAGTACGTGAAAAATATCCGGATCAGCTTTTTATGGCAGATTGTTCCAGCTATGAGGAGGGAATGCATGCCGCGGAAATAGGATTCGATCTGATTGGAACTACAATGAATGGCTATACGGCTTATACGAAGGGGACAGAGCTTCCCAATATAGAATTGATGAGACAGCTGGCAAGAGACTGTGGGAAACCGGTGATTGCAGAGGGTGGAATCTGGCTTCCAGATCAGCTGAAGGCAGCTTTGGATGCAGGTGTGCATGCAGCGGTAATCGGAGGTGCGATTACGAGACCGATGGAAATTACCAAGCGGTTTGTAGCAGCGATTCAGTAAGGAGTGAGTACCTATGGGAAAAATAGTGGCAGCACTGGATATTGGAGGGACCTCCATAAAATCCGGTCTTTGGAACGGAAGTGAGCTTCTCCGGACAGAGGAGTGGGATACCAACGCAAAAAATGGCGGTACCTATGTCATAAAGCGTGCCATAGAAATTCTGCGAAGCTATCAGCCCTTTGATGCGATTGGAATCAGTACCGCCGGTCAGGTGGATTCGTCTCGCGGATGCATTCGCTATGCGAATGAAAACATTCCCGGATATACAGGAATGGAAGTACGAAAGATTTTAGAAGAAGAGTTTCATGTTCCTGTTGCAGTGGAAAATGATGTAAATGCAGCAGCGATCGGAGAAGCAGCTTTCGGCGCAGGAAAAGAAGCAAAGGATTTTCTTTGTATTACCTATGGAACTGGAGTAGGCGGAGCGATTGTTATCAATGGAAGTGTCTACACAGGAAGTGCTTTTTCAGCTGGTGAATTTGGTGGGATTCTGGTTCATCCGGAGGCACGAACAGTGGGAAATCCGTTCAGCGGCTGTTACGAAAAGTATGCTTCAGCAACCGCATTAGTCGAAGCGGCAAAAAAATTTGATCCAGCTTTGGACAGCGGACGGAAGATATTTTCAAGATTTGAGGAGAATTCAGTCAGAGAGCTGATAGATGCCTGGATTGACGAGATTGTTTACGGACTGATAACGGTAATTCATATTTTTAACCCTTCCTGCATTGTGCTGGGCGGCGGTATTATGGCTCAGCCCTATGTAACAGAGCAGGTGGGAAAACGGATCCACAGTGAGATTATGGATAGCTTTTCCAATGTAAGAATTTGTCAGGCCCAGCTGGGAAATCAGGCAGGAATGCTTGGAGCAGCCAGTCTGGCCTGGAAGCTTTTGGATTTGGATAAGAGAGCATAGAAGCGGTGGAAGGAATGACAGATATACAGACATCATGAAGAGACAGGCTCTGTAAAAACGGAGCAAGGGAAAGGGGAATAAAACAATGGAAGGAGATTTCCTTATCAAGGTTCGGTCAGCCTATAATCAGCTGACAAAAGCAGAAAAGAAGGTCGCAAGTTTTATTATGCAGAATCCAAAGCAGGTTTTGTTTATGTCTATTACAGATTTGGCAGAGGCCTGCAGCGTGGGAGATACCAGTGTGTTCCGATTCTGCAAGACGATGGATTTGAAAGGGTATCAGGAATTTAAGATGATGCTGTCCTTGAGTCTCAGGGAAAGTGAAGAAGAGCCGGGGATGGAGGGAGACATTAGTCTGGATGACTCTTTCACAGAGGTTGCCAAGAAGGTATTGAATACCAACATGAACGCCTTGACAGAAACCTACTCTCTTCTGGATGAGAATTCCTTTTTTCAGGCAATTGATGCACTTCACCAGGCGAAGAGAATTTATTTTTTCGGTGTGGGTGCCAGTCTTCTGACAGCCTTAAAGGCGATGAATAAATTTCTGCGGATTGAACCGAAGGTATACTGTGTGCAGGATAGCCATATGCAGGCTATGGTAGCCTCGATGATGGGACCGGAGGATGTGGCAATGGTATTTTCTTATTCTGGTGCAACGAAGGATACCATTCATGTGGCAGAACTGGCAAAACAGGCGGGAGCGAAGATAATCTGCCTGACCAGGTTTGTGAAATCTCCGTTGACGTCATTCTCTGATATAACACTTCTTTCCGGCGCCAATGAAGGCCCTCTGCAGGGAGGCTCTACTTCTGCAGAGATCAGCCAGTTATTTTTGGTTGATTTAATGTATACGGAATACTATCGCCGTTATTATGATGAATGCAGCAAAAATAACAAAAAAACATCTGGCTCAGTCATCGAAAAAATGTGTTAATAAAAAAAGTTTCCAAAAAGAAAATTGAAAAGAAATTTTTTTCATAAATTATTGACAAAAGAAAATTCCTATTCTATAATGGCTTTAGTGATTTTGATACGGATCTAAAAAGACATCTCAAAGGAGGAAATGTAATGAAAAAAATTTTATCAGTGGCATTGGTAGCAGCATTGGCAGCATCTACTCTGGCAGGCTGCGGAGGCGGAAAGGCAGAGGAAACAACAGCTGCCCCGGCAAAAACAGAGGCAGCAGCAGACAAGACAGAGGCGCCGGCCGCTTCTGAGGGTGCAGCAGCAGAGGCAACAGAAATTACCTGGTGGGCTTTCCCGACTTTTGGTGTAGATACTGGGTATGAGCAGGAGCTGGCTGATGCATTTACCGCAGCTCATCCAGAATATAAAGTTAAGGTAGAGTATATCGACTTTACCTCCGGCCCGGATAAGCTGACAGCAGCTCTTACTTCCGGGACAGCGCCAGATGTTCTGTTTGATGCTCCTGGACGTATTATTGAATTTGGTAATGCAGGATATCTGGTACCACTTGATGATATGTTAGATGAGCTGAAATCCGATTTAACCAGTGAATCTCTGGTTGAGACCTGTGTAGGTGCAGATGGTACTGCCTGGATGTATCCGATTTCTTCTTCTCCGTTCTATATGGGACTGAACAAAGAGGCGCTGGAAAAAGCAGATGCTCTTCAGTATGTAAATCTTGAGGGCGATCGCACCTGGACAACTGACAACTTTGTAAAAATGTGCGAGGCTTTAAGAGACGCAGCTCCTACCCAGGTTCCGGCAATTGTTTACTGCGGCGGACAGGGCGGCGATCAGGGTACCCGTGCTCTTGTAAATAACTTATACAGCTCCTCTATCGTTGGTGAGGATGGCAAATGGAATATTGATGAAAATGGTGTAAAAGCTCTGGGACTGTTAAAGAGCATGTATGACAGTCAGGCGCTGGATGCAGGTTTTGATATGGCAGCAGCCGATGAACTTCAGAAATTCCAGCAGGAAACCTGTGCAATGACTTTCTGCTTTGGTACTTCAAATGAAGTAACCTATGCATCTGAGGACTTTACTCAGATTGCAGTTCCGTTCCCGTCCGAAGATGGAAAGCCGTCTCTGGAATATCTGGTTAACGGTTTCTGCGTATTTGATAACAAGGACGAGGCTCGTGCCGAGGCTTCCAAAGAATTCATCAAATTTGTATGTGATGATGCAGAATGGGGCCCCAAGAGCGTAGTAAAGACCAATGCATTCCCGGTACGTAAATCCTTTGGTGATCTGTATGAAGGCGATGAGCATATGGCACTGTTGGCTTCTTGGAGTCAGTACTATGGACCGTATTACAATACCAGGGCTGGTTTTGCAGCAATGCGTCCTCTGTGGTTCAATATGCTTCAGCAGGTATTTAATGGTACAGAACCGCAGGCAGCAGCTGATGAGTTCAATACCTCTGCCAATGCAAACTGATTAAACTGACATTCTGATTGGCATCATATTTGCACTTGGAATCCTTTCCTCTGCTGAGTGCGGAGGAAAGGATTTTTTACCTTAATAAGCGCACAGGCCTCAAAAAAGAGGCTGCGGCTTATGCTTTCGAAGAAAGGAAGAGTAGGAAAATGTCTAATAAAAAGCAAAAGGCTCCTGCCCGCAGTCTGGTTCTGCAGCGTCGGGAAACCATCGTTTCTTATCTGTTTTTACTTCCGGCACTGTTCTTTTTTGTAGGCTTTGTAATCACTCCTATGGCTATGGGGGTAATTACCAGCTTTACAGATGCAAGCTTTTCCAATCCCAAGGGACAGTTTGTGGGATTGAGGAATTATGCCCGGCTGTTTCAGGACAAGATTTTTATTAAATCCGCGATTAACACCGTCATTATCGTAGTCGTTTCTGTGCCAGTCGTTACCGCATTTTCACTGTGGGTTGGTTCAGCCATTTATAAAATGAAATCAGGCGTTCGCTCTTTCTATCGCTGTGTATTTTATCTTCCGGTTGTTACTGGTTCTGTAGCAGTAACGGTTGTATGGAAATGGATGTTTGACAAATATGACGGCCTGCTGAATTACATCATTCGTGCTTTTGGCGGACAGCCGCTTCCCTGGACTTCTGGAGAAAATATGGCATTATGGTGTATTATCCTGATTCTTTTGACTACCTCCATTGGTCAGCCCATCGTTCTTTATGTCGCTGCATTAGGAAATGTGGATGTATCCCTGGAGGAAGCGGCGCGAGTAGATGGAGCAAATGATCTTCAGGTATTCTGGAGAATTAAATGGCCGTCCATTATGCCGACAACCTTGTATGTAGCAGTTATCACCACGATTAACAGCTTCCAGTGCTTTGCACTGATTCAGCTTTTGACCTCCGGCGGTCCAAACTACAGTACCAGCACAGTTATGTATCTGCTTTATGAAATTGCCTTTAAGACAACGAAAGAATTTGGCTATGCAGATGCCATGGGTGTCGTTTTAGCGATTGTAATTGCTCTGTTCAGTGCCCTGCAATTTAAGGTCATGAACGGTGGAACTACAGAATAAGGAGGAGGGAGACAGCATGAAAAAGAAGAACACTTTGACACCATATCGTGTGATTTGCGCAGTGATTCTGGCTGTGCTCGCAGTATTTTTCCTCTTCCCCCTGTATTGGATTATTACAGGCTCTGTAAAGGAAAAAAGTGATATTATTATTAAATCCGGTGAAATGGTAAAATGGATTCCGACAACTATTACCTGGGATAACTACCAGAGATTGTTTAAAACAGGAACAGAGCTGTTTGGTATTGGAATGCCGATGGCGATTCGATGGCTGTTCAACAGTGTATTTATTTCTGTTGTAGCGATGGGACTGACCTGTGCGACCTCTTCTCTGGCAGGATATGCCCTTGCCAAGAAGCGCTTCTGGGGAAAAAGTTTGATTTTTGGACTGTTTGTGTGTGCAATGGCTCTCCCAAAGCAGGTTATTTTGATTCCCCTGATGACAGAGATGTCCAATCTGGGGCTGTTAAAGAGCGTATGGGGCTCCATGTTTGCAGTTATTTTCCCGGTAGTAGGATGGCCCTTTGGCGTATTCCTGATGAAGCAGTTCTCAGAGAATATTCCAACCTCGTTGTTGGAGGCGGCCCGGATTGATGGGGCGAATGAATTCCGTACCTTTATTGAGATTGCATTTCCGATTATCAAACCAGGATTCGGTGCACTTGCTATTTTTACCTTCATTAATTCCTGGAACGAGTATCCGCTGCAGCTGGTTATGTTGACACAGAATGAGGCAAAAACGATTTCTCTTGGTATTGCCAGTAAGTTAAGTGAAATGTCCAATGATTTTGGCCTGATTATGGCTGGAGCAGCATTGGCAGCAGTTCCGATTATTATCGTATTCCTGTGTTTCCAGAAATACTTTACACAGGGAATTACTATGGGTGCAGTAAAGGGTTAATTATCATTCTGACTGATTGAAAACAGGTTTGATACAAAAGATTCTATCTGAAAAAAGACGGATTATTTTTCAGATAGAATCTTTTTTCATTAAAATCCAGTTAAAATACATGGCAGGTTTTCATTTTTGTCCGAACAGAAAGAAATATTATGTTACAATAGAAGCAGTCAGTATGAAAGCGGTTATTTATAGCAGCAATCTGTATGAAAACAGGAGGAAACGATATGTTATTTGAAATGCCGAAATACCATCACCCGGATTTTACAAAGCCGGAGTTTGTGAATGCGCCAGATGTAAAAATCGCCATTGCAGAGCAGGATGGAGTTGCACCGGAATATTATCACAGCACATCCATGTATCCGGAATATTTCAAAATTAACGGAAGATGGATTCTTGCAGAGGAAAGCCGCATGGATTCCAGTGTGGTTCTCTGTGATGACGGTCATCTGGAGGTAGTGGAAAATAGAAATATCAAAAAGGGCGATCAGGTGATTCTGGGGCGGACGGAAAAATGTGAAGAAGGGATCTATATGCACTGTCATGGATTTATAGACGAGACAGAGGCGTTGGAGGATCAGTTTGTCTTTCGTCAGGGACGAAGCCGGGAAACCTCTTATGCGCGGGATTATGATCGGCTCATGAGCTTGCTCAAATATGAAAAGGAACACGGTGGAAATGTAGTATGGGTTATGGGGCCGGCCTTTGCTTTTGATTATGATGCAAGAAGGGCTATGCAGGCAATGGTTGAGCATGGCTACGCTCAGGGGCTTCTGGCAGGAAATGCTCTGGCAACTCATGATTTAGAAGGCGCGCTGCTTCATACAGCATTGGGACAGGATATTTATACGCAGAAATCCCAGCCTAACGGACATTATAATCACCTGGATGTGATTAATAAAGTCAGACGCAGCGGTTCGATTGCACAGTTTATAGAAGACTACCACATTGACAACGGAATTATGTACAGTATTGTAAAAAATAAAATTCCTTTTGTCTTAACTGGATCCATTCGGGATGATGGTCCTTTGCCGGAAGTATATGGAGACGTATATGAGGGAGCGGCAGCTATGAGAGAACTGGTCAAAAAATCCACAACGGTTATCTGTCTGGCAACAATGCTTCACACCATTGCCACAGGCAATATGACACCGTCCTTCCGCGTTCTTCCAGGGGGAGAGATTCGTCCGGTATATCTTTATACTGTTGATGCAGATGAGTTTGTTGTGAATAAGCTGCTTGATCGAGGAAGTTTGTCTGCAACAACAATTGTTACTAATGTACAGGATTTTATTACCATAGTAGCAAAGGGTCTTGGGGTAATTGACTAGAGAACGAGTGCTTTATATAAAGCAGGGAGGAGCAAATGGGGGTTCACGTAAAAAGTGAAATAGGAACATTAAAGCGTGTTATGCTGCATCGTCCAGGAAGAGAACTGGAGCAGTTGATTCCAGGGGAACTGGAACGGCTGTTATTTGATGACATTCCTTATTTGAAAACGGCAAGACAGGAGCATGACCAGTTTGCGGAGCTTTTGAGAAGAAATCATATAGAGGTTTTGTATCTGGAAGACTTGATGGCGGAGACATTAAAGCTAAATGAGCATTTAAAAGAGAAATTTATCGAGGAATTTATTTGCGACAGTGGAAATAATGCATATCTGAATAAGAAGGTATTAAAAAAATATCTAATGTCTATAGCTGATGAAAAAACACTGGTGGAAAAGACCATGGAAGGCATTTTTTTTGATGAAATTGCATCAGAAGGAAAAAATCCATTGGTAGATATGGTTCGTAATCACAAGCGCTTTCTTACGGATCCAATTCCTAATTTATATTTTACGCGAGATCCTTTTGCAATCATAGGAAATGGTGTAAGTATCCACAAAATGTATTCAGGTACGAGACGCAGAGAAACGATTTATGGAAAATATATTATGGAGCATCATCCTGATTTTGCAGGAACAGTGAATCAGTATTACAAGAGAAATGATTTGTTCAGTATCGAGGGTGGAGATATTTTGAATTTGAGCAATCGGGTTCTGGCAATTGGAATTTCTCAGAGAACAACGCCCGAGGCTATTGAATTGCTGGCAAAGAGGATCTTTGCAGATGAATATTCAGAGGTAGAAACAATTCTGGCATTAGATATCCCTAATATCCGTGCGTACATGCATTTAGATACAGTATTAACACAGGTGGATTATGATAAATTCACGGTTTATCCCGGTATTTTAGGAAGTCTCAGAATTTATGAAATTTGTAAGGGAGATAAAGAAGAGACATTAAATGTGTCAGAGTTAGAACAGAGTCTGGCAGTTATTTTAGCTACACATTTGGGATTAGATAAAATCACACTGATTCATTGCGGCGGTAAAAACGGCATAGCTTCTGAACGTGAACAGTGGAATGACGGTTCGAATACGTTAGCCATTGCTCCCGGAAAGGTGGTTGTGTATGATAGAAACAATATTACAAACCAGATTCTCCGGGAACATGGACTGGAGGTATTGGAAATTGCCAGCTCAGAGCTTTCAAGAGGAAGAGGAGGCCCGCGCTGCATGAGTATGCCGTTGGTGCGGGGAGATATTTAAAAGGGAAAAAACCAAGGTCTCAGAATCCTGATGCCCGGATTCTGAGACCTTTAAATAAGGCACGTTGTTATTTTTTCTTTTTGTTCTTTCCGGAAGCGGCGTCTCTGGCTTTCCACTCGGCCAGCAGCCGTTCAAACTCTTCTTCCTCTCCGGACTGTATCAGACGTTTTCTGCGGGCTTCCCGGCGGCGGGCCAGGGCCTCGGCTTCTTTTCTGCGCCGGTAAACAATCCAGGCAGCTGCAGCTGCAATCAAACCAAGGACGAGAACGATTCCGACCCCTTTCATGATGATTCCCAGGGCAGCAGGGGTAAGCCCTCCTTTGGAGGAACCAGACAGATTGGATGGCGTTGCCTCCTCGGTCTCGGATACCTCCGTCTCTTCCGGTACAGTTTCCGGTTCTTCATCGCCTATCAGAACGCCGTCCTTTGCCATCAGATAGGCAGTTCCAATTACACGATCATTGTAGGTGTAGGTAAAAAGCGCAACAGCACGATCCGGGTGATTCTCAGGAAGAGGATCCAGGGAAAGCTCTGCGTCGCTGAAGGTAGAGCCCAAAGGAAGCGTGATTACGCTTTCCGGGTCAACCATCAGATCCGATGCCTGAAAGGAGCCGCGATCCAGATTGATGATTTCGTTGCCGGTTACATAACGGCTTTCATAATCTGCAATCACGGCATTCTGAAAGTTGCGGAAGCCAAAGGAAAGAAGCTCGGTGCTGTCAGTAAAATACTGCCGGGGCTGGCCCTTTAAGACAACAGAAACCAGTCTTCTGCCGTCTTTTTCTGCATAAGTAACCAGCGTATTTCCTGCGGCCTGAAGATAACCGGTTTTTCCTGCCTTTGCCGGGGAATAATAAAAATCATCGCCTTCTTTTAACAGGCGGTGTTCCTGATTGACAGTCAGACCGCCGGGATAATTGATAGTAGGAGCCAGCTTATGGTTTTTTACAGAACTGATCTCCAGAAGGGTTTCGTTCTGGTAGGCAGCCTGGGCAATCAGGGCCATATCGTAGGCAGTGACATACTGGGTATCGCCGTTCAATCCGGAAGGATTATCAAAATGGCTTTCCGTACAGCCCAGCTCGGCCAGCTTGTCATTCATCATATCCACAAAGGCCGGAATAGAACCAGCTACATGCTCAGCCAGGGCATTGGCTGCCTGATTGGCAGATACAAGAAGAAGCCCGTAGAGGCAGTCCTCTACAGTAAGGGTATCTCCGGGGACAACGCCCAGTTTGTTTCCGCTGTCAGATTCTACACTGTTGCAGGCGGTTTCTGTGAAAGTAACCATTTCATCCGGCTGCGCGTGTTCCAGAACGATCAGAGCAGTCAGAATTTTGGTAATGCTGGCAGGCGGGTATGGAATATGGATATTCTGTCCGAAGAGAATGGCTCCGGAATCGGCGTCCATAACGATTCCAGCCTCGGCCTGAATTCCTGTATCAGCCGGCCAGTCCGGTCTGGCCCAGGCAGTGCCGGTAAAAAGCTGGCAGGCCAGCAAAAGGCACAGTAATTGTTTTATCTTTTGTTTCAATGGAAAATTACCTCCAATTCTGATCAAATTCACACAATCTTATCATACCGTATTGAGGAGGATTATTCAAGAGAAAATCTGCCGGCCATTTGTTGTAATAGTTCAGCCTGAACTGTTGCTATTTGTCTGAAAACAGTCTCCTTTTCCTGGTTTTCTGCGCTACAAATTGGTTCGAAATATTATTAAAATTCCTCTTCCAATCCAGAGGGTTTTGTAGTATGATATTACAGGACACCAGATATAGATAAAAATGGTGAAATAAAAAACAATATCTAGTATGTATCTCCCCTTTTTTCAGATAGATAGTATCTGTTCAGAACGGAGTATCTTCTTGTTCGGCAAAGCCGGACAAGAAGCATCGGAGATTCCTCCGATGTGAGAACTGGCAGGACAATTCGCTTACAAGCAAGCTTGACACGAATTTTTCTGCTAGTTCTCCCGCCGCCCTGAATAGTTACGATAGATAGCGGAAAAGGGGAAAACGGCTGTCAGTCCGGCACAAGCGGGGGCTGACATTGAGGCATAATTATAGAAGTAAGGGAGCTGCAGGAAAATGGAAGTAAAGACCAACGTAATTAAAAGAAACGGCAAGGAAGTGTCTTTTGATATTTCCAAGATTGAGAATGCAATCCGGAAGGCAAACCAGAATGTAGAGCGGATTCATCAGATGAATGATTATCAGATCCGGGCAGTTGCAGACAACATTGCTCAGCAGGTTGGAGAATCCACCCACGCTGTGAACGTAGAGGATATTCAGGATATGGTAGAGACCGGCATTATGGAAATGCGCGGTTACGAGGTTGCGCAGAAGTATGTGCGTTACCGCTACAAACGGGAGCTGACCCGTAAGTCCAATACCACAGATAATGGAATCCTGTCTCTGATCGAGCATATCAATGAAGAAGTAAAGCAGGAGAATTCCAATAAAAACCCAGTGATCAACTCCACACAGAGAGACTATATGGCTGGTGAGGTCAGCAAGGATTTAAGCCGCCGGGTACTTCTGCCAGAGGAGATTGTACAGGCTCATGAGGCAGGAATTATCCATTTCCATGACACAGACTATTATGCTCAGAAGGAGCACAACTGCGATTTGATCAATCTGGAGGATATGCTTCAGAATGGTACGGTAATCAGCGAAACTATGATTGAAAAGCCCCACAGCTTCTTTACCGCCTGCAACGTAACGACACAGATTGTAGCTCAGGTGGCCAGCAATCAGTATGGCGGCCAGTCCTTTACCCTGTCTCATCTGGCTCCCTTTGTGGATGTCAGCCGTCAGAAGCTGAAAAGAAGCGTGACTGCAGAGCGCCAGGAATGCGGCGAATCCATGGATGAGGCTATTATCAATAAAGTAGTAGAGCGCCGTCTGCGGGAAGAGGTAAAGAGCGGAATTCAGACCATTCAGTATCAGTTGATTACTTTGATGACCTGCAACGGACAGGCTCCCTTTGTAACCGTGTTTATGTACCTGGACGAGGTTCCGGAGGGACAGACAAGAGACGACCTTGCCATGATTATTGAAGAAGTTCTGATCCAGAGAATGCAGGGCGTAAAAAATGAAAAGGGCGTATGGATTACACCAGCGTTCCCGAAGCTGATTTATGTGCTGGACGAGGACAATATTACTGAGAATTCCAAGTACTGGCATCTGACAGAGCTGGCAGCCAAATGTACAGCAAAGAGAATGGTTCCGGATTATATTTCTGCCAAGATTATGCGCCAGTTAAAGAGAGGCAATGTATATACCTGTATGGGATGCCGTTCCTTCCTGACTGTGGAGGATTCTCAGCGCAATCCCGATGGAAGCCACAAGTTCTACGGACGTTTCAACCAGGGTGTTGTGACCATTAACCTGGTGGATGTGGCATGCTCCTCTGAGGGAGATATGGAGCGGTTCTGGGAGATTCTGGAGGAACGTCTGGAGCTTTGCCACCGGGCGCTTCGTTGCCGCCATGAGCGTCTTCTGGGCACTATCTCTGATGTAGCTCCGATTCTGTGGCAGAACGGCGCTCTGGCCAGACTGAAAAAGGGCGAAACCATTGATCGTCTGCTGTTTAACGGTTATTCCACCATTTCTCTGGGTTATGCAGGCCTTTACGAAATGTGCGTTCGGATGACCGGAAAATCTCACACCTCACCGGAGGGCAAGCCCTTTGCTCTGCAGGTAATGCAGAAATTAAATGACAAGTGTGCAGAGTGGAAGGCAGCGGAAAATATCAGCTATTCTGTGTACGGAACTCCTATGGAGTCCACTACCTACAAATTTGCCAAATCCCTGCAGAAGCGGTTTGGCATTATTCCGGGAGTAACGGATAAAAACTACATTACCAACAGCTACCATGTTCATGTGTCTGAGGAGATTGACGCTTTTGAGAAGCTGAAATTCGAATCTGATTTCCAGAAGCTGTCACCGGGCGGCGCTATCAGCTATGTAGAGGTGCCTAATATGCAGAACAACATTCCGGCTGTTCTGACGGTTATGAAGTTTATTTATGATAACATTATGTATGCGGAGCTGAATACCAAGAGCGATTACTGCGAGTGCTGCGGCTATGACGGAGAGATTAAGATTGTGGAGGATGAGTCCGGTAAGCTGGTATGGGAGTGTCCCAACTGCGGAAACCGGAATCAGGACAAGATGTCTGTAGCCAGAAGAACCTGCGGATATATCGGAACCCAGTTCTGGAACCAGGGACGGACTCAGGAGATTCGGGATCGGGTACTGCACCTGTAAGAAGAAATAATGAAAAATATTACAAAGACGTCGAGGAAACTTGGCGTCTTTTTGCTATATAACAATGGAAAATAATAAAAGTAAAAAGGAGATTTCACATGGAGAAAGAGATAGTAAGAATTCAAGATTCAGAAGCAATACTTTTAGAATTTGAAGAATTCCTGTATGAAAAGGAAAATGCAAAAGCAACCATTCAAAAATATAAAACAGATATTCAGACATTTTATAAGTTTCTTGGGGAAGAAAAAAATTTTACGAAATGTAAGTTATTACAATATAAGGAATGGCTGTTAGAAAGATATAAAGTGAGCAGCGCCAATTCTATGATTGCAGCATTAAATCAATTTTTAGATTTTTTGCAAATTCCCGGGTTCAAGTTAAAGCGGATTAAAATGCAGAAAAGTCTATTTGTAAACGAAGAGAAGGAATTAACGAAAAGGGAGTTTTTGAAATTGCTTCACACCGCAAGAAACAAAGGGAAAGAACAACTGGCGTTATGTATGGAGACAATAGCATCTACAGGAATTCGCATCAGTGAATTAAAATATTTTACAGTAGAAAATATAAAGCAGGGACGAATAACCATCTGCAATAAAGGAAAATATCGAAAGATTTTTTTGCCTCAATTAATACGAAAAAAATTGTTGGTTTTTTGCAAAAAACAAAAAATCAAATCGGGATATATTTTTGCAACGAAAACAGGAAAAATGAAGGATAGAAGTAATATTTGGAAAGAGATGAAAATGCTTAAAAACAGTACGGGGATTAACGGAGAAAAAATATTTCCACATAATTTACGTCATTACTTTGCAAGACTCTACTATAGTGTTACAAAGGATATTACAGGGCTTGCAGATCTTTTGGGGCATAGTAATTTAGATATAACAAGAATTTATACAGCAACTACTGGAGAAGTTTATCAAAAGCAATTAGACGAAATCATTCGGGAGGAAAGAACAACATAATGTTAGTTATGTTGTTGCAGCAAAACTATATTTCTACTAAAACGAGTATGATTTTATATGAAAGAATACAGGAACTATCTTTGCGCTTTTTTTGAATGATACTTCTGTTAATTTAAGGAAAATATAGCAAATTTCTGAAAAATTTTGCTGTTGACATTTGGATTTACCTTGATATAATAACAGAAGAAAATATAAGTATTATTTTTTATCTAACTGTATAAGTTGCAACTACATAACTAACATTATGTTGTATGCCGTGCGATACAGGTGTTTGAAAGAAATAATACCTACTAGGTCTGCTTTTGATTTAAGAGAATATTTCATCACATTACATCAGAGTATAAGAACTAGTTTTGATAAATATAACGACAAAAGCAGAACAACCTCCATGAAAATGGATGGTTTTTTTTGTGCGTTTTTTTTAGAAAAATTTGTTTGAAAATCAAAGAAATTATTTTTGTTTTGGTTAATAGGAAACAGGAGGATGAGTATGCAGCTTAATATCACAACAGACTATGCAATTCGAATAGTTCTCTATCTCGGGCAAAGTCAGGAAAAGCTATCGGCAAATCAAATTTCTGAAGATATGTGTATTCCTAAAGGATATTTAGAAAAGGTTTTAAGAAAATTAAAGAAAGCCTCTTACGTATCAGCGGATCTGGGAACAAAAGGCGGGTATTATCTAAATAAGGGACTAGAGGATATTACATTGGGGGAACTCATACGAGAGATGGAAAATACCGTGAAAATCAATCGGTGTTTAGAAGCAGATGAGTATTGCAGCAGAGGCGCTGAGACGACGTGTAAGATTCGAAAGTATTATGCTAAAGTGCAGGCAGAAATGGAAGAACGTGTTTTCAACATTTCTTTAAAAGAAATATTAGATACTAACTAAAACAAGAATAAAGAATGGGGAGGTACTGATACAATGAGGATGCAACCTAAAACCAAAATATTAAAACGGGTTGTGGCTATGTTTTTGGTTTGTGCCATACTCGTTCAATCAACCCCAGTATATGCACAAAAAGAAATCCAGGATATGTGGTTTGATTTTATTGGAAATCAAGAGGGGGATTCTTTAACAGAAGAAAATGAAGTGATGGGCTCTGATGAAGTGGAAGGATACGAGAGCGAAGAACCACTTGAAGAAGAAACGATTGAGGGCGAAGCTGAGGAAGAGATCGAGGGGGGACTTGAGGAAGAAACCGAAGGCGAGACAGAAGAGGATACGCTCCATGCGGATGTTTTTGAAAACGGGAAGATTAAAATTTATAACCTGAAACAATTATATGCCATTGGAACGAATCAGGTGGTGATGGATGGAGATGCTTCGGAAGATGCATTTGGAATGGGAAATGCGATTTCAGAGGAAAAGCCGGTTATCTATTCCGCAGATGCAGACTATAAGCTGATGAATGAAATTGTGCTGGACAGCTATGAGCCATGGGTGCTTCCAGAGAATTTTACCGGAAAATTTTCCGGTAAAGGAGGCGACGAGTCTTCTCCACTTTACGATGCAGATACGGATACCGTTTATGTGTACAATAACGCTCAGCTGCAGGCAATCGCAGCTGAGGATGCAGAAGACAAGCCGATTATGTCAAAGGATATGATTGCTTCTGAATTTGGAAAAGGCGGGCTTGTTTATGCAGATGGAAGCACAACAGACATCATTGGTGAGACAGGCTTTCGCTATGAGGATGCGGACATCATTGTGGACGAGGAAGGAGACTATCTTACATATAGTTCAGAGCATACCTATGTGCTTTCCCCTGATTTTTCCGGAGAAAACTGTGACGATCTGGAAAAATGGAAAAAAGAGCAGATTTTTAAGAATGGAAGAATTCAGATTCATAACTTAGAACAGCTGTATGCGATTGGAAGCGATCAGGCTGTTACAACTGGAGACATCAGAACAGAAACCTTTGGTACTGGAGAGGAATTGCTTTATCCGGAGGAAACACAGGAGAACAGTAAGCCTTCTGCAGATGCTGAGGCAGCAACGCCCAGCAATGCCGGGACAGCAACTCCCGGTAATGAGTTGTCTGAATCAGAGACCAGGACTGCTTTTTCAAAGAGCGTGAAGCTGGCAACCTCCAGCAATGCGGAGGAAGCTGGAGAGGCGGTCACCTATTCTCTGGATGCAGATTATGAACTGGTAAACGATATTCCTATGGAGTCAGGTTCTTTATGGACTTTGCCGGAGGGATTTACGGGCAGCTTCAGTAAAACGCCAAAAGAGGATGCAAGGCTGTACGATGAGGAAACGGATACCATCTATATTTATAACAATTATCAGCTTTTGCTTGCCACCTCAGAAAAGGCAGAGCAGGAGCCGATCCTGTCAGGCGATATGCTGCCGGAACGCGTTGGAATCGGTCAGCCCATTTACAAAGGGTTTGCGACTCCTTCCAATGCAGAGATTGCAACTTCTTCTAATTCAGAATCAGAGAACAGCGCAGAATACCTTACCTACAGCGGAGAACATAATTATGTGCTGAGCGCAGATTTTACGGAGCAGATGCCGGACTTGATGGCGAATCAGTATGTGCAGGGGACTGCGGATGATAGACAGAAAGCAGGACGTGAGTATATTGGCCAGAACTATGTGACCATCGAAGGCGAAAAGTATATTTTAATAGGAAACGAGCAGCAGCTTCGGGCAATTGGAAGCGATAAAAGTGTGACGCCGATGCTGTTTCTGCGGACGGAAGCAAACTTGCTGGGCATTCCCCTTGGACATAAAATTGTTCCTTACTATCCGGGAGATGCAGACCTAAATGTAACGAGTATTAAAGATACAGACATTAAAAACGAAGAAATTGAAAAAGGTTCAGAAGATTTCCAGTATAAAAAGCAGAGTGATGAGGCAAAGCGGAATGAGCTTATGAACATTGATTGGGGATCTGATACTCTGTTGGGAGAAATTGTTGGAATCGTCGGCGGACTGCTTGGGGATATTCTCGGTGAGCTTTTTGGTTCGCAGGAACTGATAGGGTTAAAGCTTGATGAAAAGAACGCCCCTTCCATCGGTGCAGATGATGAAAGTATTATTTTGGGTAAGGAAGCGGAATATACCTCTTTCTCTGTTCTGGAAAGAGAATACAAGGATTTAAAATACACCTCCGACGCCAACTACATCATCTTCCGCGACATCGACCTGTTACAGGGCGACTATTCCAACGGAAAAGACGATGGTTGGACGCCAATCCATTTTTCCGGAAAGCTGGAAGGCCGGCTGAATATGCAGGCGGGTGATTCCCCGACGATTACCAATATCCATGTGGAACAGACCGGAAAGCTGAATATGGAGACCACCAGCGGCATCGGCTTCTTTGGAACCATCTCCAATAAGCTGGATGAAAATACACTTGGTTCTGCGGGAACGGCAGTGGTGAAAAATATTCATCTGGAACAGGTAAGCGTGGATAATAAGTCCACAGAAGTAGATGCAAATGTGGATTCCCTGATAGATGGGGTTCTTGGGCTATTAGGCGGACTGGTCGGCGGATTATTGGACGGCTTAGGCGAGTTGCTGCCGATTATCGGCAATTTGAAGTTAGGCGACGTCATCCGAGACCTTCTGACCCTGAAACAGAAAAGTCCGGATCTGTTTGCCACAGGAAGCTTTGCAGGCAGGATTGTAGGCGACGTTCATGTGGAAAACTGCGTGATCGAGCAGGCGTCTGTTGCCAGTGCAAGAGGTATTTCCGGCGGCTTTGTGGGCTTTACTGAGGGTGTGGAACAGTATGAGGGTTTATCCGGTTTGCTGGGAACTGTTGTAAAGGTATTGTCTACCCTTTTAAATATCGTACCGGGCGTGGGACTGGGCGATTTGATTACAATATTGCTGCAAAATGACGTTCCGTTGGGCAATCTGATTCCCACAGGTTATCACAATCCTGTGATTACAGGCTGCAGCGTGACCTTAGCAAACGGAACAATCGGCAATATCGGTCAGGACTACAACGGAGGCTTCGTTGGAATCCAGACCGGCACGAAGATTTCTGATTGTTCTGTTTCAGAGCTGACATCGGTGCAGGCGAAAAACGGAGCAGGCGGTTTTGCAGGCTTAGAGCGTGACGCCATTATCAAGGGCCTTTTAAATGACGCAGGCATTACCCTGTATGAAATCGATGCAAAATCGAGACAGGAAAATTGCAGCGTAACCGGCCCGAATCTTGCCATTAACGCAGCAGAATCTTATGCAGGCGGCTTTAACGGCGCAATGGCAAACAGCATCAGCGTCAACTGCATTGTAACAGGTTTGCAAAGCGTAATGGCAAAGAAGTACGCCGGAGGCTTTGCGGGAAGGGCGACCATCGGATTCGGTACGACCCTGGGCGGCGAGGATGAGAAGAAGCCAACTCTGGTGGATTCAGTATCCAAGCTTCTGGAAAAGGTACTGGCGTCCGGCAGTGAGGATGTGAAAAACCAGCTTTTAACCCTGGCGGGCGTACTGCCATCAAAGATTTACGGCTGTACCGTAGCGGGAAACGGTCTTGTGGTTGAGAGCACGGATGCTTATGCCGGAGGCATGATTGGTCAGGGCGACGGCGTGAAGATTATTCCGGTCGAACCGGATGCTGAAAACACTGCGGCGGACGGCGAGGTAAATACCGAAAGCGCTGCAGATTTCGGCGGAAAGGTTACTGGATTACATAAGGTAAGTGCAGGTAAATATGCCGGCGGCGTTGCCGGAAGTGTTGTGACGGCGGACGCAATCGGTGTGTTAAACAATACCCTTGGCGTCGGACAGTTCATTCCTTTTGAATTATCAAAGGTTTCAGTGGATGGAACGGACTGGTCTGTGACAGCCACAGAGAAATACGCGGCAGGAGCCTGTGGTCTTATGCTTGGCGGAACAGCCGACACGGTAACGGTAAGCGGAGTTCAGAGCATTGAGGCAGGCAATTATACAGGCGGCTTTGCCGGAAGAACCGGGGCGTCGAGCCTTGCGTCAGCAGGAGGTCTGGACATTCTTGGTCTTGTAAAACTCAATAACGTATTGTCGCTGGCAGACGGAATACAGGTTACTATAAAGAACAGTGAGATTACAGGCGTTGACAGTGGACTGACGGTTCTTTCCAATGGAACAGCAGTATTGACAGATGGAGAAGATTTTACAGCCGGAGGTTTTATCGGAGAATCGGTGGCCTCAGTGGTAGAAGCTTCCCATGTGAGAAATGTAAAATCTGTTACTGCAAAACATAGTGATACAAAAGGCAGCTATGCAGGCGGTTTTGTGGGACGATCCCATACGGGAGGTCTGGCTGGCCTTGCGCAGAAGGATGAGGATGGAAATCTGAAGCTTCCAGGTATTGTAGAGGTGGATTCCCTGCTGAATTTAGTACCTTACCTGCTTCCAAAGTATATGGATACGACCGTAACCTTTGTATCAAATGAAGGCGGACCGCAGGTAGAAGGACAGCTTGCAGGCGGCTATGCCGGAGCGATGCAGAGCGGAAAGGTGGATAACAGCACAAGTGCAGAAGCTTATGCGGTCTATGAACTGGAGCAGGTCAAGGGCGAATCCCATGCAGGCGGCTTTGCCGGAAAAGTGGATGCCGGAGCAACCGCTTCCTCAGACGGCTTAAATCTTCTGGGCGGTATTTTAAATCTGGATATTGGCCAGCTGCTCAATGTGCTGCAGGTTTATATCCCGATTATCCAGTCGGCGGGCGTAAAGTCAGCGAAAACTGGATTTACGGTAGAAGCCACAGACACAGACAGCTATGCAGGAGGATATTTAGGATACGGCGGCGGTGTGCAGATTAAGGATTCGGATGTAACGTCCTTAAAGCATACGAAAGTAACCCCGCCAGGGGACAGTCTGGAATCTGCAAACGGTGAAAGCTATTTCGGAAACAGTTCTCAATATGCAGTCAAGGGCGGAAAATACGCCGGAGGCTATGCGGGCTGCGTGGATATCGATTCGGCGGCGGCAGTGGGCGGCGGCTTAAAGCTTCTTGGGAATATTCAGCTGACGAACCTTCTGGAAGCGCTGGATGTGGTTGCGTCCACCATTGAAAATTCTGACGTTACCGGCTGCGTGGGCGGTTATTCCGTACTGGCAGACGGCAGCGATGATAAGAATAATAATCTGGGAAAAGCCGGAGGCTTTATCGGTGAAATGTCTGGCACGATCATCAAAAACAGTGATGCAAACCTGTTTGCTTACGTTATTGGACGGGAAGCGGCAGGCGGCTATGCCGGTATCATGGAACCGGGAAATGTTGCTGCGGTATTAGAGGATGCCAGCATTTTAGACGGGCTTTTAAATGTGACAGACAGCCTTGCCAATCTGGTGCAGTCCTTTATTCCGATTATTGAGGACAGTGAGACGACCAGCGTTCCCTGCGGCGGCGCAGTTCGGGCGGACGGCCTGACTGATACCCAGTGTGTGAGAGGTCTTGCCGGAGGCTATGTGGGCTACAACCACGGTGGAAGAATCTTAGGCAATGCGGCAGAAGGCGGCAAGGAATGTGCCGCTGTCCGGATTCGCTCCGTATATGGCGGCGAATTTGCCGGAGGCTTTACCGGACTTATGGAGACGGCAGATCTGGCAGGAACCGGAAACCTGAAGCTTTTATTCGGGCTCTTAGAGACCAGCAATGTGCTGAGCCTTCTGGGAGCGGTTTATCCGACAGAAACCAATACAGCTGTTTACGGCCCTCTTAGAAAAGTGGATATGTATACCTGGAATAAGTGGGCAGAAGCAGTCGGAAGCGAGGGTGTTTACGGAGACCAGTTCCCGAATACGATTGTCGGCACTGAGGAGGAACTGAAGGAACTCATCAAGAAATATGCTTATGGTTACAATGTCAAAGCGGGAAGAACCAGTGTCGGAACGCAGGATATGGAGGCGGGCGCTGCAGGCGGCTATGTAGGCCGGATGAAGGCCGGAGTGGTTACGAACGCTCATGCCTGGGATGCGAAAAGCGTCATTGCCTATACCAGCGCCGGAGGCTTTGCCGGAGAGATGAAAACCGGCGGTGTTGCCGAGGTGGGAAAGGTATCTTTGATTGGACTGGACATTACCGGTTCTATCAGCGCAGTGCAGACCTTTGTTCCAGTTATCAGGAATTCCGATATTACCGGCTTCCAGTCAGGAATGACGGTGAAGGCAACAGGAATCCCGGTCAAGGATTCTACATTTAAAATAGAAAAGGTCGGCTATGCCGGAGGCTATGTAGGTCATATGCTGGGCGGACAGATCTGGGGCAACTGGTCTGAGGCAAGTACGTTCAGCGCAACAGACGCTATGCCGGATCCGAATAATAAACGCTGCTTTGTGGCGAATTTAAGAAAAGTAGAAGGTACAAAGGCCGTAGGCGGCTTTGCAGGGCAGATTGACCCGGCGAGCGCGGCGGCTCTGGATACAGCCAGCAGCGGAGGACTTCTTGGCGGACTGCTTCAGAACCTGATTAAAACCCCAGGCGATTTACTGTCCCTGCTGAATACAACGATTTCTACCGTGCGGGGCGCAGACGTCAGCGCATGGGATGATTGGGGAATTGTGATTAACGGCGCCTATACGGACGGCTCCAACAATACTGCCTATGCAAAGGCGGCCGGAGGCTTTGCCGGAGAGATTAACGGCGCAGTGATCGGAGAAAAAGATAATTCAGATAACGGCGTTCATGTAACAAATATCAGAAGCGTTACAGGCGGGGAGTATGCCGGAGGATTTTTCGGTCTGGCAGACGTATCCGCAGTATTGCAGGTAAGTGAAGGAGATACAAGTATTCTGGCAGCTCTCCTGACCCTTGGAGGCACAAGCGTGCTGGATGCCTTCCGAACTTATGTCTATGCTTCCGATGTGACAGGCGCAACAGAGGCAGGTCTGGAGGTGCAGGCAAGAGACAGCAAAAAGACAGAGTATGTCAATGACCCTGTTTATTCCGGTTCAGCCGGAGGATTTGGCGGAGCGCTGCTAAACGGCTCCGTGAAAGATTCCAAGGTAACAAAGCTTCGTAAGGTCAATGGCATGAACTATACCGGCGGATTTATTGGCCATCTTGGTAAGAGCGGTACGGTAGATTTGGATAATCTGGGCGCATTAGGAGATTTACTGAGCGCAGGCGCAGGAGTGCTGGATATCTTCGGCTCTCATGTGGATAGGTGCAGGGTTTCCGGCGTGACAGAGGGCTTTACCGTACACAGCGACAACACCATAGATAAAAAGGATAAATCAGAAATTGCCGGAGGCTTTACCGGTTATGCAGATTTGGGCAGACTGTCCAAAAATGAAGTGACCGGATTAAAGCAGGTAACGAGTGGACAGATTGCGGGAGGCTTTGCAGGAAAAACGACGTTTGCTTATCTTGCAGATATTAAGCTGGATTCTAAGCTGGTCAAATACCTGGTGCAGGCTGTGAATCAGATTTTAAAGGCCCTGCAGCTGGATAATTTGCAGGCGGGCAACGTAATTAAGATTGATTTGGGAATTATCGAGGTTGACGCTTTGTATGACGGAGAGCTGGTATCTTTAAATCTACTGGGACTGGATATTAAGGTTGGTCTGGCAAAGGATAAGAGCCTTGCTACCATTTATATCGGCGACAGCAAGATAGAGATCAACTGTTCTAAGGACGGAACCATTGATGAGGAAAGCCTGAAAAATGAAATCAACATTTCACTGATTAAGGCAAACCGGACAAAAATCGATTCCTGTACGGTGACTGGTGTGGATATCGGCTATGACGTCTACGGCGGCGGCGCAGGAAACCGTGGAAACGGCACAGGCGAATACGGCATTGCCGGAGGCTTTGTAGGCTGGAACAACGAAGGTCTGCTGGAAAACAATAATATGTACTTCGCGGACGTTGTCCGTGGCGCAAAGGATCTGACCGGCCCCTTTACCGGAAAGTCAAGCCTGAAATCCAACTGGGAATTTAATGATCTTGTAGGCATTGAAGGCAATGAAAACTATTACCGGATTTATCGGGACGGAGATACCGCCTATGAACAGCTGCTCGACAAATCAGGCAATGAGCTTCAGAACAATTATGGACCATTGGATCAATGGAAGAATGTTTATACCATCCGCCACATGACGGAAAACAAGGTTGTGAAGTTTACGGATCTGAAGGATGCTGTGATGAGCAGCAATGCAGAAGGAGTAAAAGATTTACTTGCCAATGTTTATCGAGAAGATGGCGCTATGGCGGTGCTTATGAACAATACTCCTACCGATCCTACAGAGCCTGGCGGAGGTCCGGCAGTTCCGGATATTCAGGATCCCTGTAAAGAGCTGATTGAGCTGAGGCTTGAAAAAGTGTGGAAGGGAGATAAGCCAGAGGATCGTCCGAAGGAAGTGGTATTCCAGATTACAAGAAGTTATGAAGTAAATGGACAGACGATTACGGATGAAACCTTTAAGGAGGAAGTTACCCTGACCGCGAAAGACGCCATTACAGAGGATGTGTGGGAACAGATCCTTTCTGGACCAGAGTATACCGCATACCATGTGGGCAAAGATGAAAAGCATTATTATTATACTTATCATATTAGTGAAACTGTGCTGGATGGTTACACGACTGAGATTACATATCCTGAAGGAGACGAATACCACTACAGTATCACAGTTACCAATAAGAAGAACTGGTTTGACCACGTTCTTCCAGAAACAGGCGGCATGGGAGTCACCTGGATTTATGCGGTAGGAATTCTGCTTCTGGCATTTTATGGCATCATGGAGTACAGGAAGAGAAGATGCCAGGATGCAGAATTACTATAAATTCAAAACAAAGGAAAAAGGAGAAACAAAAATGAGAGCTATGAAAAAAGTGACCAAAAGAATGATAGCACTGTTTCTGACTGCTATCATGACACTGGCAATGGCAGCGACGTCCTTTGCCACAATGACAGAGCCGATGCCGGCAGCAGCACAACAAAATGGAAGCCTGACAGTAAAGGTAAATAAGAAGAATACGTTGGAGGGTCAGACAATCAAGCTGTATAAGCTGTTTGATTTGAGCGTTAGTGGTTCTAGTTATGCGTATGTTGTCAATGATACTTATAAAAATGCGATTGCAACTGCATTAGGGATGGAGGATACATCAACCAGTGAAGCCTTATATAACAAGCTTGCGGAGTACAACTCTAATTCTGCCCAAATTCAGAAATTTGCAGATGACTTTACAACAGCTGCACTGACAGAAGGCACTGCAGCAACAGAAACTGCTGAAAAATTAGGTAAAGTTACAGAGCATAAGTTTACAGGCTTAGCATATGGTTACTATCTGGTATACCAGACAGGAACAAAAGAAATTCAGTCCTCTCTGGTATCTGTAGATGAGCCAGAAGGAGTAGTTAATCTGAAGGGTGAGACTCCCAGCATTGAGAAAACAGCTGATAAAGAAACTGTTGAAATCGGTCAGGTTGTAACCTATACCATCAAAGGAACCATTCCGGACACAACAGGCTATGACTCTTATGTTTATAAAATCAAGGATACCCTGACAAATGGTCTTGATTTTGTAACGGATGCTCAGGGTGAGACACAGGCTACTAACCCTTATCCTGTATCTGTAAAGATTGGTGATAATGTGGCTACAGAACAACAGTCTGCTACTTTAAGCGGAGATAATAACCGTACAATGACCTTAGATCTGTCTGCGTGGATCAAAGGGAACCAGACCAGGAAGGGACAGGCGTTTACTGTTACATACTATGCAAAAGTAAATAAAGGGGCTGTAGTTGAGACAAACAACAGCGCTTCCTTAGAGTATGGTAACGATCAAGACAGCACAACTACCACAACTCCGTCTGTGGTAAACACACCAACCTATCCGCTGAATATTAATAAAGTAATTGCGGGCGGAAACACTATGCTGGCAGGCGCAACCTTCCGTTTGTATAAAAGCGAAGAGGGTGCGAATGCGGCTAATGATAATGCAATTAAAGTAACTGCTGGAGATACTACAGGAAGCTATATCGTTGCAGAAGATCAGAACGTAGAAGAAAATATGGATATGGTCACTGTAGATAGCGCGGTAGGAGAGGGATACAACTTACACCTGAACGGCCTTGCAGCAGGAATCTACTGGTTAGTGGAGACTGATGCACCGGCAGGCTACAACAAGCTGACAGCTCCGATCAAGGTAACGATTACAAAGAGTGGAGATACAGATGTAAACAACTGGACATTAACCAAAGGTGAAGACGTGGAACAGGATAAGATCATCGACGTCGAGAACAGCACTGGAACCATCCTTCCTGAGACTGGTGGTATGGGTACCGTTCTCTTCACGGTAGTTGCTGTGGTAATGATTCTGGGCGTAGCAATCAGCTTTATCAGAAGCAGAAAAATTGAAGAGTAATATTTTTTGAAATTCTTTAAAATGGTCCGATACCTTACAAAATTCGTAAGGTATCGGACTAATATGGTATAACAGCAGGGAGAATGAAATGAGTAAGAAACAGGAAAAAAAGAAAAAAAAGAATAGAAAGTTACAGGATGCAATTCGGATTTTAGTTTTGCTGATTGCATTCTCCGTACTGTTATATCCGACGGTCAGTAATTACCTTTATCAAAAAAACCAGTCAAGGGTTATTTCCTCCTATGATGAGGAGGCAGTAAAGCACAGCGGAGAGGAAAATGAAAGGATGCTGGCAGCTGCCAGAGCCTACAATCAGGAAATGCTGAGCAATATCGAACTTTTGGATCCCTTTGGGCCAGGAAAAAAGGAAGTCAATGAATATTATCAGAGTATTCTGAATGTCAATGGTTCTGGAATGATGGGATATATCCGAATTCCGATTATTAAAGTAGAGCTTCCCATCTACCATGGAACCAGTGAGTCTGTTTTACAGGTAGGGGTAGGACATTTTGAAGGAACCTCTCTTCCTGTTGGAGGAGAAAGCACACATTCCGTTCTCACCGGTCACAGGGGACTTCCATCCAAGCTTTTGTTTACGGATATGGATAAGCTGAAGGAAGGGGACGTTTTCTATATTAAAATACTGGGAGAAACCTTTGCTTATGAGATTGACCAGATTCTTACAGTGCTGCCGGAGGAAACGGATGCTTTGACCATTGAAGCGGGGAAGGATTATGTGACTCTTGTAACCTGTACTCCCTATGCTGTAAATACACACCGTCTTCTTGTGAGAGGTCATCGAATTCCATATGAGGAGGCTGTGCAGGTAACGGCAGATGTTACGGTAGAAGCGGAGCTGCCCTTCCAGGTAAAGGTGCTGATAGGCGCAAGTGTACTTTTGGTTATAATTTTTGCAGTATCCTGTATCTATGCGGCGGGAAAGAAGAGAAAGAAAGCAGCAGAAGAAGAGATAGAAAACAGGAGGGATGAACATGTTTAATCACAGACAGAATCTGAAAAAGCTTGTATGCGGCTGTCTGCTGATAGTTGGATGTCTGGTTCCGGCTATAAGCGGGCTGGCAGCGGAGGCTGGTTCCATTCAAATATCGTATCATGGCAGGACGGATGATGAGACGGTTGTTTTATCTGATACGCCTTTTGTGCTGTATTATGCAGGAGGCTGGAGCGAGGGAGGCTGGACGTTATCGGAGGATTTTCAGGGGTCAGGAGTGTCGCTGGAGAATCCAGATTCCTCAGAGAGGAAAGAACAGGCGGAAAAGCTTTATGCCTATGCGGTGAAGGAGAAGCTGCAGGGGAGGGAGCAGAAGACAGATAAGGCGGGAATTACAAAATTTGAAAATCTGGAAAAAGGGCTTTATCTGATTGCACAGACCCGGAAAATCAGGAAGGGCGACCTGGAATTTTACTCCTCTCCTTTTCTGGTTTGTATGCCAGGAAATGAAAACGGAGAAGAGGTATGGGAGCTGACCATAGAGCCTAAAAGTGAATGGAACGATATTGGTTCCGGAGGCGGAGATTCTGAAGGAGGCGGTTCTGGAGGTGGCTCCGGCGGCGGTTCTGGAAGCGGTTCCGGAGGCGGAAATCCTGGCGGAGGCTCTGGCGGCGGAACAACAGTTGTACCCGGCGGCGATCCGATTGAAACCAGTCCGGCAGAAGAGAGCGAGCCTCTTCCATCACTGGAAGAAGCAAATGAGATTGCCAGGAATGGAGAAACACCAAAAACGGGAGATACCTCTTTGCTGGAAATCTGGGTTGTTGTGCTCACAATCAGCGCGGCAATTATAGGACTTTTAGGATGGCTGATCGTGCGCATCAGGATTTCCGAAGACAGAGATACAAGTTATTCTGAGACAGATAAGAAAACAAAGAAGAGATAATTGATTTTGGTATGAAAGACGGGGATGTGTGCAATGCTCCCCGTTTTTTCATTGGGAGATGATTTGGATATGAATAAGAAGAAAAAAACAAATTTAAAGAAAATGCTGATCTTCCTTTTGGGCAGTTTTATGCTGCTGTTTTGTATATCGGCTTTTCAGGTAGTAAGGATTTTCAGTAATTTGCAGGAGGAGGAGAAAGAATTTGCTGCTTTATCTGCCTGGAAATCGGAAGCTTATACACCAGAAAATCCTGCAGATCATACAGCGGCAGCAGGAATATCGGGAGATGGGGAAGGGAGAATGTTGGAGGCCTATGAGGCCCTCTATCAGAAAAATCCGGATCTGGCAGGTTGGCTTCGTATTGACAAAACAAAGGTGAACTATCCGGTTATGTTTACGCCAGAGGATCCGGAGTATTATCTGCACCGATCCTTTGATAAGGAAAACTCTGTAAGCGGAGTTCCATTTATTGGAGAAGGCTCTTTTGCAGACAGCACCAATATTATGATATACGGTCATAATATGAAAAATGGAACGATGTTTGCAACGCTTTTGAAGTACGCTCAAAAGGAGTTCTGGAGAGAACATCCGGTGATACAGTTTGATAATTTATACGAAGAAAACATGTATGAAATTATCGGGGCCTTTTACAGTAAGGCATACCTTCAAGAGGAATCGGGAGTTTTTAAATATTATCAATATCCCGATTTAAGTACTCCGGAATTATTTGATGAATATTATGCGCAGGTAAAAAAGGCTTCTTTATATGACACAGGGATAGAAGCTGAGTTCGGAGAACAGCTGCTTACACTGTCAACCTGCAGCTATCATGTCAAAGACGGGCGTTTTGTAGTGGTTGCCAGAAAAATGAGGAATTAGGTCTGACTGTACTGGCAGACCTAATTCCTCATGGCTTTTTTCTCATGATTTTTTCCAAACCATCGTATATTCTTTTTCCCCTGTAGCTTCCTCCATTCCTTCTGACAGGACGGAAAAGCCCTCTCTGCCATAGAATGCGGCTGCCCGTGAGTTTTTCTGATAAACATTCAGGGAAAGTGTGTCATATTTCTGCTTCGTATAAGTTAAAAGCTGCCTTCCGATTCCGCAGGAACGGCAGTTTTTGGCTACGAAAATTCCGGCAATATAGTTGTCTATCATGCCAAGAAAACCCAGTATCTTTTCGTCTGTAACATAGACAAAAACCTTTGACTGGAGCAAGGCCTCCTGTACCTCCTGAAAATGAGAGCGCCAGTAACCATCCGGTACAAACGGATGCGCATCTTCATTGCCAGAAAGCCATATCTTCATAACCTGTTCAGTATCTGATGTCTGAAATTCTCGAATCATGGTTTTTCTCCTTATATTTACAACATCATTTCCAGATGTTTTTTTAATCCGTCACGATATTTCTTTGTAAGAGCTAAATATTGCTGCTGTTCTTCTGGTGTCCACTCATTCCAGATCCTGTTTTCAATCTCATGGAGAGGACGTATTTTTTCTAATGAAAATTGTTCGCCTTTTTCAGTCAGGCAAAGAATGGTATTTCTGCCTTTCCCCTGCTCCAGATATACGATATCCTCTTTTTCTAATCTGCGGACAGCAGAATTGATTGTCTGGCGGCTGATACCTGTAAGCTTACTTATCTCGCTTTGCAGACATTTTCCGCCTTTCTCGCAGAGTACATATAAAATATTTTGAACGCTGTCTGAAATACCCATTTTCACAGCTGCTTCATGGTATAAAGCATTGATTTCTCCGGCTAAATAGGTATATTGCTCTCTTTCCAGGTAGTGCATAGCTTCACCTCTTGTCTGATTTCGTACATTATGTATTATATCCGATTTCGTACATAAGTCAATAGCCTTTTTGAAATAAGGCTACCGCAATCCCACTGGCTTTAGACGGTGAGTTAAGGTAGCCAAAAGCTGAGAATTATTGTATGCTAATGATATGGGAACATGGA
>ERZ838225.569-NODE-569-length-49133-cov-6.344350_pt1 | contig 49133 bp, 48 predicted proteins | sample MGYA00519684_ERZ838225 | MGnify/ENA primary metagenome ERZ838225 (study PRJEB31850, sample SAMEA3708829) | human gut metagenome | biome: human gut; feature: human-associated habitat; material: faeces | place: China | collected 2014 ... | reverse complement strand
TTCAAGAGCAATTCCTGTGAAAATAATGTCCCAAAATATTTCCAACTTCTCTTTTGCTTCTTTTATACTTTTCAATTTTCTCTTGTTTTTATACAATTTAAGAAATTCAATCTCTGTCATAATATTCTCTTTTCCTTTAAAATAGCCACCTCAAAAAACTGTTCGCCTTTGTATATAAATGCGAACTTTTTTAAATTTTAATTTTTTGTTAAAAATTACCTTAAATTCATTTTTTAAAACATATTTTTTTTAGAATTAGAGATTTTTAAAAAAATAAAAATTGATTATTTTATTTTTTTATGGTATATATAGTTAGTAGGAATAAAGATTGTTTTAGACAATTATAATCTCTACAAGTGTTCGCATTTATATACAAACGAGAACTCTTGTTTTTTATTTTTTTAATTCTCTATAATTTTTTTATCTTTTTCTGCTCTTTTTTTCTTTTTCTCATTTTTTTAATTCTCTATATTTCTTTCTAAGTAAAAGCAAAAATATAAATTTAAATTATAAAATAATTTTTAAGAATCATCTCTTATTTTTTACCGCCATTTTTATTTTTTCTGAAAATAAAAAAACTCAGACACATTTATCTGAGATTTTTTGTATATTCCCTATTAAATTTTATTCCAGTAAAAAAATTAGGCTTCTTGTATAGATTAAAATACTTGTTCCCATTTTCCTATGAAGGATATCTCCTTCTTCCACCTTGTTGTAAATAGTATTTCTATGCTTTTTAAAATACTTTGCTACCTCATTTACCGTCGCCCATTCCCCTATATCCTCCACTATTTTCTCTGCCAGTGCTTTATCCAGTGCTGAAATATTTCCCAGTTTTTTAAAAATATATTCTTCTCTCTCCATGTGCAGATCTCCCTTTTTATTTTTTAAGATATAAATTCAAAAAACTCCTGTTTTGTCATTCCCCTTTTGCTCTTTCCTGTTACCTGTATAGGAAAACACATATCAACTATTCTATCTCTTATCCTGTTCTGCTTATGAGTTGAGAACTTTTCACTTATTTCACATTTTTCCTCATCTTCGCTGAAATTCAAGTTTGTAGATATTACTAAAGGTTTCTCACTTCTGTATCTTGCGTCTATGAGATTATATATTTTCTCTGCTCTCCATCCAGTTTGATTCCTGTCCAGTCCCTTTTCTCCTCCAAAGTCATCTATCACAAGGAGGTCACACTCTTCCACCTGTTTCAGACTCTCTCTTTCAGCTACCCCCCACTCTATTGTGAGTTTGTTGAGATACAGCCCCAGATTCATCACCAGTACACTTTTCCCATGTTCCATGAGATAATTAGCTATACAGGCAGTAGTAAAAGTCTTTCCTCTTCCTGTTTTTTTGTGAGACAGTCACAGTTTGGAATATATTCTAATTTTTTTCTAAAAAATTCTGAAAGATTTTTGAGATAGTCACTCTCATTTTTCACATATTCTTTCCCACAGTATTTACATTTTTCCATTTCCATTCCCTCCTAATTTTCCACTTAGAATATCATCAATAAAATCTCCTGTAAAATTCTCATATACTGGTCTCTCAAATTTTTTCTTAGGCTCGTTCTTTTGTTTTTTATCTTTAAAACTTCCATTTAAGGCTTTCTTTAGGTTTTCTATTTTGAAAATACTATTGATACTCATGTTTTCTTTTACAAATTTTGATTTGGACATTATCGTCAGAGCTTCAAAAAGTTTAGGTGCGCCGAGTTCTCTCAATACCCCCAAGAGAACATAGTTGTCTGGTTGATAGTTATATTCTGGCAGTCCCAGCTTCTTGTATTTTTTTAATATGTCTTGTATCTCCATAGGAGCATCACTTAATTTTTCTTCCACCCCTGTGTGTATATTCTTTTTATCTTTTATGTTATTATTAATCTTTTTGTTATTATTAATATTGTTATTATTAGTGTCTTCCTGACCGTGTACGACAGGATCCGTATCGGTTTCTACAGTACACGATAAAACTATATGCGGCTCGATATTTACAGTATAGAGATTTTGGAAAAACTTTCCCTTCTCTTTATGCTGTATTACTATAACATACCCTCTGTCTTTTAATTCCTTGATATATTTTCCCAGTGTACTTTTACCTATTCCTAAATCTCCGCATATTAAATTCTGTGATGGAAAAGCATCTTTCCTTTTTCCAGCATAACTGCATATATATGCATATACAGCTTTAGATAAAACATTTAAACTTTTGTCTCTCATTACTTTTTTTGCTACAAATCCATATTCCTCTTCAAATATTCCCTGCATTTTAATTTTCTCTGTCATATTCTCTCCTTTTTTAAACTAAATGTTTTTTTAATATTTTTTTCTTTTTTATATTGTTTTTTTATTCATTTTTCTCTAAAATTTTTTAAATTATTTTAAAATTTTTCTCCAGATAATTGGTGCTTTTATACCACTATTTCAAAATTTCGAATATTTTTTCTTGCCTTTTTTTAAATAAGTTGATATAGTTGTACTCAAGCACTTCGCTATAGATTCATAATTAGGTAGCGCAAAAAATTAAAGGTGGGAAATCAATGGAAAAAAAAGCTGAATTAATCAAAGAAAAAGAATTATCAAACAGAGAAAAAATTATTGAAGTTATAGAAATAGTTGAGGATATTATACGTAGTTTCAAAAAGCCTCCCTATTTAATTACCTATAACAGTTCTACTAAAGATGAACTTAGTTCTTAATAATTACACTCTTAATTTCTTAAATGTTTTGAAAGGGACATTCGACATATTGTATATTTAAAGTGGAACTTTGTCAAGGAATAAAAATTTTTTTATCAATGAAATATCCATTTAAATTTATTTCAATAAAAAAGCCCATATACTTCATAATTTCTTTCTTAAAGTTATATGGGCTTGATAATATATCGTTTTTTATATTTTAGTTATTTTTTCTTTAGCGTTATCGAATTTTTTTGCATTTTCTTGTAATGTACCATTTCTAAAACTAAGTATTTCCAGTCTTTCAATTACCATTCTCAGTATATCCTTTTGTTCCTCTATTCCAAAACCTTCAAACAAAGTATTATACATATCTGCTATGATATTTCCAGTTTTTTTTATAGGAGCTTTAATCTCTTTTAGTACAAAGTCAGGAATTGTTTCTGCTATATAAGCATTTATCAGTTCTTTTTTATCTAGTGGATATTCCTTCACAAGTTTTTCAAGTATCTCATTATTAATGGGTTTTTCAGACTTTTCTATTTTATCTATATAAGTAAAATATATTCCAGTTTTTTCAGCTAAAGTTCTCAAGCTATGTTTATGCTCATTTCTTACTTTTTTTAGTACTTTACCAAATCTCATTTTGTACCTCTCTTTATATATATGATTCTTTTTTAGATTATACAATATTTTTCAAGAAAAGTAAAAAAATAAATATCACAAATGTATCTTAAAAGTAGTACAGTACATTTAGTAAAAATAAAAAGTAAAAAAAATTTGATTTTAGATTTTTAAGAAAGATGGTATAATATATAGTCGAAATTTAAAAGGAGGAGAAATATGAATATTTATTATATCTATCACAGTTGTTTTGTAGTTGAAAATTCAGAGTATGTTTTAATCTTTGATTATTACAAAACTCCAAGAAAGAAAAAACCTTTATTTAATATAGAAGATTTTGTTATCAAGATGGATAAAAAAGTAGTAGTTTTTTCTTCTCATGTACATGCTGATCATTTCAATCCTGAAATAATGAAATGGCAGGAGAAGAATCCGCAGATATCTTATGTACTTAGTAATGATATAAAATTAAAAACAATCCCTGATAGATGCCATATGGTTTCTGAAGGAGAAGAGATTACAGTAGAAGGATTGAATATAAAAATATATGGTTCTACTGATGCAGGAGTATCTTTCTGGATAAAAGTGGGAGATAAGATTGTATTTCATGCTGGAGATCTCAACTGGTGGTATTGGTCAGATGATACAAAAGAGGAAGAGGATTTTATGAGAAATTCTTTTCAAAAAATAATAAGAGATATAAAAGAAAATAAAGAAAAAATAAATATAGCTTTTTTCCCTGTTGATCCACGTTTGGAAGAAAATGCTTTTCTTGGGGGAAAATATTTTGTTCAGGAGCTTCAGCCTGAAATTGTTATTCCAATGCATTTTGGAAAAAGTTACAATGTAATAAAAGAGTTTTGTGATAATCTGAAGGGAACTGGAACAAAAGGTGTAGTAATAAATGAATGTTTGGAGAAATTAGAAATATAATCTTTCTGAAAAAGCGCCAAATAGGAATTAGAAAAAATTTAAACGTTGATAAACCATATATTATTTGATATAATATATGTTAAATAAAATTATAATAAGGAAAATGGGTATGAATTGGGAAAAAATGGATTACAGATTAGATGCTATCTACTTTATGCTTAAAACAGATGAAAAAGGAAAATATATAGTGCCAGTTTTTTCTGATGGAACAGTGCTGGATAGTCTGGATTTTGTTGAAATAGATGATTATACAGATAAAACACAATCAATTCTTTCTTATATAAAAGGAATAAAGGAAGACAGTTTTTTTATTGATTGGGAAAAAGAGTATCAGGAAGCTTATTTGAGCGAACACTCTAACCTTATTCCACAGCTTATTGATAATGATAAGTTTGTTGATGAAAATATGAATAAGATACAATGGGTAAAGGAAAACAATACCCTTTCATTAATTATAAAAGAAAAAGAAGAAGATGAAAATATTTTATATACAGAACTTCTTTTAAATGGAAGTTTTAATGATTTTGAAATAATAAATGAAGAGCTGGCTGTAAGAAATGGTATTTTTTACATTTTAGAAAATGAAGATAATGGACTTCATACTATAAAAGAACTAGTAGGAAATATTCATAAAAAAGAACTTGAAAATTTTATAACTATTACTATGAAATATTTCAAAAATATAGAGATAGAATATCAAGACTATAAAGTAGTGCAGGGAGAAAAGAATACTCCAGTTCCTCAAATAATAATAGAAAAAATATCACAAGACAACAGCTTGTACCTTCAGGTAACACTTATGATATCTACTATGGACTATGAATTTTTGAAAAAAAATGAAATAGAGTATACAGCTGTAGTAAATAATCTTGAAAAGAAAATATTTATAAGTGAAGTTGATTTAAGCAGACTTCCAGAAGCTATGGAGGAAATAGCTAAGGTATTAGCTAAACTGCAAAAGAATATAAAAATAAAATCAGGTTTTTATGTGGATGAAGATAATCTTGTTATAATGCAGGAAAAACTTGCTAAAGAATTTATAATGAAAGAGCTGTTGCAGCTTGCATCAAAATATAAAGTAGTAGGAACAGATAAATTAAGAAAATATAATATAAAAGCAGTAAAGCCGAAAGTAGTTGGAAATTTCAGCCATTCTATAGATTTCCTTGAAGGAGAGATAGAGCTGGAAATAGAAGGAGAAAAATTCTCTATATTAGATGTACTTTCATCATACAGAAAAGATTCATATATAATGTTGAGTGATGGAACAAGTGCTCTTATAAACAGAAAATATATAGAGAAATTAGAAAGACTTTTTAAAGATAGTGATAAGAAAAAAGTAAAATTATCATTCTTTGATCTGCCATTAGTTGAAGAGTTGATAGAGGATAAAATATTCTCACAAGAGATGAATAAAAGCAGAGATTTCTTTAAAGGAATAAATAATGTAAAAAATTACGGAATAGAACCACCTAATGTAAAAGCTCAGCTTAGAGAATATCAGGAATATGGGTTTAAGTGGCTGGCATATCTGATGGATAATAATTTAGGAGGATGTCTGGCTGATGATATGGGACTTGGAAAAACTCTTCAAGCAATAGCAGTTTTGACAAGGCTTCATGAAGAAAAAGGAAAGAAAAGCCTCGTAATAATGCCTAAAAGTTTGATATATAACTGGGAAGGGGAAATAAAAAGATTCAGTCCTAAGTTGAAAGTAGGCATCTATTATGGAAATTTTAGAAATGTAGATATAATCAAGAAGAACAGCGTAATACTTACTACATATGGAACAATAAGAAATGATATTGAAACTTTAAAAGAGATGAAATTTGATACAATAATTCTTGATGAATCTCAAAATATAAAGAATATCAATGCACAGACAACAAAAGCAATAATGCTTCTTGATTCAAAAAATAGAATAGCATTGAGTGGTACTCCTATTGAAAATAATCTTGGAGAACTTTATTCATTATTTAGATTCTTGAACCCTGCAATGTTTGGGACAGCAGAAGAGTTCAATAATTACTATGCTGTACCTATTCAGAAGGAAAATGATCAGGAAGCTATTGAGGAATTGAAAAAGAAAATATATCCTTTTATATTGAGAAGGGTAAAGAAAGAAGTATTGAAAGATCTTCCAGATAAAATAGAAAAAACTATGTTCATAGAAATGAATGCAGAACAGAAGAAACTTTATGAAGAGAGAAGAAGTTATTACTATAAAATGGTAAACAGTCAGATAAGAGAGAATGGAATAGGAAAGACGCAGTTTTTTATACTTCAGGCTCTTAATGAACTTAGACAGATAACAAGCTGTCCAGAAGCGAAAAGTAATGGAGTTACTTCAAGCAAGAGAGAAGTTCTGGTAAATAATATAGTAGAAGCTGTAGAAAATGGTCACAAGGTGCTTGTATTTACAAACTACATAAATTCCATAGAAAATATATGTGAAGATTTGAAAAGATATGGAATAAATTATCTTTCAATGACTGGAAGTACAAAGGACAGACAATCTCTGGTAGATAGATTCCAGAAAGATAATAAATACAAAGTATTCATTATGACATTGAAAACAGGAGGAGTTGGATTAAATCTTACTGCTGCTGATACAATATTCATATATGATCCATGGTGGAATAAAACAGTAGAAAATCAGGCTATTGACAGAGCTTACAGATTGGGACAGGATAGAACGGTGTTTTCATATAAACTGATACTGAAAGATACAATAGAAGAAAAAATATTGCAGTTACAAGATACAAAAAGCAAGTTATTAGATAATTTGATATCTGAAGACAGTTCATCTATGAAAATACTTACAGAAAAAGATATTGAATTTATACTTGGAGAATAGATTACAGGGAGAAAATAAAATGGGAATAAGTAAAGACAGATTTAGAGAGGCACTGAATGAGTTCTACCCTAAAGATATATTGTTTAGATTATATAACAGATATTTTCTGGACTGGATAGCCGAGGGATATATTGGAAGTAATTTAGGACTTTTTGAAATATCTCTGATTTGTGAAAACAGCAACAAACAAACTTTCATGGATCTGATAGAGCAGGTATACCTTAAAGAAGAGGTGTTCTGTTCAGTGTTTGCAACATTAGATGCAGATGTAAAAAAAGTTTTTGAAGAAATAATGTGGAATGAAAAGTTTTTTATTCCATCTAAGGATAGAGAAAAATATCTGAAATTAGAAAATAATTATGACTTAAATAAGGATTTAAAAGAGGAGTATTTATTTTTCAAGGCAGAAAAAGATAATAAAAGAGGGGAATACCTCTATATGGATTATGACTTGATAAGAGTAATAAGAAGATTTATGCCAAAACCTCCTGAATATAATATAATTCCTTTAACTAAAATAGAAGAGTGTCTTGTAAATAATAATGAAAAAGAACTGGCAGAAAATCTAAAAATTTACTATGATTTCTATAAACAAGGTGGAATAGTTCTTTCTAACAGTGGGAAAATATTAAAAGAATCAAAAGTTAATATGAAAAAATACTGTAATATAAATGAGTATTACGAAAATTCAAAAGACTTGGATTTCTTAAAAACTGAAACTATAGCACTGTTTTTCTTTTTAGTGAAAGAAAAATATATGAATGAAGAATATTTCAGAGTTTCTAATATAAAAACAATAGTGCAGGATTTCCTTGCAGGAGAGCTGATACAGGAAGAAAATTATCATTATACTTCTCTATACTTGAACTATTTAAAAGGTGTAAAAAACATCTGGAAATCTAAAGAAGAGATAAAAAGAGGACTTATTACTATTAAAAAAATAATTGATGAGATACCTGATGATAAAATTGTAAGTGTAGATAATATAATAAAAGCTATATTGTACAGAGATGAATTTATAGAAATAATAGATATAAAAGATGCTTATGACTATATCTATATAAATGAAGCTAACTATGAAAGAACAAAAATACTCAACTATGAGAGATATCTTTCATATGTTGTAATTCCATTTATAAAATCGGTATTATTCCTTCTTGGAACAATGGGAGTATTGGAGCTGTATTATGACTATCCATCTATTAATAATTGCCTGTATCTAAAAAATGGATATCTGAGTAAATATGATGGACTTAAATATGTAAAGATAACCGCCCTAGGAAAATATTGTCTGGGAAGAATAGAGGATTTCGACTTTGCTCATACAAAGGATGAAGGGGAAGTAGTTCTGGATGAAGACAGACTTATAGCTACAATAATAGGAGATGTTCCAGTAAAGACTATGTTTTTGGAGAGAGTATCTCAGAAAATAGCTGTAAATAAATATAAGTTCACAAAAGAAAATTTCCTTAGAGGCCTCAATGGATATCAAGAGCTTGAGGATAGAATAGCTGAATTTAAAACAAAGATATCTGATGATCTCAATGAGTTATGGCAGGGATTCTTTGATGATCTGGTAGAGAAAAGCAGTGCTATAAAAGCTGAGCATCAGTTTGTAGTATTGAAACTTAAAAATGACAGAGAGCTTATCAGTACAATAACAAAAGATGAAAGATTTAAATCTCTTTTATTGAAGGGAGAAGACTTTCATGTCCTTGTAAAAAGTGAAAATGTAGGACAGGTAGTTGATCTGTTTAAAGAATATGGATATTATGTAAATTTTTAAATAATTCAAGAATAAATAAAAAAGTGAAATTAAAGTAGAAAAAATATAATTTTAGAATTCTTCCAGTAGAAAGGTTTGTTATTAATCTTGTTCATAAAACATAGAAGAATAGTTGAAGGATTACAACAGTTCCACTGTTGCATCTCAGTAATTATAGCAGTTAAAATTCTAACTGCTTAATTACTGGAAACTCGCTTTGCTCAAACATACTATTTTTTACGTTTTACTTACTTCATTAATTACACAAACCTTTCTAATTTCCAAATTTCTAAAATTCAATTCAACTTTTTAATTCACTTTTTTTTATTAATTTTCAAATAAAGAGATATAGCTTATCTCGTTATCATTATATTCAGCAAAGATTATAAAATCATTATCAAAATATTCCAGCTCTTTTCTTATTTTTAAAGATTGCAGAGACTTCAAAAATTGGGGATTTAAAGTAAGATAGTTAAACTTTAAATTTGCTAATATCTTAAATAGATCAGAGTGCAGCTGAGCTAAAGAAGTATATTTTTTCTCAATATTCTCTATACATTTAAATGTTTCAGAAAATTTTGTTATTTTATTTTTAAATCTATTTTCTGCATAATTCAGATCAATAGCTTCTTCAAAGAAGACTTTAAAACCATTTTTAGGGTAATGAGCTATACTGTAATTTACATTTTTTATAATATAGTCATAACTTTTATCATCAAGAGACTTGAAGACTTTTGTCCAAAGGTCTTTTTTTATGTCCGAAATTGAAATTGCCCCTTCTATCTTTTCAATAATGCCATTAGCAAGAGTTGCTTTTTCCTGCTCGTTGATATCCTTTATTTCAAGAAGTAATCCAATAATTTTTGAGTTAGAAGAATCTCTATTCTTAATTTTTGTATATTCAAGATTTTTTTTAGTTACTTTGGATATTTCTTGAAATGCTGGTTTTAATATCATTTTTTCAAAATCAAAAAATCTATCATATGAATCTTCCAATCCCAGTAAATTTTTTAATTTCTGTATGGAAATCTCAATGGATTTATTCATGGAAATATTAAATTTAAGAAAGTTATATAGTGCAATTGCATAATCGTTCTGGAAAAAAAGAAGTATGTCAAAATCATTTTTTTGAAAGTAAGAATTTTTTTGAAAAATTGATCTGAACTCTTCTGTAAAAATTACCTTGATATAATTTTTTTCTATATGGTATGAAGATATAATAGAAAAAGCTCCCTTTTTTTCGATTAGTTCCAACTTAAAAACAGTATAGATAATTATTTTTTCTGTAAGCTTCTGAAATATTTTAAGAATATTTTCCAGCTCTCCCAGCATTAAAAGTTTTTTTATTTTTAATATTGGAACAAGAATATTATTATTTAATATATCTTCTTTGTCTTTTAACAAAAAATCAAAGAGAATTTTTTCTTTTTTTGAAAAAACTTTATTAAATTTGATATCTATCTCTTTTTCACTCAAACTAATATAATCATTAAAATTTTTCTTCAAAAAAATTCCTCCTTTTTAAAATTATTTTATACGATATTTTATATTTTTTCTATTTTGTAAACGATAAATTTTAAAACTAAAAATCGTCTATAAGAAAATAATAGCATAAAAATTCAATAAAATAAATACATAGTTTAATAAACTACATAAAGAAATATAGTGTTATATGAAAAATAACGACGAAAATTGAAAATTTGACAAAGTAAAATAAAAAATGTATAACTGATATCAAGAGGATGAGGTTGATAAAAAGATTATTTGATTCAAAATAATACATAATTTTGGGAGGTGTTTTTAGAAATGAAGACTGTTATAAAAAATGGAAGGCTTTTAGATAAGAAAAATAACTTCCATATGACAAAAGCGGATATCTTAATAGAGAATGGAGTAATAAAGAAGATTGGTGAAAACATCAATGAAGAGGGAAGCGGAATAATAGATGTGGAAAATAGCATAGTATCTCCAGGATTTATAGATATTCATGTTCATTGTTATCCTTCAGAAAATACAAATGGAGTATTTCCAGATGAAATAGGAGTGAAAAAAGGAGTTACAACAATAGTTGATGCTGGAACAGCTGGTGGAGAAACAATAGAGGACTTTGTTGAAAATGTAATAAAAAAATCTAAAACAAGAGTATATTCACTATTAAATATTTCATCTATGGGATTGAAAATAAAAAGTGAACTTAGTGATATGAAAAATATAGATAAAGAAAAAATAAAAGAAGCATTAAATAAATATCCAGATTTGATAGTAGGATTAAAAGCAAGAGCCAGTGGTTCGGTAGTAAAAGAGAATGGGATAAAGCCAATAGCTGAAGGGAAGAAAATAGCTTCAGAATTAGAAGTTCCATTAGTAGTGCATATAGGAAATACTCCTCCAAAAATAGAAGAAGTACTAGAATTATTAGGAAAAGGAGATATAGCTACTCACTGTTACAATAATAAAGTAAATGGGTTGGTAAGAGAAGGAAAAGTTATCCCTGAAGTTAGAGAAGCAATAAACCGTGGAGTGCTTTTTGATGTAGGACATGGTTCAGAAAGTTTTTCTTTGGATACAGCAGCTGAAGGAATAGAAGAGGGATTTGAAGCAGATATAATAAGTACAGATATCTATTCTAAAAATATAATTACACCAGTGGGAAGTCTTGAAAATACAATGAATAAGATGATGTATCTTGGATGGTCAGTAGAGAAATGTGTGGAGAAAGTAACAAATGTTCCTGCTGAGGCGTTAAAATTAAAAGGCCTTGGAGAACTTAAAGAGGGTTATATGGGAGATCTTACTATATTTGACATAGTAGAAAATGGGAAGTTAGAATTAAAAGACAGTGTAAATAAAGTAATAACAGCAGAGAAATATATAAAAACAAAGTATGTATTTATAAAAGATGAATTAATTAAAAAGGGGGATATTTAGTGAAAGATTTATTGAAAAATGTTCAAACAAGATTAAAAATGACAGATGAAGAGTTTGAAATGTATCTTCCAGATGCTGAACATGCAACTAAAGTATTAGCAGAGGAAAAAATAGAATTTCTTCCAGATTTTAAACTTGTATTTTATGCACATATGGTAAGCTTGGCAAAGAGATTAAAAGAAGATATTGGATTAGATTGTGGAGATGATTGTCCAGAAGATGAAGTAGAAAGAGAAGCGATAGAGGTTTCAGAAAAAATAATTATGCCTTTGGCAGAAAAATATAAAAGAGATTTAGATAGAATGGAAATAGTTCTAGCAGCTATTCAATTACAATTGGCAATGGAGATGCAACAAGAAAATTAATTAATGATATAATATACTTTAGGAGGTAAAGAAGATGGAAAAAGAAATCGTAGTAGTAATAGCACACAGACTAGGGAAAGGTCAAAATGTAGCAAAGGGAGTGGAAGCAGCTGGAGGAAAAGCAATAGTTGTACCTGGTATGGCAGCAGATATGAAGCTTGGAGATGTAATGAAGGAAAATAATGCAACATTTGGAATTTCTTTCTGTGGAAGTGGAGGAGCTGGAGCGATAATGGCTCAAACAAAATATGGATATAAAGCAACTTCTCATTTAAGATCAGTAGAAGCAGGAGTTACAGCTATTAAACAAGGATATCAAGTGGTAGGATTTGGTTTCTTAGATACAGAAGAATTAGGAAGAAGATTAGTAGAAGAATATAAAAGAGTAAATGGTTTATAGAATAAAATAGGAGGCATAAAATTATGAAAGAGGCAAAGTTACAGAAAGAAGTAAAAACTTTGATTATAAAGGGATCTGGAAAAACAAAGGAGGAAGCTCTGGGGAAAGTCTTTGCTCTATTCAGAAAGAAAGTTCAGGATGAAACAGATGGAGTTATAGTGAAATTAGAACCTTTAGAAACATACCTGATTAATATAAAGGAAGAAAAGAAAATAGAAAAATTTCTTGAACTTTTTATGCCAAGAGAAAAAACTACTTATTTTATTGAAATGGAAATTGAGTATGAAATCAAGTATATAAAACTCTAAGAGGGAGGAAAATATGATAGTTATAGTTATAAAATCATTAATTATTGGATTTATAGGGGGAGCAGCAGTAGCAGCAGGGGCAGCTAGAATGTTTCATACACCTAATTCACAATCAATGGGAGCATTTCGTACACTAGGAGAACTTAATGCATGTCAAGGAGACCCAATGGCACATTTCTCATTTGGTTTAGGTTTTCTATTTAATGCAGCAGCAGCAGTAATGGCAGCAGGAGCACTTACTCAGGATGTTTTCCATAGAATAGTTCCTAACTTTGCAGCAGCAAGTTTGCTAATAAAGAATAAAAATGTAGAAGAGACAATGCATGATCCATTAAAAATGGGAATAATGGGAGGATTTATAGGAGCTATAGTAGTAACTTTTTTAAATACTGTTGCCTCTCTTATACCAACAGCGTTATCTCAAATAGCTAAAGAAATATTATCTCCAGCAGCAGCTTTAATGATTAATCCAGTAATGCCGATAGTATTCTGGCTAGCAGCTTTAGATGCAGGTAAGATAACTGGAGTATGGGCAACAGTTCTAGGTGGAATGGCTCATATGATCATGGGAAATGCTGTTCCAGGAATAGTTTTAGGTATCCTTATAGGACAAACGATTGATGAAAACGGATATAATAAGTCTGTAAAAGTAATGGGAGCAATAGTAATAGTTTTATTTATAGTAATTGCTTATTTTAGAGGATTCTTTGCAAAACTTGGATTATTTATGTAAACTGGAGGGATAATTATGGAGAATAAAAAAAGTAATTTTTTACTAGCAGATATGTCATTTCCAATATTAGTAGGAATGGCATGTGCAGCAATATTTGCAGGAACTCATATGTTTGTTGTTCATGGTGTAGGAGCTTTTAATGAAATATTTACTGTAAAACTTTTGGAACAAGGGATAACTAGTGGGGATTATGCAGCAGCAGCAGGATATGCAGCAGGATTCCTTATTGCCAGAGTATTGGAAGGACCATTGGTAGGATTGCTAGATATTGGAGGATCTCTAATGACTGGAGTAGGAATTGGGATACCTGCTATGTTATTAGCTTCTGGAATAGAAAGTCCTGTAAAAAGTTTTCCTTTAGCTTTATTGGTAGGATTAGTAATAGGACTAATTATAGGAATTATTATTATCGCTATTAGAAAAGCTGTTCCAGATGGAATGTCAGCTGGTGGTACAGGAATAATGATGGGAGCTGGAAATGCTACTGGAAGATTCCTTGGTCCTCTTATCATATTATCTGCTATTCAATATAATATTCCAGCAGGAGTAGGGTCATTTTTAGGAGCAGCTCTTTTCTATAAATTTGACAGACATATAGCAGGAGGAGCAATAATAGGAGCTATGCTTATTGGAGGATTAGCTTTACTTTTCTAAATGACATGGAGATGAAATAGTTATGAATATATATGAAAAAATAGGATTGAAAAGAGTTATCAACGGAAGTGGAAAGATGACAGCTCTGGGAGTATCAAAAATAAGTGATACTGTAGCTGAAACAATGAAAGAAGCAGGACAGAATTTTGTAGTTATAGATGATCTTATTGACAGAGTGGGAGAGATGATTTCTGAAGTTACAGGAGGAGAAGATACTTGTGTTACATCTAGTGCTTCAGCAGCAATTGCTCTTTCAGTAGCAGGATTGATAACAGGAAAAAGTCTTACTTTAATAGAAAGACTTCCAGACACAACTGGATTAAAAAATAAAGTTGTCCTTCAAAAAGGGCATGCTGTAAACTATGGAGCTCCAATCACTACAATGATAAGATTGGGTGGAGGAATACCAGTAGAAGCAGGATGCAGCAATGAAGTAAAACCAGAACATGTAGAAGAGGCAATAGATGAAAATACAATAGCTCTTCTGTATGTAAAATCACATCATGCAGTACAAAAGGGAATGCTTTCTATAGAAGAAATGTCAGAGATAGCTAAAAAACATTCTCTTCCATTAATAATAGACGCAGCAGCTGAAGAGGATATACATAGATATCTTAAATTAGGTGGGGACCTTGTAATATATTCTGGAGCAAAGGCATTGTGTGGACCAGCTTCTGGATTTGTTACAGGGAAAAAACAATACATAGATGCAATAAAAATGCAGTATAAAGGTATTGGAAGAGCTATGAAAATAGGAAAAGTATGTATGATGGGGCTGATGAAAGCTATAGAAGAATATTCAAAAAGAGATGAAAAAACTGTTGTAGATGAACAGATGAGATTGGCAGGTCTTTTGATGGAAGAATTAAAAGATGAACCAAAAGTAGAAACATCTATAGTGCAGGATGAAGCTGGAAGAGAGATATATAGAGTACAGATAAAATTAAATGAGAAACTTACTAATATGTCAGGAAAAGATTTCATGAAACATTTAAGAGAAGGAGAAGCAGAAATTCATGTGAGAAAGCATTATGCTAATCTTGGAATCGTAAATGTAGATATGAGAGCTCTTACAGAAAGTGATATTAAATTTATAGGTGCAAGAATAAAAGAGATTTTAAAATAATCAGGAGGAACAAATGCAGACAAAGATCAAATTTTATAAAGATAGAGTAGCAGTAAACTTTTTAGCTAAAGATAAGAAAAATGGAGCAGATGTATTTAATGCTATAGATGGATATACAGCTATTGGAGTATTGTCAAAACAGTTTGATACAGTAGAAGAAGGAATCGAATATGTAAAAGATTACATGAAAGATGTACCAGTTGTATCAGTAGGACTTGGAGCAGGGGATCCAGCTCAATTCCAAAAAGCAGCTTTAATAGCAGCAGCAACTGATCCAGGACATGTAAATCAAGTATTTACAGGAGCAGCATATGCAGCAGGAGCATTAAAAGCAATGAAAGCAGAAAACACAGCAGTAAATGTCTTGATGAGTCCAACAGGAATAGTAGGAAAAGTAAAAATCTCAACTGGAGAATTGAGTTCAAAAGAAGAACCTGCAATAGTTGATGTAGATACAGCAATGGCAATGGTATTAGATATGAGAGCTCAGGGGATAAAATATTTTCCAATGGGAGGACTAAAATCAAAAGATGAATTAAAAGCAGTGGCAGAAGCATGTGCAAGACATGGAGTACCAATGATGGAACCATCAGGTGGAGTAGATTTAAGCAACTTTAAAGAGATTACTAAAATATGTCTGGATGCAGGGGTAGAGAAAGTTATGCCTCATATCTATGGAGCAGTAATAGATAAAGAAAGCGGAAATACAAAAATAGAAGATGTAAAAGCAGTGTATCAAATGGTTAAGGAACTTCTTGATTAATATGGAAGAGACAAAACTGGTAATCTTTGATATGGACGGACTGCTTTTAGACACAGAGAGACTTTCCAATATTGCCTGGATAGAAGCAGGGAAAAATATGGAAATAGATATCACCTATGATATTTTGAGAAGAATAAAGGGTGGTAATTTAAAAAATACAGTGAGTGTCTTAATGAGTTTTTTAGATGAAGAGAAATATAAAAAACTTATTGAAGAGAAAAAAAGAATACAAGTAAGAGTTGAAGAAGAAGAAGGGATAAGGTTAAAAAAGGGAGTATTAGAATTATTGACTTTTTTAAAGGAAAAGAAAATAAAAACAGCAGTGGCAACATCTACTGGAAGAGAGCTGGCAACAAGAGAATTACAAGATACAGGTATATATGAATATTTTGATGGATTTGTTTTTGGGGATGAAGTGAAGAATGGGAAGCCAAATCCAGAAATATTTTTAACAGCTTGTGAGAAATTTTATGTTGTTCCAGAGAATGCAGTTGTTCTTGAGGATTCTGTATTGGGATTGAAAGCAGCCGTTTCTGGTGGTATAAAATGTATAGTGGTAGAAGATACTGTACAGCTTACTGATGAGGAAAACAGACTGCCGTATAGAAAGTGTGAAAGTTTGTTGGAAGTGAGAGATTTCTTTAAAGAAGTAATATAAATGGGGAAAGAAAAGAGAGGCAGTTGATTTCAATATCAACTGCCTTCTTTGATTCAGTTTCAATGACAAAATATAGTTTTAGATACAATTTAAGGAAAAACTAGTAAAATTTGTGGTATAATATATCATTGAGGAAAAATAAACTCTAAAAGAGGAGGAGATATTTTTATGATAAAAAACTTTGTGCATCTGCATCTTCATACTGAGTACAGCCTCCTTGATGGAGTAGGGAAAATAGATGATTATTTAGACAGAGCAAAAGTTCTTGGGATGCAGGCAATAGCTATAACAGATCATGGAAATCTTTTTGGAGTGCTGGAGCTTTACAAAAAAGCAATGAAAAAAGGAATAAAACCTATAATTGGCCTGGAAGCTTATGTATCAGAATTTTCTATGCTTGAAAAAGATGGAAGAATATTTCATCTGGTGCTTCTTGCTGAAAATAATAAAGGGTATCAGAATCTTCTTAAAATAAGTTCTGAAAGTTATATAAAGGGATTTTATTATAAGCCGAGAATTGACAAGGAGTTTTTAAAAAATCACAGCGAAGGTATAATAGCACTTTCAGCATGTATGCAGGGAGAGATTCCAAGAAGAATACTGGATAATGAGAGTGAAGAAAAAGTAGATGAAATAGTAAATGAATATGTAGATATTTTTGGAAAAGATAATTTTTATATAGAAGTACAGGCAAATGGAGTAAAAGGGCAGACAGCTCTCAATGAAAAACTTTATGATCTGGCTCAAAAACATCAGTTGAAAATGATAGCAACAAATGATACACATTATGTAAATGAAGGGGAGCATACACTTCAGGATATTCTTATATGTGTTCAGACAGGAGCAAAGGTATCTGATGAAAAGAGAATGAGGATAGAGACTGATGAACTTTTTCTTAAAAGCAGAGAACAGATAATAGATGGACTGGGAGCAAAATATCTGGAAGCGGTGAATAATACTGTTGAAATAGCTGAAAGATGTAATGTAGATATAGAGTTTGGTAAATTTAAGTTTCCAGATTATAAAATACCATCTTGTGCAAAAAGTATAGAAGAATTTTTAAGAAAACTCGTATATTTTGGACTTTCAAAGAGATATCCTCAGGGATTAACAGTAACAGTTTTAGAAAGAGTGGAATATGAGCTTTCAGTTATAGAAAAAATGGGATATGCTGCCTATTTTGTAGTTGTATGGGATTTTATAGACTATGCCAAAAGGAACAGAATACCAATAGGACCTGGAAGAGGATCAGCAGCAGGAAGTCTGGTAGCTTATGCTTTGAGAATAACAGAACTAGATCCATTGAGTTATAATCTGATCTTTGAGAGATTTTTGAATCCTGAAAGAATATCTATGCCAGATATAGATATAGATATATGTCAGGAGAGAAGGCAGGAAGTAATAGAATATGTTATCAGAAAATATGGAGAAGATAAAGTAGCACAGATTATAACATTTGGAACAATGAAAGCTAGAGCGGCAATAAGAGACGTAGGAAGGGTTATGGATACACCTCTTTCTAAGATAGACAGTGTTGCCAAGCTGGTTCCATTTAATGCAACTATACAGCAGACTTTAAATAATGTAGAAGAATTTAAAAATATGTATCTCAACGATCCTGAGATACAAAAAGTAATTGATATATCAGCAAGACTGGAAAATAAAGTAAGGCATGCTTCTGTCCATGCTGCTGGAATAGTTATAACCAAAGATCCTTTAACAGATACAGTTCCATTGTATAGTGATAACAAAAATAAAATAGTTTCTACACAATATCAGATGAAAGAACTGGAAGATCTTGGATTATTGAAAATGGACTTCCTTGGACTGAGAAATCTTACTAATCTTCAAAGGGCAATAGATTATATAAAAGAAGATTTAGGAGAGGATATAGAATTATCAGAGATACCTCTTAATTCCAAGAAAGTATATGAAATGCTTTCAAGAGGAGATACATCTGGAGTATTCCAGCTGGAATCTCAGGGAATAAGAAAGATATTGTTGAAATTAAAACCAGATAGATTTGAAGATATAATAGCCTTGTTGGCTCTATACAGACCAGGACCTTTAGGTTCGGGGATGGTAGATGATTTTATAAATGGAAAAAATGGAATATCAGAAATAATTTATCCACATCCATCTCTTGAACTTACATTGAAAGAAACTTATGGGGTAATACTCTATCAGGAACAGGTAATGAAAATAGCTAATATAATGGCAAATTATTCATTGGGAGAAGCAGATCTGTTAAGAAGAGCCATGGGGAAAAAGAATGTTCAGATCATGGAAGAAAACAGAGAAAAATTTGTTGAAAGATCTATGGAGAATGGATACACAAAAGAAAAAGCAATAGAGATGTTTGATTTAATAGATAAGTTTGCTGGATATGGTTTTAATAAGTCTCACTCAGCAGCCTATGCTCTTATAGCTTACTGGACAGCATACTTTAAGGCTTATTATATGAAGCATTATTATGCTTCACTTATGACTTCGGAAATGAGCCATGTAGAAGACATAGCTTTTTATATGGAAGATGCTAAAGCTCATAATATGAAATTGCATCTCCCAGATGTAAATAGAGCAAGCTCGAAATTTAGAGTGGATAAAGAAGGGATAATATTTTCTCTTGCAGCAATAAAAAATGTAGGAGAAGGGGTATCAGCAAAAATACTTGAAGAGTGTAATGAAAATGGAGATTATAAAAACTTTGAAGACTTTGTAGTTCGTACAAGAAAACATGGCTTAAATAAGAAAGCGTTGGAATCTCTTATATTGGCAGGTGCACTGGACAGTCTTCCAGGGAACAGAAAGCAAAAATTTGAATCAGTAGACAAGATACTGGATTATGCAACAAGAAAAATAAAAGAAGATGAAATACAACAGATGAATCTTTTTGGAGAAGCTAAATCTTCTCTTGGAGTTTTTACTCTTCCACAGGTACCTGAATATTCTTTAGAAGAGCTTTTGGCAAGGGAAAAAGAATATCTTGGATTCTATTTCAGTGCTCATCCTTTGGATAATTACAGAAGGCTGATAGAAGTGTACAGACTTTCTAAAATATCAGAACTAAAAGAACTGAAAGAGGAAAAAAGTGTGCAGATTTTCAGAACATGTGGTATACTTAGAGAGATAAAAAAAATAGTTACAAAAAAAACCGGACAAATAATGTGCTTGTTTGAATTAGAGGACTACTATGAAAAAATAAATTGTGTGGTTTTCCCAAAAGATTATGCAGAAAATGCTCATATATTTATGGAAGGAAAAACTGTATATATAGAAGGAACTATTCAGACAGATTATTTCAAAGGGGCAGAGACTAAAAAGCTGATTGTTAGAAATATAAAATTTTTAGATGATATAGTGAGGGATAAGAGACTTACAGCTTATATACTTTTGAAAGAGGAAGATAGAGATAAATTCAGCAGGTTGAAGAAAATAATTCTTTCTTACCCTGGAGATACAAAGCTGAGCTTTGCAATAAAAACAAAAACAGCTAAGGAAATAAGAGCTACGAAATATAAAATAGCTCCTTCAAGATTGTTTATAGATGAAATCATAGATTTGATCGGAATAGATAAGCTCACTATAAAATAACATATGTAATTTTTGTTGAAATAAAAGTCTTGTAGTGGTAAAATATAAAAAAATGAGGAGGTTTTTATGAGGGGAGATATAAAGGCAGTTGAAGAATTGATGAAAGTTCTGCATGAGCAGAAACTTACAGAGATATCATATGAGGATTCTAATTTTAAAGTTACAATTAAAGGACCCCTTACTGCATCAGTAAAAAAAGAAACAGTAAAAGAAACGAAAGTTATAGAAAATAAAGAAGCAGTAAACTATAAAGAGGTGCTGTCTGATCATATAGGAAGATATTTCTACATGAAAAAGAATGGAGAACCTGTAATAGAAGTGGGGCAGAAAATAAAAGCTGGACAGGAAATCGGATATATTTCAACTGTTGGAGTAAATACTACTATTGCTTCTAATTACTCTGGAACTATAGAGGAAATATATATCGAAAATGGTAATCCAGTAGATTATGGAAGACCACTATTAAAGATCAAAATTTAATAATCTGAAATGATTTGGATTACCAGGAGGAAAGAAAATATGTTTAAAAAAATACTTATCGCTAATAGAGGAGAGATAGCAGTCAGAATCATAAGAGCAGCAAAAGAACTGGGGATAAAAACAGTTGCTGTATATTCAGAGGCTGATAAAGAAAGTCTTCATGTGACTCTTGCAGATGAGGCTGTATGTATAGGAGGAATATCAAGTTCAGAATCATATCTGAAGATACCAAACATAATAGCAGCAGCAGAGATCACAGGTGCAGATGCTATCCATCCAGGTTATGGATTCCTTTCTGAAAATGCAAGATTTGGAAAAATATGTGAAATGCATAATCTAACTTTCATTGGACCGAGACCTGAATGTATAATAAAAATGGGAGATAAGGCAACTGCTAGAGCAACTGCTATAGAAAATGGGGTTCCTATAACTAATGGAACTGGAATAATCAAAAGTATTGCAGAAGCTAAAAAAGAAGTAAATGAAAGAATAACATACCCTGTAATGATCAAAGCCACTGCTGGTGGTGGAGGAAAAGGTATGAGAATTGCCAGAAATGATGAAGAATTAGCTGCAAATATAGTAGCTGCTCAAAATGAAGCAGAATCTGCATTTGGAAATCCAGATGTATATATAGAAAAATTTGTAGAAGATCCTAGACACATAGAAATTCAGATAATGGGAGATAAGCATGGAAATGTTATCTATTTAGGTGAAAGAGACTGTTCTATTCAAAGAAGACATCAGAAGCTTATAGAAGAAGCTCCATCTTTTTCATTACCTTATAATATCAGAAAAGCTATGGGAGAGGCAGCTGTAACTCTTGCTAAAGCTATAAATTATGACTCAGCAGGAACTTTGGAATTTCTTGTTGATAAAAATAATGATTTCTTCTTTATGGAAATGAATACAAGAGTGCAGGTAGAACATACTGTAACTGAAATGGTAACAGGTGTAGATATCATAAAACTTCAAATAAAAGTGGCAGCTGGAGAAAAATTAAACATAGCTCAAGATGACGTTATATTATATGGACACGCTATTGAATGCAGAATTAATGCTGAAGATCCAGAAAATGATTTTCTTCCATCACCAGGAGTACTTACAAAATATATAGTTCCTGGAGGAAATGGAATAAGAGTAGATTCACATTCGTATCAAGGATATGAAATCAGTCCTTATTATGATTCAATGATAGGGAAATTAATAGCTTTTGGAATAAACAGAGAGGAAGCTATTGCAAAAATGAAAAGAGCCCTGAGCGAATATATAATTGAAGGAATAGATACTACTATTCCGTTTCATTTAGAAGTTTTCAACAATGAATTATATCTTGAAGGAAAAACTTCAACTAACTTCATAGAAGAGAATTTTTCTAAAAAAAATAATTAAGTGTAGTTTTTTTCAGTAAAATTAGATATAATAGTGTTACATAATACATGGAGGTGTTTTCAATGAATGAATTAGGAAATATAAGAATAGCTGATGATGTAGTGAAAACAATAGCTGCGAAAGCCGCAGGAGATGTAGAAGGTGTTTACAAACTTGCTGGTGGAGTAGTAGATGAAGTTAGTAAAATGTTGGGGAAAAAAAGACCAACTAATGGTGTTAAAGTAGAAGTCGGAGAAAAAGAGTGCAGCATCGAAGTATTTGTAATCGTAGAATTTGGATATCCAATTTCAGAAGTAGCTCACGAAATTCAAAAATCTGTATTAAAAGCAGTATCTGAATTAAGTGGACTAAAAGTTGTTGAAGTGAATGTATATGTTCAAGATGTAAAAATCAGAACAGAAGGTACTTCTGAAGAAGAGGAAGATACAGAAGAAGGATTATAATATAAAGAGGCGTCTCAAAGCGCCTCTAAACTTTTATTAAAGGTGGTATTATTATGACTAATAAATTTCTTTTTTTTCTGGGGTGGATAGGAATATTTATACTATCAATCACTGGAATAGTATGTATTGTAATGCCGGATTTTATTGTAAAATTTAATCCATTGGATTCGACAAAAACTAATGTTGCTATTGTTGTTATATGTGTAGCGTACTTTCTGCTTTGCATCTTAAAGCTTTTCTCTATGTTTGAAAAAACTGGGGACTATGAAATAAAAACAGAAAATGGGAAAGTAACTATATCAGCAGCTTCTGTTACAAATTTTGTAAAAGAAATGCTTTCTAGAGATAAAGATGTAGAAGGAGTTAAAGTTTTTACAGGAAAAAGAGGAAGAAAATTCTTTGTAAAAATAAAACTTGATATGCTTACAGATGGAAATATTGCTGAAAAGACTGCTTCTATTCAAGATGGATTGAGAAAAAGATTAGCTGATAAGATGGGACTGGAAGTTGATACTGTAGAAGTACAAATTTCTAAACTGTCAATAAAATCTCAAGATACTTCAGAAGAATAGAGGTGATCATATATGTTAGCTGAAATGCTTGAAAAGTTGTTAGTGTCCCTTGTAAATAACTGGAAAAAATATCTAGGATGTTTTATAGGATTTGTTTTAGGGATTCTCCTTGTAGAATATGGTCTGCCTAAAACGGTTTTTATAATAGTTCTAAGTATTGTAGGATATAAAATGGGAGATACAACACTTATAAAAAAATTAAAAAAATTTATATTAGAGAAAATAAAAGAGGATTAGAAAGGAAATTTAATGAGTAGAAGATTAGCGAGGGAAGAGTTATTTAAATTAGTATTTGAAGGAGAAATAAAAGAGGAAAATACTAAGGATATATTGGAAAGTTATTTGAAGAGAGAAGAAGTTCTTCAAAATGAAAATGAGATAACTTTTATTAAAAAATATATGAATGGAATAGCTGAAAATAATGATAGGATCTTAAAAACAATAGAAGAAAAGATAACAGGATGGAGCTTTGAAAGAATAGGTAATGTAGAAAAAGCTCTTTTAAAAATTTCTGTTTATGAGATCTTATGTGAAGACACACCTCACGAAATAGTTATAAATGAAGCAGTAGAGCTTGCAAAAATGTATGGAGATGAAAAAACATCTGAATTCATAAATGGAGTTCTAGCTAAGGTAGTTAATAGCTAAATACTGGAAATGAAATCAAGACAGCCGTTTTTACGGCTGTTTTTTTTTATCTAAATATAAATGAGGAACAGAGGCTGTTGAACCAAGAGTAGTCATAAAAGCAACTCTTGGTTGATAGAATGATATATTATAATATGGTAAAATCATAAAAGATGAGCAAAATGATATAGAAAGGGGAAATATGATAGAACTAGAAAAGCACCCAGTTGAAACAGAAGCTGGGGATCAATTTAGAGAATGTATTATAATGACAGCTTTAAAAAATTCGAGATTAAAAATGAGAGAGCTTTTAGAAATGAGTCGGGAAATAGGCTTTTTAATAGATGAACCTCAACATGAAGATTACTTTGATCCTTTTGCTATTATGTTGGCAGAACTATTTACAGAGTATCAAGAATATGGAAGATTTCCTAATTGGACATATAATATGGATGATGTCAAAGAATTTGTTATAGATAAGGAGGCTAAAGATTTTCTTTTACAGACTCTTGATGATATTTATAATGAAAGTAAAATAGAAGGAAGAGAAAGAGAAATTTGTATTCAATGGCAGAAAACAGAAATGACAGAAATATGGAAAAGACATTTAGAATCTTTGATATCTTCATTAAGAAAGTCTATTCCTTATAAAGAAACAGAAGAGGAAATAATTGAAAGAAAAAAGAAAGAAGAAAAAGAAAATAAATCTGGAAAGGGAATAATTTTATTTTTTGTATTGATGTTTGGAATTATATTAGCAATGGGGGTCTATATATTATTCAACTCAATATTACTTTTAAAAACAGGAAAAATTTTACAAGGGACAGTAGCATTATTGTTTTCTGTAATAACTTTATTTTTTTCAGGAAAATTATTTTTAGGATTTTTTAAGGGTTTGTTTAAATAAGAAAGAATAATAATACAGGGGGAGAAAGATGGTTAAAAATGTACACATAGGAAGAATTTATAGAAAAAAGATAAAATCCAGAATAAAAATAATTACTATCCTAGTAATAGTATTAGGAGCAATAGTATTATATTGCAGATATAAATAAATTTTATAAAATAAAAGGTTGAAAGAATAAATTATCATTACTATTAAAATATTTTAAAATAAAGTATAATATATTCAAAGTAGTTTTATGATTAATAGAAAAGAGGGATATAAATGAGAAAAATAATGTTTGCAATATTCATATTTTCTTTGAGTATAATAGCTGTAGCTGTCAGTGGAAAAGTAATCAGAGTATCTGATGGAGATACTATTTTAATTCAGTCTGGAAGTCAAAAGATAAGAGTAAGAATGTATGGAATAGATGCTCCTGAATTAAAACAGAAATATGGAGAGGAATCTAAAAAATATTTAGAAAAAAGAATAATGGATAAAAATGTTGATATAAAAGTAATAAATCAAGATCAATATGGAAGAAAAGTAGGAAAAGTATTTTATAAAAATAAAGATATAAATTTAGAAATGTTGGAAACAGGAAATGCATGGTTTTATGAGTATCATGCTAAACATGAAAAAGATTATAGAAAAGCGTTTAAAAATGCTAAGGAACAAAAATTAGGATTATGGAAGGATAAAAATCCACAAAATCCTAGAAACTTTAGATTAGATCATAGAAGAGAGGGCTAGAAACATGAAAAAAGAAGTGAAAAGATTTAGAGAACTGATTAAAGAGAAAAAACTTATTGATTCATCGCTGGGAATACTACAATGGGACTTGGAGACAACTACTCCAAGAAAAGGAAAGGAGCTCCTTTCTGAAATGGTAGGATACCTAAGTATGAAAAGTTATGATATAGTTACTTCAGAAGAGTTCTTGAACCTTGTAAAATTTTTAAAAGCAAATGAGAAGGAATTGGATGATATTCAAAGAAAAGAAATAGATGATATGGCAGAAGAGATAGAAAAGATAAGTAAAATACCTCCTCATGAATATCAGGAATATTCAGAATTGACTGCTAAAACCCAAGGAGTATGGGAAGAGGCAAAAGCTAAAAATGATTTTAGTATGTTTAAAGAAAATTTAAAAAAGATATTTGAATTTAATATAAAATTTGCAGAATATCAAGGAAAGAAAGACAAAAAAATATATGATATAATTTTAGATGAATATGAAAAAGGAATGGATACAGAAAAATTAGATGAATTTTTTAGTGCATTGAGGGCAGAAATAGTCCCTCTTCTAAAAAAGATAATGGAAAAAAATAAAAATAGTAAAATATCTTGTATAAATAGAAGAGTAAATATTGATGAGCAGAAAAAATTTAATAGATTTTTGAGTGAATATTTGGGATTTGATTTTAACAGAGGAGTAACAGCTGAAAGTGAACATCCTTTTACACTGAATTTGGATAAGAATGATGTAAGGCTGACTACTAAATATATAGAGAATGTACCTTTCTCTTCAATATTCAGTACTATTCATGAAACAGGACATGGAATATATGAACAGCAAGTGGGAGATGACTTGCAGGGAACTACTTTAGCTACTGGGGGTTCTATGGGATTACATGAATCTCAGTCAAGATTTTATGAAAATATGATAGGAAGAAGCATGAGTTTCTGGAAAGGAATATATGATAAGAATATAGATGTATTTCCAGTTCTTAAAGAGATAAATATAGATGAGCTTTATAGAGAGATAAATAGAGTAGAACCTTCTTTTATAAGAACAGAGGCAGATGAACTTACATATTCACTTCATATAATGATAAGATATGAAATAGAAAAAGGAATAATCAATGGAGAAATAGAAATCGATGATCTTCCAGAAGTATGGAATAAAAAGATGGAGGAATATCTGGGAGTGGTACCAGAGACAGATAGAGATGGAGTATTGCAGGATGTTCACTGGGCATGCGGACTTATAGGATATTTTCCATCTTATGCACTTGGAAATGTATATGCAGCTCAACTATATAATACTATGAAAAAGGATATGGATGTAAATTCTCATCTTGAAAATGGTAAGCTGGATAGAATAAAAGGATGGCTGAGAGACAGAATACATATTTATGGAAAATTGAGAGAAACGGCTGAACTTATTCAAGAGATAACAGGAGAGGAACTTGAACCAAAATACTATATAGAATATTTAAAAGAAAAGTATTCAAAAATATATGATCTTGATTAAACAACAGGAGGGGAAGCATTTGAAAAGACTAAGAAAGATTTATTTGATTATAGCTGTATTTTTCACAGTTTTTTCGGTTATATTTTCAGCACCATCATATAGGATAGACAGTCTGGATATAACAGCTAAAATACAGGAAGATGGATCAGTGGTTATTGAAGAAATAGCTTTGTATAATGCCAGTGAAATAAATGGAGTATTATATAATATTGATGCTAAAGGATATGGGAAATTACAGTCTCTGGAAGTATTTTATGAAAAAAATGGAGAGTTTGTTTTAGCTGTAAATGATAGAGGAACAGCTTCAGGAATGTACACAGTGTCAGTAAGTGACGAGCTCTATAAGATAAAACTTTATTCTCCTATGAGAAATGAGAAGAGGTATTTTGGCTTTAGATATGTTCTTCCTAGAGGAGTAACTGTATATGAGGATATAGCTCAATTTAATAGGAAAATGGTAGGAAGAGGCTGGCAGAACAGTATAAGAGATGTTTCTGTAAAAGTGATCCTTCCTAAAAAGGCAGATAAAGATAAAATACATGCTTTTGGACATGGACCTCTCACAGGTAATATTGAAATATTAAATGGAAGAGAAATATTTTTCACATTGAAAAATTATAGACCAGGAGAGTTTGTTGAAACAAATATACTTTTTCCAAAAGAGATAGTAAGTAAAATAAATCCAAGCTATGTTAAAAAAACAAAAGGTTATGACAGTATCATGGCTATGGAAGGGAAACTAGCTGAAGAATCTAACAGAGAAAGAGACAGAGCAGTAAGAGGAATGATATTAGGCAGAGTTGTTTTCTTTGGAGGAGTAGCATGGTGGCTATTCTTGATGGTATTTATTTACCTGAAAAATGGTAAAAAATATAAAGTGATCAATCCTTATGGAGAGTATTTTAGAGAGCTTCCAGATGATTATACTCCAGCTGTAGCAGGAACATTAGTATCAAGAAAAATGTATCCAGCTCCAACACACCTTTTTGCTACTGTAATGGATTTAGTGAGAAAAGATTATTTAGAAATGGAAGAAATAAATGAAGTTAATTCTAAAGGAAAAAGTATTAAAAAAACTATATTGAAAAAAGTAAGAGAAGTAACTTCAGAATTAAAAGATTATGAAAAATTAGTTTTTAAATGGTATATAAATGAACTTGGAGATGGAGAAAAAGTAGTTTTGGAAGATGTGGAAAAATATGTTTCTAAAAATCTTACAAATGCTAAGAAATTTAATGCTAATTTTGAAAAATGGAAAACATTGGTATATACTGATATGCTTTCTAAAGGATTAAAGCAAGATAAAAGAAATAAGCTAGCTGTAACTCTCGGGGTTATAACAGGAATACTTTTATTTATTGGAGGAATGGTTCTTATAGTTATATTCCAGGATCCTAAATTTATGCTGTTTAATTTCTTAGGAATACCATTAATAGTATTTTCAGCAGCAGTAAACAGACCAAGCAAAGAAAAAGAGGAAGCTTATTCAAGATGGAAAGCTTTTAAGAAATTTCTTGTAGATTACAGTAATTTAGAAGAGGCGAAGTTAGCTTCAATACATTTGTGGGAACATTATTTTGTATATGCAATAGCTCTTGGAGTAGCTGAGAAGGTAGCAGCAGGATACAAGAAAATAGCTGCACTAAGAGGAGAAGATGATGTAAATCTGAGAGTTGGAAGAAATAGAATGTCTCTTATGAATACATATCTTTACAGCAGAGCTTTCAGAACTATGGAAAGTTCAACAGTAAAAGCAGCAGCTCGTTCTATGAGTGAAGTTGCAAAATCTACAAGATCTTCTTCAAGCGGCAGCGGCGGTGGATTCAGCAGAGGATCTTCTGGCGGCGGTGGAGGCCGTGGCGGTGGAGGAGCATTCTAATAGAGAAAGCTTTATAAAAAAATATAAAAGGAGTGAGAATATGCTGTTTCTTATAATTGTAATTGTTTTATTAGTTCTTTTAACTGTGTCTTATCAAAATAAATTTGTCAAACTTCATGAAAGAGTAAAAAACTCTTGGAGCCAGATAGATGTCCAGCTTCAAAAAAGAGTGGATTTAATTCCTAACTTAGTGGAAACTGTAAAAGGATATGCAACACATGAGAAAGAAACACTAGATGCTGTAATTTCAGCAAGAACTCGTTATACAACTGCTTCTACAGTGGATGAAAAAATGAAGGCCAGTGGAGAGTTAAGTGGTCTTTTAAGCAGATTGATGATGGTATCAGAAAGCTATCCTGATCTTAAAGCAAATGTTAATTTTATGGATCTACAAAAACAGCTGAAAGATATAGAAGATAAAATAGGTTATGCCCGTCAATTTTATAATGACACTGTTACATCATATAACCAGAGTATAAAAATGATACCTGGAAGTATTTTTGCAGGAATCTTTAAATTTACAGAAGAGCCTTTATTTAAAGCTGATGAAGGAGCAAAAGAGGCACCTAAAGTTAAGTTTTAAATTTAAGAAGAAAAAATCAAGACAACTTTCTTTATAAAATACGGTTTAATTCTAATGAATCGTTGATTATAAAGGAAGTTTTTTTATTATTGTTTTTTAATTTCTATCTAGAGAAATAAAGAATATTACATAAGTAAAAAATAGCTGTTATTTTGTAATAGCATGCTATATATAGTTGACTTTGAGAGGTAAAAGGAATAGTATAGAATATATCTACAACAATAAAATTTATCAGTACTAGGAGGGTTTATTATGAAAGAAAAGTTTAAGCTGGCAGGCTTGGAAATGAAGTATTTTATTCCCATAGTCGTAGTACTTGCAGTGGCAGTAGCTCTGGGAAAGCTTCCACAAGGAATGCTTGGAGCATTTCCAATAATGATAGCTATTGGTGCTATTTTAGATTATATTGGAAGTAAAATTCCAATAGTAAAAGATTATTTGGGTGGTGGACCTATAGTTATAATATTTGTTTCAGCAGCACTAGTTTATTACAATCTCATGCCAACCAAAGAAGTAAAGATAGTCACAGATTTTATGACAACACAAAGTTTTTTGGATTTCTATATTGCAGCCTTGATAGTGGGAAGTATTATGGGAATGAACAGAAAGCTTTTGATTAAAGCAGCAATGGGATATCTTCCTGTTATTCTTGGAGGAGTAGTATGTGCAATACTTTTTGCAGGAGTGATAGGATTTATTTCTGGATATGGATTCATCAATGCAGTATTTTACATTGCTATTCCTATAATGGGAGGAGGAATGGGAGCAGGAGCAGTACCATTATCACAAATTTTCGGACAGGCTTTTCATAGACAGCCAACAGAATTATTGGCAGTAATGGTTCCAGCAGTAGCCTTGGGAAATGCTTTGGCAATAGTATCTGGAGGTTTGCTGGATAAATTAGGAAAAAAAGTTCCAAGTCTTACAGGAAATGGAAAGCTTATAAAATCTCAGGATGCTGAAATGACTGAAGAGAGAAAACAAGCTCCTCTTCAATATGAAGAGCTTGGAACAGGACTTCTTGTAGCTACATCATTCTTTATTTTTGGAAATATTTTAAGTAAATTTATACCTATTCATGCTTATGCTTTGATGATAATATCAGTAGCTATTGCAAAAATATTAGGATTATTAAATGAACATTATGAAGAATGCTGTGCTAAATGGTATAACTTTATAATGAAAAATTTTACATCAGCTTTATTGGTAGGTATAGGAATAGCCTCTACAAGTCTTGAAGAAGTAATAAATTCATTGAGTCCTATATATATTTTGTTGGTTATAGCAACAGTAGCTGGAGCTATAATAGGAACAGCAATTGTTGGGCATTTTCTGAATTTCTATATGATAGAAGCTTCTATCACAGCTGGACTGTGTATGGCAAATATGGGTGGAACTGGAGATGTAGCAGTAATGTCAGCAGCTCACAGAATGGAACTTATGCCATTCTCTCAAATTTCCTCAAGAATAGGAGGAGCTTTTATGCTGCTTTTAACTTCACTTTTGGTAAATATATTTATTTAAAATTAAAATAATTAATTGAAAATATTATGGAGGAAGGTTTAATAATATATGAAATCTTCTTCCTTTTTTTATTATTTCAAGGAAAAGCTCAAAATGGAACGAATAATAATATATAAATTGATAATATTTGTCATTTCATAATAATATGATTCAAACGATTGACTTTTAGATGTAAAAGGAATAATATAGAGGATATCTGTATAAAAACATTTATAGCATTGGGAGGAGTTGTTATGAAAGAAAAGTTTAAATTGGCAGGGTTGGAGATGAAGTATTTTATCCCTGTAGTTCTGGTGCTTACAGCAGCAGTAGCATTAGGAAAGCTTCCAAAAGGGATGCTTGGAGCATTTCCTATAATGATAGCCATTGGAGCTATCTTGGATTATATTGGGAATAAAACTCCAATAGTAAAAGATTATCTTGGTGGAGGACCTATAGTTATAATATTTGTTTCAGCAGCATTGGTTTATTACAATATAATACCAGCTAACGAAACAAAAATAATTAAAGATTTTATGACTACACAAAGTTTCCTTGATTTCTATATTGCAGCATTGATAGTAGGAAGTATCATGGGAATGAACAGAAAACTTTTAATCAAAGCAGCAATGGGATATCTTCCAGTTATCATTGGGGGAGTAACAGTTTCAATACTTCTTACTGGTGTAATTGGAGCTATTTCTGGATATGGTTTTGTAAATGCCGTATTTTATATTGCTATCCCTATAATGGGAGGAGGAATGGGAGCAGGAGCAGTACCATTATCACAAATCTTTGGTCAGGCTCTTAACAAACAGCCGACAGAACTATTGGCAGTAATGGTTCCAGCAGTAGCATTGGGAAATGCTTTGGCAATAGTAGCAGCAGGATTATTGGATAAGTTAGGAAAAAGATTCCCAAGTCTTACAGGAAATGGAAAACTTTTAAAAACTCAAGATGCTGAAATGACTGAAGAAAGAAAACATACACCTCTTCAATATGAAGAACTTGGAATGGGGCTTCTTATAGCTACATCATTCTTTATTTTTGGAAATACTTTAAGTAAATTTATACCTATTCATGCTTATGCTTTGATGATAATATCAGTGGCAATTGCAAAAATATTTGGACTGGTTAATGAATGTTATGAAGAATGCTGTGCTAAATGGTTTAACTTTATAATGAAAAACTTTACATCAGCTCTATTAGTAGGAATAGGAGTAGCTTATACAAGTCTTAAAGAAGTAATAGAAGCTTTCAGTCCTATATATCTTTTATTAGTTGCAGCTACAGTAATTGGAGCTATTATAGGAACAGCAATTGTTGGACATCTGATAGGATTCTATGTAATAGAAGGATCTATTACAGCTGGATTATGTATGGCAAATATGGGTGGAACTGGAGACGTGGCAGTAATGTCAGCAGCTCACAGAATGGAGCTTATGCCATTCTCTCAAATTTCTTCAAGAATAGGAGGGGCTTTTATGCTGCTCTTAACCTCACTCTTGATAAATATATTTGTATAAAGTAAAAAATAATTAAGGTAAATATATGGAGGGGGATCTAAAAATATAGTTGATTTCTCTCCATTCTTTATATTGAAAACAGCAGTGAAAATATTAGGCAGAGAAGCAATTAATTATAAGGAAATGAAAATTAATTATCTATTGATTTTTAAAGAAAAATGCTTTATTATGTAAAAATATATATTTTATGTTTTTAATACATATAAATATAAAAGATTTGAAATAAAGTCGTTGATCACAAGGAGGGAGGGATACATGATGGATAATTTTACTATGAACCTTAGTGTCTATGAGATAGGTTTAAGAATTGGAATGGCTATAATTATTGGTGGAATGATAGGATATGAGAGAGGGCATAATAATAGACCTGCTGGATTTAGAACTCACATACTTGTATGTTTAGGAGCAGCAGTAGTTTCTATGGTACAGGATCATCTGCGGATAAATATAGTCAGATTTGCCATGGAAAATGGAAATGCAGCTCAAGTAATAAAAACAGACTTAGGAAGGATAGGAGCACAGGTAGTTAGTGGAATAGGTTTCTTAGGTGCTGGAACTATAATGAGAGATAAGGGAACTATTGGTGGACTTACAACAGCAGCATCTATATGGGTAACAGGATGTATAGGATTGGGAGTAGGCTGGGGATTTTACAGTATGTCTTTTCTTTCAGGACTGGCAGTTCTTTTAGTTTTGATAACATTAAAAAAAGTAGAAAGAAGATTCATTGATGATAGAACAATTTCAAAAATAGAGATAGAGTATGACAGTGAAATTAATAACGGAATGTATTACTCTAATACTAACGAAATATTCAAAGAATTCAGCATAAGAGTAAGAAGCATGAAAAAAGATCCTAATGAAAATAGGATATTATATACTCTTGTTATTCCAAGACAGTATAGTATTTTAGATCTTACATCTGAATTTTCAAAGAATAAAGAAGTAACTTCAATAAAAATAATTAAATAAAAATAGGAGAGTGACTTTAGCTTTTTAGTCATTCTCCTTTATTTTTTACATCAGTATTGAAGCTATAGGATATCCTACAAAAATAGTAACTATTACTGCAACTATCATAAAGATAAATCCATATTTAAACATATCAGTAGACTCTACCCATTCTGATCCAATAGCTATAGCTATATGAGGCATAGCTGGAGGAGTGGCAAAAGCGAAAGCTGACATCATTCCAATAATAGAAACAATTGCTGGAGCTGATACTGCACCATTAGTCGCCTGTACAAGAGGAATAGCCACAGTAGTAACAACTGTAACAGTAACCATATTAGATGAGAAGTTTGTTTGAATACAAGCCCACAGAGTAAATATAAGAACTAGGAGCATAGGGCTTACTTCTTTCAATATAGGATTTAAAGTTTCTACAAGATATTGAGCCAGTCCTACATGTTGATTTGTCATAGCACTACCTAGAGCGAGAGTACCAGCAGCCATTATAATACTTGACCATTGTACCCCTTTTCTCATTCCCTCTGCAAAATTCAATACAGGTTTTTCATCAAAAGACATTATAGAATAGCAGATAACTCCAAGCATAGGAGGCATAGCAGTTCCCATAGTTGAGATTTTTTTGCATATTACAGGAAAATAAGGCTTTAATATACTTGGAAGCACCCATAGAGCAACTATTATGCAGAATACTCCAAGAATAGCTTTTTCTTTCTTTTCCATTGGTTTTATTTCGTTTTTTAAAGCAGAAACATCTATATTTTTTATTTTTGTCATGTCAGGATTAAGTATAAATCTAAATATAAGAATTAAAAATATTGTACATATAATTCCTACAGGAACAGCAAAAGCCATGTATTCAGCATATCCAATAGTGAGTCCAGTAGCAGTTGCATAAAATCCCATAGCCATAATACTAAATACATGAGCAATAGGAGTCATTCCAGCAGCAACAGATACACAAAATGCAAGACTGATCATAAGCATTTTTCCTATTTTATCTCCTTTTTTTAATCCTAATATTTCATTAATTTTTTCTAATATAGGAAGAAAAACAACAAACAATACAGATGGGGATACAAAACATCCAATAAATATTATTGCTGAAATAAAAGAGATAACAAAAAGCCATGGACCTTTTTTAGCTATAGGACTTGTTATAAAAGAAACAGCGCATCTTTTCAGAAATGGAGTCTCTGCTAAAACATAAGTACATAGGAAAGTACACATTAAGAAAGCAAAAGTATCATTTCCAAAAGAACTTAGAAAAACATTTTTAAATCCAATTTCTGGAATCAGTCCTATTGCAGTTATACAAAGTAAACTAGGCCAGTCAATAGCAACAGTAAGCCATAATAATAAACTTCCTAAAAATATACCTATTACATTCATCCCTAATGGTTTCATCCCAGTTGGAAGTGGAAGATGCTTTACAAATAGAATTAGAAGTAATGCAAGAAAGATACAAGAATATCTTTTTACACTTTTAGCAGACATAAATTTTCCCCCTTTATTTTACATCAATATCACTTTATGTAGATATTATAAATACATATAATAATTCATAGAGTTTTGAAAATTATATCCTCATAAGGCTTCTTTGTCAATTTAAATCAAAAATCAGGAGCATTTAACTCCTGATAGTTCTAAAATTGTTGCTATTATTCAAATTATATCGAAAAATATAAAATAGTGTGCACAATATAAAAAATAAATATATAATAATAGTAAAATTTTTAAAAATAAAAGCTTATTCTTGAATAATTTCTACAATTTTTCCTTTATTATATTTTATTTCTTTAATTTTTTCTCCTTCTTTCGAGTATTCTAAATAGATTCCATCAGGCTCTCCAGAAACATAATTTATTTCTAAAACAATCTGCCCAGTATAATGATATTTTTTATATGAACCATTGAGTTTTCCATCTTTATATTCACTGTCTATGTATATTTGTCCATTTCTATAGAAATGCACATATTTTCCATCTAGTTTTCCATTTTTATAACTCATTAAAAGAAGTATCTGTCCATTATCATACTTCCTTAAAATCTTACCAGAATAAGGTTTACTTTCATTAATTATATAAACGATTCCATTTCTTTCTTGTTTTTTAGAGATATCAATTTCTCTTTCTTTGTCATAGCAGCTGCTAAGTAATATTATTGAAAAAATAAGCAGTAAAAGTTTCTTCATTCAGCTTCCTCCATAGATGTAAAGTATTTATATTATAACACGAGTAAAAAAGTTTTCCAATTAAAAATCAAATAGTAATTTAATAAAAAATTAAATAATTAATATAATTAGTGTGCCCATTAAATTAAATTTATTTCAAAAAAAATAATGTTAAATTCTAAAAAAAATATAATGATATAAAACAAAACATTTTTATTGATTTTTATATTCAAATGATTTATAATAGATTATGTTAAAAATGTTAAAAATGTTAATAAAAAAAGAGGGGGAGATTTTTTTTGGAGAATTTACATTAAACCTCAGTATAAAAAGCATTGTTTTGAGAATTTTTATGGCGATAATTATTGGGGGAATAATTGGATATGAAAGAGGATGTAATAATAGACCAGCAGGATTTAGAACACACATATTAGTTTGTTTAGGTGCTGCTATTGTTTCGTTGACTCAAGATCAACTTAGAATAAATATAGTAAAATTTGCTATGGAAACATCTACAGTAACTCAAGTTTTGAAGACAGATTTAGGGAGAATGGGAGCTCAAGTAGTAAGTGGAATAGGATTTTTAGGAGCAGGCTCTATAATGAGAGAGAAAAAAACTATAGGTGGTCTTACAACAGCAGCATCTATATGGGCTACAGGATGTATAGGATTAGGAATAGGATGGGGATTTCATAATATAGCAGTATCTGCGGGAATAGCTGTGATAATTGTTCTTGTTACTCTAAAGAAATTGGAAGTTACATTAATTGAAAAGAAATTTATAGAAAAAATAGAGATTATTTATAATGAGGAAAGAAATATGGGAGTCAATTTACAAGAAACATATGAAATTTTTAAAAGCTATAATATTAAAATAAAAAATTTAAAAAAGGAATTAAAAGAGAAAAAGGTGTTATTTACTCTGATCATACCAAAACATTTTACACTTTTAGATTTAACATCTGAATTATCAACTTTAAAAAGTATCTCTGAGATAAGAGACTTTTAAATAAAATAATTTTAAAATTTATAAAATATCTAGGAGGAATGAATTATGAGAAAGGCATTTAAATTATTTGGAGTATTATTTACAGCAGCAGCATTATTTACAGCTTGTGGAAAGGAAAAAGAAACAGAATTGACTACAAAATATCCAAGCAAAGCAGTAAATGTTATTGTTGCGTATAAAGCAGGAGGAGGAACAGATGTAGGAGCACGTATTTTAGTTTCAGAAGCTCAAAAATCATTTTCTCAACCTTTTGTTATAGTTAATAAACCAGGGGCAGATGGAGAGATTGGATACACAGAACTATTAAAAGCAAAGCCTGATGGATATACGATTGGATTTATAAATCTTCCTACTTTTGTAAGTATCCCTTTACAAAGAAAAACAAACTTTAAAAAAGAAGATGCAGCAGCTATAATGAACCATGTTTTTGATCCAGGAGTTTTAGCAGTTAAAGCAGATAGTAAATGGCAGACTTTAGAGGATTTTATAGAAGATGCTAAAGCTAATCCAGATAAATTAACAGTTTCAAATAATGGTACTGGAGCTTCTAACCATATAGGAGCAGCTCATTTTGCATATGAAGCTGGAGTAAAAATAACTCATGTTCCTTTTGGAGGAAGTACAGATATGATCGCAGCTCTTCGTGGAAACCATGTAGATGCAACAGTAGCAAAAATTAGTGAAGTTGGAAATTTAGTTAAAAATAATGAGTTACGTATTTTAGCTACATTTACTGAAAAAAGATTGGAGAATTTTTCTGAAGTGCCAACTTTAAAAGAAAAGGGATATAATGTTTTATTTGGTTCAGCTCGTGCTATAGTGGCTCCTAAAGGAACACCAGATGAAATAATAAATATATTGCATACTACATTTAAAACAGCTTTAGAAGCACCAGAAAATGTAGAAAAATCGAATAATTCAAATCTTCCTTTGCAATATATGTCACCTGAAGAACTTACAAATTATATAAATGAGCAGGAAATTTATATAAAAGAAATTGTACCTAAGCTAGGAATATAGGAGGAATAATGGGTAAGTATGATAAAATATTAACAATAGGGTTGTTGATATTGGAAACATTCTATTTTGTTTTAATAAAATCTCTGCCAGAAAATGCAGCTAAATATCCAATGTTTGTTTGTATGTTATTATTAGTTTTAACTATCATGTTAGGAATAAAAAGTTTTACATCTAAAGAAAAATATGAAGAGAAAATTTTTGCAGATCTTCAGCTAAAACAGTTTTTATTTATTATAGTAATTTCTGCAATATATATTTTTTTAATAGAATTACTAGGTTTTTTCGTAACAACACTTGTTTATTTGATGTTAACAATGATAGGCTTAAAAGCAAATATTAAACTTAGTGCCATCACTAGTGTAGGTTTTTGTATTCTTATATATTTGGTATTTGTAGCTTTCTTGAGAGTACCTGTGCCTAGCGGATTTTTAATTTAAAGGAGGAGATTATGTCAGATATATTATATGGGTTTATGACAGCACTCAGCCCAATAAACTTAATAGCAGCATGTGTCAGTGTAGCTATAGGAATAACAATAGGGGCTCTTCCTGGATTATCTGCTGCAATGGGAGTGGCTCTTCTTATTCCAATAACATTTGGAATGCCTGCTTCAACAGGGTTGATAGTGTTAGCAGGAGTATATTGCGGAGCTATTTTTGGAGGATCAATATCAGCTATACTTATCCGTACACCAGGAACACCAGCAGCAGCAGCAACTGCAATTGATGGATATGAACTTACAGTACAGGGGAAAGCAGGAAAAGCTTTAGGAACAGCAGTAATAGCTTCTTTTATAGGAGGAATACTAAGTTCAATTTCGTTATATTTATTTGCTCCAACTCTAGCAACTCTTGCATTAAAATTTGGTCCTGCTGAATATTTTTGGCTGTCAATATTTGGATTGACAATAATAGCAGGAGCAAGTACAAAATCAATAACAAAAGGGCTTATTTCAGGTGGATTAGGATTGATGATATCTACAATAGGAATGGATCCAATGCTTGGAAATCCAAGATTTACTTTTGGAATACCAAGTCTTCTTTCAGGAGTACCATTTACAGCTTCATTAATAGGATTGTTTTCTATGTCACAAGTATTGATGCTGGCTGAAAAAAAGATAAAAGCTTCTGGTAAGATGATAGACTTTGATGATAGAGTCCTTTTAAGCAGAGCAGAATTAAAAAGAATACTTCCTACAACACTTAGATCAACAGTAATTGGAAATCTTATAGGAATACTTCCAGGAGCAGGGGCAAGTATAGCATCATTTTTAGGATACAATGAAGCTAAGAGATTTTCTAAACATAAAGAAGAATTTGGACATGGAAGTATAGAGGGAATAGCAGGAGCAGAGGCAGCTAATAATGCTGTAACTGGAGGGTCGCTAATTCCAACATTTACATTGGGAATACCTGGAGAAAGTGTAACAGCTGTTTTATTAGGAGGACTATTAATTCAAGGGTTACAACCAGGACCTGATCTATTTACTATTCATGGGAAAATAACTTATACTTTCTTTGCAGGATTTATAGTAGTTAATATTTTTATGTTATTGTTAGGATTGACTGGTTCAAAAATGTTTGCCAGAATATCAAGAGTTCCTGATAATTATCTTATTCCGCTTATTTTTTCGTTAAGCGTGATAGGGTCATATGCTATAAATAATCAAATGACAGATGTAGGAATAATGTTTGTATTTGGTATAATAGGATATTTTGTTAATAAATTCCAGTTAAATTCAGCATCTATAGTATTGGCATTGATTTTAGGGCCAATTGGAGAAGCTGGGTTAAGAAGATCTATAATATTGAATCATGGAAATATGGATATATTATTCAAAAGTTCAGTATCAAAAGTTTTAATACTATTTACAATATTATCTCTATTTTCTCCAATAGTAATGGCAAAATTACAAAAAGAAAAATAAAATATATTTAATTAAAAAAAGGCTGAACTCTTATGAGTTTAGCCTTTTTGATTTGATTTCTAAGATATCGATAATTAAAGTGAAAGTACTTCCTTTATTGATTTCACTTTTTACTTTAATTTTGCCTTTCATATTTAAAATCATATTTTTAACAATTGAAAGTCCAAGACCAGTACCTTCTATTTTACTATTGCGTGATTTATCTACTCTGTAAAATCTATGAAAAATTTTTTTAAGTTCATTTTTTTCAATTCCACGACCAAAATCTTCAACAGATACAGTTAATTTTAAATTTTTAACAGAAGCTTTGACATTTATAGAAGTTGAAGCTTCTGTATATTTTATAGCATTATCAATTAAATTTCCAACTACTGTTCTTAACCATTCTTCAGAAATATAAGATATAATGGTTATGTTTTCAACAGTTGTATTTATAGTTATATCTTTTTTTATAGCTATATTTTTATAAAGAGAAGTAATTGTATTAAATGAATCTAATAAAGAAATTGTATAGATATTTTTTTCATTTTTAGATGAATTTTCTATATGAGATAGTTGTAATAAATCATTTACTAGATGATTTAATCTTTGAGTTTCCCTATCTATAATATCTATAAAATATTCTAATTGTTTTCTATCTTTAAAATGACCTAATTTTATAGTTTCAATAAATCCCCCTATAATGGTAATAGGAGTTTTTAATTCATGAGAAGCATTGGATACAAACTCTCTGCGAAGTTCTTCAACTAATTCAAGTTTTGTGATATTTTGAATAATAATAATAACTTGTTCACTTCCATCTTTCATAAAATTTGTTTTTATCTGATAAGTATTCTTATTCTTAGCAATTTTATTATTGAAGGGTTTTTTACTAGCAAGAGATTTTTTTATATATTCATTAAAAAATTCTAGTTCAGGATATGCAAATATATCAGAATGTCTATTCTGAAGATGAAATTCTTTTACTGCAAAATTATTAATCAAAATAATTTTCCCTGAATAGTCAATTACAATAATTCCTTCATGCAAGTTATCAATTATAGCTTGGAGATTATCAGCTTTTTTCTGTATATCTTTTAATAGAGCATTTATTTTAAAATTCATATAATTGAAATTTTCAGCTAATTCTTCAATTTCATCATGGGATTCAATAAGAATGGAATTGCTGAAATCCCCTTTTGCAGTATCTTTAGTAGCTTTTATTAAGAGGTCAATAGGTTTAGTAGCTCTGTTGATAAAATAAATAGATAAAATAATGGATAATATTCCTGATATGGTTATTCCTAAGGAAATAATAAGAATAGTTTCTTTTTTAAAAGCATCAAAAAGGAGTAAATCTTTGGATAACATAATAATTACAGGTTTATTATTAAGGGAGATTGCTCCAGTAAAAATCTCAATAGTTTTAATTTTCTTGGGAATATTTTTTACAACCCTATAAGAAGTAATTCCTTTTTTTGCTCTTTGAAATTCAGGAATATCTTTAAGAGTTGCAAAAATTATACTGTTATCATTAGAGTCAGCAATAGGAAAGCCATCTTCATTGATAAAAGTTACTCTGAAATCAGTTTTTTTAGAAAAAGATTGAGAAAGTTTATAGAGATATAAATGAGCATTTTTATTTTCTGATAAAAATACACTAATTAATTTACTGTTAGATATTCCATTAAAAAAAATAGATTGAATATAATTTTTTTTTATCATTTTATTAAAAATAAGACCAACAATCAAGGTGCTTGTTAAAATAATTGAAAAACAAATAAGAATAAATTTTCTTTTCATAGCATACTCCTAAGATTATATATTGTCAGGTATTTTATATCCAGTTCCTCGGATTGTTTCTATATAGGAGTTATTTTCATCACCTAATTTTTGTCTTAGCTTTCTTATATGAACATCTAAAGAACGAGTTTGATTATTATTTTCATAATTCCATACTGATTCAAATATTTTTTCCCTTGAGATAACTTTTCCTTTGTTATTTAATAAAAAAATAAAAAGTTTGAACTCTCTAATAGTAAGTTCTAGAGGATTATTATTTTTATAAACTAGATTTTTTACTAAGTCTATTTTTAAATCTTTATAATATATATAATTTGCGTTGCTTTCCACATCATTTTTTACAGGAGAATCATTTGAAATAATTGTTGAATCAGATTCTATTCTTCTTGAAAAAGCATTTATACGGGCAATCATTTCTCTTAAACTAAAAGGCTTAGTGATGTAATCATCAGCTCCAATTTCAAGGCAGACTATTTTATCTATTTCTTCAGATTTTGCACTAATTATTAATATTCTTATTTTATTAAGTAAAGGATTGTTTCTTATTTTTTTGCAAATATCAATTCCATTCATTCCAGGAAGCATTAAATCTAACAAAATAATATTTGGATTTATTTTTTCAATCAGAGACATGACATTATTTCCAGTATCAGTTGTGAAAACTTCATATCCATAAATTTCTAGATTTAATTTTAATAATTCTAATATATGTATTTCATCATCTATAATTAATATTTTTTTTCCCACAAAAGCCTCCTGCTAAAGCTAGATTATTTAAAGTTATTATAGCATATTTTTAGAAATAATAAAAAGCTGAACTAAAAGCAGTCCAGCTTTATTTTTATATATTTTAATCCTCATATCCATCAGGATGATTTTTATGCCATGTCCATGCTGTATCAATTATTTTTTCAAGAGTGTTATATTTAGGCTTCCATTTTAATTCTTTCATAGCTTTATCAGAACTTGCTACAAGTTTAGCAGGATCTCCAGCTCTTCTAGGTGAAACGATTGCTGGAATAGGATGCTTAGTTACTTTTCTGGCTACTTCAATAACCTCTTTTACAGAGAATCCCTCTCCATTTCCTAGATTGAATATTTCACTTTCTCCTCCATTATTTAATCTTTTTAGAGCAAGAATGTGAGCATCAGCAAGGTCCATTACATGAATGTAATCTCTGATGCAAGTTCCATCAGCAGTAGGATAGTCATCTCCATATATTCCTATGTGTTCTCTTTTACCAAGAGCTACCTGAAGTATAATTGGAATGAGATGGCTTTCAGGACTGTGATCTTCTCCTATTTTACCAGTAGGATGAGCACCAGCAACATTGAAATATCTCAAAGCTGTATATTTTATTCCATAAGCTTTATCACACCATTTAAGCATTTTTTCAACAGCAAGTTTGCTTTCTCCATATGGATTAGTAGGGAAAGTTGTATCGCTTTCAAGAATAGGTACATTTTCAGGTTCTCCATATGTAGCAGCAGTTGAAGAGAAAACTATTTTATTAACATTGTATTTTTTCATAGCTTTCAATAAACATAAAGTTCCGTAGAAATTATTTTCAAAATATTTTAAAGGCTCTTCTACGCTTTCACCAACTAAAGAGAAAGCAGCAAAATCAATTACACCATCTATTTTATTATCTTTAAATACTCTCTCCATGAATTCGTCATCTCTCAAATCACCAAGAACAAGTTTTGCTTTTTCGTGAACTGCATCAACATGACCAGTTTGAAGATTATCAAGTACAATTACCTCTTCTCCACTGTCAATAAGAGCTCTAGTAACATGACTTCCGATATACCCAGCTCCACCACAAACTAAAATTGCCATTTTATCCTCCTTAGAAAATAGTGTTTTTTATATTATACATCATATTTTTAAAAATTTTAATCTAATTCATGTTAATATATTCAACAAATCTCAGCAGACCTTTTTGACCCTCTGGGGTTCTTTTGTACACTCCAGCATCTTCAAGGACTCTTGAAAAAGTTATTCCAACTTCATCTTTTAAGATAGCTTCTACATTTTTAGGAGTTATTTCAAAATGTTTTTTTTGAATATTAACAGCCCAGTTTAAATGTTTTTCAACTTTAGGATCATTTTTAATTTTAGTTTCAAAGTCAGGTTCTGTCATATATTTTCCTAGTATTTCCAGTTCTTCCTTCAATCTTCCAGGAAGTACAGCAAGTCCCATAACTTCAATAAGCCCTATATTTTCTTTTTTTATATTATGGACATCTTCATGTGGATGGAATATTCCTAAAGGATGCTCATCACTTGTTCTGTTATTTCTAAGGACAAGGTCAAGCTCAAAATCTTTTCCTCTTCTCCTTCCAATAGGAGTCACAGTATTATGAGGAGTATCTCCAGAGAATGCGTATATTCCCAGAGATTCGTCACTGTATCCTCTCCAGTTATCAAGTATTTTTACTGCAAGGTCCACCAGTTTTTTTCTGTCAGAACTTTTTATTCTGATAACTGACATAGGCCATTTAACTATTCCAGCTTCAATATCTTCAAACCCTTTAAAAATTATAGATTTTTCTACAGGAGATTTTGCCATTGGAAATTCATGATGTCCTCCCTGATAGTGATCATGACTTAAAATTGATCCTCCAACAATTGGAAGGTCAGCATTTGATCCTACAAAATAATGAGGAACCTGTTCAACAAAAGCTGTTATTCTATTAAAAGCATCTTTGTTTATTTTCATAGGTCTATGTTCCCCAGAAAAAATAATGGCATGTTCATTGTAATAAACATATGGAGAATATTGAAGGAACCATTGCTCTCCCTCTAAGAAAAATGGAAGAACTCTATGATTTTGTCTGGCAGGATGATTTAATCTTCCTGCATATCCAACATTTTCATAACATAAAAGACACTTAGGATATGATGATGGAGGAAGAAGTCTTTCTTTGGCTATATCTCTTGGATCTTTTTCAGGCTTTGAAAGATTTACAGTTATTTCCATATCTCCATATTCTGTATTTGAATACCAGTACATATTTTTTGCTATTCTGTCTGTTCTTATATAGTTAGTTTTTTGAGCAAATTCATAATAATTATCAGTAGCTTTTTCTATTCCTCCAAGACTTGATATTTTTATAAATTTATCTATTACATGAGTGGCAGATGGAGTTATTTTCCCCATTATCTCTGTATCAAAAAGATCTTTTACAACAATACTGTCTTCAATTATACCTTTTTCCACAGCCCAGTTACATATATTTTCCAGTATTTCATTTGGATATTGAGGGATAGTTCTGGAAGAAATATCTGTATCTTCCCAGTCTTCAAGTTTTAAAAGGGATATAATCTCATTTCTGGATATAATTTCATCATATTTTCCTATGAGGTCATTTTTTAATCCGTAAGCCAGCAGTAACTTTACCTCTTCAAATATATTCATTAAAAATCACCTAACTTTCTACTTCCATCACCAATTTTAGCTACATAGAAATCAGCAGTTAATCCAGTTTTTGCTTTGTATTTTTCTCCAACAGATTTTATAAATTCATCAATAAATTCATCTTTTACAATGCTTACAGTACATCCTCCAAACCCAGCACCAGTCATACGAGCACCTATTACACCTTTTGCTTCCCATGCAGCTTCTACTAGAGAATCAAGTTCAAATCCTGTTACTTCATAGTCATCTCTTAAAGAGATGTGAGATTGATTCATAAGTTTTCCAAAGGCTTCTACATCACCAGAATTTAATTTTTCAACAGCTGTTTTAGTTCTTTCATTTTCAGTTACTGCATGAGTGGCTCTTTTTAATTGCTCCTCATCAGTTATAAAATGTTTTACTTCATTGAATTTTTCTACTGAAAGTTCTCCAAGATTTTTTATATTTATTCCATTTTCATTTAAGACTTTAACAGCTGCTTCACAAGAATTTCTTCTTTCATTATATTTAGAATCAGCAAGTCCTCTTTTTTTATTTGTGTTAGCTATAACTATTGATGCTCCATCTAATTCTACAGGAGCATAGTGATATTCAAGAGTATTGCAGTCTAAAAGAATAGCATTATCTTTTTTACCCATTCCAATAGCAAATTGATCCATTATTCCACAGTTTACTCCTATAAATTCGTTCTCAGCTTTTTGAGAAAGCTTTACCATTTCTACCATATCTATATCAAGTTTAAAGATTTCTTTTAAGATAACTGATGTAAGAAGCTCTATTGAAGCTGAAGAAGAAAGTCCAGCACCATTTGGAATATTTCCAAAGAACATTACATCAAATCCTTTATCTATTTTATATCCAGCATCTATAAAAGTTTTTATTACTCCTTTAGGATAATTAGCCCAATTATCAGATGGAGTATTTATAAGCTTATCCAAAGAAAATTCTTTTGTTCCTAATTTTTCAAAGTTTTTAGAATACATTCTAAAAATATTATCATCTCTTCTTTTTACAACTGCGTAAGTACCAAAATCCAATGCACAAGGGAATACAAATCCACCATTATAGTCAGTATGTTCTCCTATAAGATTTACTCTTCCAGGAGAAAAGAATACCTCAACAGCTCCTGAATGATTAAATAGAGTTTTAAAATCTTGTACCAATCCTTTTATCATATTATATTCAACCTCCGCAAATTCTTTTCTAAAAATCTAGCCTACCTTAATATAAGTATATAGTATAAATTGATTTTAACAACTAAAATTACAAAAAAACCCCTTCTCTTTATAAACTTAGTAAAATAAGTTTTTGGAGTTTTATGAAAAATGTTGTATAATAAGAATATATATGAAAGGGGGAAATATGAAACCAACAAGTGCAAAAATGAAGACATTGGAATTTATAAAAAATAGTAATGGAACTTCAAGAATAGAACTGGCAAAAGAACTCAATATTACCCCAGCAGGAATTGGGAAGATTGTAAATGCTTTTTTAGAGAAGGGAATTATAAAAGAATATAGTGAAGGAGTTTCTACTGGTGGAAGAAAACCACTTATACTTAGAATAAATGAAGAAAATATAGGAATGATACTTGGAGTATCATTGGCACCAAGATTTATTCAAATATCTATTGGAGACATAAATGGAAAAATATTGAGGACTAAAAGATATTCGTTAAAGAAAAGGCTGGCTAAAAAGGAAAATAATATATTAAAAGCAGTTGAAGCCCTCATAAAAAAAGAACTAAGAAGCGAAGAGATAACAATAATATCTATAATAATGAATGGGATGGTAGATAGTGAAGCAGGAATATCTATATTTTCTCCACATTATAATTGGAAAAATATAAAGCTCAAAAAACTGCTAGAGGAAAAGTTTAAGAAAAGAGTCTTTATAGAAAATGATGTAAGAGGGATGGCACTTACTGAAAAAATATTTGGTTCCTGCAAAGAGAAACATAATTTTGTTGTATTGAGCATAGGAGATGGAGTAGGAGGAAGTATTTTCTTAAATGATTCTCTTTATCATGGATATGGATCTATGTCAGGAGAGCTTGGACATATGGTGGTAAAAAGAAATAGCTCAGAGAAATGTTCATGTGGAAAGAGAGGATGCCTTGAAACAGAAGTATCCAATGTAGCAGTTATTAAAAAGGTAGTATCTCAAATAAAACTGAATAATTACAGCAGTCTTAAAAATACTCTTAGTGAAAAAGGGAGTTTGGATATCGGAGACATAATAAATGCTGTAAAAGAAAAAGATATGCTTACTTTAAATATAATGAATGAGGCAATTTATCTCACAGCTCATGCTGTTGATGGAATAATTTCAGTAATAAATCCTGAAAAGATAATTCTTTTTGGTGCTGTATTTAAAAGCAGCTTTTTATTTAAAACACTTGTTAATGAAGTGAAAAAAGTAACTTTAGATGAACAGAATTATGAAATAAAAGTATCGGAATTTTCAGATAATATTTATGAAATATCACCATTTGCAGTGGTTAATTATAATATATTTAAAGAGCTATAAAAATAAGGGGAAATATAATGGGAATTAATAATATTGGATATTCAATAAAGAGAAAAAATAGATTAGCTGCATTTCTTTTTATAATGGGAGCAATATTAATTTTTTTATTTTGTTTAAGAGGTTACATATCTTATTTTGGAGGACCTATATCAATAGAAAAATTAAAAAGCTTAAAATTAAAAGGTGAATATGTTCAAATAGAAACAGACTTTTTATTGGGTCCATTTGCAGGATATGATTATGGAATGGGAGAAACATCAGATAAAGCATATATAATTCCAATAGATGAAAATAAACAGAAATGGATTGCTGTCTATGTGAAAGGGAAAAAAGCAAGAGAGTTTGAAGAGTTAAAAGAGACTCTGATAAAGGCTTCACAGACAAAAGATAGAAATGAATTTAAAAATTATACTGTAAATTTAAAAGGAACAATATTGAATATGGAGAGAGAGTTAAAAAAATATTATTTAGAATTTACAAAAGCTCCATATGATCAAAAAAGAACTTTTTTACCTTTGATTATTCAAGTGGACAAAGTTCCATCTTCAATTGATGGAATTGCTATAGATATTACAGTAATGTGGCTGTTAACAGGTCTTTCTTTTTTCTTGGTGACAGCAGCATCTTACTTAATAATAAAATCAGAAAAAGATAGTTATTTAGGTTATTTAAAAGATTATTGTGAAAAATCATCAAGTTATGAATATACTTGGCAGAAAATAAATGAATTATGCAGTGAAAAACCATTGATAAAAAATGTTTGGATAAATGAAAAATGGATGCTTTTTAGAATTGAAAAATATTTATATATCATAGATATTGATAATATAGTATGGATTTATTTAGAAGAAGCAAGAAGCAACTACAGCAGAAAACCTATCTATGGATTATGTATTGCAGAAGAAACGAAAAAAAATATTGTATTCCCATTACTGAAAATGAAACATGGATTATAGATTATTTATTTAAAATACATAAACGAGCCTTATTTGGATATAATGAAGAATGGCAGAGATTATTTGAAAATGAATTTGAAAAGTTTAAAAGATTTGCAAGAAAAATAAATTAAAGAAATAAAAAAGAGGATAGATCAAATCTTTGATTATGGCTATCCTCTTTTAATTGTGTGCTATTTTTTTAAAGCGTCAGCTACAGCTTCTTTAAATCCTTGTGAAGTATAAGTAGCACCTGCTACATCATCAACATCAACAGATTGTTTAGCTATAATTTCAGAAGTTAATTTTTCAATAGCTGGCTCAGCTATTCTTTTAGTATCTTTCATTTCTAAAACTTTTATAGCAACGATTTTGTCTCCATTTTTTTCAACAGAAACTTTAATTTCATCTTTGTATCCAAATCCTACTCCCTCTGATGCTGCTAAAGCTGCAACTGAAGATACGATTAGTAATGCAGAAATAAATAATTTTTTCATTTTTATCCTCCTGTTAAATTCAAGTAATATTAAGATTAAAAAAGTTTGATAAAGAACATAAGCATTATAAGTATAATTCTAAAAATTACTTTATCAATAACAATTTTCAATTAAATACATCTTTAATAGCAGTAAAGAATTTTATTTTTTGTATATTTAAATTGAAGAAATAATTTATAAAATTTTTCTTTAAAGCTTTAATATTATTATATAATAATTTTCTAAAATTAATAAAATTTCTGTGAATATACAGTTAGATTTATATATTCATTATAAAAATTAGAGATAAAGTATTAGATAACATATAGATATTATATACAATAAATTCTAAAAAAAA
>ERZ838225.556-NODE-556-length-49874-cov-6.044401_pt1 | contig 49874 bp, 47 predicted proteins | sample MGYA00519684_ERZ838225 | MGnify/ENA primary metagenome ERZ838225 (study PRJEB31850, sample SAMEA3708829) | human gut metagenome | biome: human gut; feature: human-associated habitat; material: faeces | place: China | collected 2014 ... | reverse complement strand
CCCAGACAGTCCTGTTATATATAAAACAGGGGTTGAAATCTCCGAAACGAGCTTCCAAGCCCAATCATTATCATAGAAGATCTTAATTACAGACTTTTCTTCACACACTCTTTCAGATGTTATATCTAGGCATTCGATTATATTCTGTATTACAGTTTCTTGAATACTTTATCCAGTTTTTTAAAGTTCATTTTATGTACTATAATATCTATGACTGCACCCCACGCAGCTCCAAATAGGAGTAGACCAATAAGTGTTCGGAAAATGGTTGGTTCCCACCACCAAAGTACGCCTATAGTAATAATGATAGCCCAAACAGCTTGAGGTATTACACCTTCACCATCTCGTTTGTATTTATAATAATCGTCTTTAATATCTTGCTCCATTTGTACTATTTTTTTTTGTGCTGCATCGGTTTTAACATTTAAATCGACTGCCTTATGATATATTTCTATTCTTGCAGCTATTCTTTGGATAATGTCCTTTGAATTAGGCCATCCTAATTGATCTATAAGTAATTTTTCATCTTCAACACATTCAAATTCATCTAGAATACTATGCGCTATTTGATGTCGCTGTTCTATAACTGTATTATTTTGATTAGAGGTATTGCCAGATTCACATTTTGTTCCACATTCAGGACAGAAAATGCCTTCTTCAAAAGAAGTTCCACAGTTTTTACAAATCATTCTTATATCTCCTTAGTTTTATATTTTTTGACCACAGAAGTTGCAAAATTTTGCATTTGAATTCAACTGTTTACCACATGCATTGCATGTAATATATTCACAGTGCTTATGTGCCATAGACTTATTATTTTTAACAGTTTTAGCAGGTTTCTGTCCAACTAGTTGATATAGCTTATTAATGTTAGCATTATGTTTGATAAGTTCATCTACCAAGGCACGATGACGAACTGTTGCGGCATATATTAACAATGTTTCTCCGTCTTTATTTACCATTTGTGCTAAAATCTGCATTATAAAATTATATTCATCGGAATTAATATTTTCTTCTTTTGCAAGGTTTGTTAATGCTTTGATGATTTCAGTTTTATCTCCATCATTAAAAAAAGCTTTAACTATGTTTTGAGCATTTTTGCTTTTTTTGACACTTGCAATATATGTGTTTTCAGCTTGGAACCATTTTTTTTGGCTTAAATATTTATTGCCTTTTTTTAGAATTTGACTAACATCAGCGGAATCAATCTTTTTTAACCAGGTAACATACTCTATTTTATCTAAACATTGATCATATATACTTTGTGTATCAGGACTAATCTTATTTCGAAACTTTAATAATATTTTTATAAATTCGCAGTATGTGTTTATGGCCTCCATATTTGATATTTCATTTTTTGAGTCTTCTTCAAGAAGTTTCTTGACAATATCTTCGTATTTTGGAATCACTTTTTTAAGATTTTCTATCCAGGAAAACTCATCGACCATAAGGGAAAATTCGCCATCTGTTTCCTTTGTCCAAGAGGAACGCTGTTTGTTTTGAAAATATGTATAAATGGTAAAGGCATTTACATGATTATATGGATTTGCAAGCAGAAGATGTATTGCCTTCTCGCATTTATTTGTATTACAATTAACAAAATCTTTTCGAAGTTTTTCGTCTTCTTCTGTATCACGATAATCTGGCATATAATTTAATTCTGGATAATTCTGTTTGAGTTCCTTATACCAAGTGTCATACAATAAAGCACTGATAGATGATAGAGCAGATTGGGTTTTATTACAAAAAGTATCTACTTTACTTCTTGCACTACTATGCGTTGCAATACTAGTGAAAGTATTGCCGATTAAATTAACAGTTGAGTGAAATCCACCTGCTGCAGCATTCATTGCACCGGCTGTTACAGCTCCTTTTATTGCACCTCCGACACCAAATCCTCCACCTTCCCATCTTCCTCGCATTTCTTTTCTATAGGCTCGTTCTTGTTTTGTGAGTTCTTTTTCTAAATACAGTTCTTCTAATTCTGTATATAAATCATCTAAATCATATGCTAGATTTTCAAGTTTATTTGAGATTATGTTTTGCATATCAGAGAAGTCATTATCAAACAATTTCTCCATATGTTCCATATCAACGTATAATTCATCGGCATACTTTTGAAGTAATTTTCCAATGAAAGCAACATCACAAGTTGAACTGGCCTTAGATTTTTTTAATTTATTTAAATAATTAGTTTCTGCATTTTTCGATGTTTCATCTATATCCCTTAAGACAAAATATTTTGCGTCAAATTTAACATCGTGTCCGAAAAGGGTATAAGTTACGGAGTACGAATCATCAATATTTTTTCGTACTTTTTCTATTCTGATTTGGTCTTTTTTCTCACATAAGCCAGTTTGCTTTTCATATCCCATAATTAATTTTGGAATATCTTCGGATAAAAAAATAGTTTTAGTTGCCATATGAGATAGCAGAGAATATTGTTCTTCACTTAATGAATAGATTTCATTATTTTGTTTGTATTGTTTATCTATTTCTGCTAAAGCATTTATAATTGCTGTCTTATATTGCTCAAATAGCGTTTCAAATGAAGTGTTCTTTAATTGTGTTAGATAAGTCGGTATATTTTCGTCAAAATGTCCCGTCTCACAAAAGCTATCTATTAAATATTCTAAAATTTTTCTTTTTTCCAGTAATTCATTTACCTTATTATAATGCTCTAAAAAATCTAAACATGTATCTTCTTCTATATTATTTGCATTTGCATAATTAATAAGTTCATCCATCAAATTATCTGGCAAATCTAGTTCTGGACTTTCTTTATATAATTCTTCAATAAAGTTTACAAATTGTTCAATTTCCTGTACTGCACGCTCAAATAAAGCCTTTGTGTGAGATTCATCTAAATTATAATATTGTGCTTTTGAATAGAATACATCTGGAGAAAGAGTTTTATCTTTTTCATATACTTTAAGAATCTCTTTTTTTATGTAGTACAAATATACGGCTTCTTTATCACCTATCGTTTGTTTCGATTTAACATCTTTTTGATTTTCAGAAGATGCATTTATCTTTGCTCCACAATTAAAACAAAAGTTTGCATTATCACTAACCTGTGTTCCACATTTTGAACAAAACATAATCAATCTCCTTCCTATTCTTCTTTAATTATTATTTTTAGAAAAACCGATGGGATATATCGTAACAAATTATACTATATATACAACTATTTCTCAAGGATATAGTGCGTATAATCGTAAATAAAATAACGATAATATAACGATTTAGTTGGAGAACATATAATGAACCGTGAAAAATGTAACTTTGATATTTTAGGAAAAATAGAATTTGAGCGACAAAAAAGAAATTGGTCAGAATATACCCTTGCTCAAAATAGTAATCTGACACAGTCTACAATCTCAACATGGTATAGAAAACATCTTCAACCTTCTGTGGCATCATTAGAAAAAATATGCAATGGATTGGGGATTACTTTAGCTCAATTTTTTTCAGAGGAGGATTTGTTCCAAAGTCTTACAGTAGAACAAAAAGAGTTACTTGAACTTTGGCAATCATTATCTCCAATACAAAAAAGAGCAGTTATACAATTATTGAAATCTTTTTATAGATAATATATCAAAAATTATTATTTTCAAAATTTCATACAGATATTATAACTGTGAGAACTTCAAAGGAGGTCTATAAAATGGACAAACGGTTTCTCACAGTTATTCTCGGTGTTCTTACAGTCATTCTGGAAGTGATACTGGATGAAGAATAACGCCAGCCCAGGCCATACATGGCCTGGGTATTTTTATGCCCAAAAATAAATCAAAGGAGGAAATGAAAATGGCAGCAAATGTAGAAAGTATGTTTTATGTAAGAAAAGCTCCCTGGCATGGCCTGGGAACCAGAGTGGAGGAAGCCCTCTCATCAGAGGAAGCTCTGGCATTAGCCGGACTGGACTGGAATGTAATTCAGAAGCCCATTATGACAGAGGATTCCCTTCCAATTCCCGGATTTAAGGCGAATATACGGGATTTTGATAATCAGGTGCTGGGGGTGGTGACAGACCGTTATAAGGTTGTACAAAATCAGGAAGCATTTGCTTTTACCGATGAACTATTGGGAGAAGGCGTTACCTATGAAACTGCCGGCTCCTTACAAAATGGCCGCCGTACCTGGATTTTGGCAAAGCTTCCCCAGAGATATATTATCAGTGGGGATGAAATCACACCGTATTTGGTCTTTATGAACAGCCATGATGGAACCGGAGCAATTAAGGCAGCTATGACACCAATCAGGGTTGTGTGCCAGAATACGCTGAATCTGGCACTGTCTACAGCAAAGAGAAGCTGGTCAACCATTCATACGGGGGATATTCATGGCAAGCTGGAAGATGCCAGAAATACCCTTTTATATGCAGACCGGTACATGGCAGAGCTGGGAAAAGCCATTGACCTATTAAACCGCCAGAAGCTTTCAGATCGTCAGGTATTGGAGTACATAGATATTCTGTTTCCGCTTCTGGATAATGCCAGTGAAACCCAGAAGAAGAATCTCCTTAAAATGAAAGAGGATATGAAGTGCCGTTATTTTGAAGCGCCGGATCTGGCACATGTGGGAAAGAACGCTCACCGCTTTGTAAATGCAGTCAGTGATTTTGCCACCCATGCCAGACCGTTAAGGGAACGAGCCAATTATCGGGAAAGCCTGTTTGGAAAGACGGTTGACGGAAATGCCATGATTGACAGGGCTTATGAGATGGTAAAAGCAGCGTAGAAATGTTTGCATAAGATTAGAGTATCTGTCAATGGTACTCTCTTTTTTTATGAAAAAATGGGAACAGGAGTGATTGGAATGGAACAGAAGAAAATCAGGCTGCTTCGGCCGGATGAGATCGAGTGCCGGATTGGAACAATCAGCGAGAAAGGCCTGAGTCTGCTGTTGTTTATGGATGCAAGAGCAGCACAGAACATTTTGGATGAAAGTTTTACATCCTTTGGATGGCGCAGAACCCATCAGGAGATTGGCGGAAGGCTGTACTGTACGGTAGAGGTCTGGGATGGAGAAAAAAAGCAGTGGATCAACAAGCAGGACGTGGGAACAGAAAGATTTGCGGAAAAAGAGAAAGGGGCGGCTTCCGATTCCTTTAAGCGGGCCTGTTTTAACTGGGGGATTGGACGGGAACTTTACTCCGCACCGTTTATCTGGATTCCGGCAGACCGAGTGAGTATTCAGTATGATGGAAAGCGGTATACCACACCGGAACGCTTTACGGTAGCAGCTATCTCTTACAATGAGAATCGGGAAATCTGCGGGCTAGAAATCCGCAATGGCGCTAACAGGCCGGTATTTGTAAAACGGGTAATTGGAGAACATGTGCCAGCCGTAAACGGAGAAACAAAGCAGGAAGTGAAGGAACGGGAACCAGCTTCTGCAGCACCGAAAAGCAATGGTGCCGATCCGGCAGAAACAGTAAAGAAGCAGCTTACGGCAAAGATGAAACGGGACATGCAAAAGGAGCTAGAACGAACCGGCGTACCGCTGGAGAAAGTTCTGGAACGATACCACCTTACGGATATTACCCAGATGACGGCAGAACAGTACAGGGACGCCATGACCGGACTGAAACGCTCCCAGTCCAGAATCGCTGCATAAGAAAAGGAAGGAGAAACGAAATATGAGAGAACAAAGTCAGAAAGAACGGTTAGAAAGTATGATAAAACGTCCTATCCCTAAAAAGAAGGTGGGAATTGTCCGGCTGGAAATGATAAAGGAAAGCCGCTGTCTGTATGGAACAAAAAAATTCCGGAATGCAGGGGAAGCAGCGGATATGATAAGGCCGCTGTTAGGGCCGGCGGATCGGGAAATGCTGGTGGTTCTGGCCTTGAATAACCAGATGGAACCTTTGGCACTGGAGATTGTGGCAGTAGGAGGAGTGAACCATTGTTATATAGAGCCAAGGGATATTTATAAAATGGCAGTATTAAATAATGCATCCTATATTATCTGCTTTCATAATCATCCGTCCGGCGACTGCAGGCCAAGCAGGGAAGACCGCCTGATTACGGAACGGTTACGAAAGGCAGGAGAGATTCTCGGCATTACGCTGATTGATCATATCGTGGTGGGAGAAGATTGTTTTTACAGTTTTCGAAAAGAAGGAAAATTAATTGTTCAAGAGACTACAGCAGCATAAAGGAGAAGAACATGATTCAGATTATTATTATCATTTGTATGGCAGTATGGGAGAAGAGCATATGAAAAAATTAGTATCAACATTACAGTTATCAAGAGAAGAATGGCTGCGTTACCGCAAGCAGGGAATTGGCGGTTCTGATGCAGGAGCTGTATGCGGATTAAACCCGTACCGGACAGCCGCCCATGTGTATCTGGATAAGATTACAGAGGATGTAGAAGAAGCAGATAATGAATCCATGCGTCAGGGAAGGGATCTGGAAGAATATGTAGCCAGGAGGTTTATGGAAGAAACAGGGTTAAAGGTAAGACGGAGCAACTATATGTATCAGCACGAGGAGCATCCGTTTATGGTAGCAGACGTAGACCGTATGATTGTGGGGGAACGTGCAGGGCTGGAATGTAAGACAGCCAGTGCATACAGCGCCGGAAAATGGAAGGATGGACAGATCCCTCCCCATTACCTGATTCAGTGTGTTCATTACATGGCCGTGACTAATGCGGACTGCTGGTATCTGGCAGTAGTGATTCTGGGGCAGGGATTTCAGTGGATGAAGATTGAGCGGGATGAGGAACTGATTCAAAACCTGATTCAGATCGAGCAGAACTTCTGGGAGAATCATGTACAGGCAGGCGTACTGCCGGAGGCAGACGGATCGGAGGCGTATACCGAGTTGCTGAATCAGCATTTCCATACGGCAAGAAAGGGCATGGAGATTCAGCTTTCCGGTTTCCAGACGGATTTAAAACGCCGCCAGGAGATTGTGGAGCAGATAAAAGCACTAGAACAAGAGAAGAACCAGATCGAACAGACCATCAAAAAAGAAATGGGAGAATCCGAGTGGGCGATAGGAGAGGATTACCGGATTCACTGGAGCAACGTGGAGAGTACCAAAATTGATACCAAACGATTAAAGGCAGAGAGGCCAGATATTTACACGGAGTTTTCCAAAGAGGTGAAGAGCCGGAGATTCCAGATTTTGGCAGCATAAAAGGGAAGATAGAATGGAAACAGAAGAATTTCTCAGAATGATGTTAAACGAACGGATATGCAGCGTGATTCAGGAAAAATACAAACAGGATGATGAACGGAGAAACGCATATCAGAAGGCTGTGGAGCAGTGGGAACAGGTGTTAAAAAAACAGGGAAAGGAGGTGGAACAGGAATTTGACCAGTATTTTTCTGTAAAAGAGACATGGGAGGCAGAAGAACAGGAAGCACTGTACCTGGCCGGTTTTTCAGATGCCATTCAGCTGGTAAAAAGAATGGGACTGATTTAATATTATAAGTAGAAGTTAAAGAACGTGTTTACTTGATTGGGGACAGCCGGTGTGCTGTCCTCCTTTATTGTGGAAGAGGAGGAACAACATGGAAATTCAGAGATCAGAAAAGGAAGAAAAGTGCATACTGGACATTCAGTGGGTGAAAGAGCACCTGGTATGCCGCCTAGTGAACCGAAAGAACAACGAGGAACTGTTAAAGGAGATTCCGTATCGGAAGTTTTATGATTTGGCAGTCGTTTATTATGTACCAATGCAGCAAGTAGAAGATGGAATGCTTTTCTATATTATTAGGAAGGAACAGGTAGAAGCACTGGGACTTGATGAAGAAAGCTTGTTTAAATTGGCTCTGACAAACACCAGAAGATATTTTCCACTCCAGTTTATGACTTTGGAACAGGCAATTAGTCAGTTTACTTTAGAGATAGGGATTGATTTTGGAAAAGAATGTGATGAACAGGAAACAAGTGGTATGTACCTATTGTCGAATACATTCAATATGTATGGAGCTGTTGCAATGCTGTATTCGGATATGTGGGAAAGGATTGCAGGCTGTTTGCAGTCAGATTTAATTATCTTGCCATCCAGCTGCCATGAAGTATTGGTGCTTCCTTATACAGAAGATGTTTCACTTTTAGATTTGGCAAATATTGTATTTACCGTAAATAGGGAGTGGGTGGCACCGAAAGATATACTATCTGATTCCATTTATTTATATCGGAGGAAGGAAAAACGGATCATAATGGTTTGGGGAACCGAACAGGAGGATATCAAATGAATATTATCAAGACAGGGAAGAAAAAACTGGACAGGGGAAGTGAATGTGTGCTGATAGAAGGAGATGGAAGAAGGCTGGATATGCTGGAAGATGAAAGCATAGACTGCATCATTACGGATCATCCATGGCTGGATATTCTTTCTAACCGAGGGGGGAACCGTTCATTTTCGAACTATGAATGTTTTCGGTACGAGCTGGAGGATTTTCGGGAGAAGGCCAGGGTATTAAAAGCCGGATGCTTTTTAGCGGAATTTCTTCCGGCTGAAAATGAAAGCAATTACCGGTATCTGTATCAGATAAAGGAATTTGCCAGCCAGTGCGGTTTGGAGTATTACAGCAAGGTAAGCTGGAAAAAGGGGAGTTTTGTAAGCAATACGGGGAGAAAAGCCAAGAACAGCCAGGATATTATGATTTTTACCAAGGGAAAGGCTCGGTGCATGAGACTGGACAGCAAGAAGATCAAAAAGGACGGAAGGATTCATTACATGAGTGGGGCGGCAGGGATGCTGCCCTCCATGTTTGATGTGGAACCTGTTCCCAGAAATCAAAAGATTCATCAAAGTGAACTGCCCGTAGAACTCTGCGAACAACTGATACCGTATCTGACAAGGGAAGGAGAAGTAATACTGGATCAATTTGCCGGAAGCGGGGCAGTAGGGGTGGCGGCTCTGAGACTGGGAAGAAGATGTATTATGATAGAAAAATCCCCTGAAGATATAGAACAGATTCGGAAACGGGTCGGGTAAGGTGGTTAGCTTTTAACAGAGTATGTTTGTTTTTGTTTTTTATAAAACAGGGGTTCGCTTAATGCTGTGGTTATGTTACAATGGAAACAGTGTAGAGAGAGAGGAATGCCCAATGGAGTTAAAAAGAGATATTTACAAACAATTACTGGATTGGAAGAAACGGGATTCCCACAAGGTTTTGGAGCTTAGGGGAGCACGTCAGGTAGGAAAGACCTATATCCTGAATAAATTTGCACAGGAGAACTATCAGATTTATTTATATATCAATATGGTGCAGACAACAGGGCAGGAGTTTTTGGAGTGTCTGGAGAGAGCCACGGCCTGGGAGCCTGGAATGCCCAGAAAAGAAAGACCGCTCCATGAAGCTATGAGATTATTTGACGGACGTTTTCAGGACACAAAAGACACGATCGTTATTATTGATGAAATTCAGGATTCTGCGAAAGTCTATTCTCTGATTCGTCAGTTTGCCAGAGAATTTTCCTGTCATTTTGTTGTTACAGGAAGTTATCTGGGAAAAACCTTATCCAAAGAGTATTTTCAGCCAGTTGGCGATCTGGATATTATGACGCTGGACACACTGACATTTGAAGAATTTCTGGATGCCGGAGGAAAACGGGACTTATATGATACCGTAGATTTGCTGGGAGGAAGTCCACATAAGGACTATGATGAGCTGAAACGCTATTATGATACTTACTGTCAGATCGGCGGTTATCCTGCGGTTGTGAAAACATATCTGGAAACAAAGAGCCTGGAAGTGTGCAGGATAGAACTGGAACGTGTGATCCATATTTTTACTGAGGAATCACAGGGCTATTTTGATGATATTCTGGATATTAATCTGTTTGAACAGCTGCTTCCTGCAGTTGCACAAACCATGATAAGAGAGAAAAAAGGTTCGGAAGACTTAATTTCTGAATTATCAAAGATTGTTTATAAACAGGAAAGCAATCGGTTTAGTAAAAAGAGTATCAATCAGGCCATTGCATGGCTGTATCGTTCCCATATCCTGGATTTTTGCGGAAAAGCCAATGACTGTAATCCTACGGATGTTTCAGCGAACAGCCGGTTTTATTTCCTGGATATTGGAGTATGCAGAAGTTTTCTGGATATGGCAGGAGCAGATTTTTCGACGCTTCGAGGCATCATAAATGAAAATTTTGTTTATATTGATTTATTAAAACGGGTACGTTCCAGAAAAATTTCTGGAACAGCCCCCATGTTTGGCCTGTATAAAGAAGGTGAAATTGATTTTCTGATTAACAGCAGAGAGAATTATAAAACGTATGGCGTTGAAGTGAAGGCTGGAAAATCAGAAGGGAAAACGGCTCAATTACTTTTGAAGGATGGAAAAGTAGAGGCCGTCTATTTCCTGAAGGGTGATACCTATGGTGGGGCATCTGACAGAAAAATTACCGTACCGATTTATCTGGTGGGGCGGGTACAGTTTGATTTTGTGGGTGAATAAAAAGTGGAGAAAAACAGATTCATTTGAAAAAGACGTGGGAAACTGCGTCTTTTTCTATACCATTTAATTCCATTCCCATTTATGCAATTGAGACTAGATTTCCTTATGGGCTGGGGGAATGGCTGAAAAAGTGTACCTTTTTGGATAAGGGAAAAACAGCATTCTTAATGTTCAAAAAGTTTGAAAATCCTTATTTTGGATATGTCTAAAAAGAGATGGAGATTTATGGATAAAAGAGATTATATTGATGTCAAGGTTGCGGCAGTAAAGAGGAAAGGGGAAGATAAGAAAATCATGACAGAAGCAAGACTTATGGGATATGCAAGAGTCAGCAGTTCCGGTCAGAACCTGGAACGACAGCTTGTAGAACTTCGTAAATATGTACCGGAGGAAAATATTATCGTGGATAAGATCAGTGGCCGTGATTTGAACCGGCCCGGATACCAGGCATTGAAAGGGCCGTTAGGACTACGACAAGGCGATACTCTGTATATCAAATCCCTTGACCGACTTAGCAGGAAAAAGTCGGATATTAAATCGGAATTGATGTGGTTTAAGGAGCAGGGAATCCGGCTGTGCATTTTAGATCTTCCGACATCTCTTATCGCACTTACCCCAGAACAGGCGTGGATTCAGGAGATGGTAAATAATATCCTTATTGAGGTAATGTCAAGTTTGGCAGAGCAGGAGCGAGATATGATACATCAGAGACAGAAAGAAGGAATTGAGGCGGCCAGAAAGCAGGGGAAGGCTTTCGGTCGCCCATCTGTAAGAAAACCTGATAATTGGTCTGCAGTGTATGAGCGTTGGAATGCCGGGGAAATTACCGCAAAAAGAGCAATGGAATTATCAGGCCTGAAGCGAGGAACCTTTTATAATCTGGTGGCGAAAGAACGAGGGAAATGAAGTTTATGGTCTTTATGCAATAGAGAAATTTTAGGTATAATGGTTCCATCTATAGTAGTTCCATATATAAAAAACGAATATTTAGTGTGGGTTCCATGGAACTTCCACGGAACCCTTGAAGGAAAAAAGAAATTTTATGATGGAACTAATATCCTATATAAAAATGGTATTTACATATTCCTTTTTGGTGTTGCTTTCTAATGCTTTTTTCATTTCCATGCACAACAAGCTTTCTAAGAACCCATTTCTTTCTGTTATATTTCCGGGTGGGAAATTTAGTGCATTACAAGCACCGCGAAAAATGAATTCTGCACATGTGTTTAAAAAAAGTGGTCTGCCATCATTTCGGTTTCTTAGAGAAAGATTAGCGGATCTCCATGTGGGATCAGTGGAAACTAATTGTGCAGTTATATCTTCAAAGTCTAATTCATTATTCGGTATATTGTATAAGACCCATTTTTGATATGTACGATTGTTCCCTTTGCTTTCTTTTGTACATATGCAATATTCTGGATCATTCCAAATATACATATCCGGTGCAGTGAAATGTTTTTCAATTTGCATTTTATGATTGAAAATATATTCTTCAATTTTAAAAAAAAGATTGGATAAATATTCTTTAGGATAAAGGTTAAATTCTTCATCTGTAAAGAGAAAATATAATGTTGCAATTAGTATTTGAGGGAATAAAATATTATTCTGTCTAAAAATTGGTTTACACCATTCTATGGCATTTTCTATATCATTGTCTTTAAAATACGCTTCACATGCTTTCTGGATATGAGTATTGCAGTATTCTTGAAATACGACAGATGGACAAAAGTATGATAAGGAAAAAAACATGGTAATCATATCTTTTTGAATCTGTTTTCTTGAGCGCTTTTTCAGTGTTGAAAATTCAGTGTTCCATTTTTTGAGGTTTTTAAAATATTGCTTTATAACATAATCCATCCGATTCATGTGAAAAAGATCTTCCTGAACTAATTGATATAAAAGTTCTGGAAATTTACAAGGATAGGAAACTTTAAAATCTTCTTTAGCAAAATCTAAAGTGTCATCTTTTTTATATATATTGTGTGTGCGATTAAAAAAATTGCTCAATATGCAGAGTTTGTTAATATCTAACTTTCCGTTTTTTACATGAGAACCGAAGGGTAGATTGGTATAATTACTAAAACATCTTAAAGAAAAGGATGGCAAAAGATCTAATAGCAATATATTGTTCTTGGGGTGTTTAGCCTCTGGTTGTTGAGTGGGTTTCTTCTGTTGTATGGCAGTATTTGGAGTAGTCATATCATCAAATATAAATATTTTCTGAAAGTAGCTGATTACATTTGGATAAAAGTGTTTGCAGTCTGCAGTGTTTTGTTTATCAGCCATTGTTAGGCTGGGAGACATGTGCTGAGGATCTTTCTGCTTTAAAACAGTTTGATGGAATTTTGTTACTTGACTTCGCATCGACTGGTAAATACTATTGGCTCTATTATCTTTAATAGTATCATTTAGATCTAATCCACTGTTAATAAATTCAGCATTAAAGGGTGTAGGCGCTGATTCATTCCGGAATAAGTAGTCGGCACAAAAATAATAGGCATATACTATTGATAAATCAATCATCTGATTAATTAAAATATGTAAATCGGGATTGTAATTTTTGAGGTATTTTATCATATACGGTTGTTCAGAAAATGCCTTTCTTACATAACTAATTGTTTTTGTGAGTCGGCGAGCTCTTTTATTTAAGTATTTATGTCGGATGTCTTTACTCAGCATATTTTTATCAGACAGAAGTTCCTCTAATTTCCATTCAACCATAATTTCAAATTTCCCCCATTTTTCATATGAAAATCATTTGTTTAGTGCTAACCTAACTGCAGATCGATCGTAAATTAAGTATAGCATGAGATAAGGAGATGGAGCAATATGAGTTTACAAGCGGTAAAATTTTTTAGGTGTGTAACGGATGGAAATACTACTGCTAATGTAATAATCCCTGATAAGCTGGTTGATAAAATATCATGTTCTGATGTCCTAGATTTACCGACAGCTGTGAGTATGGGAATAAACCCTACGCAGAAAGTGAATACAGATGGTACGGTTTCAGCCTGGAAAACAGAGGAAGAGTTTCTAGCCATCCGTAGGATGAATGCACTTTCCCAGAACGATTATTTGGTAGACCCAGATAACGAGGGAAAAATTAGACTACCGACTATGGAAACGCTGGTAGAACATGCGGCTAATGGAAATCAACTGGTTCGCATATATGAGGCAGAAAGCGTTTATAAGCAGAATCTACCAGGAGAAGATGCACCTTTCCAGCAGAGTGAGATGCTTATTACAGAAATTCCATATGTATCTCCTGTAAAAAATCGAGCAGAGGGTATTCCAAATTCATTGGAGTGTCTTCCTGACACGATATTATCTACTCCAGCAAACGGAATCTATGTGCCAGCTAAAGCAGATAATTCCGAATATGAAATGACGAGAGGAAGTGGATCAAAACGCTTTCCTTCATCAGAGCTTGCTGATCAAGTGGTAAAAAAATGTAAGATGCGTTCTTACAAAGGAACTCTGTATTATTTTGACGAGGCTGAAGGCATGTATTTTCCGCTGTCAGGGGAGCAGAGGTATCATTTGGTAGATATGGTCGTGGGACAGGAAATTCGTGAAGCAAATGTATCATTCGCATATGACGAAATTGATAAATATCTTCGATATGATTCTAGGATCATAGTTGATGAAGCATATGTTCCTTCCGAAAAGTATTGGGCTTTTCGAGATGTTTTGTTGGAGATAGAGTCTAGAACAGTGCTTAAAAATGACGGGCGATATTTTGTTACAGCAGCTTTAACCTGTAGCTATCAGCCAGGAGCGGTTTGTCCATTATTTGATCAGTTTTTGTATGTCGTTTCTGGAGGGGATGATAATTTACTGCAATTAATTTGGGAGGTTATAGGATATATTTTATCTCCAGATACTCATGCGAAGTCGTTTTTTGCATTTATCGGCCCGAAAGATACAGGGAAATCTTTGTTGGCCAACATACTGACAAAGTTATATCCTCAAACGGCTTTGTCTTTTCTAGGTACAAGCGATTTTTCTGGAAGATTTGATGTTAAAGAAATTATGGGAAAGCGTTTAAATCTTTGCATGGATCTTCCCGATATTGCTTTATCCGAAGCTGCAGTGGGAAAGATTAAATCATTAACTGGCGGCGATATGGTACGATCCGACGTAAAATATAAAGAATCGGTATCTTTTCATAATACCGCTAAACTTTTATTTGGTTCCAATTCAATGATTAGAACAAGTGTTCCAGATCGGGCTTTTCAAGATCGATTGGTAGTGATTCCTTTCAATTTTCCGATTCCAAAACATGCTCAAGATAAAAATTTGGAAAGAAAACTTGAGCCGGAATTGCCGGGAATTGCTGTGAAAGCATTGGAAGCTTATGAAAATTTAAGAAAAAGGAACTATATGTTTACGGAAATAGAGGTTCCTGCTAATTTAGAACGGCGTTATGATTTTGAGAGGATAATTCGGGATTATGCAAAGCAACAGTTGGTGTTTGATAAGGATGCTCGAATATCGACAGAACTTCTTTATCGAGAATTTATGGCATTTTGCCAGAAACTAAATCTGCCCTGTTGTGAAAAAAATGAATTTTCGCGCAGATTTAACATCTGTTTTGAATCGGATGTCGTTAAAAAGAAAATGAAATTTAATAATGAAGCCCTGCAAGGTTATGAAGGCGTACAAATAAGAGGAAATTATATGCATTGAAAAATTCCGTCTTTTCGGAAACAATGAGATTTAGGAAAGAGAGGTGAATTTATGCAGATACAAGTGCATTTTCTAAATTTGAATATTGGTTAGATTTCATTTGCCAGACTTGGTTAAAAGCTCTCGAAGAGTATGGGGGACAATTTAATATGGTTGTAACTGTTGAGAGAACTTTTCGTTCTCTCAATTTTTTTGAGGTGATTTGGAAATAGAAGTTGAAAGCTGTAGGTATTTTGTCCAGGCTGACAGCCATATTCATGTAGTAAAAAACAGGAATCAGCTATGAAGGACAAGCAGAACAACAGGAGGAAAGAAAATATGATGAATGCGCAATATGAAGAAGCGATTTTAATTCAGTTAGCAAAATTTCTAAAGGACGAAAAACTTCTGGCACCAGAGGAACAGCTGCGTTTTTTGAGAGAGGTAAGAGAGGGAAGAGGATAATATGGAGCAGATTAGAGCGGTGACATACTGCCGGTGCAGTACAGAAGAGGAGAGCCAGATTGATGCGTTAAGCAGACAGGTTCAAGAGGGAAGAGCCTGCATCGCAGAAATGGGCTGGATTCAGGTAGGAGAATATGTGGAGTCAAAAAGCGGTACGACCCGAAAGGGGCGTACTGAATATAACCGGTTATTTGAAGATCTTCAAATGGACTTATTCGATGTAATTGTCATAAAAAGCCAGGATCGGCTTATGAGAAACGTGAAAGACTGGTATGTGTTCTTGGATCGGATGATTTCCAATAGGAAACGTTTGTATATTTACATCGAACATAAATTTTATACACCGGATGATGCTCTCATCACAGGAATTAAAGCGATCCTGGCAGAGGAATATAGCCGGGAACTAAGTAAAAAGATTAATAATGCACACCGTCATAGACAAATAAATGGAGGGAAGGCAATGCTTACTTCCCATACATACGGCTATCGCAAGAATAGTGATGGTTCCATGTCTATTATAGAAAATGAGGCTGCGATCATTAGAGAAATTTATGAGCTTTCTGCAGCTGGTTACGGGTGTTATTCTATTGTAAATGTTTTGAGAAATGAAAGGCATTGGAAGAGAAGCGGGAAAGCTTTTGGTAATTCGGATGTAAGGCGGATTATTAGAAGTACTTTGTATAAAGGTGTGGAGGTTATGAACCGGCAGCACTATGATTTTGAAGCAAAGCGAACGGTGAAAGTTCCAAAAGAACAATGGATATACAGAGAGGGAGAAATTCCACCCATTGTAGATGTCGATTTATGGGAACGGGCAAATCGGGCGATGACAGAGAGAGCGGAGATGCTTCATTTGAATGAAGAATGCAGCAATGAGAATCGTGCTGGAAAATATAATCTTTCAGGGAAGATCGTATGTGGAATGTGCGGGCATCCATATTATCGAATCGGGCGCAGACGGTGTACGAAGAAAGAGCAGATTATTGTAGAATGGAAATGCAGTAATTATTTGAAGCTGGGGCGGATACATGAGAGTCCATGGGGAAAGAAGCGAAAAGTAGAGAAAGACCCACAGGAGGGATGTGATAATGCAAATCTGGATGAGAATGTGTTGATTGCTTTGCTTGAAGATGTAAATCGTCAATACTATGTACTGGGTAATTGGAATCGAGAGGCTATTGTAAATCGGGCTGTGGAGATTTTGAGAAAAGTATTGGAAGAGGAGCCGATATATCAAGAGAAGGAGCGACTTGCAGCAGAAGAAAATAAGTTGATGAAGCAGAAGGACTTTCTTCTTACAAAATACCTGGAAGGGATTATTTCTGATCAGGATTATCAGAGAAAAGCTGAACAGCTGGATCAGGGGATTTCTGAGATTAAGGAACAACAAAAACTGCTGGAACAAAAGGAACAAAAAGCAAGAAATCTTGAGCAAAGAATTGAAAAGATGAAAGAGAGAATTACAAATGGAGGGATTGAGAAGGCATCGGTAAGTCAGATGCTGCAGGAAATAAAAGAAATCCGAGTATATGAATGGGAGGTAGAGATTTGCTTTGATCCGTTTAAGATTGCTGATTTATCAGATAACCAGGTAGTAGATGAAGAATTGATTCAAAAACTGTCAGACGAGAATTTCAGTATTCGGGTGGAGTATCCGTTTCCGCCAGAAACAGAGAGGGGGAGATATTTAGATAGAAGGCAGATAATAGAGAATCTCAAGAAGAATCCTCAATTAACTGCAAAGCAGATAGCAGCGATTATGGGGCGTTCTCGCCCCATGATTATCAATCGGATGGAGGAACTAAGCAAAAATGGCTATATTCGCTTTGCTGGGAAAGGGGGCAGCGGAACGTGGGAGATCTTAAAAGAACTTCCAGATAAAGAAATAAGTATAAAAACAGGAGGTTTGTGAGAGAATCTATCCAGTGTGGATAGATTCTTTTTTTGACCAAAAGAAATTTAAAAGTTGAGAGACTATACATATTATCTTATAATAGAATCATATTACAAAGTTAAAAGGCAGGTATAGGAATTGTGATTCGGGTATATCATGGATCAGATCATATCATAAAAAATCCGCTGTATCTTGGCGGAAAGTCAGATAATGATTATGGAAATGGATTTTATACAACAGAATTTGAAGACAGAGTAAGAAGCTGGGCAGCGTTGAATGGAAATCCGGAAAGTTCCGTTGTAAATGTTTATGATCTGGATTTAGAAGGACTTAAGGTGCTCGACTTAAATGAACATGGTGTGCTGTCCTGGATTGCAGAAGTAGTGGCAAACCGGGGAACCAATCAGGAGGCTGCTAATGTAGTAGGCACCCGCTTGGTAGAATTGTATCGGCCGGATGTATCGGGTTATGATATCATCAAAGGCTACCGTGCAGATGACAGTTATACCCAGGTGGTAGAAGCTTTTTTGCTGAATCAGATTCAGCTGCAGGAAGTGGAGCGTTTGTTTTATAAGGGCTCATTAGGAAAACAGATTTTTTTGAAATCCGAAAAAGCATTTCGCCAGATTCACTGGATTAATTCCTATGAAGTGGAACTTCAGGAAGAAGATAAAACGGCAGATATGTATGCCCGGCGTGAAGTGAATCGTTTTTTATCAGGGCGGCTGCAAGCTATTTTGCTGGAGGGATATGAAGTGCCGGGCATCACGGCCAGGTATGCAATACAGAACCGGTTGATTTATAATAAAGAGTTTGGAGGATATGAAATTGTCAGCCTATGATAAATGTTATCTGGATGAAATGATCCAAAAGCACCGTTATCTGTTTAAACTAATTGGAAGAAATAGAACGGATGCTTTCAAGGTAATTGCAGATTATATGAACAGTGCTTATCGGAAAAATATGGATCAAGGAAATCCGTTGTTTTTGAATAAGACTCCGAAGCAGATTTTGCAGAATATGAATATTTCTGCGGATATGAATGCGCCGATCAGTGAAGCGTTCGATGAGTTTATTCTGGAATGGATGGCAGATATTTATACCTATATGCAGTGGAGATATAATGTTCCATCCGGCGAACTGGTAAAGAAATTGGAACCGGAAGAGCTTTACTCAAAATACTATCCTCTGCATGAGACATCCATAGAAAATGGAGCAGAGAAGCTGCGAAATATCTATTTACATTAGGATATGCAATTATATCAGTTGCGGTCTCCAGCTCTTTCAGCTGGATCTGGTCATGACGTCCATCGTTTTGCTGTGCCTGTTTTCTACTGTCTTGTATAAGGGAATTGGATGGCTGGAAAAGCGGGCAAGATGAGAATTTGATAGTGCGGGTATGTGAGGAGGAAAAGGTTGCAGTTGTACATGGGATCAAAATCATGTATAATAGAAAGCAATTGATTGCTATGAAAGGGACGGACGATAAGCTTTGGAGCATGGAGTACTTACAGAGTGCAGGGGGAAAATCGCCATATGAAATCCATTCGCAGAGTAATTCGACAGAATCATCTGGTTGTTATTTTGCTGACCAGTATGTTTATTGTAGTTAATATATTAGTATATACTGCAACTTACAGCACTTACCAAAGACTTCTTCAAGACTATCAGGAAGTGAATGAACTGTTTACAATTAATAATGACAGGAAGACCAATTTTATCCTTTATAGCAAGAGCCATGATGAAGGGGTCCTTCAACAGTACTATGATTCCAGTATTCGATTGGAAAAGGGGCTGGAAAAGCTGGAAGGACAAATGCAAAGAGATCGGGAATGCAAAATGCTGTACCGGATTCTCTGTCAGGTGATGGACTATCGGTTTGAAATGGCAGAATCTTATATTCAGCCAGGAAAACAGTATAATCCGGGAATTTTGGAGGATCTGGCTGCGGTGGATCTGACTACAGATCGGTGTCTGAATCAGCTGGTAAGCCGGTATTTGGAGTATCTAAATGCAACCTTTGGTGATTTCAGCCGCCATGTAAATTCTGTGAATATTGTGTTGAATCTGGTTTTGATCGGAGGATGTCTGTTCAGTCTTTTGCTGAATTACTATATGAATCGGCGAGTGATGTATTCGATTGAAAATTTGACCAAGGCCGCTCAGGAAATTACCAGCGGGAATTTTGAGGCAGGGGATATTGAAAAGACAAGTTTTGCAGAACTCAATCAGGTTTCCAGTGCTTTTGATCAGATGAAGCATACGATCCGGAATATGATTACAGAGCTGAATGAAACGCACCAGATGAAAGAACGGCTGGCGGAGGCAAAGATCCGGGAACTGCAGATGCAGATGAATCCCCATTTTCTTTTTAATACGTTGAGTCTAGTTATACGGAGTATTCAGCTGGGAGAGAGAGACACATCTATTCAGCTGGTTAAGGCTATCTCTAAAATTCTGCGCAGCAGTATTGAGATTAAGACAACTTCTATTCCATTAGATGATGAAATTGAACTTTTGCAGGCATATCTATATATTCAGAAGCTTCATTTGAAGGGCAGAATTACATTTTGCCTGGATGTAAGAAAGTCCTTTCTGGAGAATGCCTTTCAGATCCCTCCTCTGACTATTCAGCCGCTGGTGGAAAATAGTATCCAGCACGGTTTGAAGGATCGGGTATGTGGAGGAAAAGTGGATATTCTGATTACAGAAAAGCCGGATTATATGGAGGTTGTTGTGGCAGATAATGGAGTAGGTTTTCCAGAACATGGGGAATGGCCGCCAGAGAATAAGGAGGGAACGCCGGAGCAGAGGCAAAATAACGGAAAGGAATCTGGGCAGGCCGTGATTTCCAGAACTTCTATTGGATTGAATAATGTGAGAGAGCGGCTGGAGCTGTTTTACAGGAAAAAGGATGTTCTTCAGATTGAACGGATAGACGGAATTACAAAAATAACTATGAAGCTGTATAGAACAGAGGACGACAGACGAAAGAGACAGGAGGAAGACGTATGCTGCGAGTGATATTGGCGGACGATGAACAATATGAGCGGGAATATCTGGAGCGGATAATCCAGGAAAGCTATCCGGGTCTTCTGGAGATTGTGGATACGGCTGTAGATGGAGTTGATCTGATGGAAAAGCTGGAGAGGTGTAAGCCTCATATTGTTCTTCTGGATATAAAAATGCCCAGAATGAATGGGCTGGAGGCGGCAGATCAGATTCGAAAGAAGTATCCAGATATTCAGATGGTGGTGATTTCTGCTTACAGTGATTTTTCATTTGCTAAGCAGGCTTTGAAGCTGGGAGTGACGGATTATCTTCTGAAGCCTTATCTGGATTCGGAACTGCGCGAAACTCTGGACAAAGTAATTTCCCGATCCAGAGAGCGAGAAGATTATCTGGATCTTCTATCTTATTCCGGAATAGAACAGGATTCGAATGATTTTGATTTTTATCGGGATTTGGAAAAAGATCTGTTGTGGAATCTGTTTTTCCGGAGAATGGAAGCAGAATCTATGAAACGTCGTTTGGCTTTGTGGGAAGTTGGCGAGGGATGGATGAAAGTGGTTCTGATTTCCAGTCCGGCACTTGTGTCCATGGGAGGGTTTTCGCAGGAGGTTCTGAAAAATTATTTTCATATGGCAGGAGTAAAGGTGCTTAACAGCATTTGGATGGATCAGATGGCTATTCTTTTGTATTCGGAGCAGGAAGATGCATTTACAGAGCTGACTGGCTGTACTAGGAGAGCAAGAGATTATCTGGCAGGGGAAAGACAGATTCCAGTAGCCTGCGGAGTCAGCGGAACATGCAGCAGTCCAGAGGAGCTGCCGGAGGCCTACGAGGAGGCAGCTTCCTATATTCGTGATTATTATGGAGATGATGTACACCAATCCTTTATGGAGAGAACAGAAGGAATGAAACAGATCTGCCAACTGGAGGAGAAAATCAGCACTGCCCTAGCTGCAGAGGAACGGGAGGATGGAGAAGAGCTTTTAACAGAGCTGATAGAAGAACTGGAAAGGCATTTGATGTATCAGGATCTGGCAGTGAAACTGAATTTCGGGAGAAGTTTGATGACGATTATTCGGAATATTAATCAGATGCCGGGAATTCGGGTGAAAACCAAGGAGGCTGTGGCTCGGTTTGAAAAGCTGGGACAGCTGAATTTCAGCGGTGAGAATCTGAAATACCACGCAGATTATTTTTCAGAAATGAAAATCCAGAGGGTGTGACCAAAACGGAGGAAAAGCGGATGAAAGGAACTCTGAGGCTGTCTCTGTTTGTGGCAATAGTTTCTCTGGCAGGAGCGTTTGGGCTGACGGGATGTGGGTCAGTATTACAGGGAGAGCATAAGGAAAAGCAGAGAATAACAGAGCCTGAGCTGGTTCTCTGTTATGGGGAGGTCAATCAGGAAGGCCATATTATGACAGATTCTGCCAAGTATTTTGCAGGGCGGGTGGAAGAACTGAGCGGAGGGCGGATAACTGTAGAAATTTATCCGTCAGGCCAGATGGGAGATGATGCCCAGTGCTATGAGGCGATGAAAATGGGCGCGCTGGATCTATATAGGGGAAACAGCGCCTCGCTGGCAGAGTGTGGGGATCTGATGATTTCAGCTCTGGCGCTGCCTTATATTTTCCGGGATAGGGAGCATTTCTGGAAAGTGTGCAGAAGTGACCTTGGAAAGAAAATTCTGGAGGATATCCAGAACCACAATACCGGAATGATTGGGCTTGCATATCTGGATGAAGGGGCGAGAAATTTTTTTACGACAGATTCTCCTGTAAGAAGACTGGAGGATATGAAAAACCGGAAAATTAGAATGCAGATTTCTGATCTGATGGAGGATACGGTGGTTGCTCTTGGGGCGGAGGCGATTCCTATTTCCTATGCAGAGCTGTATACGGCTTTGGAATCTGGAAGTGTTGAGGGAGCAGAAAACCCTCCGATCAGCTATTACTATAATCGATTTTATGAGGTAGCTCCTTATTATGTAAAGGATTGTCATACCTATGCTCCAGGCGTGATTCTGGCAAGCCAGGTGACCTGGGAAAATTTAACAGAGGATCAGAGGTATGTACTGTTAAAGGCAGCAGAGCTGACCCAGGAATATAATAAAAAAGCGATTGAACAGGCGGATGAACAGGCCTACAAAAATCTGGAATGGATGGGCGTAGAGATTACAGAAGTGGAGGATCCGGAGGCGTGGAGAGAGGCTATGAAGCCGGTTTATGAAAAGTATGGTTCCAGGTTTCGGAGTGTAATCCAGAGAGTTCAGGCCATGAAATGAGAAGACCGGAAGCGGAAAGCACAGATGTTGGAATGAAATGGCTGTATATAAAATGTACGGGAAATACCCATAACTGCAAATGAAGAAGCATATAAATGACAGATAAAGGAGAAAAGACTATGAATTACGGACTGATGAAGCTGCCAAGAAACCGGGTGCGCCGCAATTATCTGGGAGGAGCAGGGATTGATCGTCTCCACGGAGAGAGTGTGTGCCGTGATAATGACCAGCCAGAGGAATGGGTTGGATCTATGGTAGAAGCAGTAAATCCAGGGATGGAACCAGTGGATAAGGAAGGTCTTGCAAAGGTAGAGACAGAAGATGGAGAATTTTTCCTGCGAGATCTGGTAGATAGATCCAGAAAATATTATCTGGGAGACAGCATTCACAAAGATGGAACCTGGCAGCTGAGCTTTCTTTTGAAAATTCTGGATTCAGCTATGCGCCTTCATGTACAGGTTCATCCCACAACCCAGTTTGCGAATGAGGTAATGGGAAAGCCCTACGGAAAACTGGAATGCTATTATATTTTAAAGGTGAGGGAGGGAATTGATCCCTATATTCGCCTGGGATTTCAGCATGCACCGACCCGGGAGGACTGGAAAGCAATTGTAGAAGCTCAGAATATGGAAAAAATGGATGCCTGTTTTGAGAAGATTCCGGTAAAGCCGGGAGAGGTATGGTATATTCCAGGAGGAATGCCTCACGCAATCGGAGAGGGAATTACCATGCTGGAAATTATGGAGCCATCGGATCTGGTGGTGCGCTGCGAATTTTCACGGGAAGGGATTGTAGTTCCGGAGGAAGCGCGGTTTATGGGCCGAGGGCTGGATTTTTGCCTTGACATTTTTGATTATACAGAATATTCTAAAGAGGAAATTGTGGATCGCTGCCGGATTAAACCGGAAATTTTGGCAAAAACAGACTCCTATGAGCGTCAGCGCTTGGTAGGAGAGACATTGACGTCCTGCTTTTTTGTGGACAAGGTGGAGGCATGGAAGCCCTCTGCAATTACCCACAATGAAAAGTTTACGCTTGGAGTGGTATGCAGTGGTTCTTGCATTTTAGAGCAGGAAGGACAGCAGATTCGCCTGAAACAGGGAGACAGCTTTGCTGTTGCGGCGGCAGTGAAGCAGTGGAATATTCTTCCAGAGGAGGAAACAGAGCTTGTGATTGTATATCCAGGAAAGAATATGGAAGGATAACGGAAAACTGAAAATAGAAAGAATAAGTAAAGAGAGCAGAAATAGCGCTAAGAAAACGTTTATAAAACGTTAAAAATACGCTAAGACTGACTCTCTTTTCTTGACTTCAAATATGTAAACGTTTATATTTTGTGTAGCATCAAAATTTTCGTAACTATTTAGAGAAGGAGAGGTATTGGTATGAAAAGAAAACATGTTTTAGCAGGGGTTCTTGCAGTGGCAATGACAATGCTCAGCGCATGCAGCGGTATGCCGGGAATGGGAAACGCACAGCCGGCAGCTGGTGAAGGAAGCAGCACGGGAGAGGGGCAGGATAAGGTATATGAGCTGAAGATATCCACCTCACAGACAGAACAGTCTCTGATTACCAGAAATTATCAGAAGCTGGCAGATGAACTAAATGAACGCTCTGGTGGAAGGCTGAAAGTAACGGTTTTTCCGGCAGGACAGTTGGGAAGTGATGAGGATGTATTGGAGCAGGCTATTCAGGGTGCTAATGTGGCAGTTAATACGGATGCATCCCGTATGGGGCAGTATGTAAAGGATTTTTCCATTCTGATGATGGGTTATTTTGCAGATAATTATGATGAATGTTATAAGGTTACTCAGACAGATACCTTTAAAGGGTGGTGTGAGACTCTGTCAAAGGATCACGGTATCAAGATTCTTTCCTTTGCTTTTTATGACGGTCCCCGCCAGTTTATGACGAACAAGGAAATCAAAACTCCTGAGGATTTAAATGGTATGAGAATCCGAACCATTGGTCAGGAGGTATGTACTGAGACAATCCAGGCAATGGGAGCAACCCCCATTTCTATGTCCTGGGGTGAGGTTTATAACGGAATTCAGTCCAAAGCGCTGGAGGGCTGTGAGGTACAGAATACCTCAAGCTATCCGTCCAGAATTTATGAGGTATGCAAGTATCAGGCTAAGACAAACCACTTCCAGCTGATGCAGGGACTGGTATGCGGACAGAATTGGTTTGAAAGTCTTCCGGAAGATCTGCAGACTCTTCTGGTTGAGACATCCAATGAAATTGGTAAGGAAACAGCGGCCAATGTTATGACCGAGGTAGAAGAAGCAGAGAAAAAGATGATTGAGGCAGGCGTTACTGTAACGGAACCGGATACGGCACCCTTTAAGGCAGCGGTAGATCCGATTTATGATAAGCTGGGATATACCGAGTTAAGAGAGCAGCTGTATAAGGAAATTGGAAAAACCAATTAACTGAATACAGTGACAGAGAAATGATTTTGAAACATTTTGGAATGAGGAAATGATATGAAAAAGATTTCTGAGAAGATATTGAAAATTGAGGAGATACTGGCAGGAGGCATGCTGATTCTGATTTCCGTTCTGGTATTTTTGTCAGCAGTGGCAAGAACCATAGGAATGCCGGTGAACTGGGCACAGGATGTATCACTGCTTGCCTTTGCATGGCTGACCTTTATTGGCTCAGATATTATTGCAAAAAGTGGAAGCCTGATTCGGATTGATATGCTGGCAGATAAGCTTCCAGCTTCTGTGCAGAAAATTCTGACCCTGATTTTTGATGTAATGATGGTGTTATTTTTGCTGATTCTTATTGTATATGGATTTATGTTGGTATCTCAGAGCTGGAACAGAACCTTTAATACCTTGAAAATGAGTTATGCCTGGTGTACGCTGGCCGTTCCGATTGGTTCTCTTTTGATGATTTTTACCATTATAGGAAAACTGATAGGGGATATTCGCAGACCAGTTGGAGAATGGAGGAATAAATAATGTTAAGTGCTATTGGTTTTTTCTTAATTCTTCTGTTTTTGGGAATGCCGGTGGCATTTGCCATTGCAGTTTCAGGTTTTGCTTTTTTTCTGATGCGTCCTGAAATTCCGTGGACGATTCTGGTACAGAAATCTCTGTCAACCACTCAGTCCTTTACCATGCTGGCTATTCCGCTGTTTATTTTTGCAGGAAACCTGATGAATAATACAGGAATTACGACCCGTCTGATTAAGCTGGCTAATGTTCTGACTGGTCATATGTATGGCTCCATTGGTCAGGTATCCGTTGTACTTTCCACTCTGATGGGCGGTGTATCTGGATCGGCTGTTGCAGATGCGGCTATGGAGTGCCGAATTCTGGGACCGGAGATGACCAAGAGAGGATATGCTCCTGGATGGGCAGCAGCAGTCAATTGCCTGACAGGCCTGATTGTAGCAACCATTCCTCCGTCTATGGGCTTGATTCTTTATGGAACTGTAGGTGAGGTATCCATTGGACGTTTGTTTGTAGCTGGTTTTGTCCCGGGAATTATCATGTGTATCTTTATGATGATTGCAACGTCCTGGTCAGCAAGACATCTTGGCTATCAGCCGGATCACAAGAAACCCTCTTCCTTCCATGAGATTGTAAAATGCTGTGTGGAAAGTATTTGGGCTCTGTTGTTCCCGATTCTTCTGATTGTACTGATTCGTTTTGGCGTTATGACACCTTCCGAATCCGGCGCTTTTGCTGTATTTTACGCTCTGATTGTAGGTGCGTTTATTTACAAGGAATTGACACTGGAGAGTTTCAAAAAATGTGTTATTGACAGTGTAAAGGATCTGTCTGTGATTACCATGATTCTGGCATTTTCCGGAATCTTCAGCTACGGTGTTGTATTTGATCAGCTTCCAAAAACTCTGGCAACTATGCTGATTGGATTGACCAGCAATAAATATGTGCTGATTCTTTTGATTATTATTATGCTGACAGTATTTGGTATGTTTATGGAAACAACCGTAATTACTCTGATTGTAACTCCGATTTTGATTCCTGTTATTAGTCAGTACGGAATTGATCCAGTACACTTTGGAATCATTATGATGACAGTTGTTACTATGGGATGTTCCACACCGCCGGTAGGAGTAGCTCTTTATACCTGCTCAAATATTATGAATTGTTCTGTAGAGGAAACCACGAAATACGCGATTCCGCTGTATATTGCTATTTTTGCAACTTTGGCAATCGCTGTATTCTTCCCGGATTTAATCCTGCTTCTTCCAAATTTGGTATACGGAGCAGCATAAGATGGTAAAACAAAACAGCTCTGTTTTTTCAGGCATTGGATATGCCGAAGAGACAGGGCTGTTTTTACGTCACAGAATGAGCAGGGAATACAAGGTTTTTATTCAATCGTTTTGTCTTTTACAGAGCTTCGGATCACCAGAGAAGCCTTCAAAACAGGAAGCTCCTGTAATTCTCCAGTTTCAATATAGTGATGAATAAAATCAACGGCAATCCTGGAGAGCTTCTTTACAGGAACCGAGACTGTGGATAGAGGCGGTGTAACAAAGTTTGCCATTGTGCAATCATCGTAGCCGAAAACGGAAAGATTTTCCGGAATCCGCAGGCCAAGAATGTAGGCGGCCCGGTATACGTTAAATGCGGTCATGTCGTTGCAGGAAAAAATAGCTTCCGGTCGATTCGGTCTTTGAAGCATCTGAAGAATCCGGTTGGGAGTAGCGTCCATATCCTCTGGATTGATGTCAAACAGAAGATTATTTGGCTCACAGGAAAGACCGTGAAGAGCCAGGGCGTCCATCATGCCAGCATAGCGTTCTTGATAAGTACCATTGTCAAAGCTCTGGAAAAGACCGCCAAAGTTAGTATGTCCCAGACGAATCATATAATCAACAGCCTCAAAGGCTGCTGTGCGGTTGTTTATCCGGAGACAATGGTCAGGATCATCCTCGAAATTCCGATTCAGACAGATATAGGGAATATGAAAGGTATTCAGCTTTTTTATATGTTCATGTTCTCCCGAGGTGGTACAGATAATCACTCCGGCAATGTCCATACCAATCAGATTGTCGAGAATCTGTTTTTCCTTTTCGAGATTATATTCCGTATTGCTCAGATAAAGAAGATAGCCTTTTTGGGAAGCATAGGCCTCCATATACTGTTCCAGCTTTGCATAATAGATATTAGTCAGAGAGGGGAGAATCAGCGCCAGTGTCTGCCGACGTCCTGTTTTCAAGTTGACAGCCAGGGTATTGGGACGGTAGTCCAGTTCCTTTACAGCGTCCATAATTTTCTGACGGGTTTCCTCCTTCAGGTAACCTTTTCCGGAAAGGGCGCGGGAAACGGTACATACAGAAAAACCGCTTTTTTTTGCCACATCTTTGATGGTTGCCATAAAGTGCTTCTGTCTCCTTTCTGGGAATGGAAAAAATATATCCAGACTTTCCCGATAATTATATGTTCATTGTATCAGCAACAGTTGGTAAAGTCAAAAGGAAAATCCATGTCTTGTGTTTTGTAAAAATGAAAATTTGTGAAGAATTCATAAAAATTTCGCTAAAAAACTGTTAAAAATATCAGCTTGATTTTTTGTATGTAAACGATTATATTTATATTGTAACATATATAAACGTTTAGCTTACGGGAAAAGCAAACGAATACAATGAAAAGGGGAAAAGACATGAAAAAAAGAGCAATTGTAGCAGGCGTTCTGGCAGCAGCAATGATGGCACTGACAGCGTGCAGTGGTATGCCGGGTATGGGAAATGCGCAGCCGGCAGGAAATTCTGGTGATGCAGGTTCCAGCGACAAGGTGTACGAGCTGAAGATTTCCACCTCACAGACTGAGCAGGCTCTGATTACAAGAAACTATCAGAAGCTGGCTGACGAGCTGAATGAGAAATCCGGCGGAAGACTGAAAGTAACCGTATTTCCGGCTGGTCAGTTAGGAAGCGATGAGGATGTTCTGGAGCAGGCAATCCAGGGTGCAAACGTAGCAGTAAATACAGATGCTTCCCGTATGGGACAGTATGTTAAGGATTTCTCCATCCTGATGATGGGATATTTTGCAGATAACTATGATGAGTGTTATAAAGTAACACAGACTGATACCTTTAAGGGCTGGTGCGATACTCTGTCTAAGGATCATGGTGTAAAGATTCTGTCCTTCACCTTCTATGATGGTCCCCGTCAGTTTATGACTAATAAGCCCATCAATACTCCGGCAGATTTAGGCGGACAGAGAATCCGTACCATTGGCCAGGAGGTATGTACCGAGACCATTCAGGCTATGGGTGCAACTCCGATTTCCATGTCCTGGGGTGAGGTTTACAACGGAATTCAGTCCAAGGCACTGGAAGGCTGCGAGGTACAGAATACATCCAGCTATCCGTCCAGAATTTATGAGGTATGTAAATATCAGTCCAAGACTAATCACTTCCAGCTGATGCAGGGTCTGGTTTGCGGACAGAGTTGGTTTGAGAGCCTTCCGGAGGATCTGCAGACTTTGTTAGTTGAGACTGCTACTGAGATGGGTAAGACCACCGCTGCTGATGTTATGGCAGAGATTGAAGATGCTGAGAAGAAGATGGTAGAGGCTGGTGTAACTGTTATTGAGCCGGATGTAGCTCCTTTCAAGGAAGCGGTAGATCCGATTTATGACAAGCTGGGCTACACCGAGTTAAGAGAGCAGCTTTACAAGGAGATCGGCAAAACCAACTAAGGAAAGCTGATAAAGGGCTTTACGAAGCCTTATGGAACAGATGACAGTCCGGGACAGGCAAAGATAAGCCTGTCCCGAATATTTCCATGAGATATACGGAAAGGAAACTTTCAAATGAAAAAAATTTCAGATATGATTTTAAGAGTGGAAGAGCTTTGTGCCGGCGTTATGCTGTGTATGATAGCAGTGCTGGTATTCTGGTCAGCAGTGGCAAGAACCATTGGAATGCCGGTGAACTGGGCACAGGACGTGTCTCTTCTGGCCTTTGCATGGCTGACCTTTATTGGCTCTGATATTATTATTAAGAGCGGAAGCCTGATTCGGATCGATATGCTGGTAAATAAATTTCCGAAGGCGATTCAGAAGGTTCTGACACTGGTGTTTGATGTGATGATGCTTCTGTTTTTGCTGGTACTGATTGTTTACGGCTTTATTCTGGTATCCCAGAGCTGGAACAGAACCTTTAATACCATGAAAATGAGCTATGCATGGTGTACCTTGGCAGTTCCCGTTGGTTCCCTGCTGATGTTCTTCAGCGCAATCGGAAAAACCATCGGTGATATTAAAAGAAAAGAATGGGGGGCTAATTAATGTTAAGTGCAATCGGATTCTTTTTAGTACTCTTATTTCTTGGAATGCCTGTGGCATTTGCCATCGCAGTTTCAGGCTTTGCATTCTTTGTTATGCGTCCGGAGATTCCCTGGACGATTCTGGTGCAGAAATCTTTGTCAACGACTCAGTCCTTTACCATGCTGGCAATTCCGCTGTTTATCTTTGCAGGAAACCTGATGAACAACACCGGTATTACCTCACGTCTGGTAAAACTGGCTAACGTACTGACTGGTCATATGTATGGATCAATCGGTCAGGTATCTGTTGTTTTATCCACCCTGATGGGAGGTGTTTCCGGTTCGGCTGTAGCAGATGCGGCTATGGAGTGTCGTATTCTGGGACCGGAAATGACAAAGAGAGGATATGCTCCAGGCTGGGCAGCTGCCATTAACTGTCTGTCTGGACTGATTGTAGCAACTATTCCCCCATCTATGGGACTTATCCTGTACGGAACGGTAGGAGAGGTATCTATCGGACGTCTGTTTGTGGCAGGTTTCCTTCCTGGAATTATCATGTGTATCTTTATGATGATTGCAACTTCCTGGTCTGCACGCCATCATGGCTACAAGCCGGATCATGAAAAGCCATCTTCTCCGTCCGTTATTTTCAAGGCATGTATTGACAGTATCTGGGCTCTGTTATTCCCGATTCTTCTGATCGTGCTGATCCGTTTTGGTGTTATGACTCCTTCTGAGTCCGGCGCCTTTGCTGTATTCTATGCACTGGTAGTAGGCGCATTCATCTACAAGGAGCTGACGCTGGAAAAATTTAAAAAATGCGTGATCGATAGTGTAAAAGACTTGTCTGTTATTACCATGATTCTTGCATTTTCCGGAATCTTCAGCTATGGTGTTGTATTTGACCAGCTGCCGAAGACCCTGACTACTATGCTGGTAGGTCTGACCAGTAATAAGTATGTTCTGCTTCTGCTGATTTTGATTATGCTGACTGTTTTCGGTATGTTCATGGAGACAACGGTTATTACCTTGATTGTAACTCCGATTCTGATTCCGATTATTACTCAGTACGGAATTGATCCGGTACATTTTGGTATTATTATGATGACCATTGTTACGATGGGATGTTCCACACCGCCGGTTGGCGTAGCCTTGTATACCTGTTCGAATATTATGGACTGCTCGGTGGAGGAGACGACGAAATACTCCATACCACTATTTGTTGCCATTATGGCAACCCTGGCTATCTGTGTATTCTTCCCGAAGCTGGTTCTCTTCCTGCCGAATCTGATTTATGGAGCAAGTGTATAAAAGCAATTCAGAAAAGAAGAAAATTCTCACAGAGATGTGGGGATTTTCTTTTTTTGCTGTTTCCGGTAAAGCGTCGTTCTGTGAATTCCCAGAGAGCGGGCGGCTTCGCTGAGCTGTCCCTTGTTTTTGTCAATGACAGCCTGAATATACTGCTGTTCAAATTGCTCTAGGGCATCCTGAAGAGAAAGCTCCAGGGAGGGCATGGGAATGCCGCTGCTGAGGGAAGTCTGTTCTGCAGTGCCAGAAAAGAAGGGATCCGGGGAAAACATCTGCTCAAGAGGAAGCTCCCGTCTGTCTGGGGGAGAGATCAAAACTGCACGTTCGATGACATTGCGTAACTCCCGCACATTGCCCGGCCAGGAATAATGCAGAAGAAATTCCATATTTTTCTCAGACAGGTAGGTGCGTTTATAATACTTTTGATTATAATGATCTACAAAATAAAGAGAAATGGCTTCAATATCATCCGGTCTGTCGCGGAGAGCCGGAATATGAATGGGGAGAACATGAAGCCGGTAATATAAATCACTGCGGAAGGTTTTTTCCTGAACCATTTCAAGAAGATTACGGTTGGTGGCGGTAATAATACGCACATCAACCTTTTCTGTTTTGCTGCTTCCTACCGGATAAAATTCCCCGCTTTCAATAAAACGCAGAAGCTTGGACTGCATCAGCAGAGGAAGCTCGCCTAACTCGTCCAGAAAAAGAGTGCCGTGATCCGCCATCTGCAGAAGCCCTGTTTTTCCCTTGGAGCTGGCGCCGGTAAATGCCCCGGGGCGATAACCGAAAAACTCTGATTCAAATAGTTCCGGAGGAATTGCGGAACAGTTGACAGGAATAAAGGGCTGGCTGCTTCGAGGGCTTTCTGAGTGGATAAATTTTGAAACCAGTTCCTTTCCCACACCAGACTCGCCAAATAACATGACAGGACTGTTGGTGGAGGCAATGGTGGAGCACTCCCAGCGGAGAGCGTGCATCTGCGGACTAGTGCAGATCATTTTTGTTTCCGTAGAGCTGCAGAGGTAGTTGGTAATATTTTTATAATGGGCGTGCTGCTCCTGTTCATAGGCAAGAAGGCGTGCAAATTCGTCCATAACGATATCAGAACGGTTGTTGGTGATTACATATTCCAGGTTTCCGTCCTGGTCAAAATAGGGAACACTGGTGGAAAGGCGCTGGACTCCTCTGACATTGACCAGATCAGTAACCGGTTTTTTTGTTTTAATGGCCTCCAGAATGGTGGAGTGATTGTACACATTATCAAACATTAGATCATAGGGGGTTTTCCCCAGAACTTCCTCTTCTTTCAGCTGCATGCTGTCTAACGTAGCCTGATTTGCTACGATATAATGTCCCGTACTGTCAGTGACACAGAAACAGTCATAGGAAGCGTTGATGATTGTTTTATATAAATTGTGGGTACTGTTGAGAACAGATTCTTTTTTCATAGACTGACAGCTCCTTATTTTATCTGATTTGCAGAAATTCGCTGGATTTCCAGTGTTGGCTTCTTAAAAACGATTATATCATTGAAGATGTGTAAATGCAACAATGATGCATTTTTGTATCAATGATGCAGTTATGCACATGAAAAATGATGCAGTTATGTATCGAAGATAAGAATATTGTTAAAAACATATCATATTCCTTTGGAAAATCGAAAAAAGAGAATTGGCACGATTCTTGCTTGATAAATAATTGAATAGGCAGAAGAGGATTCTGCAAAACAATTCAGGAGGGTTTGCATATGGACAAAAGAATGAGCATTCAGGATGCTCTGGATTTGATTCCGGACGGAGCAGGAGTTGCAGTATCAGGATTTATGCTGATGGCTACGCCGAGAGAGCTGTATTTGGAAATCGCAAAAAGGTATCAGGAAACAGGACATCCGTGTAATTTGACGATTATGCATGCAGCAGGAAATGGTAACAACAAGGATCAGGGAATTTACGACATGACCTACGAGGGATTGATTACCCGATATATTACAGGACATTTCGCAAACAATTCTAGGATGATGGATCTGACCAATGAAAATAAAGTGGCAGCCTACAACTTCCCCCAGGGTGTAATTGCCCATATGTTCCGGGCAGCTGCAGCAGGAAAGCCGGGAGAAATCACCAGAATCGGGTTAAATACCTTCTGTGATCCCCGACTTCAGGGGGGAAGACTGAATGATGCAGCATCCGAAAATCTTGTAGAGCTGGTGGATATTCTGGGTGAGGAATTCCTTCTGTACAAGGTTCCGAAGCTGGATATTGGTTTGATCCGCGGTACAACTGCCGATGAGCATGGAAACATTACCATGGAAGAGGAGGGTGCTCCCGTGGATGCTTTGGATGTGGCAATGGCAGTAAAGGCTATGGGCGGTAAGGTAATTGTCCAGGTGAAAAATTATGTATCCGGTGCTTCTATTGACAGAAGCAGCGTGGTGATTCCTGGAAATTTGGTAGATGCCGTTGTAGTTAGTGAGAATCCGCTGGAAAATCATCGTCAGACACCAGGTTCTTATTATAATCCCGTTTTGTCCGGCCATTATAAGTTGGATGGAGTTAATTTTGCATCTATTCCCTTTGATGAGAGAAAGGTGATTGCCAGAAGAGCGGCTATGGAACTGCTTCCTAATTCTGTAGTGAACCTGGGAATCGGTATCCCGGAGGGCGTGGCAGCAGTGGCGACTGAGGAAGGTGTAGGAGATCAACTGACACTGACCATCGAGAGCGGTCTAGTAGGAGGTGTGCCTACAGGCGGCCAGGATTTTGGATGTGCAGTCAATGCCTGGGCGGCGCTTCCCATGACTTCTCAGTTTGATTATTACAACGGCGGCAACCTGGAGCTGACTTGTCTGGGCTTTGCAGAGGTAGATGGAGCAGGAAATGTGAATGTAAGCCGTTTTGGAAAAAAGATTGCCGGCTGTGGAGGTCTGGTGGACATTTCTCAGTCAACTCAGACTGTTCTTTTCTGTGGAACCATGACAGCAGGCGGACTGAAGGAAACCATCGAGGACGGAAAGCTGGTGATTCTTCAGGAAGGCAAAAAAGTAAAATTCAAAAAATCAGTAGAGCAGATTACATTCAGTGCTGAATTCAGCCGGAAGCATCAACAGAAGGTGCTGTTTATTACAGACCGCTGCGTATTCCGGGTAACCGATCAGGGGCTGGAGCTGGCTGAGGTGGCTCCAGGAATCAGTATTGAAAAGGATATTCTTCCATATATGGAATTTGAACCAGTGATTCCGGCTGAGGTACCGCTTATGGATGCACGGTTATTTTCAGAGACACTGATGGGATTGGAATCCATGATGAAAGAGAGAAAGGGACGGTAAGAGTATGGGAATCTTTTTAATTTTATTAAGTATTACACTGGTTATTTTCCTGGTATTTAAGGGCGTGCCTGTTTTCTATTCAGCAGTGCTTGCTTCTATGTTCTGTCTGCTGACTGCAGCTCTTTTTACCGGAGCAGGCGCAGACACTGGAATGGTAAACTATCTAATTAACGGTATGACAGGTGCAGAAGGCTCCTATGTAAGTGGTCTGGGCGGTTATTTTACCAAGAACTTCTGTATCTTTGTTTTGGGTGCGATTTTTGGAAAGCTGTTTGATAATTCCGGCGCTGCAGATGCCATTGCTGAGGCAATCGTAGGAAAACTGGGCGCAAAGGCGGTTATTCCGGCGATCCTGTTGGTTGGCTGGGTTCTGACCTACGGAGGCGTTTCTGTATTCGTAGCATTCTTTGCAATGTATCCGCTGATGCTGTCTCTGTTTAAAGAGGCTGATATTCCGAGACGTCTGCTTCCTCTGTATTATTTTGCAGGAGCAGGAACCTCTTCTGGATGGTTTCCCGGATCCCCGCAGGCTCATAACCTGTTGCCGGCAACAGCTCTGGGCGTAAGCCCCTCTTCTTGGCTGGTGCCTGGTATTCTGTTTGCAGTATTTGAAATGGTTCTGGTCGTTGGCTTTGTATTTTACTACACAAAACGCTGCCGTAAAAATGGAGAGCATTATGAGTTGACAGAGGCCGATCGGAAAATTATGGCTGAAAAAGAGGCAAAGGATGCATCCCACCGTCCGTCCTGGATGGTAGCTGCACTTCCTATGGTAGTTCTGATTGTTGTTCTGAACGTAGTGAAGCTGGCTGTTCCGGTATCTCTTCTGGTAGGTATTTTGGTAGCTGTTATCTGCTTCTTCCGCAGCTTTGATTTAAGCAAGTTCTGGGGAATGATGAGCGACGGCGCTATGGGCGGTGTGTCTTCTCTGTTTAATACAGCAGCAATCGTTGGATTTGGTTCTGTAGTACAGGCAGTTCCGGCTTACGCTCCTCTGTGCGGTATGCTGGTAGGCGCAGTAAGCAACCCGATAGTAGCATCTGTTATTACAGTCGGAGGTCTTGCCGGTGTTACCGGTTCTGGTACCGGCGGTATCGGTCTGGCAATGCCGGTTGTTATTGAAAACTTCATCGGTGATCTGGCAGTCAATGCAAACCATGTAAACCTGGCAGCTCTGGCACGCTGTACCTCAATTGCAGCTCTGACACTGGATTCTCTGCCACACTGCGGACTGGTTGTATCCGTAATCAGCTACACAGGAAATAACCACAAGAATTCTTATCTGCCTTGTGCTTTTGTATTCTGTATTGCACCGATTATTACAGTTATTTTGATGCTGTTATATATTGTATTAACAGGACAAACTTACATCTTTTAATGTATAATAAAGACAGAGGCTGAGAGCGTGTAAAGAATAAGGGGTGAATTGGTTATGTCATATCAGACAGTTTTACTTGACAGGAAAGATGGGATTGCAACCATTACTTTTCACCGGCCGGAGGCATTAAACGCCATAAATAGCCAGATGCTGGAGGATTTGAATGGGGCAGCAGATGAGGTTGCATCAGATGACAGCGTTCGGGTGGTTGTTTTTACCGGAGAGGGAAAATCCTTTATTTCCGGCGCAGATATTCATGAAATGGACAGCAAAAACAGCTATGACATTATAGAATATTCCCAAAAGGGCGGAGACGTTTTTCGGAAAATCGAGCAGCTGAAAAAGCCGACTATTGCTGCAGTAAATGGATACGCATTCGGCGGCGGCATGGAGTTTTTGCTCTGTACCGATATCCGAATCGCCAGCGAACGGGCAAAGCTTCGGCTTCCTGAGGTAACGCTGGGGATTACTCCAGGCTTTCAGGGTACCCAGCGCCTTCCCAAATGTGTAGGAATGAATAAGGCTAAGGAGATTGTTTTTACAGGAAAAATGCTGACAGCGGAGGATGCGCTGAAGCTGGGAATTCTGAATGAGGTTGTAGCCGGGGAAGCGCTGATGAACAGGGTGTATGAGATGGCAAAGCAGATTGCAGATAATTCTGCATCTGCCATTGCTATGGCTAAGGCTGCCATGACAGCCGGCGCAAGCATGGACATTGATGTAGGAAGGAATATTGAGCTGGGGTATATGGCTGCCTGCTTTGGAACACCGGATCAGCAGGAGGGGTTTGCATCCTTTAAAGAGAAGCGCCCTGCAAAATTCCGTTGAAATAAGGCTGATACAATTCCATTAGCTTTAGGCGGTGAGGAGTTTATTCAAAAAGAAAGAGAGGATGATACATATGGCATACGAAGGCAGAGGACTGTATCTGGAAGAATTTGAAATCGGTAAATTATATGAAACTGTGGGAAGAACCATTACAGAAGCAGACGTTGCAAATTTTGCAGGTCTCTCCGGTGATTTTAATCCTTTGCACATGGATGATGAGTTTGCAAAAAACAATATGTTCGGTAAGCGGGTTGCTCATGGGGCGTTGGGACTGATTATTGCTACAGGCTTATCCAATCAGTCCGGCATTTATGAGGGAACCACAATTGCATTTCTGGAGCTGACAGCCAAATATCTGGCGCCTCTGTGTATCGGAGACACAGTACATCTGGAAATGGTTCCGACCGAGGCCAGACATAGCTCCAAACCGGGCAAGGGAATCCTGAAGGTTATGACAAAGCTGGTAAATCAGGAGGGAACAGTGATTCTGGAATCTCCGTGGACCTTTATGATGAAAGCGCGGGAATAGGAAAGCGTGGAATAAGAAGGCCAGACTGGATATGTTTTTATTCCAGTCTGGCTTTTTATTATAGGAAATTATGTCATATGAAATAAAAATGCTTTGTGGAGATTGCAGATTTCACATCGGAGGAATCTCCAATGCTTCTTGTTCGGCAAAGCAGTACAAGAAAACGCCTTATCCTGAACAGTTACATTTATGAAATCAGTTCTTTCCACACTTGGTGGAAATATCCCGAAAATTCCGGTGCATTTCTCCGTTTTAGGGGAGTGTCATATTTTTCTGGAAAAGAAATTGGAAAAACAGCTTTTACTTTTCCAGGACGGCGGGAAAGAACCAGAATCCGGTCAGCCATACTGATTGCTTCGGAAAGATCATGGGTAATCAGCAAGGCTGTTTTTTTTGTGTCCCGGATAATGGCGCTGATATCGTCACAAACAGACAGCCGGGTCTGATAGTCCAGAGCGGAAAAAGGTTCGTCCAGAAGCAGAAGCTCTGGTTTCAGGGCCAGGGTTCGAATCAAAGCGGCCCGTTGGCGCATACCGCCGGAAAGCTCAGATGGGCGGGAGTGTTCAAAGCCGCCTAAACCATAGGAGCGAAGCATTTCTTTCAGCTCTTTTTGGGCGGTGCTGCTTTGCTTTTTTTGGATCTCCAGTCCGAGAGATACATTTCCATAGATGGTGCGCCATTCAAACAGATGATCCTTTTGAAACATGTATCCGATGGTAGCGGGGGAGTCGCGGATGGGAATACCGTCGATGAGAATGCTTCCCTCCTCAGGCTGGAGCAGACCACTTAAAAGAGAGAGCAGAGTAGATTTGCCGCATCCGGACGGGCCCACTACAGCGAGAAATTCTCCGGGATTTATAAAAAAAGAAATATTAGAAAGCGCCGGAGTTTCTCCTTCCATGGTGTGGTAGGAATAACTGACGCTGCAGGCTTCAAGCTTTGGTTTCATATGGATTGCCTCCTATTCATAAGTTTCAGACAGTAGATACCGTATACTACAGTTTATGACAGCTTCAGGATGGGGGACACAGGGTTCTCCTTCTATAAAGAAATCATTTGACATTCTCAAAGTACGTCTTTAAAATAGACGTAGAGAAGGGAGGAGGGAAAGTGTATATGGAAGAGGTTTTTGAAAATATATACGAACATACCATCCGGTATCCGGGACAGAGATATGTTCCCCGCAATCTTTTTATAGTAAAGCAACCTATTCGAAGTCTGATGGTGGATACCTCTATGGATACCCCTCAGGACAGGGAGATCATAGATAAGATGCTGGAACGTCTGGATATTTCCTGTCGGGAACTGGATATTTTTATTACCCATGACCATCCGGATCACAGCGGGCTTGTGCAGTATTATGCGGCAAAGGGCGCTCAGATTCTGATGAATCCAGATGAGACAAAAAAGAGAGCAGATCTGCGCCACTGTTATCTCGCTGATGAGGCTACACGGATTGCCAGCCTCAGAACGGTGGGGGTGACGGAGGAATATACGCCGGAGCTGTTTAGGACGATTATGGAGTATACAGACAGAACCTATGAGAGTATAGGAAAAACAGAGGATTTTGATTTTGTTCCTACACCGCCGGGAACGGTGCTTCATTACGGGAAATTTCATTTTCAGGTGGTTCCTCTGCGGGGGCATACCAACGGCCAGTGCGGACTTTATGATGAGGAACATAAGCTTCTTTTCTGTGGGGATCAGATTATGACAGATATTGTTCCTATTGTTTGTACCCAGTACAAGGACTGGGGAATGCTGCGCAGTTACCTCAGCAGCCTGGAACAGCTGAAGCATTTTTATGCGGACTGTCTCTTTCTGCCGGCTCATGGCGGACAGATCCGGGATATTGGAAAAGAGGTAGACCGGGTTGTTCAGGGATATATGGATAAATGTTCCATTATGAAGCGGGTGTTAGAGGAGGACGGAGGTTTTCTGACTACCAGAGATGTGGGTGTGAGAGCTTATGGAAGAAGTCAGGGACCGCCAGATTACCAGCATTTTATGTCCTGTACCCAGATTTGGGTAAAAACCTTCTCCTGCCTGGAGTATCTATATGGGGAGGGCTTTCTGGAACGGAAGGATAAAGAGGGCATTTTGTACTGGAAAGCGAAGAAACCCCTTGCATTTCACATATTGTAGTGTTATACTACATATGATAACATGATAGAATGACTAATAGAGAGTGGGCAGATGTCCACTCTCACTTTTATGTATCAGAAGTTTCAGGAGATACATAATATGGTCTGCAGCAGAAGGAAGAGAGGTGAAATCATGACCAGAAAAGAAACTTATGAATCCAGAACAGAGCAGTTTCTGCTGCCGCTTCTTGAAGAGCATCAGTTTGAGCTGGTAGATGTAGAATATGTAAAGGAAGCGGGAAACTGGTACCTTAGAGCCTACATTGACAAAGAAGGCGGAATTACCGTAGATGACTGTGAGGTAATCAGCCGTGTGCTCAGTGACTGGCTGGATAAAGAGGACTTCATTGAGGACAGCTACATTCTGGAGGTCAGCTCTCCGGGACTGGGCAGACCCCTGAAGAAGGATAAGGACTTTGAGCGGAGTCTGGGAGAACAGGTGGAGATTCGCCTGTACAAGGCACGCAATAAGCAGAAGGAATTTGAGGGCGCCCTGAAGTCTTATGACAAGGATACCGTAACCATTGAGACAGAAGATGGAAACCAGGAAACATTTGAACGGGGAGACATCGCGCTGATTCGTCTGGCGTTTGATTTCTGATTTTACAGGAGAATACGTCCTGTGAACGATAGCAGAAGCGTATTGGATTTTAGGAGGATAAACCATGAATAAGGAATTAATTGAAGCACTGGATTTGCTGGAAAAAGAAAAAAATATCAGCAAGGAAACACTGCTGGAGGCCATTGAGAACTCTCTTCTGACTGCCTGCAAGAACCATTTCGGAAAGGCTGACAATGTTAAGGTCAACATCAATCCGCAGACAGGTGATTTTTCTGTTTATGCAGAAAAAGAAGTAGTGGAAGAGGTAGAAGATCCGGTGATGCAGATCAGTCTGGCTGAGGCCAAGATGAAGAGCCCCAAATACAATCTGGGTGATGTGGTTCATTTCCCCATTGAGTCCAAGTCCTTTGGCCGTATTGCCACCCAGAATGCAAAGAATGTGATTCTGCAGAAAATCCGTGAGGAAGAGCGCAGCATGCAGTTTAACGAATGGTACCGTAAGGAGAAGGATGTGGTAACCGGTATTGTGCAGCGTTATCTGGGCCGCAATGTGAGCATTAACCTGGGCCGCGTAGACGCTATTTTAAACGAGGCAGAGCAGGTGAAGGGCGAGGTATTTAAGCCGACTGAGCGCATTAAGGTATTTGTGCTGGAGGTAAAGGATACTCCCAAGGGACCGCGTATTTCTGTTTCCAGAACCCATCCGGATCTGGTAAAACGTTTGTTTGAGGAAGAGGTAACAGAGGTAAAGGACGGTACGGTTGAAATTAAGGCTATCGCCCGTGAGGCAGGATCCAGAACCAAGATTGCTGTCTGGTCCAATGATCCGAACGTGGATCCGGTTGGCGCATGTGTCGGTATGAACGGTGCAAGAGTCAACTCCATTGTTAATGAGCTGAGAGGCGAGAAGATCGATATTATTATCTGGGATGAAAACCCGGCGTTCCTGATTGAGAATGCGCTGAGCCCTGCAAAGGTAATCTGCGTTGTGGCAGATGAGGAATCAAGAGAGGCTCAGGTAATTGTTCCGGATTATCAGCTTTCTCTGGCAATCGGTAAAGAGGGCCAGAATGCAAGACTGGCAGCAAGACTGACCGGATACAAGATTGATATCAAGAGCGAGACACAGGCCCGTGAGATGGGACTGTTCGAGGAGATGGGTATTGATTATCAGGAAGAGGGCGTATATGACAACCTTGATGCAGATTTCGAGGTTTCCGCTACTGACGAATATTCAGCCGAGGTTTCCGAATAAACCGTAACAGAATGTAACTACTCAGGATGGGGCATCTTCTTGTCCGTCAAAGCCGAACAAGAAGCGTCGGAGATTCCTCCAATGTGAGAACTGGCTGGAAAATCCGCTCACAAGCAAGCTTGACATGGATTTTTTTGACAGATCTCCTGCCGTCCTGAATCGTTACAACAGAATGTGGATGAAAAGCAGATAGGATGTGAGAATTTGGTAAGTGCAAAGAAGGTTCCCCAGCGGCAGTGTGTCGGCTGTGGGGAAATGAAAAACAAAAAAGAGATGATTCGGATTTTGAAGACTCCGGAAGGAACCTTTACGCTGGATATCACCGGCAGAAAAAACGGACGGGGGGCTTACCTGTGTCCCTGCATGGAGTGCTTCCGCAAGGCAGTAAAGGGCAGAGGGCTGGAGCGCTCTTTTAAGATGGCGATTCCAAAAGAGGTATATGAGACACTGGAAAAGGAGATGGAGCAGCTTGGATAACCGACAGAAAATTTTAAATCTGATTGGCCTTGCAACCAAGGCCGGGAAAACAGCCAGCGGAGAGTTTTCTACGGAAAAAGCGGTAAAGGGCGGCACTGCCCATCTGGTGATTGTATCGGAAGAGGCATCTGACAATACGAAAAAAATGTTCACCAATATGTGTACTTACTATAAAGTTCCCATCTGCTATTTCGGCGGAAAAGATGAGCTGGGCCATGCCATGGGAAAGGAGATGCGGGCATCTCTTGCTGTGGTAGAGGAAGGGCTGGCAAAGGCAATCGTGAAACAAATGAATATGATCGGAGGTAGTGAGTGTGAGAGTAAATGAACTGGCAAAAGAGATAGGAAAAACAAGTAAGGAGGTGTTGGATGTGCTTCAGAAAGAGAATCAGGATGTAAAATCCCATTCCTCCAATATTACCGATGCGCAGGTAGGTATGGTAAAAAAGGCATTTGATGGCGCCGGAGATAAGAAGGCAGAGGGAGATTCACCGAAAAAGAAATTGGCGGCTGTATATCGTCCGCAGAACTCCCAGCAGCGTCCGACTCAGCGCCCTCAGAACCAGCAGCGTTCTCAGCAGAGCACTGCAGCGCGTCCGCAGAGTCAGCCGCAGCAGAGCAGCGCTCCGGCAGGCCAGACTCCTGTACGGGAGGCGGCAGCTCCGGCAGCACCGGCTGCTTCTCAGACAGCAGCACCGGCTCAGAATCAGACAGCAGGACGTGAGGTAAGAAATCAGGGCGGCTTTAGCGGCAGCCGTGACAATCGCAGTCAGGGCGGCTTTAATGGCAATCGTGATAACCGCGACAATCGCGGCCAGGGCGGCTTTAATGGCAATCGTGATAATCGCGATAACCGTGGTCAGGGCGGCTTTAATGGAAACCGTGATAACCGTGGCCAGGGCGGCTTCAGCGGCAGTCGTGACAACCGTGGTCAGGGTGGCTTTAATGGCAATCGTGATAACCGCGACAATCGCGGCCAGGGCGGCTTTGGGGGAAACAGAGACGGAAGAAGCCAGGGCCAGGGCGGTTTTGGCGGCAACCGCGACAATCGCGGCCAGGGCGGCTTTGGAGGAAACCGGGACGGAAGAAGCCAGGGCCAGGGTGGTTTTGGCGGCAATCGTGATAACCGTGGCCAGGGCGGCTTTGGCGGCAATCGCGACAATCGCGGCGGCCAGGGCAGCTTCGGAGGAAACAGAGACGGAAGAAGTCAGGGTCAGGGCGGCTTTGGAGGAAACCGCAGCGGTTCCGGCCGTCAGGGCCAGAGAGACGGCGGTGCAAAGAATTACGATACACCGATTCAGACTAAGCCCAGCAGCAACCGTCAGGTAAAGAATGCCCACAAAAACGATCGTTATGATAAAACAAGAAATATGGAGGACGGAGCAGGACGCAAGGGCGGAAAGGTTTCTAAGCATCCATTTATTATGCCTCAGAAGCCAGTGGCAGAGAAGGTGGAAGAAACCATTAAGATGATTACCATTCCTGAGTCTCTGACCATTAAGGAGCTTGCTGAAAAGATGAAGCTGCAGCCCTCTGCAATTGTAAAGAAGCTGTTTTTGCAGGGACAGATTGTAACCTTAAACTCTGAGATCGATTTTGAAAAGGCAGAAGAGATTGCCATGGAGTATGAGGTTCTCTGTGAGAAGGAAGAAAAGGTAGACGTAATTGCCGAGCTTTTGAAGGAGGATGAGGAAAACGAGGAGGATATGGTTTCCAGACCGCCGGTTGTCTGCGTTATGGGCCATGTTGACCACGGTAAAACCTCTCTTCTGGATGCAATCAGACAGAGTAATGTAACCTCCAGAGAGGCAGGCGGTATTACCCAGCACATCGGTGCTTATACTGTAGATGTACGGGGACAGCAGATTACATTCCTGGATACACCGGGACATGAGGCGTTTACTGCTATGCGTATGCGCGGCGCTCAGTCTACGGATATTGCTATTCTGGTTGTTGCTGCTGACGACGGTGTTATGCCTCAGACCATTGAGGCGATTAACCATGCAAAGGCAGCAGAGGTAGAGATTATTGTTGCAATCAACAAGATCGATAAGCCCAGCGCCAATGTAGACAGAGTAAAGCAGGAGCTGTCTGAGTATGAGCTGATTCCCGAGGACTGGGGCGGCAGCACCATTTTTGTTCCTGTTTCTGCTCATACAAAAGAAGGAATTCCGGAGCTTCTGGAAATGATTCTTCTGGCGGCAGAGGTGAAGGAGTTAAAGGCGAACCCTAACCGCAAGGCAAGAGGTCTTGTAATTGAGGCAGAGCTGGATAAAGGAAAAGGACCGGTAGCAACCATTCTGGTACAGAAGGGTACCCTGCGGGTTGGAGATAATGTAACAGCAGGTCCTTGCTATGGTAAGGTTCGTGCGATGATGGATGATAAGGGACGCCGCGTAAAAGAGGCAGGTCCGTCCATGCCAGTTGAGATCCTGGGACTGAACGACGTTCCGGGTGCAGGAGATGTGCTGATGTCTACAGAAAACGAGAAAGAAGCACGTTCCTATGCAGAGACTTTCATTGCAGAAAGCAAGAACAAGCTGCTTGAGGATACCAAATCCAAGCTGTCCCTGGATGATCTGTTCAGTCAGATTAAGGCAGGTAATGTAAAAGAACTGCCGCTGATTATCAAGGCTGACGTACAGGGTTCTGTAGAGGCAGTAAAGCAGAGTCTTGTAAAGCTGTCCAACGAAGAGGTTGTAGTAAAGGTTATTCACGGCGGCGTAGGCGCAATCAACGAGTCCGACGTTTCCTTGGCATCTGCATCCAATGCAATTATTATCGGTTTCAACGTGCGTCCTGACGCAACAGCCAAATCCATTGCAGAGCGAGAAAAAGTAGATCTCCGTCTGTACCGTGTAATTTACCAGGCAATCGAGGATGTAGAGGCTGCTATGAAGGGTATGCTGGATCCGGTTTTCGAGGAAAAGGTAATTGGTCACGCAGTGGTTCGTCAGACTTTCAAGGCATCCGGAGTAGGTACTATTGCAGGCGCATATGTTATGGACGGAAAGTTCCAGAGAGGCTGTTCCTGCCGCATTACCCGCGACGGCGAGCAGATCTTCGATGGCGGCCTGGCATCTCTGAAGCGGTTTAAGGATGACGTGAAGGAAGTAGCAACCGGCTATGAGTGCGGACTTGTATTCGAGAAGTTTAACGATATTCAGGAAGATGATATGGTAGAGGCATACATGATGGTTGAGGTGCCCCGCTAAGCTTCATTCCGGGCGTGTGGCCGGCCAATGCCGCCTGACATCAGGAAGGAAAGAAATATGAGAAAAAACAGCATTAAAAATACAAGAATTAATATGGAAGTACAGCGGGAATTAAGTGAAATTATCCGTCTGGAAATCAAGGATCCCCGGGTAAACGGCGCCATGACCAGCGTTGTTGCAGTAGAGGTGACTCCGGATCTGAAATACTGCAAGGCATACATCAGTGTCCTTGGAGACGAGGAACGGGCAAAAGAGGCGATTACAGGTCTGAAAAGCGCGGTGGGCTATATCCGCCGCGAGCTTGCCCGCCGTGTGAACCTGCGGAATACACCGGAAATCAGCTTTGTGCTGGATCAGTCCATTGAGCATGGCGTAAATATGTCAAGGCTCATTGACGAGGTAACCAGAGATTTGAAGGATTGATGGCATCGTAAAGAAAGGCAGATGGTGCAGGATTGATGGAAAGGGTGAGGATCATGCAGAGGAACAGATTGCTGCAGATGGTAGAAGAAGCAAAGACGATCGCCGTTCTGGGACATATTCGTCCCGACGGCGACTGTATCGGCTCCTGTCTGGCGGTATGCAACTATTTAAAGGAGCAGTATCCAGAAAAAAACGTTCAGGTTTATCTGGAGAAACCGCCGGTAAAATTCAGTTATCTTGATTATTTTGATCAGATCAGCCAGAACCCGGCAGAGGATGTTATCTACGATTTATGTATCTGCCTGGACAGCGCTGACAAAGAGAGGCTGGGTGCATTTGTCCGTTATCTTGATACGGCAGCCCACAGTATCTGTTTGGATCACCACATTACAAACAGAGGATACTGCGAGGAAAATGTGGTCTTGCCGGACGCCAGCTCCACCTGTGAGGTTGTTTATGGCTTCCTGGAAAAGGATAAAATCAGCACAGCAGCAGCGGCCTGTATCTATACAGGAATTATTCACGATACCAATGTATTTAAAAACAGCAACACTACGGCAAAAACCATGGAAGCTGCCGGAGATATGATGAGCCGCGGCATTCCGTTTTCCAGAATTATTGATGAAAGCTTTTACCGGAAAACCTATGTGCAGAATCAGATCCTGGGCCGTGCACTTCTGGAAAGCGTGACCTTCCGGGAGGGAAAATGCATATTCAGCGTGGTTCGCCGCAAGGATATGGAATTCTATGGAGTAGAAAGCTCCGATTTGGACGGAATTGTGGATCAGATGCGGGTAACGGAAGGCGTGGAGGTTGCAATTTTCCTTCACGAAACGGAAAATCATGTGTACAAGGTCAGCATGCGCTCCAACAACTATGTGGATGTCAGCAAGGTTGCTGCCTATTTCGGCGGCGGCGGTCATGTGAGAGCTGCCGGATGTACGATGAGCGGAAGCGTACATGATGTCATCAACAATCTGTCCGGGCATATTGACAGACAGATGAAGGAGTATGAAGCGTAGTGGACGGCATTATTAACGTATATAAGGAAAAAGGCTATACCTCTCATGATGTTGTTGCAAAAATGAGAGGTATTTTGCGAATGAAGAAAATTGGACATACTGGTACCCTGGATCCAGAGGCGGAGGGGGTACTTCCCGTCTGTCTGGGAAAGGGAACCAGACTTTGTGATATGCTGACAGATAAGACAAAATCTTACCGGGCAGTGCTTCTTCTGGGAAAGGAGACAGATACTCAGGATACGACAGGAACTGTTCTGGCGGAGAATCCTGAGGCGGCGGCTTCTGTAACAGAAGAACAGGTGCGTCAGGCGATTCTGAGCTTTCAGGGGATTTATATGCAGGTGCCCCCCATGTATTCAGCTTTAAAGGTCAACGGCAAAAAACTGTATGAGCTGGCCCGTGCCGGAAAGGAAATCGAAAGACAGGCCCGTCCGGTGGAGATTCTGGACATTCAGATAGAAAAAATTGATTTGCCCCGGGTAACCTTTCATGTATCCTGCAGCAAGGGAACCTATATCAGAACCCTGTGCTATGATATAGGAAGAAAGCTTGGCTGCGGCGGATGTATGGAGTCTCTTCTCCGCACACGAGTAGACCGTTTCTGTCTGGAGGATAGTTTGACTCTGTCTCAGATTGAGGCTCTGCGGGATGAAGGACGGGTTGAAGAGCATGTGCTTCCGGTTGATTCTGTATTTCTGGATTATCCAAAATTCTGTATGAAGCGGGGAGAGGGCGATAAGCTGGTACATAACGGAAATCCATTTCGGGCGGATGAAACGATTTTCACAGTGGAAAGCGGCGTTTGCGCTGGGGCAGAGGCTTGTGCCGGAACAGAGTCTTGCTCTGAGGAGGAGGCTTGCAAAGGAAACGACAGCTGTTTGACTGTCCGAGTGTATGACAGTGAAGACCAGTTTATTGGGCTTTACCAGTACGAAGAAGAAAAGCAGCGGTACCGCCCGCAAAAAATATTTCTGGGAGGAAAATAAACATGCGCGTAATCACCGGAACCAGGGAGTTTCAGATTGAAGAGCCTACGGCAGTAACCATCGGAAAATTTGACGGACGCCATAAAGGGCATCAGAAGCTTCTTCGGGAAATGCTTTGCTTTAAAGAGAGACAGGGACTGAAGGCTGCTGTATTTACCTTTGATATGGCGCCTGCAGGCGTGATGGCAGGGCGTGTACAGACGGTGATTACGACAAACCAGGAACGGCGGAACAAAATGGCTAAAGTGGGCATTGATTACCTAGTGGAATATCCATTCGACCAGGAGACAGCCCACATGCGGCCGGAAGATTTTGTATCAGAGGTTCTGGTCAGACAGATGCATGCAAAAGCAGTTGTTGTGGGAACAGACTGCAGCTTTGGATACAAGGGAAAAGGTAATGTGCAGCTTTTGAAGGAAATGTCAAAGTCCTGTGGATTTGAAGCCGTGATTATTGAAAAAGAGCAGGATGATCACCGGGATATCAGCAGCACCTATGTGCGGGAAGAACTGGATCTGGGCAATATAGAAAAGGCCAATGAGCTTCTGGGAGAGCCCTATGCCATTCACGGCGTTGTGGTTCACGGCAATCATATTGGCGGTACAGTCCTGGGCTTTCCCACTGCCAATATTCTTCCGCCGCCGGAAAAGCATCTGCCGCCCTTTGGTGTATATGTATCTCAGGTTCTGGTGGATGGGAGACTGTACTGCGGTGTGACTAACATTGGAAAAAAACCTACGATTGCAGGAGAAAGTCCGGTAGGGGTGGAAACCTTTATTATGGGGCTGGAAGAAAATCTGTATGGAAAAGAGATCGAGGTTCAGCTTCTTAATTTTGAGCGTCCGGAGCAGAAATTTGCTTCTCTGAAAGAGTTGAAGGATCGGATTGAGAAGGACAAGGAGTATGCGGCTGCTTACTTTGAGGGACTGAGCCGGTGAAAGCGCCCATCTTTCGCATTGGTGGGAGAACGGGAAAAGCTGCAGAGCAGATTATTGGAAAAATGAGTGGTATAAATGGAAGGCTGACTGAAGAGGTCGGCCTTTTTTGGTATCAAGATTGGGGGAGAAGGCTGGATCCTACACAAAGTCGAGGGTGGATTTTGCATTTTGGGCTGGAAAGGGTTGGATTCTGCACAAAGTTGAGGTCGGATTTTGTATTTTGGACGAAAAAAGTTGGATCCTGTACAAAATCAGGTAGCGATTTTGCATTTTGGGAAGAAAAAGGTGGAATCTGCAAAATATGGGGCAGTTCTTTTTGGGGGATAAAAAAGGATTGATTGTAATTCATTCACAGCTATTCTTATTTTTATCATCGATACGGAAGGTATCTGGAATCTGGGCGTGCTGGAAGCACATAATGTAGATAGAGACGGAGAGATTATCTATCACCTTTTAAGCGTTGCAGATGCTGGATGGTGGTTTCTTATGAAGGGGAGAATAACGGCTTTGCCGAGATGACAGAGTAATGCTTGGAATAGTCAAGAGGTCTGGTATTTGGCTCAAAATAGATTTTTTATAAAATTTCATATTCTTTTTCTTGTCCTTCCACCTGCTTTATGCTAGACTTTTTTGTAAGCATACCTTATTTCTATTTTTCTTGGGGCATTTGCCTATCGGTTCTTTCTTGGAATCAGTGAAACGGTCTATGCTTATATTTCATTATTTAGTAAAAGCAGAAGATCGGAAAAAGACCTTCTGCCATTCTGTGACGGGAGGGATTTGGATGAAACAGGATCTTTTGGCCAAACGCTATTATTCAGATAACAGGCGTTTTGCGGATTTGATCAATGGGATTGTCTGTAACGGAATTCAGGTTGTGAAGCAGGAGGACTTGTCAGAGATGGACACAGAAACCAGCCAGGGAAAACGCCGGGATCTGGTGCGGAAAGCAGTATTCGGTGTGAATTTTGCTGTCCTGGGACTGGAAAACCAGGAAAAGCTTGATTACAGACTTCCGCTTCGTGTTCTGGGATATGAAGCCGGAGAGTATGAACATCAGGCAGCGAAAATTTACAGAGCGGTTCGGCGAAATGGGAGGAATTCCGATACAGAGCTGAGTTCCGGAGAATATTTGTACGGCTTTCGCAAAAGTGACCGCCTTCACCCTGTGATTACGATTATCTTGTATTATGGGGAAGAGGAGTGGGACGGAGCTAGAGATTTGCATGGGGTTCTTGATTTTCAGAATATTCCGGATCAGATTCGTTTTTCCGGGAATCGGGAAAGGCTGAGAGATTTGATTGAACAGGAGCCGGCCTACGGGAAGCTGGAGGAGGATGCCTTTGATTTTGCATCGTCCTATGTAGGGCTCAGGGAGCTGTCAAAGTGGAAAGAGGCTGTAAGGGAAGGAGAGAGATTCAATATGAAAACAGGATTTCAGATGTATGAGGATGAATTTTTGGA